>Ga0194117_10000207_pt1 | contig 84270 bp, 125 predicted proteins | sample TA2MahsurfametaG_FD_160579 | JGI IMG/M metagenome (GOLD analysis project Ga0194117, IMG submission 160579) | Freshwater microbial communities from Lake Tanganyika, Tanzania - TA2015009 Mahale N1 surface | ecosystem: Environmental > Aquatic > Freshwater > Lake | place: Tanzania: Lake Tanganyika... | reverse complement strand
TTGATTTAGTGAAGTAGTCCCTACCGAAAGGTGGGGATTTTTCTTGCCATAGCATTTTCTGTTGCTCCAGCGCAGCTCCTGAATATTGGTTGGCATACCTGTATTACACGCCAACCAAAATTCCGGATCGTCCCTGAGGATTGAACTGAATGGTAAACCCTCACCGAAAGGTGGGGGTTTTTTGTGTCTAAATTTTCCTGACTTGAAGCTCGGCCGGAGATATTGGTTGGCGGATCTACGCCAACCAAAATGAGTACCCGAATGGTACCAACCTGTACCGTGAAGATTTTGGTTGGAGTATTACACATACCCATATCGTATGACATATGGTGCCAACCAATATCCGACCAGGTCCGATCCAGGTGAAATCTACTGGTTAAAAAAAATTAATGGTTTAACATTTTCGTAACAACATATCATTGTTTTTTTATTATATTTGTGGTTCACCAATTTTAATTTTATGATATACAAAGAAATGTATTTAGAGTTTTCACTTGACTACAATGGAGAGTGTGAGGATATTACCACCTTTGAAGTGGACGGACAAGATTTTTCCGATGACCTTGAATATGACAAGGTTAATGAGTTCGTTGAGGAGTTGATGAATTTTGACGAGTTCTATGTTTCCGAACACAGAACGGAAGTTGAAGTATATTGGAAAGACGACAAGATGAATGTGTTTTTCCGTTTCTTTAACGAACCTGAAGACGGAGAGTTTGATGACTACGAACTTAAAAACCTTGAACCTATAAAGTTCAAGTGGAATTAAGTTAGGTCTGTGATTGTTTAAAACCCAACCCCGTAAGGTTGGGTTTTTTTGTATCCACTCGTTTCCACAGAACCTTCGGGTACACATTTTGGTTGGCAAATCACGCCAACCAACATTCGAAGATGTTGCACCGTCCCGTGGAGAGAATATGTTTTGGTATGGATACCTGTATTACACGCCAACCAAAATTCCCGAAGGAGACGACTCAAGTTTTGTTTTGTATTTTTTTAACAATAAAAATTTGATATAAGGGTATCATTATAATATATTTGTGGAAACAAAATTCAAACACAATGGAACCTGTAAACACTGAAAGGGTTGGTAAATACCTTATTGAAATTTACCCTGATAGTAGTCCTGATAGTCCTCGCGAATGGGATAACTTGGGAACAATGGTATGTTTTCACAAACGTTATGACCTTGGGGATAAACACGATTATTGTTCAAGTAATTACGATAGTTGGGAAGAAATGAAGGAAGATATTATCAAAACAGAAAACGTATACACTATTTTACCCTTGTACCTTTATGACCACAGTGGAATTACAATGAGTACAAGTCCGTTTCATTGTCCTTGGGATAGTGGACAAGTTGGTTTTATTTTCGTATCAAAAGACAAAGTGAAGAAAGAAGGTATTGATGAAACTAAAGTTGAACAATACCTTAAAGGTGAAGTGGAAACTTACGACCAATATATTATGGGTGACGTATATGGTTACAAAGTATTTGAAGTAAGTACTTGTGACCACGGACACGAACACAAAGAGGAATTGGATAGTTGTTGGGGTTTTTATGGTGACTATGAATGTATGAATGAAGCGAAAAGTATTGTGGAGTATTACATGAAAGAAAAGGAAAAGGTATAGGTTGGTTTTGGTTTAGACAAAGTCCCTGACGAAAGTTGGGGATTTTTTTTGCTTCGCATCGAAGATTGCTTCGCACAGCGCCGAGCTATGGATATTGGTTGGCATACCTGTATTACACGCCAACCAAAATTCAGGATACCCTCGACAGGTTATGGTTTTCTTAACAAAATAAATTTGGAGTATAATACTATGTGTGTTATATTTGTATTCTAAAATAAACACTATGTCAAAAAAGAATGAATGGTCTGATTACCTAACTGATAATCTGACTAAAACTGCGAAACAAGTTCTTGAAGGAAGAACTATTGTTGAAGTTCGTTATCTTACTGATGAAGAAATGGAAGTAATGGGTTGGTACAAAAGACCTATTTGTTTTCAGTTGGATAACGGAACACTTTGTATTCCTCAAAAGGATGATGAAGGGAATGATGGTGGAAGTTTGTTCTACCAACACTTTATTGAAAAAGAAGGTGTTAAATTTGAACAACAAGACGTTCTTCCTGTAATCTGATGTATCTACATAAATAAAATTTAAACGTATGATATTAACAATTGATGATTTACAATGTGTAGATGGCTTCTATTATATAGGCCACTTGATAGATGTAGATGGGAACCCATGGGTTGAAAAAGATATAGCATTAGATATATTACATAACCTAAATGTTGATTCGGTAGAATAGGTAGAACACAATATGTAATTGGTTTTGTTGTTTAGTCCCACGAGAAATCGTGGGATTTTTTTTGACCAAGAATTTTTGGCCCAGACTTAAATTTGGTTGGCAGATCCACGTATTACGCCAACCAATATTCAAGATGGGAACCAGGATTATAGAATCACATCTTTACAAAGTTTTAACAATATGGATTTGGAATATAATTGTTATAGATGTATATTTGTGTTGTGAAACTTACAAAGTCAATGTATGTGGATAGACAAGGTAATGAGTGGGTATTATACCAAGAGTCATTACCAAAGAAAAAAGGTACATTCACCTATTGGATTGGTGAGTGTGTTAAACTAAACTTGTGTTACCGAGAAAACAAGAAAAAAGATTTGAAAAAAGTAATTCAAAATAAATTTATATCAAAATAACAATAAAATGATAACAACAATTAAATCTACAAAACTTCGCGAAACAAAGAATTTTATTAAAGGTTTTTTTAAATTATCAGACAAAACAAAAACAAGTTTTGAGATTGACAAACGTAGTGGTAATTGGTATCAATGGGGTAATACAACAGACAACCTTTGTATATCGGTTCCAAAAATTGAAAAGATTATTTACGAGTTCATGTATAATGATGTATAGGCTTTCATAGGTTGGTTTTGGTTAATAAAAGAACCTGGTGTTTTTACACTGGGTTTTTTTATGCGCAAACACAAAAACAAGTTGAGCGCGCGCATGCGCTTGATTTTGGTTGGCACACTTGTTATGATTTTTTTAACAAAATATATTTGGAATGGGGATATAATGGTTATATCTTTGTATTGAAACAAAAAAAACGAAGAAATGGAAAATGCGACAATGGAAATTCAAGGGATTGTTAAAAGCCGAGTGGGTATGTTCATTGATGTCTTGTATGACGATTTACGAGATATTATTAAAGAGGACATAAAGGAAGTAGAGAAATTTAATGGGAACATTCCTGCGTATGACGAGATAAAAAAAGTCGTATCGGAAGAAATGTTTAGAAATTTACTTTTATCTGTTGAGTTCAAATCAAATTAAAAAACGAAGTCCCCACCTTTTGGTGGAGATTTTTGTTTAACAAAACTATGGGAAGATTGAACAGAAAGATCAACAATGTTGGTTGGAATAGATCTGCCAACCAAAATCCGTTCAGGGCCGCGCAAAAAAAATCTCTTCACCAAGATTTAACAAAAAACTTTTGGAATTTGTAATATAATAGTATTACCTTTACACTCTAAATTATTTTATATGGAACAAACTACTACAAGAGTTCAAGACCTACTCAACCAAACTGGTCTTAATTGGAATGTTAGAACAGAAGACATTGTTACAGAATCTGGAATTACATTAGAAGGTTACAAGGCGATTGTTAGGGACGACACTAACAAACCTTTATCAGTTCGTAGCGACGAATATCACCCTTACCAAAATTCGGAATTGATTGAATTACTTGATAAGGTATCCAATCAAACAGGTTTAGAATTACAAAAAGGTGGATTCTTTAAAGAAGGTTCTAGAGTTTATGTTCAATTAAAATCAAACAACCTTACATTAGGTAATGATAGAATTGAAGGTTATTTAACAGGTATCAATTCATTTGATGGTTCTACCTCTCTTGCGTTCGGACCTAGTAATATCACTATCAGTTGTATGAATAGTTTTTTCGCGGCGTTCAGAGAATTAAATTCAAAAGTTCGACACACAAAAAACATGATTGTAAAGATTGATGAGATTTGTAGGGGATTGGAAAATGTAATCAGAGAAGAGAGAAAAATCTTTGATGACATTGTGAAGTTGTCGGAAACAACTTTTGATGACCTTATTAAAGAAAGAGTAACAAAGTCATTGTTCAATATCAGTAAGGAAGTTAATTTGAGTGATGTTGATTCAATTTCTACTCAAACACAAAATAAACTATCAAGGTTCTATATTGATTTAGATGGCGAGTTAAAACAAAAAGGTGATAACCTTTGGGGATTGTTTAGTGGTGTAACAAAATATACTACTCACTCACTTTCTAAAAACGATAATACCGAATCTAAAATGTTTGGTGTATATGGTAAAAGAGAATTACAGATATTCAACGACCTTGTTGAATTGGTGTAATACTTAATAGGAATTTACATACATAAGTACATTGTTATAGGTTGTATTTTAACTACGCCCTTCGTTTTTACGAGGGGCTTTTTTTGCGACAAAGAAGATTTGCTGTGGAGAGGAGGATTTGTGGATATTGGTTGGCATAGATCCAAACCTGCCAACCAAAATGAGTACCCGAACTGTTTTTTTTCTAAGCGAATGCTTTTACATATATTTAACAAAGTAAATTTGGATTATCAAAATATCCATATTATATTTGTGTTTCAAAATTAAAATCAAATGAAAAAGAAAACAAAAAACTCAAAAAACAAACACACCTTGTTGAAAGGTGAGGGTATCAATCAACACACTCTTTATGGTGATTTCGTTGTAGGTGATGAACCACGATACACCAATGTATTAGTTAATGAAGAAAGTTTGTTGAAACACGAACAACCTAATGGTTCGTTTAGTAATGAACACCAAACACTCAAAGTTGATAAAGGTGATTGGGTTATGGGAAAACAAGTGGAGTTCAATCCGTTTGAAGGTCGTGTAACTGATATTTGGGACTAATGGCGAACCCTCTTATACACTCAAAGTCAAGTGTTAAAAGGTGGGGTGGAAAGGTAGAAGATTATCTTCCTATACACGAACTAATTGATAGTCCGAAAGCGACTATGAACAATAATAGTTCTCGGTTACTCACCCACAACACTTGGTTTGCGTATCACATAATACCAAAAATTTTCGGTTACAACATAACAAACTCTGACGGAAAAAGTGTTGATGTTGTTGATGTTGCGATGTTACATATTGCGGAAGATTTCCGTATGAAGTTTGTCCCAACACCACAAGATTATTTGAAACATTTAGAAGTCCAGCCTTGGATGCAAAACGGAGTAAAAGAACTTGATAATGATGAAGGAAAAGTTATTGTTAAACAATTATTAGAAAAAGTCAATGAAAACTAAAAACAATGTATTAGAAGAATACCACGAAATAGTAAAGTTGTGGAAAGACAACAAAATTAAAAGTTGTGAAATGGAATTTAGTTGTGGTGGTGATAGTATGAACGACTATGAGTTTGTATTCTACGACAATAAGAATAAAAATGTTGTATGTGAAGAATTAAGAGATTTTTTTGAAGATGAAGTGTTTAAGAGAGTTGAGTTTTATGTGAACTCTGACGGATACTACATTGGTGAATTTGGTTCTGTAAGTATTACACTTGATGAAGAAAATGAAACAGCGTTTGATTATTCAAAGAACGCGACAAGTGAATTTAGTGAAAGTTTTACTGAAACAACTGAAATTGAACTCAACAAAAAAGAGGTTGATTTTCTTAATGAGTATGTCGGTAGTATCGTTGGTGGTGAAGACGGAAACGCGATTAACTATAAACAAGATTTGATAGTTAGTGATGAAATTGAAAGTGTGAGTGAGAAGTTGTTAAAGAAAATTAACGACACCGCGTGTGAGTATGAGTTTAACGAAAGTAGTGGTGAACCAGAAGAGGGGTATAGATTTTCAACAAGAGTAGGTGATGAAGATGTCCTCTTGTTAGAAGAAAATAAACTCAAAATAGAAGTGAGTAGAAACTATTTGATAACAAGACCTAGTGATGATTTTTAACAACACTAATAAAATTAAAAAACAAATGAAGATTATTATTAACAACACAGAGTTTGGTTACGACATTGGTTGTCGTCTTTTGAAAACAAAGTATCGTAATACAGCGTTCAAAGGTTTGGAAGATATTTGGAAGGATATTGAACCTATTACTTTCAAAGAGATTTCAAAGAACATTAAGAACATTGAACAAAGAAGGGTTGCGATTAGTTGTTTGGGATTGGAAAACATTGTTAAGGAAGTGAACCCAAAACTTATTAAAAAAGAAACAATTAGTAAGACAACAACTTGGGTTAAACAAGACGGAACTTTATTAACAAAGGATTACAAAGACACTTACGAACTTTACAAAGTTGAAGGTAAAGATTGGAGTGTGGGAACTGACGGAAGTAGTTGGAACACACCACAACCAGTTTACTATGTGAAGTGTAAAGACACCTCAACTGATAGAGAATATATGTTGTGGATAAACGCGGAAAGTGTATGTAGAACTAATGATATTTCGTTTAATAGTAGTAGAGATGATTTCGGAAGTAAGATTACACCAATTCAGGCGATTGCGTGGACTATTCAAACAAATGTTCCAAAAGGTGGTATAGATAAGATTGTAAGACAAGGTGATTGTATTATGATTAAGAAGAAGAAAAATGTTAAGTTGGTTAATGATGAAAGACACTTAACAGAAAAAGAATACAGAAAATTGTTGGAATACGAAAGTTAGTTTGTTTTCATAGTGTTGATTTGGTGAACCCTCGGCGAAAGTCGGGGGTTTTTATTTCCATACCATACTAATAATCCAGGACACTGGTTTGATTTTGGTTGGCACCGATCCAATAGAAATGCCAACCAAAATTTCTAGTTCTTTTCGCTATAGCATTTCCTAGTGAATTCAACTTTACAAAATTTTAACAAAATAAATTTGGATATACATTTATAATTGTTTTATATTTGTGATGAACAAAACAAAAAAATATGGAATATAACATTTTGTATGCACCCTCACCCGAAGGGTTGGTTAAGAAAGTAGAAGAACACATGAAACAAGGATGGAAACCAATCGGTGGACATTCCGTTGTTGAAGAACATAGACAAAATCGTTATAGTGGTTCACAACACATGGACACTATTATCAAAGTAGAGTATTCACAAACAATCGTAAAAACAAACATAAATGAATAAGAAAATTAATTTTACAACTCCAACATCACCAGAGGTTGTTTCGATTTGGGAAACAAACAAAATTTCAAGACTTGAATTAAACCCATATCTTGATTATAACGAGATTATTAATTGTATCAATTTAGAATATAACAATTATTATAAAATTCTAGATCATCGTGATTTTATAAAATTAGATAGATGGGGTCACGAAACACGATTCAGTAGGGTAAATAATATTTCAAAACTGCGAAATTTCTTTGAGGGTAATAAAGATATATCAAGATTCCTTTTTAGATATTTTAATCAAAACATAAGAAGTGTTGTTGAAATAAAAAAACAAAAGGATGATGATTTAGAGTGGGATGATGATCAAAATTATCTTCAAATAATGGGGACAGATTATTTGGTTTATAAAGAAGAGGTTAATCTGAATATAACATTAAGTAATGATAAAAGTTTTTTTAACATTGAACTTGATAATAGTGTGGTTCATTGTGAAAATGTGTGTGAAGATATTATTGATGTTCCACTAACAAAAAAAGAAGTCAATTTTTTAAAAGATAAAGTAAAGAAAATAACTTTTAATTTAGAAGTATTAAATTACAGAGGTAGTAATGGCGATATAGAACACCAAGATTGTATTTTGGAAAGTGGAGATGGAAAATATCTTAGAAGTTTATATCATAAAATTAAAAAATATATTAGACAACCAAAAATACAAGACAGATTAAAAGATTGTATTCGTAAAGAAACGAAAACCGAGTTTATAGAGGATAATGCGGATAAATACGATCTTTCGAGGGAAAAGAACCGACGTTATTTGAGTCCCAAGTATTTAATTGGTGAAAATAAAAATGAAAATATTAAAGTATCGTGTTGTACCAGATTAAATTATTGGGATGAAGGTATCACCACGGATTTAGGTGATGGTTCATTAACTTTTAGTGATAATAAATTAAAATTTAAAATCACCCAACAATACACTCTTCAAAAACCTTCATCAGCGTTTAATTGTTCAAAACGTAATACAAAGATTGAAGAAAAGGTAACCAAAATTTTGGAACTTGAAAACGAGTGGTATGCGTTGGAAAATAAATTAATGAAAAAACTCAAAACACAACAAGAAAAAGTTCAAATGTTATTAGATGAAAAACAAAGTGAGATTGATAATTTTCGAGAAAATTTATTAACATTATAAAAAACGATTTTCACGGAAAAATTATAAACTAAATATGTATGGCAACAGAATTAAAAGACATAGACTCATACGAACTTATTAAAGAGTTAAGAGGTAGAGGATACACAACAGATCTATTGTTCTGTCTGGAAGATGTAGATAGACAAATAGAAAGTGTTAATGATGGTCTGGATGACGGAGAGGATAAACTGGATCTGGATGAGTATGAGAAGCAAGACATTTTGGATACTCTATCCTTTGAGTATTACATCCAGCGGATCAACGAGGAAATCTTTGATAAAGTTTTAATTGAATTGGGATTCACTTGATTTATTGAAATAAAGTTTTTATAATTTGAGTAGTTAGTTTTGTTCATAATTTGTGTTTGGTAGTCAGGGGTGTCTTAGGACACCTCTTTTTTTTGTCTAAAAATTTTCACCGACACCGTTTATATTTTGGTTGGCATGTGCCAACCAAAATTCAAGAACCCGAAGAACCACTTGTACCCGATGTACCCGATGTATCCGTATTACACCTTCAGGTCAAACGCGGCGTTAAAAAAATAACTTTAAAGTTATTAAAAATAAATTTGGATTATACTTGCAAGTGTTATATATTTGTTCCTTATGAGTATAAAGATTAAAAAAACAAGAGAGAAGTTTGAAGTTGTTACCAATGATGGAACATTAGAATATCAGTCATTACAAGAAGCTGAAAAGAAATTAAATACTTTAATTAAATCGGAGTTATTCGGTTATGTCAAGAAAACTATCTATAATGATAAAGGTGAAGTATTGGATGAAATTTTCTGTGGATAACAAAATTTTAACAAAATAAATTTGGAAACAGGTTATAAAGATTATATTTTTGTATTGACATTTAATTATAAACAAAATCGGGAACAGGATTACTGAACGACTACTTATTATGAAAAAGGAAGTTATTTTATTTGAAACTAATTTGAATCGTTTCAAACTTCACAAAGTTAATCGTCCTACTGACGATAAACAATCCCAAAATCTAATTAAAGAGATTTCGGAAATTATGAAGAAAAAGGGGTTTCGTAAGACAGAACCTATTATTGTAACAAGACCAGATAAGAATGGTATTATTTGGGTTGTTGACGGACAACACAGATTGTTGGCGGCGATTGAGTGTGGAATTGGTGTGTATTTTATTACAGATGAGGATGTCAATCCAAATTCTCAAAAATCAATCTTTGACGCGTTTCGTGAATATAACAAGTGTAAGAAGAATATTAAGAAAAACGACTATGTTCACGGATTTGCGGCGATGGGTAACGAGAACTTTCAAATTCTTCAAGATTTCGGTAAAAAGTATCCAATGTTTTCTTTGACTGAACGAATGATGTTCCTTCAAAACTCTGGAACTAAACACCCCTCAAAGAAGAGTTTTCAAGATGGTAAGTTTGATGTTGTAAATTTGAAAAGGGCGGAAACTTGGGCGAATAACCTATTGGAACTTAAACCCTACTTTGAGAAAGGTTATAATAGATCGGTATTCGTGAGAACCATTATATCCATTATGGAAAAGAAGAAGTTATTCAAATTTGACGAATTTTTACACAAGGTAAAACTTCGTCCCAGTTCAATTCACCTTTGTGGTGATAAGAACACATACTCGACTATGATAGAAAATATCTATAACTATCGTCGTCGTGATGATGAAAAACTAAACTTGAGGTTCTAATTCTTTTTATAAGTAGTTAGATGTCAAGAGGGTATCCGAAAGGATACCCCTTTTTATTTGTATTACCTATGTCAAAAAACAATGACCAACCGGTCTGAATTCAAAATATTTTGGTTGGCACATTTGTTTAATATTTTAAATTAATGATTAAACAATAGTCTTTGTTTTTTGTTATTTTAGTATATTTGCAAAATAAAATTCGTTTATATGGAAAAGAAAGAAAACACTACAATGTTTGACCACAACAAAAAGTTGTATGTCAAAATTAAAAAGAGTGATGACGGAAAGTATTGGGAAAGGTGGGTATCCTTAACTAAACGTAAGTGGACAATAGATAAGGCATTTAAAAACTTCACCGACGCTCTTAAAACACAAACCGAAATCATCAATAGTAATTACATGAATTTGTTTAAGATTATTATGAAGAAGTAATTTTATGGGTTAATAAGTAGTAGTTCCACTAAAGCCTCGGTTTCGAGGCTTTTTTTTTGCAGTAGATTTTGCTGTGCGCCGACCCTCGATTTTGGTTGGCACAGATTCACCTGCCAACCAAATTTTACACCGTCGCCGGCAAAGTTAGATTCATGCCAACCAAATTTCTACTGTGCCAGGGTCATCGTTGCCTTTGCAAATTTTTAACAAAAAAATTTTGTTTTTAGTGTATAATTGTTATATATTTGTATTCTAAAATTTATACATATGGAAAAAGTTTTCTATTCCCTCTCAACACAGGGTAATACATTTAAAGCTGACAGTTTGAAACCTTACAAGTATAAGGATGACAAAAAGTGGACTGTCACTTCAGATCTTAGAGCTCTCGAAACGTTTGACAACTGTGAGAGCAACTATGATATCGTCGAACGACTGAAAACAAACAAAGTCCTCACCAAATCTGCTGTAGAGGATAGTGAGTATTGTCAGTTCTTCGCCTATTTCAAAACCAAAAAGGCGTCAGAGGATTTTATTAAACGACTCTCCAAATATGTTGAAAAAAGAAAACAAATAATTAAAAGTTTATAAAATGGGAACAAGAAATTTAACTATGGTTATCTCCGAGGGAAAAACTAAAATTGCCCAATATGGACAATGGGATGGTTATCCAGATGGACAAGGAACAAGGGCGTTACATTTTCTTTTATCATGTGATTTCAATAAATTTAAAGAGAAGTTATCTCTATGTAGATTTATAGAAAACGGTTCCAGAAAAGAAAAAGAGATTGAAAATTTTTTGGAAAAGATTGGTTCGATTAATGGAGGATTAACTATGGAACAATCTGAAAAGTATCACAAAAAATATCCATTTCTTACAAGGGATAATGGTGCGACCATTCTTGAATTGATTTATGAAAGTGACGATGAGTTGAAGTGGTTATATAATTCCACAGATTTTGCGGCGGATAGTTTATTCTGCGAATGGGCGTACGTTATAGATTTTGATAAAAATACATTTGAAGTATATGAGGGGTTTAATTCGACTCCACTAACCGAAAATGATAGGTTTCATCATTTGACAGGTGAGAATGATTATCAACCTATTAAGATGGTTAAAATGTATGACTTATACAATCTACCATCAGTTCCAGAATTCATTAATTATTTTCAATCAGTAAAGAAAGAAGAAGTATAAAAGAATAATTATTATCTTTGTATTAAAATAAAATAAAATAATATGGGACATGTAAATTACAATTTCAAAATTGAAAAAAAATCAGGTGAAAGTTTTACTGATACCGAATTATTGTTATTAGAATCGGTAGTGTACGACAAGTTTACCAACTATTGTGGCGGGACTTTCGTGAAGAATTGGGAGGAGAACTTTGAAAACAGTTTCGGTAAATACGATTTCCGTTATGATAAACGGTATTCTAACAGTGCTAATTTTGGTCACAAACAGATAAAGAAAAAAGAAATTAAAAAAACCAAAAAAGAACTTGAACTCTTGCGTAATACAATCCGACAAGAGTTTGAAAAATTAGTAAAACCACTTTTTAATAGATATAAAAAAGATAACCGCTACGTAAAGAATTTGTACGATATGTTAGATTTAATCACATTAGATAGCTACGATAATGATTTCGATTTTACTAGAAATGAACGAGGAAGTGAATTTATTATGTCTGGTCAGTATGGGGAAAAGAACGATTCCGATGAAGATATTGAAGAGAAGGTTAGAGATATAGTTAAGTACATTTTTAGACCGTTGGGATTCATTATGAATGGTACCGTTGAGGTTGAAGGAGACCACATGGGTGAGTTTAAGATTGGCGTAAAGGTAACCGATAATAGAATTAAAGTTAAAGAGGTTAGTATGTCAGATGATTTATTTGATTAAAAACAAAATAAAATGAAAAAGAAAACTGCGTATTACGAATTTAAGAAACCCGAGGGTTTTATTATTTATAATGTGTATGATTTTGATGGTGATTGGAGTCACGATACTCCCGATTATGATTATTTCTCGGATGACATCAAATTAATAACAGGTAACAATTCCACCTTCTTTAATCAGTTATATAATTTTGTTGTAAAAAAATATAATATTAAATTTAAAAAGGTTATTCGGGTTTGGAACAAATCCAGCTGGTGGACAGCAATTGGAAATGCTGATTCCATTTTGCTTTTTGTTAATATTAAACCAAGTGGAATTTTTGTAAGTTATGCCCCATTCAATGAAGAAGATTATCCCAAGAAACGATTTAAAGAACTTTATGGTAGATTTAAAATTGACAAAGTTGATATGTTGAAATTCTTGAATAACTATATAAAGAAAAGGAATGTTACGGAAAGTGGTTTGTTTAGAAATATAAGTGACCATCCAGATTATCCCAACCTCAAAGAAATTGTGAAACGTTTTAAAGAATTGAAAAAACGTTTAAAACAGGTGTCAACCACAATGATTAAACAAATTAATAGTGGAGAAGAAAAAATTACAAAACTTATTGGTCATTTGGAATTGGAAAAATTATAAAGGGACGGGGACGTGAATCTGGAAATAGTTTGGCCATTTAGTTGTAAAATAATTTGGAAGTATTACATTAAAAGTTGTATATTTGTATGCTAAAAACAAAATAAAATGAAAAGTAAAATTAAAAAAACAGATTTTAAAACGTTTACTGATGAACAACTTATTAAAGAATTGGAAAAACGTAACTATCGTGTAGTTGACAATTTGAAAACTGAAAGCCAAATGTGGCGTCTTATTGAAGAAGCGGATTGGAAAAGCGACCACGACAATGAAAGAATTGAAGATTTTTTCAGGGAAAAATTGAATAAGAAAGACCTAGAAAAAATGGTAACATTTGTAGATAAATTAATGGATGATATGAATGATAAATTTGAAAAAGATTGGATTGGTAAACCAGGGTTTGATGTTAGCGATGATGGTTGGATAGATTTACGAGGGGAAGTAATTGGGAGGGGAGAAAAATTTTACAAAAATATTACTGCTTCTAAATTAAGGAAAATGGCTAAGGAAGGCGATTATAAAGAATGTTACGGCGAAATTTTTGGAAATATTATTTATGATAAAGATTATGAAGTTGCTTTCGCACGAAGAGGCGCCAAATGGTACTTGGAAATGGAAAAATTATAAAAAGCATTGAAAACAAAATAAAATGGAAATTAAAATTTTTAGGACTAACGATTATACATTATTCAAAGTTGATGCGTGGAAAGCAAATAGAATGATACTAAAAGGAATTGAGAGAATGTGTAAAAGTATAAAAACACACGGTTGGATGAAAAGTAGTTATATTATCGTTGATGAAAACTTTAATGTGATTGATGGATATTACAGATTATACGCTGCGATGAGATGCTGGGTACCGATTCAATATGTTATGATTAAAACCGACACAAAAAATCAATTTAAAATAAAATCAAATGAAAAAGAAAACAAAAAAGGTTAAGTATGCGTGTGTAGAAGACCACCCTGAATACAAAATCCTTAAGCTTAAAGTAAAAGAGTTAGTGAAACTAATGAATAGAATGGGAAAAAGTATTGAAGATGAAACAGATGCCTGGGGTGGTTATACTTTGTCAGGACGTGAAGTGGTTTATGAATGGGTTGAATCCATGTTTTAGTGAAATAGATAAAAACAAAATAAATTTGGAAGTATTACATTAAAAGTTGTATATTTGTATGCTAAAACAAAATAAAATGAAGATTAAAATAAAATCAACTATCTATCCCGAAAATCAACCATCCGAGCAAGAATGGATGAGGGAATTCAATGTTGGTAGAATGTTATTCGATAAACCAAATGATGCGGGATTCACTTGGAGTGAAGTTATTTTAGAAATAAAAAAACAAAAACCGTGTACAGATCCGCAGATTTTGGTTGGCACAAATTCTTAACAATTAAAACAAAATAAATGGGAAGGTTTAACAAAACGACAGAAGGAGTATTTTCTGAGATGATCGGAACAGACAAGACAATTAGTAACTATGAGAAGTTTATAAACAATGGTAAAGACCTTAAAGTAGGTAAGGAGCTACAGAAGTTTACTAATGAGTATAGGAGTTTGATAGATAGTAACAAATTTACATTTGACCAACTTGCTAAGCTCGAAGAAATCATTATGCAGTTGAGATCTTTAGAAAATAACGACGTCATAAAATTATCCTTAGTTAGAGAGTATATTTATGCAAGATCCCCATTCTTCAGGATGGGTAAAGAAAGCAAAGACATTCGTGTTATTGTCGGTACCTCCGATAACTATGGTAATAATATTTACAAACTCGTTAATAATCAGGACCTTATAGACACAGCAAAAGAAAAGTTGCGAAAAGCAATGAACGATGAGGTAAATATTAATATTGAGGAATATAAAAAAATATTCCAATAAAATTTGGAATATTCTAGTAGATGTATTACCTTCATATTCTAAAACGAATTTTATGACAACATCAAACTTCAACAGGAATCTTGTTCAGGTATTACAAACCACATTCATCAAGGGGATCAAGGAGCGTATGACTAACCGTGGTCTTAACCAGATTGAATTTAAAACTCCGTTTAGGATTTATACAGATGAACAGGGATACAGTGATGATATGATAAGAGTTCCTTGGGGAGCACGATCTCTATTCCAAGATGGTAATATGTTGATACAAAGTGACACAGGTGATTACAATGATGGTAGTGTTATGATCGATACCTTGGATATCTATGAGCTGGCACTTATTATGGACATCCTTGAGTCGGGTGACTACACAACTGATGACGATGAGGAGTTCATTGATCCGGCGGGAGGTAGAGGATTACAATCACATATTTAATAACCCAAAATACAGTGTGTATGACTACAAAAATTAAACTTGGTTCGGAAGTGGTAGTTTCGGACCCTTGTTATGAAATCCCAACTTGGTGCCAAGCACAGGTTGAAGGTGTTCTTCCTGGTGTATATAATACAACAGCGAGGAAAACGGAAACAGATGGATGGGGAAATAGGATTTCCTATTTAACAGCAATCCACGAAGATTATGTGAACGACATATCGAAACTCAAGTGGAAAAGGTATCCCGTAGAAATCGGTGTTGATTCAGGTCAGGCTGGTATCTTTGATATGGAAACTTATAGAAATGATTCCATTGCATCTTCAATTGGTCTTGGTGATGGGGACATATCGTTCTTCAGTCAAGAACCGTGGAATACTATGAATCCTGATGAGGAATCAGGAGCTGTATGGTATAAAGCAATGTGTTCAAGAACCCTTGGTAAAGAACAGTGGGGTGTGTATGACGAGGGTGTTGTAACATCTTCAGGTCTTGGTGATGGTTCATATGATCTATATGTTGCCAAGGAGAAAGATAAGATCGTTGGATTCATTATTGACTTTCAGTGTGATGATGGTGAGGAGGGCGAAACCTATCCACCGGGAAAAATGAAAAACAGATTACATCCAGCTTTATATGGACTCTAACAAGAGTCCATTTTTTTTGTCTCTATAACAATAAAATAATAATACCATGTTAAATAAAACATTCTTCTCCCTATGGGTCAACAAACAAATCAATGACCTCGATACCAAGATTAAAAATAACTACTTCGACTCAGTAGAGGAGGTATATAGAGCATATGGTAGGTTGGACATGTTAAAGGAGTTATATGATGCATATAACTTAGAAGAGATAGATGCTGATGAAGTAAGATATCACAAAGATATTTGATGACCAGAGTCGGATTCACAGATTTTGGTTGGCACATTTTATCAGATGCATCTCGATGGTCAATATTGGTTGGCACAAAATAAAACATGAATATGATTAACAAAATTTTAAATGAGCTGTCATGGTTCTTCGACTACTATGTGGCGTTCTTTCTCTATAGTGATAGGAAGAAATCCAACTACCACAAATACATGTTCTATAAATGGGGTGACAGGTATAAGAGTAGATATAATGGAGATGTGTAGATCAGACACTGTTAATTTTGGTTGGCACAGAAACCTCCAAATTTTTTCAGCCGGATTTTTTTTTACCGAAAATTAAGTTTATAATTTATAATGTAGAAACATTATACATAAACTAAATTAAAAAAAAAAGGTTATGAAAAAAACACAGACCAAAAGCCGCCGTAAGCAAACAGTTACTACTTACACACCAGTAACAAACAACATTTACCACGACGGTTCATCTTACCGTGTTCGTGTAAGCGTCAATGGAACAAAGTTCAGCCGTAACTTCTCATCTAAGAAGCAAGCGATCTCGTTCCGTAACGAACTTCTCTCTGCGTAATACACATGGGTTAGAAAAATGGGGTTCGTCATACAACCCCATTAAGGTCCTCTTTACCACAGGGGACCTTTCTTTTTACATAGGTTTCCTGCCAACCAACATTGTATTACTTCTTAACATTCTTCCCACATATTCTTGCCAACCAAATTTCGAATAGCAATAGTTAGCGATAGTTGTTAAAACAATTAAATTTTGGTTGGCATATGTATTACGGGCGACCTGTCGGTCGCCCTTCAGGGGATGTATGACAACTTATATGTATGACCACACGTGTATGACCTGTGGGGGGTACAATTTTTTTTCTTATAACTACGATTATGTTAAGTAAAAATTAAATGTATGACCTACAGTATTTTACACATAAAAGATATTATATATACATAAATATTTCGGACTATTTGTCATACCTGAAGGGGTCCGAAGGACCCCGCAATAACAGTTATGCATAGAAATTTTTATAATGTGTGTCTTAATTGACGCAGGGGACAATCTCCACTAATTACCACTTTTCCCCACTTTATCCACATATTGTGTCTGATATATATCTAATCGGTAATTATGGGAATTTATATGGTTATGTTCATATATAAATTCACTACGACAAATATATCCGAAAACAGGGAGAATTTATATGGAATTACGGGGTAATTAAACGGAAAAAATTAGGGGTGTTACCGGTACCTAAATAGAATATACGGGCCTCCCTAACGGTCGGCCTTCGTGAGTTTAAATTTAATTAATATTTATATACTGTGAATTTACAAGAGAATATACAAAGGATAAAGCAAGTGATGGGATTGATTTCAGAACAAGCTGGTGGATTGGTTCCAAATAATGTATATAGTGCCATCAGTGATATTGAAAGTACTTTCTCATATACAGACGATACTGGTAAAATAATAGGACAACCTCTTAATGGTAAAGAAGTGGATGGTCAAATCTCCTCATATATTCAAGGTACAATAGGTTTAAATTATTGGAGTAAGATTGGTCCCTATTTACGTGGTATGATTTATCAATACATGTATCAACACGATTCAGGAAAAAATGGAATGAGAATGTGGTGGATTGCAGGACTAGCTCAAGCAATCAATTCAAATACTCAACGTTCATCTATTAGTTCAAAACCTCTTACCGACCCTAATGTACAAAACGCAATTAAACTAATTAAATCCACCATTGATAGTGGAAATATTGATAGCTACTACGATAACTATAAAAAAGTATTGGATAATCAATACTCCGTAACCTCAAGTGCCAACTCAAATAACTACAAAAACGTTTGGAAGTACAGACCCACTGCATTTGAAAGACTTATGAAAGGTGAAGATTGGGACACAATCAAAAAAGATTGGATGTCATCTGTTTATGGTAAGTTATCAAGTTCCTCAACCAAAGATAATCGTATAACGTTAGGGGGACGGGATTATAAAGACCTTAGAAATAATTTATTGTCCAAGACAAGGAATATATCAATTGACCCAAACAGTATTGAGGTTGATATGGATAATTTTGAGGTCTCATATTCTTCTGGTGATACCAAGATTCAGGTAATATCATTAATATATGATGACAGAGGACAATTGGAAAATAGATTACCCGGAATAAAATCCCAAAACCCATCCATGAGAGAAATTAAAAAGGGTAAAAACGGAAACATTGAGTGGGTGGTTATAACAATATAGAATATGGATCAAGCAAAATGGAATACAGCATTTGAAATAGGGAAAGGACGATTTTTATCCTCTCTACAAAAATATGATAAGATTAACCCAGAATTAGCAAAAGATCATGGGAAACCTTTGTTTGATGCATTATATGGTTTGAAACCATATATTGATAATGATTCAAAGACATCGGATAAAGCGTCTAAACAAACTCAAAAATATATCTCATCTATAATTGTCCCTTCAGCAAATAAAAGTATTGATTCATTTTGGGGAACCTTAGGGTTTTTAAAAAAACAAGGATTTAAACTCTTAACCAAAAAGAATAAAGTTCTTATTAATGGTAGGGTTTCAAATATTTTACCTACATTTATTTACGGATTATTTGCAGGATTGGATGAGGCGGGAAACAAGGACTCCAATGTTTTTGGTGTGGTCGATGACCTTACAAATTATATGGGGCAAGGTTCCCCTTTTGTTGTATCTGTTCTAAATAAGATTGAATCTTTATCTTAAAGAAAGATTTTATTTATTCAAAAAAAATGTCTATATTTACTCATAAATGATTCACGAAATTGAACACCTTTTGGGATTATGTGGAGAGAGACATCCCTCATTTATTTACCTATTATGTGAATGGCACAATATAAAATACATGTTTGATAGATTAAAAATATATCTGAAATGAGAAACTATTTCATCTATTGGTATAAAAAAACAATAAAAGACGCATTAAAATCCATAAGGTTAATTCTTGGTTTGGGTTTATCGGTTTCCATGGGGTATTCTGTGAACATACCTATTGGTATCTTGGTGTTTAGTTACGTATTGGTTGATTCTTTATATGACAAAGATTAAGTTATGATAGGAGTAGGACTTTTTAAATTTTTATTTATAATGGTTTTAAGTTATTTATTTCTTGTGACAGTGGAGGATATTAATAATTCTTTGAAATCTTAAAATATGAATGATTTAGTTTTCGCATCAATACTCTTTGGACTTATGATAATCACAGTCGGATTCTTGGCCGATATTGTCAAAGACTCTAAACATGACGATAATAAAAATCAAGTGTAATTAACATCTTGACTTATAATTTGATCTCGGGCGCCGAATACGGCTCCGGTAGTCCCACCGGATTTGTGGGTCTTGTTATATGTCACAAAAAAATCCCCACCCGTTACAGGTGAGGACTTTCTATCAGGAATCACAAAGTTAGAACTTCAGATTTTCAGTATTAAATACAAATTCTTGATTACCATTTTGGAAGAAAGGTACTTCCAAAACAACTTTTTTAGATTCCTTTACCTTCTTAATAAATGTTGAAACATTTTCAAAAAACAGAACATCAGAAGAATTATCTGACGAACCACTCATTGACCATTTCTGTGGTGGTTGATTATCAAATTTAACACGAACATAGGTCCCATCATAATCGGTGTCAATTTGACCCTTGTCTATAAGAAACATAGCCTCTTTCTTTCCATTTTTATTTCTAATTAAAAGAGTTCCCGTAGACCCTCCGTTGTAAGGAAAATCCATATAAACCTTTTCGTTGGCATCTACTTCGGCATAAAGATATTTGTCACCCATATCTGTTTTGGAAGAATCGTACTTCCATGTGTTCTGTGTTTCTTCAGATTTTGTCTCTGATTTAACACCCGATTCTGTGGTCTCTTCGGCAGAAGTGGTTGTACATGATTTTACTACACCACCTAAAATTGCCAGAGCAATAAAACCGATAATAAACTTTTTCATTGTTTTTTGTTTGGTTGTCCTATACACCATAAGGTTTTGTGATTTAATAGACCACAAAGATACTGCTATTTTTCGCTATATTCCAAATTTTTTTGAATATTTTTTTAAAATAAAAAAACCTATTGAAAATCAATGTGTTATGTAAAATAATACACTTTTAATCGGATTTTTTCCGAATTATGACACATTATTTTGAAATATCATAAATAAATTATATTTTTGATCATAAACATTTAACACATGAAAAATTTTAAAGTAAGTGAGATTTTAATTCTTGTTGTCTCTGTTGTTTGTATTTTCGTTAGTGAATACCTATTTTTATTTCAAAACGATCCAATGAAAGCAATCTTTATTGGATTATGGCCTCCAACAATGTTAAGTTTGTTAAATTTTATTAATAGTAAAAAACAATGATAATGGATAATTTAGAGATAATAATTCTCAGTACAATTGTTGTAACCTTATTCGCCACATTTATTATTGTTACTTATAGAGAACTTGTGAGTGCAGAGCAAAATCCGAGACCAAGCGAAGAATCTGGTCCACGTGCTAATATGATTAAGTTTATTGGTAGATTATTTGATGAGGATACTACTAAAAAAATGACTTCTAAACAAAAAGAAGTTTATTATAAGTCTATTAAAAGAACTATATCTGATATGGAAAGCGATGGAGTTTATTTTCCTGAGGAAATAAAACAAAAATTAAAAGAAAAAAGAGAAGAATTTACCTGTCACTATTCTAATCTACCCTCTGTCAGAAGCTATGTCTCGGATAATGAATTTGATAATATTAAAACCCAACATTTAGAAAAATAATATTTTCATTATAAATTTTATTTCCAATTAAATATCTTCTCAAACATCTTATTGAATTCGTTGTAAGGTTTTGTACCCGTTAGTATACAGAATTAAAAAGTCAAGTTATACTTTTACTTTTACAGACGAAAAGTAAAGTTATCCCTTTACTTTTTTTTTGTGTTGAACGCCTTAACATCAAAATCGGTTTATGTCGGTATTAACAATCATTTTCTACATAAGGCACTAACCCCTCCCGTTGGTCGGACCTTCAGGGTAAAATTTTATCTATATTTATATACAATGAAAGAGGGAAAACTATACGAAGGAATACTTAACCTAATTACGGAATGGGATAACCGAAACCCTGAGGAACTAACCGAAAAGATAATGGAATTAATTGAGGTAAGGCATTTACAATCGGACCCCCTTGATACGGATTATATGTATAAGTGGATTCTTAAACATAGTGGTAGATAGTGATGAAAAAGGTATTGAGAATTGTGTACGGATTAGTAATAGTGTATATACTCATAAAGGTATTCATAGGTATTGGACTAATCGTTTGGGAGGTAAATAGGGTTTAGTAGGGGCTCGGGCGCCGGATGTCCCACCGGAACCGGTCTTGATATTGTGGGTCTTAATTTCCTCTACCCGTCTTTCTTATTTGTGTATTATTCTTCGGGGGTTTGGGTTGTGTGGTCTTTCCTTTCTTATCCGTCTTATCGGTTTTGTTCTTCTTTGATTCGTTTGGGTTGTTGAAAAATTTTGATGGCATGATTATTTGTTTTTAATTTGATTTGAATGTTATTCCAATAGTCATTTAGTTTATCCACCGTTATTCTATCTTCATCTTGGTTTCTCATTAATACTTCCAAAGATATCATTTTACTATCAATATATCTGAGATCATCTTTAAGATATTCCCATTGAAGTTTAGGGACTCTATCATGATTTAATATATATTCCTCATAAAATGTATCAATGAGAGAATATAATCTCTTTTTTCCAATTAGAAAATCTCCAGCAAGGTCAAAGGTGTTAATCTTCCTTCTAAACTTGGAATGTGGGTTTATTATGTTGTTTCCTATCTTCATGTGGGACTTTGTTCGTTAGAACAAAGTTATGAAGTATTTTAGTATATTCCAAATTTTTTTTGTGATTTTTGAATTAAATATTGGGGTATCTCACCATCGAGTGCTTAACCGCTTGATTATCATTCTTTTGAAATCCGAATCTTTTGTAGAACCTTATGAGTCTATTCACGGATGTACCACCAAAACTTGTGTCAGCGGTTAAGTATATCGGTTTTTCCTTTTCATCAGCGTAGTCGGTTACCATTGTCATAATCTTTGTCCCTATACCTTGACCCCTGAGATTCCTTGGAACAACAATGCTAGCCACCTCTAATCTATCCTTATCCTCCCATACCTCTAACGATATGTTGTCATCTATTGGGAAGTCCACAAAATGTCCCACTTCACCACCTGGATCCTCTAACTCTAATAACAATCTATATTGTGATTCAGTAATAATATATTTCATCACCAATAAATAGTTTTGTTAACTACAAATGTATCTACTAAGGGTTAACATTATTCCTTCTATTCTCCAAATAATCTAAAAAGTATTTTTTTTCGTTCATTAGACTATCTATAGTGTAGGAATACTCAAGAATTTGGGTTTCTTTTTCCTTTATTTTTTCGTTTTTATCTCTTAATTCAATTATCGTAAAAGCTGAAAAAAATGTGATGAAAATTATGTAAACTAATATTATAATCTTTTTCATAATTATGATTTTCCACCTTAATTAGTCGCTTTTCTTAATCTTTTTTTTTCTGCCAATTGTTTGGCTTGTTCTAAATCCTTTACACCAAATTTTTGTGCTTGTTTTAAATAACCACCTGAAGAGAAAGTGCCTGGTGACCCCAATACCATTCTATTCCATCCATTAAATTTTGTGGTGTAGTTCCAAATTTTTTCTGTGTCGCCAAAACCAATTTTCATAAGATAACCACCAACATTACCACCAGTTCTATCCGCACCATGTGCACAATGTATAAGAACATTTCCCTGACTTAATAACTCGTTTACTTTATCTTGATCCTTTGTTGATGATAATTTATAAAATTTGACACCCTTTGATTTAGCCATTTCCTCTTCATCTTTGATCGGTGTCATTGGATGACTTGATCTGTGTCTTGAATCGTTACCGTCACCGTTAAATCTAATAATAGTTTTAATCCCATATTGATCAATAACATTTGCAAAATATTCTTTTCCTTTTAATGTTACAGGTATTTGAGCTGAACGATAATTATTTTTTCCATCTGGTATTTTATGGAAATTAAATTCATTCATTAAAACTGAATCACTTACATCACCAATAAATTCTTGTGCCATTTCAGATCTCTTCGATTTGAATTCATCTGGTGTGATTCCTTTTTTATATGCTTCATGAGCCGCTTTAGTAAATGGTCCATATTTTCCATCCACGCCATCTTGATTAGGACCATACTTACCTATGTAATAACCTTTACTTACCAATTCCAACTGTAACTCTTTTATTTTCGGATCAACTTTATATGATATCTCATATGTTGTTTCTTTTGCATCTGAAGGTTTATCCGTTTCTTTATCATTTGACGTAGATGTAGATTTAGAAACAACAACTCCACTCATACGTGAACCAACTTTAGTTAATGCACCCCAATGTGATGAACTTTCTGAATCTGAGGCACCCGAAACAACACCTTCACCTCTACCAGCAGAACTCCCAACAAAAACATTACTGGCGGGAACACCATTGGATACTGCCGATTTTACAATACTTTTTGTTTTTTCGGAAGCGGCGTAGGGTTCGATTATAAAAATTTTATTCTTGTCCACATTTGAACTACCACTCAGATCCAAAGCTTTCACACAACCCGCACTAAACAAGAAAATTAGAATTTTGGGGTTAATTTCAAGAAATTTTAATATTTCGGATGTAGGTGTGTTATAACGAAAACCCTTGACGTTTTTGTTTGATCCCAACCCTTTCTTTAATATATCAATTTGTTGTAAAATTGGGTAGTCTGAAGATCTGTAATCTAATCCACCAACCAAAAGAGCATCATAAGAACCATCATTTGATTCTTTTATGATGTTCATTATCTGTTTTATTCTTAAGATGTTCTCATTGATGTTCACATTATATAAATATTACCCGTCTTTTTTAGTCCATTTTCATTTTAATTGTATTAAACTGTTATTGTATGCTTCAATTAATTCGTTTTTAGAAATACTTCTTGGTCCTGTTGTATTGTTATGGTTCCAAATAATTTGGTTCATTCTATTAACAAAATCTAATGGATCGTTAGCATTTATAAAATAATGTGATGGTTCGGCAACATTAATATCGACGCTACTAAATCCCGCGTTTATTCCAACTCTTCTGAAACAACAATTTGAATTTTCTTTGTTGGTAAAAGTAAAACTTGCCGGTGGTTTCAATTTTATTTCTTTTGTTCTTCTTTCATTTCTTTTTTCAAGTATTAACCATATACAAGGAACATCATATGGTTTGTTATTAAAAACGAAACTATTTTTCGGTGTATCTACCTCTTTTATTTTCCAAAAGTTTAAATCAATTTTATCGTACATAGATTGTTTTTTAAAACTTTTCGGAACAATAAATGCAATTGTTTCAGACCATTTCGCACATTTATTTATAAATTTTATAGCTAAAGAACTGTTTCTTCCAAATGGAGGATTACCAATTGATAAAATTTTATCACCTTCTTTAAATGGTTCTTTCCATTCCAAAAAATCTGCCTCGATTAACCCATCACATTTAGGACAAAGGTCAATACCAATTCTTTTTTCTTCAGGTAAAAAATTATAAAAAGAACATTCTCCTGCTGCGGGTTCAATTATAAAATCATATCTATCAAAATCTAAATCTTTTGTTAGTTTTTCTGCTAATTTTGGTTTTGTGTAATATTGATTAAAAATTTTGTCGATTATCATTTTGATATATACTTTTAGTTTCTATCTTATATTGAGGTATCATCACATCATAAAAATAAGAATTATTAATAGAACATTGTATTCTCTTCTGTGTTTTTGAGTCTCTTTTAAAATTCAATCTGATTGGTAAGTCTCCCCATCTTTCACTAAATTCCAATCTCTTTTGTTTCCAAGTATCGTTGTAAGAACGATCATTTAAAACTTCGTCATTTATCCATCTGTGTAGTTCGGGTAATAAATCATAATTAAACCAACTCTTCCAATCATCTACAGGAATCAATAAAGTGTGTTCTTCTACAAAATTTGTTTTTTCGTTTTCCCAAACTCCTACTTGTAAAAAGAAATCGTTATTAGCTTTAGATCTAATAAAGACATCACCAAAATCAATTCCACTTCCTTTACCCATGGTTTTAATACTCCAATAAGTTTCTTTGTTTTTAGAATATGCATCATATGGTGCGGTATATTCGGCAACTTCTATTAATTCATTTTGTCTACAAAAAACTTCTTGATATGTAAACCCATGTGATTGTCTCTCTCCTTGTGATAATTCGGTTATGTTTTCCCTATTAACATCATACTTAATATTATCTAAATGTAACTGATTACAAAGTTTTCTAAATGCAAATATTTCACTTTCACCTCTCTGTAAACTTCTTTCGAACAAATGAAAATATATTGGTGAGTGGTAAAAATATAGTTCTTTAAGTTCCTCTACTTTATCTTTAATTTCCATTTAACACTTCATTTACATTTATGATATTTTGGGTTCCCCTTGATAGTTGTTTCCAATATACTTCACCTCGATTGTTAAGATAATTTAAGTATAAATCAACAATTGATTCATCGTTATTTCTTTCTTGTTGAACTAAGAAAAGGTTCCTGTAGAACCATGCTTTGTATCTATGTTTTTTTAAATCTTCATATGAGTTGTTTGAATCGATTTTATCCAACAATGTATTTGTTAGATAAGTGATATCATCTTTCAAAGAATTAATTTCAAGATTATTATATATCTCTGAGACGGATTCCAATAAATTCTTTTTACTTGGCAGTTTCTTATGATTCTTCAAATATCTTAATTCATAAAAATCGGAGATGTATTGATAACCTTCGATCTTTTCACCAAAATTTTTTTCACCATAAAACTGTTCAAATGTCTGTAAGAAATTAACATCGTTGTTAAACATTGTTTTAACTTCTGTGTTCAACAATGAGTTAATTCCATTTATAAACACCGCCCTCTTCCATGTTTTTTGTTTATTGTTAATAAGAGGCATTAAATTATGGATATCTTGTTTACTAAGATTTGGTAAAATTTCTACACATATTGTGGTATTCAGGAATCTGTCTACATTACTCACATTTAATTGTCCAATTGATACTCTCATTATATTTCTGTATCTGTGTGCAGCATCTACAATGGAGTAGTCGTATCCTTTATCAATCTTATCTTGAAAATATTCAATGTCCTTTTCGTATTTTTCAGGATTAGATAGACAATATTCAAGACATGATCTTAGATCAATTAATTTAAATCTTCTATCTGTGATGTATTCTAATTGTGATTCAACATATTCTTGGTCATCTTTCTTTGTCCAAACGTGCCTCCTCTGAAAGTTTATATAGTCACAATCAGTTTTTTTAAAAAAGTTTTCAATCGCATCTTTAACTCTGATATTAGGGATATCAATAGGTTCACGACTAAACATAGTTTTGTTCTTAACTATTTCTTGTTGTAGTAGTTCCATCAATTTGGGTTTGATATAAAAATAAAAAAAATAGTTGAATAAAAAAATTAGATCAAGTGTATAAAAAAATTATTTGCTATATTTTTTTGGGTAAAAGTCGTTTAAAACTTAAATAATTTTCGAACAATTTATAGTTAGTTAATAAAGAAACAAGATTATCAATCTTTACACCGTCTTTCTCACCCCAACCACCAAAACGTTCACCAGTATCTTTGTTTTGATATTCTATTTTAACCATACCATTTGCACAATCAATTCCCATTGATTTTAATCTAACAATAATATGTTCGTTTTCGTATCTTGTTGAATTCTTAAAATACTTTTCAACAATACCATTTAATTTTCTTCTAAGCTCAATACAATCAATATTATTTTTTTTATTTTCTAAAATATTATTAAAGTATTTGTCTGTTGCTTTTGTTAAGTAGTTGTTATCCCCATACTTTGGGTATTGTAAATTATAATCATATATTCTTTCAAATTCACCACCGTGACCACAATAATTAACATAATCGTCAAGAACTTCATTTAAGAAATCCCTATAAGGTATATCTGTGATATTTTTCTTTAGAATAAATTGTAAAAACTTAACAGTACTGAGACTAATAGTATGATTACTTCTATTACTAAAAAATTGTATATCTTTTTCTATGGTCTTAACCTGTACATCATTTAAACTTTCATAACTTTCGTGTGATAAATTAGCAATATCAGACCAAAATCCGTCTTTAATATCTTCTTCACTTATATAGTTATCAAAAAATAATTTCAAAAATTCATCAAAATTTCTAACACTAAATGCATCTCTAAAATCATCTACATTTTGTTCATAATATGGTTTTAAAAATTCTTCCAACTTTTCTTTCTCATATTCATCATCCATACCTCTGTCTCTCATATCATCATAGATAAACTCCCAACCATTGGATGCCTCGTATTCGTACCAACCAATGTTTTGTTCGAGTTGTTGAACATCGGATTGTAAATCACTAACTATAATTTCTATTCTGGCATCATTAATATCCACATCAACAGCACCTTGCATTAAATCAACAACAGTATCAACATCTTTATCCAATATCGCCTTTGTCAATGGGTTATTTATCTTCTTTATTGATTTTTCAAAAATAGTTAAACCTAATTCTTCAGGTAGAATATCTATTTTATTTAATTCCAAACGCATTTGTTTTTCGTCTACTTTTCTAACAAGAGATGGAAAAAAATAATGTAAAACTTCTAACTTATTTTTATCGGAAAAGAAATTAGAAGTATTAATTCTCCTATCATCTTTATCCATAAATTGATTTGTTTCAAAATGAAATTGGTATTTGTCACCAAAATTATTTTTGTTAACCATTATGAATAACGGACCTTTTGAGGAATAATTTGTAAATTGATTACTTCTATCCTTGTGTTTTTTATTTAGGGAGTAGGGACCCCAAGTTGTACACCATTCTGTACTAACCCCTAAATAACATGCAGCCTTCTCTGTTAAAGGTTGGAAAATAAACCACGTTTCCCCGTCGTGAAGGACTTTAAATTCGTCTTCGGATAAAACCTTCAATATCTCATCTAAACTCTTTGTATCCTTAGCAATATAGTCTTTAACGATATTATATAAGTCCCCGAGTTGTTTAATCTTACCCAAATCAACCGGTATCTTATGTTGATACACATATTCAAGGTATTCTTTGGCTTTATCTAAGTCTTCAAACTGTAATGTACCCTTTTGGAAAAGTGTTATGAGGAGTTTTGCATATTTCCCCATTCTTTGAATTTTACCACCCTCAACAGAAGATTGTGGGTCTGCAGATACTATTTCTAAAAATTGTTCATATGGAATCTTAGAGTAGAATTTTTTATATATTTCTTCCCCTGATAGTTCATTCAATAGTTCCTCTAATAAAAGATCAAAATTCATCTTTTATAAATACCATTATTCTAAGTATCCTTCGGAATTATGTACGATTAAATTAATTTTCGAGTGTTTATTTTTACGTTCTATATCTGTTACCATGAACCATATAGATCCGTTTATTTTTCATAAACGTCTTTACTAATTTTTTTTTTATCTCTAACCAAAACACCGAATAACCATTGAAATGCAGAATATTGTTCAATAGTGTGGTTTGGGTTCTCTTTGGTAAATTGATCCCATAAATCACGAAACATTTTGTTTTCTTTATCTTGCTCGATAACTTCCGCTTGTCTCATCATTTCGTTGTACTGTCTTGGTGTCATATTATAAACTTTGAAAAATAAAAAATGGAATTCTATTATTAATTCTTACAGGTTTCCTTTGTTTATTTGGTTGTTTTTTGTTTTGAGATAAATTATGATGTCTCATACCCACACCGATGATATGCATTTGTGGATTACAAGATGTGATTGTAATTAAAAACAAAATAATTTTAATTTTTTTCCATGAGGATAAAATTGAATATAAAAATATTTTTATATTGGTACAAAATTGCGGATTAAATTTTAATCTTTTTCGAGTATAAAATCTATTTTCCTCGAGAAGATCGTCTAATATTCTCATTTGTTCATAATATTTCGTTCTATATTGTTCTTCTGCCATCAAATCTCTTCTACGATTATATTCGTTTTGAGATATAATTTCAGGTTCAGGTGTCAAATCATAATAACCCTTAAAAATTTTAAAATTTTTCATGTTAAAAGATCTTGAATCTGCTCCGCATCTGAAAGCGTAAAATTTTCAGCAATAATTGCTGGTGAACCATTTGTTTCAATTAATACGGTCATTCCGATAATATTATCTATCAATGTTACTCCCGTCACTGCTCTCTTACTAATTCTTACAGAATCTTTTGCTAAATATAACCAATCCAACCCTCTGTTTTTTTTCCAAATTACATGTTTATCCGTTATTGTAATTTTCACAGGTGTAAGAATATTACCACCTCTTGTAAATGAAGATTTAAAATGATGTTCCATAATTATATTAATTTTGTGTTGTAATTAATTACATTTCTTGTTAACATTGATTTATGAAATCTATCTGCCATGACTTCATGTCCAACTTGACCAAAATGCATATCATGAATTTCCATTCTAGTTTCTTTAGATATTCTCTGTGCACCATATCTTATTTCCAAGTATCTTAACATACCTCTATCACATTCTGGTATCATGTATTTGTTTTTATTTCTAAATTCATATGGTTCAGAATTGATTATTAAATCATCAGCTGACCAATAAAACACATTCACACCTTTAACTTTACAAAGTTCATCTACAATGTTCTCGAAACTATAGATTTCTTTAACATAGGAATACTCCATTCTATTTAATGCAATATTTTTTATCACTTCATGTCCACCCCAGTATTCTTGTCCATCAACATCTGAATAAGATATTGAAACAAAACTATTGTTATTAGATAATCTAAATCTTGTAACAAAAGTCCAACCAACAATTACAATATCACCATTTTCGAAATCCCTACAATTATCACAGATCTTATTAAATATTTTATAGTTACACGACCCACCTTCACTGAAATTTTTTAATTGACACCCTAATTTTTCTGAAAGTAATTCCGGCCATATCGGTGGAAAATTACCACCTCTCCATTTTTTATATTTTGTATATTGACTTTCACCACCATCATGATTTTCATATGTTGTGAATGTTGCACTAAAACTATCCCCAAAAACAAATAATTTCATAAACTCATTTTATTTTTTCATCAAATGTTACTGTTATTTTCATATTACTTGTTTTCTAAAGATTTCATGTGATTAATATATTCATCACATTTTTTTATTTTCTCATTCATCATTTCCCTAACAACTTTTCCTAATTCACAATCACAAATTAAACTTTGAACAATTGAGGATTTCAATATCATATATTTTTTTTCTTCTTCTGACATTTCTACCGCTTGCTTAATGTAAACATTTTTTATTCTTTTCATATGGAACAATACAATCTGTTGTAGTTATAAAATGCAACAGGATTTTCGTTCGCAATAAGTTTGTATTGAGATCTGACATTTTTATAAATTGTCTTTGTATCTTCATTTATGTGTTCAGATAAAATAGAACAAAAACCATAATTAGATTCATCAACAATATCTTGTTTGGTTCCTAATAAACCACAATAATATGCCTCACCGACCTCACTGATAAACATACCACTATAAAAACCATTAAGTTCAAATTGTTCAACAAATCTATCAGCATTACACCAAATAAAAACGTTATTTTTCTTTCTACTTAGTTCCTTAACCATTGTCTTATCTATTATAAAAACACTTGTATCAGTAAACTTACCAACACTAAACAATCCACTAGGATTACCATGTCCCATCATCATAACTCTGTCATGTTCCTTAATAAGTTTTCTAACATCACTTTTGCTAACACCACCAGTGATAACTGTTTTATCAGGGATTAGAGAATAAACAATGTCCAAGAAACTTGTGCTCGGATCTTCAGGATGTATAATTAATGTTCTCATATTACAAATATAGGTATAAATAAGAATATCAAAAAATTTTTTATGATATTTTACTTTATATTTGTGTCTATTTGATATAAAATGTTGGTAATCAACTCTTTATATCCCTCTTCACAAAAACATCTGTTGTTGAATACTTTGATTGAATGAATTACAGTTGTGTGATCTCTGTGTCCAATAAATTGACCTATCGTGGTATACGAATGACCAAAATGATTTCTCATAATTGCACAAAATATATGTCTAGCCTCAACCATATCTTTCTTTCTAGTCTTAGAAAGGACATCTTCTATATTAACATTGCAATTTTCAGAAATAATCTTTAAAACATCTTCGGGTGAAATCACGCTCTTCAAATATTTCCTACTACAAGATGTTCGGTATTGTTCTTTAATACCAGGAAAAACGTAAGGACTGATAGGCATAGGTTTTAGATTTTTATTTTATTTACGAGGTGGAATATTTTTTAACTATCTTGATACCGTAACATTTGTTGAGGGCCAAACTCTGACTACATTTTCTTCCGCGATACGAACATTTCTTTTAATCAACTCTTCTTCTTTTATTCTTTCTGTTTCGGGTAACAAGAAAAAGTTAGTTTTTTTATCCTTACTTGTGCACTCTTTAAGAATAACACCTCTTAATTCATCTGTTAATTCCGTTATCAAAGAATCTATTTTATTGTCTTTTTGATCCCAAAAAGAAAATTCGGGATCATTAACATCTAAAGAACAAAAACTTGCGACTTTATATCCGGTTTTTTTATTTATACAATAAATTAAAATTCCCTTCTTAGTGTATTTATAAAAATATTCAGGATTATTTTCTGTAGTTGTGCACCATTTCGTGTTTGATCCGTATTTTTTTGAAGAAACAAATGTTAGTGGTCTAATCAAAATCCAAGTTTCGTCTTCATATACAATCTTTATTTGTTTTTCTAAAATTTTTGTCTCGGCAATTAATTCGGTAACACTCACTTGATTTAAAATTTCTTGTAAAGATTTGTATTTACTCAAATCGTTTTGCTTTATTAATCCCTTTTCATTAAATTGACAAAATTTTTGATAGGATCTAAGATCACTAAACTCAAATAATGATTCTAAAATTTTATAAAAAAATAAAATTTCCATTGTATGGATGTTTTCGAAATCCGAATCAACAAAATTAAATTCTTTTTTTAATGTTGATTTGACTTCACCACAAACATCATTTAGATTTGGTGTATTTTTCATCAATCTTAAAAGAAGTTCAGTATACTTACTTTTTTTCTCAGGTGAAAAAAATGAAAATAAATTATACAGATTGATGTTATTTTCAGGTAACTCTTTAAGTTGTTTAGTTCGTGACATTTTTAAAAATTTCTAGATTTGTAAATTAAATTAAAAAAATTATAGTTTTTATGAACATATTCAATTTCACCAAAAGCCGTGGCGGTTTCTTCATTAGCATGAATTGCATCAACTGGACATTCAGGTAAACATGCTCCACAATCTATACAAACATCTGGATTTATGTATAATTGTTTATCGGTTAATGAATCTTTTTCCAGTGATGATAATTCAGAACCATTACCATTCGGATCAAAGGGTCCGTGAATACAATCTACAGGACAAACCTTTAAACATGAACCATCAACACAACTCACACATTTACTTCCTATAATGTAACTCATACTTTTTATGAAGTTTTTGCACATTTGAGAAAGTGTGTTACCAGTTCTGTTGTCCAACCATTACCTAAAATTTCGTACTTGGCTGTATTAGATAGTCCATCAATATCAAAATAATTTTTTGGCCATGTTTGTAATTTCAAACCCTCTTCAATTGACATTAACCTTACCTTACCATTAACCTCAACTAAATTAGTGTTATGTGGTTTACAAACAATACAATTAGCTTTCCCATCTTTCCTTGTTGTATACTTTGTAATGTATTTTGTTTCGCCAGGTTTTTTTCGACCTCTTTTACCCGAACTAACACCATTAGGAACAATCTGATCAAATGTGATTCCTTTGTCTTTTGGCATTTTAAAACCCTTAAGGTTTGTCCAATATTGTCTTTCTCTATTTTGTGCAGAAACTAATGAAGAGTTTATTAATATCGGTGAAACGCCAAGTTCTTTTGTTATCAGGTTTAAATAGAATCCACTCATATTAGTGTTTTCAAAAAAGAAATACTCTGCAACCGTTTCTTTTATCGCTCTTATAAATTCCCAAAACAAACAAGACTCTGTAAATTTTTTATCCTGTTTTTTATATTTCATATATGTTTTATAACTATGAACAGGTTTACCATCAGTAGTTCTCATACCATTCCGAAGACCAGATCCACATAAATTCTGACAAGGACTTCCAGCAAATACTATTCCAATTTTTGGTAGTTTTTTGAAATTGATTTTAGTGATGTCACCTAAATGAATTGTGTTTGGAAAATTTTTGTTTGAAACTTTAACGGCTTCTGTATTGATTTCACTCGCATAATAATTTTGAAATTCTATACCCGCTCTTTTTAGAGCCATTTGAGCACAACTTGCACCGTCAAAACACGAAAGAACATTTTTAAATTTTAACATTTTTTAATTTTTATAAGTTATTAAATGGTAGTTTAAAACGAATTTACTCATAAAAAAAACAACTCAAAAATTAGAGTTGTTTTTTTTTTACCCCGATTATGTGTATAAAATTATTATCCTTTTACAGGTGTAAATTCAGGGGTCCCACTGAAGGCATTCTTAATGATATATTGATTACCTTGTGGATCCTCACCTAAGGTGAAATTACCTCCAGGATCGAATTCGGGTTTAATGTCAGCTTCAGGGTTTTCCTCAGGTTTTATTTTGTTATCAAAATCATCGACACCCTCATTTTCTGTAAGGTTTTTTAATATTTGTTCTTTTGTAAACTCTCTCATATCCACAATCTTTTTATATAAATATAGACTTTATTGATTTTAGACATTAAATATATTCCAAATCAATTTCACCATATTATTTTCTTGTTTTTTCCTTATCTTAACAAATTAAGGTTTCCTTTCTACACTTGGTTTTACTTCAGAATAAGTTGCTACAATAGTACCTTGCCTATCTCTATTAACACTATTCACAAATAGAAATTTTATATCTGTTTCCTGATTGGTCATAACAGGAAGTTTCAAATTTTCATTATAATACCTAATCTCTGATTTTTTAATGTCTGCGTTTCTTTCCCCTACAAAGTTGATATGCTGGTTAATTCGGTTTTGAATAATCGAGTTGTAAAATGTAACAGACGTTGATTCTATATTCTCAGTTATTATATTTAAAAATATTGGGTCAATTTCATAACCTATGCTATTTCTGTTTGAGGAAATTGCGGCCAATGATGTTGTTCCTGTTCCTAAAAACGGGTCTAAAACTGTATCACCCTGAAGCGAATACATATTTATAAGTCTGTAGGGTAAGTCAAAAGGATAAGCTGCACTTCGTTTTCTTGTTTCGGAGTTGTCAATTTTTTGTTTTGTTCCTTTTAAATGCCACAGATCAGAAAACCAAACATTTCTTTCTTCCCAAAAGAATGAGCTTTCTTTTCTTCTTAGTTTTTCACTTTCAGTTTTAAATTGTCGTTTGCCACCTTTTCTGAAAATCAATATCCACTCGTGTTCTAATGTAACATAAGCACCTGAAGGCAACATTCCCGAACCCATAAACTTGTTTGGTGCGTTTGTCTGTTTTCTCCAAAGTATGTTTGGCAAGTTGGTAAAACCTAATTTTTGAAATGCTGATGTAATCCTTGAATGATTTGGATAGATTGCAAACTCCCCATTTATTGTTCTTGTTGAGTCACCAATATTAATGCAGGCAAATCCGCCTGGAATTAAAACCCTTTTAACTTCTGCCCAAACCTTATCCAGTTCCAAATGCATAAGCTCAAATGCTTTTGCTCCGTCATTTTTGTATATTGCAGTTTGAACTTCTGTATTTTGCTTTGCCATAATTTCGTCCCACATTTCAATCATTGGGTAAGGTGGTGATGTTACAACAAGTTCAATTGAGTTGTCTTTTAGTTGCTCCATATTTTGAGCTGCTCCTATGATTATGCTATGTGTCGTTGAATTAATTTCCATTTTGCAAAGGTGAGAATATTGTAAATCGTCAGCATAAAGTTTTTAATAAAGGATTAAATATAGGTAAAGGGATGTTTTAATAAAAAAAATTCAAACAAGTAATAAATGCTTGAGCTTAATCGAAACATTAGTCCAAAAATTCTCTAAATGATTGGGTTCGGAGTCAAGTAAAATAAACCTAAAGTGAGTGTTAAAGTTTGATGAGTAAATTTTGATCGTTTTGACTTTTGACTTTTTGAATACTTTGTTCTAAATCTAATCATCAGACAACTTCTCAACAATAGATTGTAGCAATGGCTTGTAGCCGTCTAAAAGGATTTAAATTACTACAACTCTTCCCCCAACCAACATTTTAATTGATCAATGTATTATGATTCCATTGGTCTAATTCTTCTTGCAAATATTCAATTTTTGATTCAATTGTCTTAATCATACCATCTCTTTCAATGATATTTAGTTCGGCATGTTTAACAACTAGTTCACCATCACCCCATTTTCCACTACTTACTTTACCTGATACACAGTTCAAACCTTTCAATAGTTTTACTTGGCTTTTTAATTCAGACAATTCAAAAATCTTATAATATATTGGGCTATTTGCTTCATGAATTTTTGTTTTTAATAAAATCAATTCATTTGACAATTCCATCCATTTTTTAATAGACTCCACTGCCGAGTATGGACGAGGATTACCTTCATCAACAACATTATATTGTGATGCTTTGAAAAATTCTTCGGCCATCATACCGACTAATTTGTTTTTCTTCTTTAATGCTTTTTTAACATTCATATCATTAGATTTTACCCCAACCTGACCATTCCATACATTTCAATCTGTATTCTTCGATCAACTTGAGAAAGTTTATAAATTTATTCATAAAAAAATATAATATAAATTTTTGGTAAAAAAAAATCCTCACAAAAAAATTGTGAGGATTAAGAGATTATTTTCTTTTTACTTTTTGAGAAAACTCTTTACTAACTTGATGGTCTCTCCATCATTTAAAATCTAAATCTGATCTTTTAACGTCTCTTTCCTCAATAGATGCCAATTTTAGTGCTTCTTTTGGTTTAATTGATGCCACTCTTGTTTTGAATTCGTCAATTGCTCTTATCAAACCATCGTAAACGGGATTCTTTGATTTAATATCTAAAATGAAACGATTATCATCAAAACTCTCATTACTAATATCTACATTTACCTCTGACGATATTTCTTTCTCATCTAAAACACTACCAGGATTAAAACTTACTCTATATGTTACCTCTTTGAATTTTTCTTTTACGAATGCTTCTGTTGGTAATTTTTGGCCGAATTTATTTGACATTGAAATTTTCCATTTAAAATTATTTCCTGAATTAATACCAGACACCTTAAAAGTCATTCTTAACGATACATCCAAATTCAAACTTTCATATCCTAATCTATCCAATTTATATATATTGGTTTTACCTCTATACCTTCTTTCATTTTTTCTGTCTTCCTCCCAATTTCTATAGTTTCTATTGAATTGTCTAGCTAAAGCATGAGTTTTCATTTTTTCTTTTTGTTCTTCACTTTCAAATTCACCAGTAATTCTAGCAAACACTAATTCCAAAAAGTCTTCTTTTGAATTATATGAGTTGTAAGCTAAACAACTAAAATTAACACTTTGGTTATTGTTCTTTTTTTGTAAATCCTCATCAACAAATTCTCTAAATCTTGGGTGAATTGTTGGTATACTTCTTCTACTTAATATCTCTTGGAATTGTCTACCTTGTTCGGTTTCATTTTCAAATTCGTCATATAAAACGTCTACCAATACTCTATTAATTTTTTCATTCAACGGTAATGATTCTCCAGTCGAAACATATCCATATTTTATATCATCCTCATTTCCACCCTCGTCATCGGGAAATGATTTGAATTCTGGACTTTTATTTTTTCCTCTAAATGGTTGATATTTTGGATTTGATTCTTGAACCCATTTTGTATTTTCTTTACCATATTCATTATACAATTTCAATATGATATCCTTATGTTCTTCATAAAATTCAAAAACATCTTTATCAGGGTTAAATAAAATTGGATTTTTATCACCCAATAACCATCCGACATGAACAACACCTTCTTTAAATTTTTGTCTATTACCGGATACTGTCAATTCTTTTTTCCAACCTACGTGAATTTTATTTTCATATAGACTTATAGGTCTATAAATCGCACTTTCAGGTTGTGCCATCTCAGGTAAATCTTGATTTAGACTTTCTTTAATGAGAAATAATAGTTTTTCTTTTGTATATTTTTTCATATGTACACTTATTCATATAAATACTTTGATACTTAAGTTTAGAACCAATAGGGTGTGTCTCTATTTTTATAATTACAAGTCGTCTGTTCCATCAAGATAATCATAATTAATATTAGATGTATTTTGATTATTCTGTGACCAATAGATAGATCTGACTTTTGCACCCAAATCAAAATCGTTAGGAGTATTTAAAATGTCTTCAGCGGAAATGGTAATTAGTGTTGTTCTATTTTTCATTATGGTTTTCACATAATCATTTTGTACATTGTATGTTTTATTATAACAATTTCTACATGCTTGTCCCGAACCCTCTACATATCCATACCTATAATCTATGTGGGTGTTAATTAAAACGTCAGTTAATTTACCACACAAAACACAAGTTTCATAAATTTCATTTTGGTTTAGGTCTTCCACAGATGTTACCAATCCTTCATTGTTAATTTTTAATTGAACGTGATGTTGTGCCATAATAGTAGTTTAAATTGAAAGTTAAATAATATTTTTATAAAAAAAAATTAAATTTTAAAAATACAACAAAACGTCAGAAAATTTACTTAAAAGGAGATATATTTGAAGGCATGTTCATGAGAGTTGCGTCTTCAGCCATCATAACAGACTGAGCCAACCTGTTAGCCTGAAGCGCAATGGTGTTAACATCTCTTTCGTAAGTCTCACTTGAAGCGTATCTGTTGTCGTTCTTATTAACAAAATTCTGAACAAGGTCTGCGGCCGTTTTACCCTTACCTAAGTAATTTTTTGCAATTAAATCGTAATATCTGTCAATACCACTTTGTACCGAATTGGCGAACCAGTTTTTACCACTATCTGTATTTCCAACATTAAATGGGTTTTTTGTTCTTATCGGTCTTGCATTAGGATCTTTTGAAAAACCACCCTCAGCTGTTAATTGTGCAAGTGCCAATTCTGGTGGTACATATCTTCCGTGTCTTTGAAATGCACTAACCGCACCTTTAGTTAACATATCACCCGTAATATTTAATAAATTACTACTTCTGGTTGATATAAACTTCTGACAAATTTCAGTGTATTTTTTTGTTCCTTCCTCTGTTGTTAAATCTATATCGGTGAACTGTGCACTTCCTCCGGTTACAACAGTATCAATTAGTTTTTTAAGATCTTCAGATTTTACACCCTTTGCTTTTAATTTTGTAATTAAAACTTCAATATCTCTGACTGTCATTACCGAACCTAAACCCGTTGTCGAATATCCTACCATTGAATCTAGTTCATCAGGTGACGCACCTGAATTGTTTGAAACATGAAGGTGATTGTAATGATTTCCTCCCGTATTAGTTTGCCACAGAACTGCTTTATCGTTTCCACTTTCTGTATTCCAAGTATATCCTAATTTTAACAACGCATCTTTTACCAAGTTTCCTTTATCTCTAAATGTTGGGTTACCATTTGAAGAATTAGTAGCACCTTTAGCACTTTCACCGTCTAATATTGCTATATCAACGGCAGTATTTGTCATATGTCTACTCCTACGACCTGATTTTGTATGATAACCATGACCTGATTTTGCAGTCGTAATTGTCACAACTACGTTAGCGGCTGACGCAGCTTTTTGTAGATCATCTAACAATGACTTGTTGACTTCGTCATATTTGGTTTCATCATTATCAAATTTAACATTGGAATAATTAGTATCATCTAATTGAATTAGTGTAATTTCGTTCATTAAATCCGCAAAAGAAACTTCTGATATTGGTTCTTTCTCTTCCAAATCATTATCTTTTTTAAATTTTTGAACTGCAGAAGCAGTTTCTGGACCAAACTTTCCATCTACACCATGTTTAGGTAAACTATATCCGAGTAGTGTTAGACCAATTTGAATTGTTTCAACTTCTTTTTGGTATTCGTAATTTCCCGAAGATTGTTGTTTAATATCATTATCAATTTTTTCTAAAGTATCAAAAAACTGTTTAACATCTTCACCCACAAAATCAGCTTTTTTAGGGTCATCTACTTTCTTATCTTCTTTTTTCTTAATTCCTAATGTCCTTAATATTTTATCGAAAAACTTTTGTTCTTTTAAAGTTCTTTCTCCATATGTTATAGAATGGATCCTTTCTAAATCTTCAATTATATTTTTTTTCATACTATAATAAATATTGCATAGTAATCCTTCTTATATATTATCTTAAGTTATCAACTTCAAACCATCAGCGTTTCACCCACATGGTATTATATGATAACCATTTATGACACTATCGGGGACAATCTCCACCCTATTTGGGTTTACCAACCCGACTTCTGTTCCTCCTGGGTTACCGGAATTAGTATAATCCTTTGAAGGAAGTATGAAGTGTCAATAATAAATATTTCAAAAATCTCCTTCTGTATGAGAAATTTTATCCCAATCATCTCTACCACCCGTATTTCGGGTTTTGTCCCACTCGTCATTTTTATTATCCCAATTCAAAAAATCTTTACCTTTGTAATTTGGATATTTTTTTTTCATAGTATCAATACCTTTAACCCATAACCAAGAAATTGGAATTACGACGACTAAAGTAATTAAAATTGTGATTAAATAACTCATAATTAACGGTTTAATTTATTAATACATTCTTCTATTTTATATCTTAATTTACCACCATATCCATAATCACCATTTACCTGAACGTGTCTCCACATTAGTACTCTTGGTTTCATCCATTTATATTGTTGGTCTAATTTCATATCATCAATAGAAATCCAATTAGATATTTTGTTATCTTTAACCCACTTTACTATTTCAGCAGCTCTTTCCCATTCAACTGAAGGTCTACTTAATTTATTCCAAAGGTTCTGATGTGTTGTTATATCCACAATTGGTGTGGTGATACCATAGTATTGAAATATACTTTTTAGTTGAATAAAACTAAAATGTTTTCTCCAATCTGAACTCACTACCAAACTTGCGTTTGTTTCATCACAAATCTTTTGAAGTGCTTGACAATCTTCTTCTACCCAAGGGTATGGTATTGTGAAAGTTTTATTAGTCTCATTAAGAGTAACCCTACCATCACCGAATGTTCCCCATGCTAATGGTCCGTCAATATCAATAAATATTATTTTTTGTCTCATTGTAAAGTTTAAGACATAAAACAACCCCTAATGAACAACCAAAACAAAATGATAAAATTAAAATTATTGTTTCCATATAGAATAAATTTTTGAATACGAGTTAGTTTTCATTTTTTAAAATTTTTAAAATTATCTATAAATCCTTTTTGATATTTTTTTATTTGATTGTCACTAAAACTTTTTAGTAGTCCAGTTGACATGTATGCTTGTATTTCATCATTAATAATATTTTTATCATCCATATATCCCATACCAATCAAAACCTTTTTTATTTTTTTGTAATCAGCCGATTTCATTTCATTAATTAAAATCAAAGAATTTTTTTTATATTTTGAGTTTGTATAAAATAGACCATGTGCAATTTCATGATCCATTGTATTGGATTTAAAGTTATCAGCACCAATTAAATACCATTTACTTCTAAACTTCTGAAATTTTAAAGGATAGTTTTCACAGTAAGAATAGATATCACTCATTATTTTGTCATATGGTCCCCAAGTTCTGTATGAAAATGTTGATAAACCTTTTTCCACTATTTTAGATGGTATATTGAAACCACTCCAATCTTTAGGGTATGTGAAAATATCTTGTTTATTTTTTGTTTTATAAATATACATAAACCTTTCCCATGAAAATTCTTTTCCTCTAATTTCATCGTACGATGATTCATAGAATTCTTGATATCTACAAAACAACATTGCTCTTTGATATTTGTCTTTCACAGAAACAGCAAATATTTTGGGTAAAATTTCTTTTACTTCACCTTTTACGTAGTCATTTGATATCTTCATGTGATAATTGATATATTTGAACAAATTTAAAAATAAAAATGGATATACAAAAAAATTTTTATTTTATTGATAATCAACGTCTTATGCCTTCGTATTTTTTTACTAAGTTTTTTATATATTGTTCATCTTCAACAGATAGTAAATCTCTGCACCTTTTCAAATATTCAAGATTATTCCAAAATTCCTCATCCATAATATTTGGTCTTCTGACACCATATGTCTTGGATGTAATTTGTTCTTCCTTGATATATCCAACCATAATCAAATGATCTAATATTTGATTAATTTCTTTTTGATCACATGAATTTATATACTCCGATGGACAAATTTCTAAATCGTTTGTGGAAAATATAGGCATAAAAATATCTTTTAATTTCTTAAAAGATATTAAATATTTTTTAAAAAAAGAAATTTTATTCAGCTGGTTATGTTGAAGGACTTTCTTCCTCAACAACAGTTTCAATTTCTTCTTCTAAATCTAAAAGAACATATTTACTTCCTGATGTTTCACCGTTTACAGGATTAGGAGATTCTTCAGAGTAAAATACTTGATTTGTTTCTAACCAAGATACACAAGCCTCTTTATCACCCTTTAAGTGTTCGGTTCCTTCTGCTGATTTTTGAGTGTTTTCTAATACGATTATCCACATAGTTTTGTTTTTATATAAATATCAGTTATAATGCAAAACTCTCACCACAACCACAAGTTCGAGATGCATTTGGGTTTACCCATTGAAATCCCTTACCATTTAAACCACTTGAATATTGAAGTTCTGTCCCAAAAAGATATAAAACAGATTTTTTATCAATTATAACTTTCAAATCTCCTAAATCCACTATTTCATCATTTTCAGTAATTTGGTCGTCAAAATCCATTACATATGATAAACCACTACATCCACCACCTTTAACTCCTACTCTAAGTTTAAAGTTGTCTGTTGGTAGATTTTCTTCTTTCATTATATCAAATATGTGTTTTTTAGCGGTATCGGAAACTGTGATCATTTTACCTCAGTTTGATTCAACAACGAATCAATAGTTTTTTGATTCGTTTTTATTTCTCGGAATGTTTGTGTCTCTTTTCTAAGTTTAGACAATTCTTTCTGTTGAAAATAACAAACGAGTAACAAAGCAATCGCCGCTCCCATTGTTACGTTTTTTTGATTCTTCTTAAAAAATTCTATCATGATTATAAATATTTAAATTTAATTCTAAAATTGCTTTTGGCATGTTTTAATATTTACTTTTACCTCGTTTGTATTTCTCTAAATAAGAAAATGTTCCAGATTTTTGTTTCTTTTTGAATAAATCTGATATTTTTTTTGTTGGTCTCTTCGTTATTAGTTTTCCGGAATCTGTTTCCTCCATTATAGGGGCTCTCCAGATTTCAAATGCAATCCAAATTGCAGTTACAATAAATCCTATCCCAATGTATATCATAATTAAAGATTTTTCATAAAATATTTTGATTTCCAAAACTGCCACCATTTTCTTTTCACGATTGGTTTACATTCAGAGAATGGATTATCACCAAATGAAACCCTATTGGTATATTTTGACGTCAAAACATTTAAAAAAACTTCATGGTATCTTTCAGGCACCTCACGAAGATCTGCAACTATTTCAACATCTAATGATACCGGTCCTTCTAAAGTTTCAACAACAAACGTTTCTGATAGTTTTACTATCGTACTAGTTTTTATTGTAAGATATTTTGACCCAATTATATAATCGTTATTCATTTTATTCAACTTGGTTGTTAATTGAATCTGCTAGGGGTCTATTAACTTCTTCCAATATTTCCCACATAACTTGATAAGAACCCAATTCAATTTCTTTTACAAACATTTCACTTTGTAAACTATCAACAGTGCCTTTCGACTCTAGATTCTCCTCTATAATTTCTAAATGATTTTCTTTTAGATTGTTGTACTTGACAATTAACACTAAACATGTTAATGAAATTGTAACAAAATAAAACCTTGTGTCTTGTAATATTTCTAATATCTTTTTCAAAGATTTTGTATTTGAGTTAATAAATTGGTGACATCCTCCTCTGTTAAGTAACCTTTTACGTCTCCACCGGCTACAGGGTTGTCATAATGTATCTCATTTTCAAATAATACTGCAAGTTCATATAGTCCTTCGGCACCACCATATGAAGAATTATGACTAACAACAGATGCACCCCACCCATTTTCAAAATTAATACGGGTTTTTTTGCCACCAATAACTTCATTTTTAAATTCTTCAAACGATAAATCTTTAAATGTTTTCATATTGTTTAGTTTTAAAATATTTCTTCGGCAATTCCTAATATTTCTGCAAGTGCTAAAAATGTAGCTGCTGTGTAAAGATCACTCACAAACAACCCGTAACAAGCACCAAACCTAAATCCACTTTTAACAAGAGATATGCGAAAGTGACTTTTTGATTTACTTTCTTTTGGTTGCATAATTTTTAATTTATCATTTTATTTTTCAAAATTTCTTTTACCGCAATCCAATATACTAAATCATCTGAAAATCTATCAGCATTAAATTGGGTTTTCTTTTTATTTTCTTTTAAACTAACAATCTGTCTATCACAATGTTCTATTGACGCAAGACACGCTATTTTATTTATTGTCCTGTCAATCATTGTTGGGGTTCCTTTTGGATATAATGATGTAGCTATTTCATAATGATGATCATATAAAATATCAACCATTTTGAACAAATGTGGTCTTTTATTGACTATCATATACAGAATATTGATAATAAATTTATCATATTTTTTCGAAAATACAAAAGCATTTTACTAATATTTTTATAACTAATTAATTTTCAATTCATTAAGAAATCATATTTTTCTTTTTTCCATTCCATGTCTTTGTATTTTTTCATTCTATTATTGAGAACTTCGATTGCATCAAAAAAATATTCATTTACTGGAGTATTAGCTTTTCCAAATGATTGAACAAGATTACCTTTTCTATATTGTAAATTAATTCTTCTATTATTGTTTGACAAAGATATGTAAATATACAAAGCACCGTGAGGAAATTGTTTTGACATACAGTTTTTCATTAAAAACCCTTCCACCCTAAAATCCTCTTCAGAAATTAAAATTTTTGGATTGTATATTTCATCATCCACTTTGATTTTTTCTTCTATCTCATTAATAAATTCATTACTAAAATCATATTTTACTTTGAATCCTCTAGCAAAATGTAATTTAATACTTGACCAAATGTCCATAATAGATTCAAATTCATGATCATTTTTAGCTTTAAATTTTAATTTCACTCCTTTTTCTTCTATTAGTTTTCTTAACGAAAATAATTTATGTAGATTGTATATTAAAGAATCAGATTTTAATGTTTCTTTTTCCCATTTATTAAAAATATCAACTAAACATTTTTTTTCAGCTTCATTTTTTAATTCGTGGGTTTTTTTTGTGGGTGGTAAGTCATAACAATGATTTGACCATGGTATTTGTCTGATGTAGTCTACAAAATTTTCACCAAAAAGTTTGCAGAAATAGTTTAATGTGGATATATTAATGTGTTTTCCAATTTGTTTATTTAACTCAGATATTAAATATTTTGATTTGATTCCATATGAATCAAGAACCGCAGGTAGAAATTTATTATCATTTTTTCCCAAGTATCTTTTTTTAGGATAATCATTTTGAATATCAAAGTAAACATTATCATGTCCTTTAATTGATTTCTTATCTAAATGATAGTCAACGAGTAAATCAAACAATGGATTTATAACAAATTTATTGTCCCAATCTTTTTCAATATTGAAATTATTATTAAAATTTTTATATAATATATTTTTTAATAATGTTATCATTTGTTTAGTTTGTCTATCATACTTGACTCCCCAAAATTTTAACCTTTTTTCTCCTCTTATAAAACCACTTTCAGTTAATTCAAAAAGGTTTTTAAAATTGTTTTTCTTTCGAATGTAACAATTTTTAAACATTTTGTCATCTGTTAAATTGTCGTTTATGATTCTATAACTTGTGGTAATATCTCCGCTGTTTAAACATAAAATAAAGCCGTGTTCAAATACTACGTGTTTCTTTTTTCCATAACGATTATAATTTAAATTGAAACTTGATTTAAACTCTATTGTAATTTCATTTTTATATAATTCTAAATTACAAATAGATTCTGCAGGACTTTTTCTATCCTTTTTTATTTGATAATGAAAAAATATAAGATCCATCCATAAAATATATATAGATGGTTTCTATTTGTGAAGTTAAAATAGAATCTCGTCAGGTAAAGGAAGATTTGTTTGAGGACTAACTTCTTTTCCGTTTATTATAACTGGAACTTTTTTCTTTTCTTTCCAAATTAACGTCCCCCAATTTGCATTTCTTTTTATTCTTTGTTTTAACACAAAAATTGCCTGATCAAATTTTTCAGGTGGTTTTCCGTTACAAAAATGTCTCGATTGAAGACACTCACCAGTTTGAATATCAAACTCACATGTAACTCTATCTAATTGATCTTCGGTTCTTAATGATACAATAATTGATTTGTCTTTGTCAGTATAAGATGCCACACAATGATGCATGAATAAACCTTCTTCGTTGTACTCCTCCTCTCTTTTTAATATATGTGGATATATCAATACCATCTTAGACCTTTCTTCAGTTTCATAAGAAAAATAGTGACTCTCAATAGTTTTTTCAATATCATCTAAGGTCTTTTGATGGTATTCATATGTTACAACCCAACCCTTTATTATAGCAGATACTAACTTAGAAAGCTCTCTATGCTCCTCATGAAATTCCACAGAATTTTTAGCTCTCATGTAAACACTAGTATCATATTCTCTTATCTTATTTAACATATTAAAGTGATCATTTATTGTATTTACTAAATCGGTTGTTATAAAAGTTTTTTCACCTATACCAGTTGAATTTATAATTTTCAAAAGATTATCTTTCTCAATCTCTGATAACTTATATTTTGAATATTGAAAATTAATAATAAATGTTTTTGTATTTGTAGGTTCTTTATCAAGTCTTGTTGAATTTTCTAATATTTTTTTATCAATATTCCCAATGTAATTTGTGTAATTTTTACCAAAAAGATTACATATAATATAAAGTCCAAACAGATCTATATTAGGATTTTCATGCAATATTTTTATGGTAATCTTTGATTTTATTTCAAACATATCTAAAATTGAAGATAGAAGTTTTCTATCATTTTTTTTCAGAAACTTTTCAGTAGGATAAAAATTGTTAATCCAAAAAATCCAATCTCCGTTAGGTATTTTAATTTTTTTCTTTTGAATAAAATATCGTAAAAATTCTCTAAACAATTCCGTTGAATAATTTTTACTGTTTGACACTAATTTTTTTTGTGATTCAAATAATTCTAACACTGAATTAATTAATTCTGTATTATTTAAAATTTTTATATATTCATCAAAAACACTTTCGTTGATTTTTGTTTTTATTATGTTCGGGTGTAAAATTTTATTAAAAAAGTCTGTTCCTAACTTACTAAAGTTATTTACTCTGAAAGATTTTTTCGTAATTTTGCCGTTTTTAGTGATATTACCTATTGTAAAATTTCCCGTGTTTGTGTTTATAGTTAAAGATATAACTGAAAACATTTTTCTAAAATGTTTACAATTAAACTTTCTTGATTTTATATTTTTATATAGTTTTAATGTGACCTTATCACCCCTTTTAACAATTGACCTTTCGATTAATATTGTTGTAATAGAACTAAAGGGTCTACCGTAATGTTTTTTAATTAAATCATCATCGGTCGTATAAATTTCGTGGTTAAATGTGTTTTCATTTACAAAATTTACACTATCATTTTCCGATCTATTTAATTTTTCTCCGCTAAAATAATAAATGTGTTTTTTATTACTTGGGGGTAAATGATAGTTTAAAACGGGTAATTTTTTTATTGAAAAAACATCCTGGTTATTGTCTTTGTAGTATGCCAAAAGCTTTTCCATTGTAGCTGGGATGACTATAGTACTCTCGTCCACCTGAAAAGGGGTCGGCTTTTCTCTGTCAGATAATAGTGAATGATCTTTATATGACTCTATTATTGAATAATTAAACCTTTGAGATAATATAATCTCCATATAATTAAACATTTAAAAGTCAAATATAAGAAAATAATTTAAGATATACTTATTTATATAAAATATTTTTATGGCGAAAGGAAAATCAACTAAGGGTGAGTCAAGAAAGGTTTCTTTTGGTAAAAGAAAAGGTGGAAAGGCCTATAAATCAAGAAATAAGAATGACAAATCCGAAAAAAATTATAGAGGACAAGGTCGTTAATTACTTAAGGGAGCTTTAATTGACGGATGTGATTGATAATCAATTAGTACAAAACAATCCGGTCTATAACTCATTATTTTTTGTTCAAATGTTTTTTCTCCCAAATGTTCTTTAACTGCCTCGTGCATGTACCAATTACGCTCGGTAATTTGAACAGTAGGTAATTCAAATGGAGTTCTTCCAATTTGTTCTTTTGCTTGCTCAATATGGTTGATATAGAGATGAGTATCTCCTAAATTACCAATAAGTTCATCAGGTAACATGTTCACTTCCTTAGCAATTATTTCAAGTAATAATGCGTATGAAGCAATATTAAATGGTAATCCTAAAAATGTATCTACTGAACGTTGATTCCACATTAAAGAGATTGTTCGTTTTGGTATATTGTATAATTGCAATTCTTCACTCAACCCACCACCGAATGGTATTAAATCATCGACTGTAGATTTGAATTTTTCTGTACCCATTTTTTGTTCCAATAGTTTCCATCTCTCCTTGCCACTCAATTCTCTTGTATAAACTTGAAATCCATAATGACAAGGTGGAAGAACCATTTGGTCTAACTCACCCACATTCCAAGCACTAACCATCAATCTTCTACTATCGGGATTTGTTTTTAGGGTGTTGATTAGGTTTGCGATTTGGTCAACATATTCAATACGAGTATCCATATCGACTTTATCCCATTTATATTGTTTCCAATTTCTCCATTGTTCACCATAAATTGGTCCTAATTTACCCCATTTTTTTTCAAACTTATCATCTGTTTTAATTTTGTTGATGAATTCTTCTTGTGTCAACCAATATGGGTCAGGTTCTGAATTTTTTAATACCCAGTTTTTATAAGCGTCTCCATCCCATATGTGGCAATCATAATCCAATAAGAATTTTATGTTAGTGTCTCCACGAAGAAACCATAAAAGTTCTGCAACCACAGTTTTCCAAGCCATTTTCTTTGTTGTTAAAATAGGAAATCCTTCAGACATCTTGTGACGAATTTGTCTACCAAAAACTGATATGGTACCTGTTCCTGTTCTATCCTTTTTTTCCACACCTGTATTTAGAATATCTTCCAATAAGGCTTGATAACTTGAATCTAAATTATTCATAGCTAGATTTTATGTGACTCATTGCTAATTCGAGTGATTCTAACATCGTCATTTTATTATTTTTTTCTCTCAAAAGCCTTGAAAGATCTAATACCTGATCACGAATTTTTAACTCATAAGCCTGGTGCATCAGCTCATCTATAATTTCTTCGTTTGTCATAACAAATGTTTATTGTTCCATTCCTCTATAATGTATCCTAAGTTATCGGAAAGATAATCTATTTTAGATAACCAACTCAACACATCGTTAACACCTAAATTATAAGATTCCTCAACACATTTTTCAACTGATTGTCTGTCTATATTATTCATGTATTTTCTGTATTTGAAATCCAATCATAAATGTTAACCATCTAATAGTAAAACCCCATGAAGGCGACATTTTCCCATCGTCATAATATGAATATTTGTCATAGTAAAATATTATTGCGGGAAAAATAAACCAATGATGTTTTTTTTTATAAACAAAAAAATCTTTTAGATATACTTTTTTTGCCATAATACGTTTCTATTTTTTAAATGATTCAAAATTTCATCAAAACAATTATTATCTTTTGCAATTATTTCTGGTGGGTAAACACCAAATTCATTTATATTTTTATTCAAAATCAAATCAACAACTGCAGTACAAGTGAAAGCGGTGCACCTTGACATTGAGCTGAATTCACCGTCATGTTTATCAACTAATGAATATTGTAAATGAATTTTATTACCTAACAAATCGATACCATTGATATCGGCTATCATAACAGTTAAATCTTTATCACTCGGTTTCATTTTCCACTCGTTTATCAATACTTGTACGGTGTTATTTAAATTTTCTTTTTTAAAGAAACCCATATCTTTCAAAAGATTAATTTTATCGGCATAACCTGGATATCTGATGGTTTTTTCTGTCATATTTTGAATCTCAGGAAATGATGTGAGAAGTGTTCTTAGTCCATCGGTTTCAAATGCTTCCAAAGTTCCAACATTTTCTACATACAAATTTTCAATATCAGATAATGGTTCCTCGATTACATCAACACCATTAATTCTTTTTCTTACTGGTCTAGTATAAAATTCAATAACATCTGATGGTGAATATGGGGCTTTATATTCAAACGGTAAAACTCTCTCTTGGGGTAACCCTCCGACGCTGAACTTATAATTTTTTACTAACATATTTTCGGACTCCCGACCTAAAATTATATTACTCATACCTGGTGCAATACCACAGTCGATTACGACACGCAAATTATTTTCTTTTGCTAAAGCATCGAGTGGTCTATAGTCTTCAATAAAGAATGATATATCGACACAATCTTTTTTTGCCCAACAAATTATATCTTTCAAAACTCTATAACCAACACGACCAGGTACCGCCGACACAACCAAATCAAAATCAATAAGTTGTGTTTCGTAATTGAACATTGTCAAATCAACTTGTTTTTTTTCTATGTCAGTATAGTTTGATAGTAGATTCAGATTATTTTTATCCATATCATAACTTACAACATTATGATCACTTCTACTTAAATCGACCGCAATTGTTCTTCCGACCAATCCAGCACCTAAAACAGCAATTTTACTCATTATTCAAATTTTTATCTTTCAATATTTTCAAGGATTTATATATAAAATATGTTTCCTGAACAGAAAATGTATTATTTTGATACGCAAATTCTATAGCCTTTTCTACCACAGATAGTGCTGTTTCTTTGTCCATTTTACTAAGAAATTCATCGAACTCTTTTTCTGAAGGAAATTCAATTAATCCACCAAATATATTTTCCATAACTCGAATATATTAAATTTATTTGGCAATACAAAATAATTATAGATATGTCTGTACACATTAACAACAAAACATTTGAGGCCGAATACTTAACTAACCCTGATGATATCCGACGTGGTATGATGGGTAGAAAAGAATTAAATGGATGTATGGTATTCAAAATCGGTAAAGGTCATCATTCATTTTGGATGAAGAATTGTCTAATCCCATTGGATATTGTCTTTGTTAACAATAACAGAATATCAAGAATTCACCACAATTGTCCCCCAGCCGACAAACATCAACTAAACCCACTTAGATATACAGGAATAGGAGACCATGTTATTGAATTTAAAGGAGGAACCTGTTCAAAATTTAAAGTTGGGGACAGAGTAAATCTATATTTAGGAAGTCCTGAGAATCCTATTATTTAGTCATGAACCATTATTCTTTCAACGAATAAAATATGTTTATCTAAAATTTCATTGAAAATAAATGCGGTTGCAGACTCATTTACCACCTCAATATCAGTAATAACAACTTTCTCCAACATTTCATTTTCTTTAAACTTGGTTAGTTCATTACCAATCTCTAAGTTTTTAGCTTGAATCCAAGATTCGTTTACGTAAAATTTTTGATTATCAACAGTTTTTAAAACAGCTCCGTCTTCACAAGTTATTTTAAGGTAAGAATCTATAGTAATTTCTTCATTTTCAAAGACAGTTCCGTTAACAGATTCTGCAATTTCGAAATCATAACTTAAAAGGCCTTGACCATTATGAAAATCTTCTATAACAATAGACGCTAATCCATCGTAAAATACGTTACTACCCCTTAGAAATGTGCAAGCCATATATTTGTTTTAATATAAATACTACTAATTTGTTATTTCTTCTCTTTGTTTAAAAATTTTAGTGTATTTTTCAGATCTATTATTTTATAATTGTTTTAATATATGGACTAAGATATTCTCGATAAATTTTAAGATGAGAATCACCATCGTAGTGTCCATCGTTCGGTATTGCTTCTATTTTGTTCTCATTTATAAAGTCAATAACACAACCAGGAACTATATTCATTTTTTCTAAAATGTTATTATATCCTACTTTTTTTGATAGTTCGTTTATATCCGTAAACCAACTAAAAAATATTAGAGGAATACCATAAAAATCACAGATAAACTTTGTTGCACACATAGTCATGAACACTTTATATTCAATGTTATATGTTGATGTCATGACATGATTAATCATAAAATCATCCACGGGTAGTTTCTTCTCAAATATTTTTTCTAAGTTTTTTTCGTTTTTATGTGCATTAAAAGTATAAAAATATAAGTCTCTAAAAATTTGACCATGTCTCATCTGTTCATTTATACTCAGGTTTGGTATCATTTGGTTTCTGTTAATTTCATGTTCATTTACCCAATTATTAATACCCATAACCAACCTTGAGGGATCAGATATTTGAAATATAAAATAATCCACATTATATGTTTCTATCGTATATTTCATTTTTTCGAAATTCATTTCGTTACCTGCACCAGGTGAACATGTATAAATAACTTCTGCTTTAAATTCTTCGGATAAGTAAAAATGCCAAGGATTACCCCAAATATAACTTGAATGTGAACAACCTGTGACTCCAATTTTCATTACTAACTGTTGACTGTAATTATTTTTTTCTCTATATTTTATAAAAATATAAATCAAAATATTTATAAAAAAAATAGACATGGGATGTGGATGTAAAAAAAAGAAGATCATTCAACCTTCATCTGAGCCACAACAAGTTTCTTTAACAGTTACAGAAGCTTCACTACTAAATCAGACTGAAATAGAGAAATCAAAACAAGATGAACAGTTAAACGAAATTGTTAATCGAATCAAAGAGTTAACAAAAAATGAATAATCGGTAAATTCCGATTTTTTTTAGTAAAATAATATATAAGAATATATATACTAATATGAAAGCAGAAACTAAATTAACAAGCGTCAATATTTTAGACGATGTCTACAAAAAATTTAAAGTCAAATCAATTGAAGGATCAATCAATTTACAAAAATTGGTAAACAGATCATTAGATCTCTATATCAAAGATGAAAAATTTAGAGACTTAATTAATAACCATGATGGATTGGCATCAAGTGGGTCGAAATTTTAATTAATGAAAAAAAAGATATTATTACTATCGGATGACTTGAGGATGACATCTGGCATATCTACTATGTCGAAAGAATTTGTCATGGGAACGATAGAAAAATATGATTGGGTTCAACTAGGTTCCGCGATTAATCATCCTGAATTAGGAAAAATTGTATCTATTGATGATGATATAAAAAAAAGAACAGGTATAAAAGATGCGAGTCTTAAAATAATACCATACAACGGATATGGTGATATTTCTGTTATCAGAAAACTTTTGCAAGAAGAAAAACCTGATGCAATTTTACATTTTACTGATCCTCATTATTGGCAGTGGTTATATGACAACGAACACGAAATAAGACAACAAGTTCCAATACTTTATTATCACATTTGGGATAATCTACCTGATCCTTTTTATAATAGAAATTATTATGAAAGCTGCGATTGGATAGGTTGCATCTCGAAACAAACATATGGTATAGTTCATAGAGTAGGTAAAAGAAAAGATGAAATAACATTTAAACCATTAGATGATTGGCAGATAAGTTATGTCCCACATGGTATTAATCACAACACTTTTAAACCATTACAAAATGTTGGTAATGATATATACGATCTTATAAAAGGGAGTGAGGACTTAGATTTCATTTTGTTTTATAATAATAGAAACATAAGAAGAAAACAACCATCAGATGTTGTCTATTCTTTCAAACTATTTTGTGATAGATTACCTAAAGAGAGGGCAAATAAATGTTTGTTGTTGATGCATACAATACCGATTGATGACAATGGGACGGATTTATACGAGGTGGTAAATACAGTTTGTCCTAAATATAATGTAAAGTTTATTGGTCAAAAAATTGAACAGGAAAAGTTAAATGAGATTTATAATATTGTTGATTGCACAATTAACATTGCAAATAATGAGGGGTTTGGATTAACTACCGCAGAATCATTGATGGCTGGAACACCGATTATAGCAAATGTCACAGGTGGTTTACAAGACCAAATGGGGTTTGATTTCAATGAAAATGATTATATTTCTTTAGGAACGTTACATGATAAAAGAATACATGGATCAATAAATTATGGTGAATGGGTTGTTCCAATATGGCCATCAGCGATTAATATAAATGGATCACCCGCAACTCCATATATTTTCGATGACAGAGTAGACGATTATGAAGTTGCGGATGCTATAGAAAAAGTTTATAATTGGACAAGAGAGGAAAGAAAAAGAAGAGGTTTGTTAGGAAGAGAATTTATGTTAAAAAATTTATCAAGTAAAATTATGTGTGAAAAAATGTCAGAGGGTATTGATAGTGTAATAAAAAATTTCAAACCAAGAAAAAAATTCGACTTATATAAAATTGTATGAATAAACCCTTTTTATTATTTAGAGGACCAGTAAAATCAAGAAGTGGTTATGGATCACATTCAAGAGATTTATTGGAGGTTTTATATGAATCAGATTTGTTCGATATTAAAATTGATAGTTGTGGTTGGGGTATGAATCCGATGACAGCGTTGGAAGAGACCAATCAATTTCATAAATGGATTGAGTCAAATTTTATAACAAGTACAATTCCCACTCCAGATATCTATATTGAGGTTACGGTTCCAAACGAATTTCAAAGAAAGGGAAAGTTCAATATTGGAATAACTGCGGGTATTGAAACAACAATCGCACCTAAATCTTGGATTGATGGTTGTAATAAAATGGATTTAATTATTACTACTTCTTTGTTTTCAAGAGATGTTTTACTACAAACAGTTTATAATGAAACAGAAAAAAATACCGGTAAATTAGTAAATCAACATAAAATTAAAACTCCAATTGAAATACTATTCGAGGGTATTAATGAAAATATTTTTAATAACACATATGAAAAAATTGATTTAGAAATCAATGAAGATTTTGCATTTTTATTTGTTGGTCATTGGTTGAATGGTAAATTAGGACACGATAGAAAAGATGTGGGTATGTTAATTAAATGTTTTAATGAGTCTTTTAAAAATCATGAAAATAAACCTGCATTAATTTTAAAAACGTCTTCTGCAAATTTTTCAATCAAAGAAAGAGAAAATTTTCGAAAGAAAATTAAATCCATAATAGATCAATCAGAAAATCCACCTTCGATATATCTTTTATTTGGTGAGCTAAGTGATTCAGAAATGAATAATCTGTATAATCATCCCAAAGTAAAGTGTATGATTTCAATTACAAAAGGGGAAGGATTTGGTAGACCATTGTTAGAATTCACAATGACGGGTAAACCGGTAATTGCATCTAATTGGTCTGGACACAAAGATTTTTTACCCATGGATAAGGCAATAATGGTTGGGGGGTCTTTGACCGAAGTTCACGAATCATCCATAAATGAATTTATTATCAAAGGTTCAAAATGGTTTACCGCAAATTACAATGAGGTGATAGAGGTTATGAAAATAGTAGAAAAGGATTATGATAATTTTTTAGAAAGATCAGAAACATTAAGAAAAGAGAACCTATCAAAGTTTACTTTAAATAAAATGAAAGAAAAATTAATTGAAATATTAACGCCTTATATAAATCAACCATTTGAAAATAAAATTGTTCTACCAAAATTGACTAAAGTAAATTAAATATGAATTTTAAATTTCTAAGAGGTAAGGATCCTGAAATTAGATTTTTACAAAATGAAACTTTTTTAGTTCAACCAATTTTATCATTTGATAGACACAATGTAGAGTTCTGTTTTCAATTTGATGATAATGATCCTGTCCATTTGGGATCTGGTGAAAACAATTTACATTTAGTTATTACACCGACACCAAATGGAAATATTATTTTTAATGATAACGGAAGAACATTCAAAATTTTTGCAAGAGAAATAAATCAAGGAGGTGAGAGAGCATGAAAATAAGTTATGCGATTACAGTTTGTAATGAATTAGATGAAATTAAAAGATTGTTACCCTTTATTCTTGAGAACAAAAGGATAGAAGATGAAATTGTTATTTTATTTGATGAAAAAAATGGATTTAAAGAAGTTTTAGATTTTCTTTTACCTTATAATTTAAAACCAGATGTTCAGATTTGGAGGAATAATGGATTTAGAAAAGATTTTGCCGAATGGAAAAACAGATTGAATTATTATTGTGTTGGAGATTATATATTTCAATTAGATGCTGATGAAATGATAAGTAAAGATTTGATTAGAGACTTACCAAGTATTATTGAATTGAATCCTGAGACAGATTTATTTTATATTCCACGTTTAAATACCGTTGAGGGTATAACTATGGAACATATTAGAAACTGGCGATGGAATATGGATGATAAAATGAGAATAAACTTCCCTGATTATCAAGGAAGAATTTATAAAGGTAATTTGAGGTGGGAGGGTAAAGTTCATGAAAAAATTATTGGTGCGAAATATTATTCTCTAATCCCAGTGGATAATGATGAATATTTTATTGAACATAACAAAACAATAACAAGACAAGAAAATCAAAATAATTTTTATAATACTATATGAATGTTCTTATAACAGGTGTTGCTGGTTTACTCGGTTCGAGATTAGCAGATTATATTTTAGAAAAGTATCCCGATATTAAAATTACAGGCATAGATGATTTGAGTGGTGGTTATTTAGACAATGTTGATACTCGTGTTGATTTTTGGAAAATGAATTTGGTGGAGGCGGATTTAGATGTTTGTTTTAGTAGAAGAAAAATTGATTATGTTTTTCATTTCGCAGCCTATGCCGCAGAAGGACTATCACCATTTATAAGAAGTTACAACTATCAAAATAATTTGATTGCAACAGTTAAAATTGTAAATGCCTGTATCAAACATAATATAAAAAGATTGGTTTTTACTTCCTCAATGGCCGTTTATGGAAATGGTAACCCTCCGTTTAATGAAAATGATTTACCTCAACCAGTTGATCCCTATGGTATCGCAAAATATGCATGTGAAATGGATATTAAAGTAGCAGGTGAACAACACGGATTGGATTGGTGTATTATAAGACCTCATAATTTTTATGGTGTAAAACAAAATATTTGGGACAAATATAGAAACGTAATTGGTATTTGGATGTATCAATATATGAATGGTGAAAAGATGACAATATTTGGTGATGGTGAACAAAAAAGAGCATTTAGTTTTATTGATGATTCTTTAGAGGGTTTATGGAGAGCCTCACAACAAGATAATTGTTCTAAACAAATTTTTAATTTAGGTGCCACAAAATACTATACCATAAATGAGGCTAATAATATTTTAAAAGATATCATTCAAGGGGGTCAAACTGTTTATATAGAACAAAGACATGAAGTAAAAAATGCACATCCAACGTGGCAAAAATCGGTTGAGATCCTTGGTTATTGTGATAGGACATCACTGTATGATGGAATTAAAATTATGTGGGAATGGGCTAAACAACAACCAAAAAGAGAAAGATATAAATGGTCTGAATACGAAATAAGAAACGGATTATATTCATTTTGGCGATAATATGAAAAAATTTTTAGTAATAACATCAATCACAGATGGAAAAGACGATTTAGTGGATCCCCTAATAGTTTTTGATAATTGTGATTACATTTCATTTGTTGATAAATCGTACGAAGTAAAAGTATGGGAACAAAAAGATGTTTTTAAATTTTCAAATATTGATAATTTTACAAACAGAAGAAACGCTAAGCCTTACAAAATTATAAGTTCCCTGATGTTTCCACAATATGAATACATAATTTGGGTAGACGGTAATCACCAACTAAAAAAAGATCCTCAAAGTATAATAGATGAATACGGTTCTGATGTAGATCTTTTTCTTTTTAAACATCCTGACAGAAAATGTATATATCAAGAAATATCAGCTTGTGCGCAATGGCAACTTGATCACAGAGAAAATTTAGAAAATCAGTTTAAATTTTATAAGTATATGGGAATGCCAACCGATTTTGGTTTATTCGAAATGTCAACTTTTATTGTTAAAACAAGTGATGTGGTTAAAGAATTACAACTAATGTGGTGGGAACAACTATGTAGATTTAGTTCAAGAGATCAAATAAGTTTTCCTTTCTGTTTATGGAGAATGAAAGATAGAATAAAAAAGAAAAGATTAAGGGGATTTTCAAACTTATTTTCAATGGGGGGAAAGAACGAAGGAAATGAATACTTTGAAGATCAAGGAAAACATAAAAAATATTAAATGAAAACAATAATAAATTATTCAACAAGTGGAATGGGAAATAGGTTGAGACCATTATCTTCTTGTTATGCAATTTCAAAAAAATCTGGTAGACAATTAAAAGCATATTGGGACAACATCACTACAAACGGTTGTTTAGCAAGATTTGATGAGTTATTCGAAAACGATCTTGATGTTCTTTCATTAGAAGATCTTTCTAATTTAGATGATTGTTTATTGTTAACAGAATCGGGTCACGGTGGTCACGGTATAGACAGAGAAGTCACAAAGTTTGGAAGAACTACTTTAAAAGAATTGTCTTTGAAGAATCCATATAGACATTACGAATCATTTTCATATGACGATAAACAAAAAAATGTTATAATATACCATAATAACTTTTTACCAACTGTAGATAAAAAAGACTGCGCTGAATTCTTAATAAATCTTAAACCAATAAAAAAAGTTCAACAAAAAATAGATCACTATGTTGGGGAATTAGGTTTAAATAAAAATGTGATTGGTGTTCATGCTAGAGGAACAGATTTTGGTGCACCTCTGACCTTATATGTTAATGCAATAAAAAAATTATTAGAACAAAATCCTAAACAAAAAATTTTTCTATCAACTGAAGATCCTGATTATGAAAATGTAATATGTGATTTGTTTAGTGACAGTATCATATTAAGGAAAAAAGAAAATTACATAGTTAAAAAAGATTCCAAAAAAGAATGGAATGATCATACAAGTTTTGCGATAACCACAGAAGTTGCACAAGAGGGGTTAGAAGACATTTATTTATTGGCACACACTAACATATTGATATATCACCCACTAAGTAGTTTTGCTGAAATATCAAGAGTAATATCACAAAAATATTAAAATGAAATTACCTGAAAATTATAAATTTGTTACCTCTTTCAATACAAGATTGTATAATCATAGTCACAATCTTTTCATGAAAAACATACCTAATTCATATACAAAAAATAAAATTTTTGTTTATCATGAAAATTCATTCGATAATTCTATGTATAATCAATCTATTGATTTTTCAAAATTAGAAAATTATAAAAATATTCAATACATGGATTTATTTGAAAATAATAAATGGTTAAAAGATTTTCTAATCACATCACCTTTTAAAGATTGTTATAAATCTTCAAATTATTATATGAAGAATTCTCCCTTTTGGTTTAGAAAAGTAGTTGCAATTTGTGACGCAATTGAAATGTTTGAAATAGGTGATGTAATGATTTGGGCGGATGTTGACTCTTATCTATGTAAAGATTTACCTGATAACTTTTATGAATATTTTGAAGAAAATGATTGGTTGGTTATACTGAGATATAAAGATTGGATAGAAAGTGGTTTTCAATTCATAAAAATTAATGAAAAGACTAAAGATTTCGCAAAATTTTATTTAAATTATTACTTATCAGGTAATGTTTTTGTAAATGAACCTGAATGGGCGGATAATTGGGTTTTAGAATCTTGTTTTAAACTGTACAATAAAGAACTTAAACACGGTGGTTTAACGGAAGATTTTGGTTGTCCGATTGATATAAACAATTATATTAATCATTCTAAAAATCCATTAAAAGAAGTTAGAGCAAAAGAAAAAATTTAATATGGAAAAAATATATAGTAAAATTGATCCCAATAAATTATTACACATAATTGTCAGAAAGAAAGATATGAAACCTGGTAGAGAGGATATTATTTCTGAAGATAATTTTATTCAATGTTCTATGTTGAACATGAATGAGGGTAAAACTTTTAGACCTCACAGACATATTTGGAAAGAAAGAAATCGTAATGTTATTGCACAAGAAAGTTGGGTTGTGATAAGTGGAAGTGTAAAATGTATTTTTTATGATTTAGATGATAATATTATATCCGAACCAATTTTATATCCAGGTGATACGAGTTTTACTTTAGAAGGTGGTCATAACTATTTAATACTCGAAGATGAGACACTAGTCTATGAATATAAGACTGGACCTTATGAAGGACAATCAATGGATAAAACATTCATAAATTAAAATCATGAAATTACACTTAGGTTGTGGAAAAAGAAATTTTGGTTCTGATTGGATTCATATAGATGGTGGTAATTTTTCACATTTACATTCACATGATATAACTAAAATTCCATTTAAAGATAATTCAGTTGATTTAATATACTCATCTCACGTTATAGAATACTTTGATAGGGTAGAAGTTCTTGACGTATTAAAAGAATGGAACAGAGTTTTAAAACTAAATGGATTATTAAGACTTGCTGTTCCCGATTTTGAAATTATGACCGAATTATATGTCAAAAGGAAAATTGAGCTGAGTAGGTTTTTAGGACCTTTATATGGGAAAATGAATATGGGTAATAATATAATATATCATAAGACAACTTATGATTATAAATCAATTTCAGATATTTTATATTCATGTGGATTTGATGGTATCAGAAGATATGATTGGAGATTAACAGATCATGAAAATGAGGATGATCATTCACAAGCATATATTCCCCACATGGATAAAGAAAATGGTGTGTTAATAAGTTTAAATGTTGAGTGTAATAAAAAGATGACAATTTAATTGTTTAAACAACAAATTTTTAATATATTTTAAAATGAATTTTGATATTATTTCAAGTTTTGAAAAAGAAATATCTAACTTTTTTGGTTCCAAATATGCGGTTGCGGTTGATAGTTGCACACATGGAATAGAACTTTGTTTAAGATATACAAAAGAAACCAAAATAAATGTTCCAAAAAATACATATCTATCGATTCCTTTTTTATCGGAAAAATTAGGAATCGGAAGAGTATGGAGGGAAGAATTTTGGACAGATTACTACACTTTGAATTATGGTGATAAAAGAATCATAGATGCTGCGGTTTTATGGAAAAAGGATTCATACATTCCTAACACTTTTATGTGTTTAAGTTTTCAATATCAAAAACATTTATCATTAGGTAGGGGAGGTATGATCTTACTTGATGATGAAAAAGCAGCAGTGGAATTAAAAAAAATGTCTTATGATGGTAGATTACCGAATATACCTTGGAGAAATCAAAACATTAATACAATAGGTTATCACTATTATATGACTCCCGAGACCGCTCAAATGGGTTTGGATAAATTACAAAGGGCAATTGAAACTACACCAAGACAATGGGTTGTTACCGATTGGCCGGATTTAACACAAATGGATATTTTCAAAAATGAATAGAAGAGCACTTATTACTGGAATAAATGGTATGGACGGATCTCATTTGGCAGATTTTTTATTGTCAAAAGGTTACGAAGTTTTTGGTATGGAAAGAACTGAATCCGAAGAAAACAGAATAAACTCATCACATTTAATTGGTAAAGTTACATTTCTTAAAGGTGATTTAGTCGATGGAAGTTCTCTTTCAAAATGTTTAAAGGAATCTAATCCAGACGAAGTCTATAACTTTGCAGCACAGTCTTTTGTTGGTGATAGTTGGATGACACCCGAATCACAGGCAAATATAACCGGATTAGGTGTTCTCAGATTATTAGATGCAATAAGGGAACACGGAAATAAAGACTTAAAATTTTATCAAGCATCTTCATCAGAAATGTTTGGTAAAATGTATGAAAACCCTGTTAAGGAAACAACACCATTATATCCAAAATCGCCATATGCTGTTGCTAAATTATATGCACATTGGATTACTAAAAATTATAGAGAATCATATGGAATGTTTAACTGTAGTGGAATTGCATTTAATCATGAAAGTGAAAGAAGAGGTGTTAGATTTGTTGTAAGAAAAATAACAAACGGTGTTGCTAAAATTCATTTAGGTTTATCTGACTCAATAACATTAGGAAATATAAAAATTGCGAAAGATTGGGGTTATTCACTCGATTTTGTTGAGGGTATGTGGTTGATGTTACAACAAGAAAATCCTGATGATTATATTTTATCGACCAATAAATCTAGAACAATAGAGGATTTGTTAAACATTGCTTTTAATTTCATTGGTGAATCTGAATGGACAAAATATATTAAGGTAGATCCGAAGTTTATTAGACCGATTGAAATGGATGCAATTAGAGGTGATTATTCAAAGGCAAAAAACATTTTGGGATGGGAACCTAAAACAAAATTTGAAGAGATGGTTGAAAAAATGGTAAAAAATGATATTAACATATTAAAAAATATAAAATGAAGAAAGCATTTATCACGGGTATTGCGGGACAAGACGGAAGTTATTTAGCCGAACACTTATTAGATTTAGGATATGAAATACATGGTATTGTTAGGAGAAATTCAACACCAGAACATCAAGAAAGTAGAATTGGACATCTTGAAGATAAGGTAAAAACTTATTATGGTGATCTTATCGATTATTCTACCTTACACAGATTGTTAGATCAAATACAACCTGATGAAATTTATAATATTGGTGCACAGTCACATGTAAGAATTAGTTTTGATATTCCAATTTTTACAGCTCAATCAAATGCGGTGGGAGTTTTAAATATGTTGGAGGCGTATAGAACTTCATGTCCGAATGCTAGATTTTATCAAGCCTCTTCATCTGAGATGTTTGGTTCCTCCGTAGACGATGATGGATTTCAAAGAGAAACAACAAGAATGACACCAGTATCACCATATGGTTGCACAAAAGTGTTTGGGTATAATATTGTTAGAAATTATAGACATGCATATAATTTGTTTGCAACAAATGGTATTCTTTTTAATCATGAATCTCCAAGAAGGGGGTCCAACTTTGTCACAAATAAAGTTGTGAAGGCTGCAGTAAGAATAAAACTTGGATTACAAAAAAGTTTAGAGTTAGGAAATTTGGATGCATATAGAGATTGGGGGCATTCTAAAGATTATGTAAAGGCTATGCATTTGATTAATAATCACACATCACCAGATGATTTTGTTGTCGCAACAGGGGAAAGTAGATCAGTAAGAGACATGTGTAAATATGTTTTTGAAACATTAGGTTTGGATTATCAAGAATATATAATCCAAAATCAAAAATTTTTACGACCTGAAGAATTATCCTATCTTAAAGGAGATTCATCTAAGGTTAGAAATATTTTAGGTTGGAAACCAGAATATACTTTCGAATCTATGATGGATGAAATGATTGAACATTGGTTGAAAATATATTCAAAATGAGAATTATTGTAACGGGTGGAGCTGGTTTTGTTGGAACCAATTTAATTAAAAGGTTATTAAATGAGGGTCATTTTATAATATCAATAGACAATTACACAACAGGTTTGAAAGATAATCATATTGATGGTGCCATAAAATATTTGGAAGATGATATTAGAAGATTTAACTCTTGGGGAAATTGTAAAAATATTGATGTAATTTATCATTTGGCTGCAGTTGCAAGAATACAACCATCTTTTAAAAATCCTAAAGAATACTTTGATGTGAATGCAAACGGAACATTTGAAATAGTTGAATATTGTTCCAAAAATAATGTTCCCCTTATTTATGCTGGTAGTAGTTCACATCACTCAGGTAAGTTTAAAAATCCATATACTTTCAGTAAAGACATCGGTGAAGAAATAATTAAACTTTATCAAGAACATTTTAAATTAAAATGTTCAATTGCTAGATTTTATAATGTTTATGGTCCATATCATTTAAAAACGGGTGGTTATACAACATTAATTGGTAGATGGGAAAATTTAATCGAAAACAACAATCCTTTAACGATTTATGGTAATGGAGAAAAAAGAAGAGATTTTACTCATGTTGAAGATATTGTTGATGGTTTAATAAAAATTAAAGAAAAAGAAAGTTGGGGTAATGTCTTTGAATTTGGAAGAGGTCATAATTATTCTATAAATGAAATTGCAGAAATGTATGGTAAAGAAAAAATTTACTCAGAGGATTTACCTGGAGAATCACAAGAAACTTTATGTGAATCTTTTTTAGCAAAAGAACTTTTAGGTTGGAATCCTGTAAAAAATATTGATGACTATATAAAAGCATATTTGAGTAAATGGACATAAGTTTTGTTTTAGCGGTTTATAATAATTTAGAATTAACAAAAAATTGTTATAAAAGAATACGTGAAATATACCCTAAAATTCCAATTGTAATTAGTAGCGGTGGGTCATATGATGGGACTAAACAATGGTTAGAAAATACATCAAATGAAGATGATTATCTCACAATATTTCATGATGATGATAGATTAACATTTTCTGAAACATATAACACAGGTATTAATCTTGTTGATACCGAAAAATTAGTTTTAATTCACAATGACATGGTCATTGGTAAAAATTTCTTAGAAAATATTGATAGGTTGTTAAATGAGAAAATGGTTTTGTGTTATACAACAATTGAACCTCCAATTTTTACCACACATAGAAGGCCAGGTAAAGTTTTAATTGATATGGGTAGAACATTTCAAGAATTTGATTACATATCTTTTGATAGTTATGTCGAAGATCACAAAAATGACATAACACTATATGATGGCGCAGTTTTTTTTATGAGTGGATATAAAAAAATGTTTGAAGATGTTGGGATGTTTGATGGATTCAGTTTTATTCCTTGTTTTTGTGAGGATGATGATTTTTTAATCCGTGCTAAATTGAAAGGTTACGATCTAAAAACAACTGAATGTGCAATAACATATCATTTTGTTTCTCAAACATCTAGATTCGGAAACGATTATAAAAACGATAGATTTAAATATGAAATATCATCAAATAGAAACTTTGTGAGGAAATGGGGAATACCAATATCCGCATTTAATGAGATGAGATATTGGGAGGATAACCCGTTTAAATTTAAAACATTCACAATGTCTTTATTAACAAGAAATTGTAATAGGTTATATGAAATTGAACCTTTTTTTGATAAGATAGATTTAGGTATAATACCTGATGACTATATTGAAAACGAACAGAAGAATACTAGATACGATTTGAGAAGTAAATTTACTTTAACTGACATGGTGGATGTAATAATTTATGAAACCTCACCATTTACAGATGAAGATGTTTATACATTACAAAAATTAAGATTATCAATTCCTGAATATAAACCTAATCAATATAATATAGGTAATATGTTAATCGAAATTAAAAAAGAAATTTAAACACCAAATGCTTGGTTACCCAAATGTTTTATTTCTAAACTCAATAAAGAATCAACATAAATGGTATACCCAAGTTTTCTAAATCTTGATAACATATCAAAATCTTCTCCATGCCAATCATCTGTATCTTCCTTATAAATAAATTTGAAGTAAGGTTTATCTAATTGGTTGAATATATCTGTCTTCATTAACATACAACCCATTCCTATTCCTTCTACTTCAACTAACTCTTCTTGAGGTGTTAGCGGTATAAAACTATTAAAATCTGTAATATCTTTATAAGCAACTGGGTTTTGTGGTTTAGTTCTTTTTATGTAATTACACGCTACAATATCTTTATTATGATTTAATAATCTTAATGCGGTGCTTGACGGAAACATCATATCACTGTCTAACCATAACAAATAATCAGATTTAACCTCTAAAGATTTCTTGATCAAATTTGTTCTTTGATTTAATAAAATTGTACTTGAATCAAAAAAAAGATATGTATCAATATTATTTTGATTTGTGGTTTTGATAAGTTGTGTTAAACAATATGCAAAATGAGAATGAATCATATCCCTTGTTGGAACTAATATTGATAATTTTCTCGGTAAACCAGACCACATTGATTGACTATAAAATGATTTATTCATAATCCAGGTATATTGTTACTAATTTTATCTTGTTGATATGTTAAGTTTCTTCCGTAATTTACTAATTCCTCAATTCTTTTACATATTAATTGATAGTCCTCAACTGGTAAGTTACTTATTGTTGTAAATGTATTTCTACTATAAACACCCGTCAATAAAATATCTATTGCACCAATTCTTGCCCATTTTTCTATAAAACCATTTCTACAAATTTTCTCATCATTATTTAATAGACCTATCAGAACTTTTTCATCATAAGATGAATATATTTCTTTTAAAATTCTTAATTCTTCTTTATGTGATTTAAATAAAAGAGATGTGAATTTTAGTAATTTTAATCTATTTGTTAATTTTATAAGTTTATCTTTATCGAAATTAATTCCATTCCAAGTTATATAATATAATTCGTATTTGCAAGAAAAACTCTTATACTTTAATTTCATCAATAAAATATAAGAGTTTATAACTTAATAATAAAGACATTAATATGTTCCGTTAGCATTTAAACCACCGAAACTGGCACCCTCTTCTGTTTGTGAACCTGAGGAAATTGCTCCTACACCTGATTGATTATTTCCTCTGTTTGCTCCTGCACCAGCATTTAGTGCTACAGCCACAGTTCCTGCTGTTCCCATTCCTAATGCTTGACCTATTCTCCCTAAACTAACCTCAGATCCTGTGGCAGGTATAAGACCCATTGTCTATTAAATTTTATTTATAAGTATTCCCAATATTTTATATAGGGAATATTTTATTACCTAAGTTTATTCTCAAGTATTTCAATTTTCCTAAGTAATTCTTTATTAGATTCGATTAATAACGCCACAAGTTTTTCATACTTAACAGCCTTATAACCATTATCTCTTGTTGTTACAATTTCAGGTAAGACTTCTTCAATCTCTTGAGCAACCACTCCAATATCATGACCTTCATTTTCGTGAATACCCTCTAAAGGAATCCAATCAAATTCGTAACCATTTATTTGTTTTAACTTTTCGATTGGATTAGATATAGGTGTTATATTTTCTTTTAATCTTATATCTGAGCCATAGAAAGCAATTACGTCATTTGTTGCTCTAATCAAACCTGCCGTGTTTGGTGCAGCGGTTCCAACACCTAAAGCGTTAAATTGAACATTCGAGTTGGTCGCTACGGCTTGACCAATTGAAATTGTTACCGCTCCTGTTCCGGCACTTACACTAACACCCGTTCCTGCAACCGCCGATGTCACACCGGCATTTGTTAATGTTACCGATGACCCTAATGCAACTGATCCTCCACCACTCATACCTGTACCAGCCGTAACTGTTAAAGATGAGTTAGTTAATTTAGCATTTGTTACAGATGCATCAACTAATTGGGAAGCGTTAATTGTTTTATTCGTTAAAGTTTGCGATGCTGTTTTTAATACAACATCATCTTCAGATCCTAACGGACCCGCAATCCATTTATCATTTGTTGTATCCCACAAAAATGAACCTGATACCAACGTAGATGCGGTAGCGTCTCTTACAACTAAACCTGCGTTTGTTGCTCCAGTACCATTTAATTGAATAATATTATCAGCAATATTAACGGTTGTTGAGTTAACTGTTGTTTGTGTACCTGAAATAACTAAGTTACCACCAATTGTTACTGTTGTACCATCATCTGTAATGGATGAATTACCCACTGTTGATGCTGATGTGAATTTAACTAATGTATTGTTAGTTCCTGATACTGAAACTGAAGTACCTGATGATCCACTTGATCCACTTGATCCACTTGATCCGCTTGACCCAGAACTTCCTGATGAACCTGATGAACCTGAGCTACCACTACTACCTGAGGTTCCTGATGATCCAGAAGAACCAGAAGAACCTGATGTTCCAGATGAACCTGAGCTACCACTACTACCTGAGGTTCCTGATGAACCTGAGCTACCACTACTACCTGAGGTTCCTGATGATCCAGAAGAACCAGAAGAACCTGATGTTCCAGATGAACCTGAGCTACCACTACTACCTGAGGTTCCTGATGAACCTGATGAACCAGAAGAACCTGATGTTCCAGATGAACCTGAGCTACCACTACTACCTGAGGTTCCTGATGAACCTGATGAACCTGAGCTACCACTACTACCTGAGGTTCCTGATGATCCAGAAGAACCTGATGTTCCAGATGAACCTGAGCTACCACTACTACCTGAGGTTCCTGATGAACCTGAACTTCCTGAAGTTCCCGAAGAACCTGAGCTACCAGAGGATCCAGACGAACCACTTGATCCCGATGTTCCACTTGTACCAGAGGTTCCTGATGAACCAGAAGATCCAGACGAACCACTTGATCCCGATGTTCCACTTGTTCCCGAAGAACCTGAGCTACCAGAAGATCCAGACGAACCACTTGATCCCGATGTTCCACTTGTTCCCGAAGAACCAGATGAACCACTTGTACCTGAGGTTGCCGCAGTATATTGTGTTCCATTTATGAATAACTCAGGAACTCTTAATATTTTATTAGTATTCCAACTATCGTTCGCACTTGTATATGTGATTGTTGCCGCTGTTGTTGGGCCAACTACCTCAATACCTGCACCATTGGCAGCTGCTGCTGTTAAAGAACCACTAGCTAATGTTATTGTCTTGTCCTCAATAAACAATTGAGTAACTTGTAAATTTGTATTTGTTCCTTGTACTAATAAATTATTTGTTATTAATACGTCACCAGTAACAGTTAATGTTGTGCCATCAAATGTTAAATTAGTTTCGGCGGTCACATTTGGAGAGGAACCGTTTAATGTTAATACACCATTATCTTGAGCTCCTGTCATTGTTACAGTACCACTCGATCCAGATGATCCTGATGATCCTGATGTTCCACTTGTACCAGAGGTTCCTGATGTACCTGAGCTACCACTTGTTCCTGATGAACCAGAAGAACCGCTTGTTCCCGAAGAACCTGAGCTACCAGAAGAACCAGACGAACCAGAGCTACCAGATGATCCTGAAGTTCCTGATGTTCCACTTGTACCAGAGGTTCCTGATGTACCTGAGCTACCACTTGTTCCTGATGAACCAGAAGAACCGCTTGTTCCCGAAGAACCTGAGCTACCAGAAGAACCAGACGAACCAGAGCTACCAGATGATCCTGAAGTTCCTGATGAACCAGAAGAACCGCTTGTTCCTGAGGTTCCTGATGTTGCAGCCGTATACTGAGTCCCGTTAATGTATAAATCTCCTTGAATCTTTATTGATCCAGTTACTGTTTGATCTGCATTAAATGTGTTACTTCCAGTTGTTGCTAATCTTAATGAATCAATATTATCAATAGTATCTGCATTTAAAGCATATGAAGCGGTAATTGCGTTTGTTGTGGTACCACTAATCGTCGCATTGATGGTTCCAAGGACTGTTAAATCTTGACTAATCGTCGTTGAGCCTGATACACTTAACGAACCAGTTATTAAAGGCTGAAATATTTTCATATTTATATGGTATTATACTCATATAAATATTGGATATTACAATTAAAAAACTTAAACTAAAAATTTTTTTATCGAAGAAATAACATTTTGCCCACTTATTTCTTTTGAACATTCGTATTGTTTGTCTGTTCCTTTATGAATTGGACACCAATACCAATCTCCCGGATCAAACTTATGATTATGCCAACATCCGTTACACACATCTTTATTTATAATTCTAGTCACATCTTTAAATGGTTCTAAATAAACATCTGTAAATCCCGATACCAATATTACAGGTATATCTGAAGCCCATGCCAACCAACTCAAACCACTACTTATTCCTATAAATAAATGTGACTCTTGTAGAACTTTAAGTATTTCGATAGTTGAACTATTTGGTTGTTGTTTTATTCCTTTCGGGTTTTTATTTCCCATGTAACCGTCTTCTTCTCTTGATAGTAACCTAACTTCATATCCTTGGGATTTTATATAATCAACTACTTCTTGCCATCCATGTGGGTTATTCCAATATTTACATTGTGATGTAGAGTGAATTGCAATACACACTCTTTTCTTTTTATGTCCTCCTAATTTTGGTAAAAATGGTTTAATTTCTTTGTAGTCTAAACCTAGTATATCTGATGCAATTTTTTGTAACGGTTCTTTAAGAGGATTATAAGGATGTTTTTCATAATCAACATTAGATCCATTATAAAAGAGTCCTAATCTGTAAAGACCCATAATATTGTTAACATTTGTTCCAGGATTTACAAACTCAATTTCGGGATACTGTTTTCTGAACAATTCATTATGGAAAGTCGAACATATTATTTTACATTTTTTTTCTTTTCTAAATTCCTCAACATAAGGTATAAAAGCTAATGTGTCACCCAAAGATTTTGTCTCAAAAGAGATATAAAATTTATTATTCTCAGTTGTAAAATTGTGATATTCCAAATAATCGTTATCTATTCCTTTTATCCTAATTTCCCAGTCGACATAATATTTCAAAGAAGTCTTACACCAATGGTTGCTGATTAATTCTGTGCTATAAACAATATTGTTATTTTTTTTATCAATAAATTGAACATTATATTTCAAAGGTATGTTGTCCAATATTTCAACATATGCACCATCAATAAAATGAACATTTATCTTTCTATTTGATACTTTATTTTTCCATTCTAAAATGTTTTTTCTTTTAAATTTTATAACATCTTCGGTCAGTTTTTGTGTGAAAACTTCAATACCCTGATAAAAAACTCTAACAGTTTCATTTTCTATATAGTCACCCAACAATTCTAAGTGATATTGTTTTCTTTTTACAGTAAAGAAAAATTTGGTGTTTGAATAGTTTATCTCACATAAGTAATCTTTATCAGCGTCTTTTTCTGAAAATCCAGAAATGAAATGAATATGTAATTTGTTGGATTCGTCTACAGCCAAGTAAGTTTGAAAAATTGCACCATTTTTTAAAATTCCATTTCTGTTCCAAGCTGCATATATATTAAGTTCATTATCATTAGGTATATACTTACTTACAAATATATTACTTGTCACACCTTTTAACGTTTGAAAGAAAACTTTTTCTAATTGCCAACCATTTGGTCTATTTTTGAAATACTCTTCTTTATTATTAACTTTATTAATCACTGATAATGCAACATCGGTTTTTATTGAAAAAATATATGTCGAACAATATGGTTGCATTTGATTGGTTGAACCTGGCATATATTCATATACAACAGCATCGTGGTTTCTAATATATTCCATAAAAGCTTGTCGATATTGAATTTCGTCGGGTATGTTATCATATTCGAGAAAATGGATATATTTTTTATTTAGTTGTTTAACTAAATTAAAAGCATTTTTCATAGTGATCCAAATAGCATAGTCATGATGAAAATCTACTTTGTTAAAAACTTTATAGTCATTCATAATTGACCACCTATCACTCATTACTTCATACTGATTAAAATCTTTTTCCAACAAAATATCATTATTTTTATCATAAATAAAATAATCAACTTGTTTCTGAATTTTTGGATTTACAGGAAAATGCCCACATAAAATTATTGGTATATTAAAAACTTTAATTCTTTCAATTAATTTTAATAGAGTGTTTTCCTTTTCGACAGTATCTAACCAACAATCAATTACAAAAATATCCTCTTCGAACGTATATCCCATTATCTTTTTGTTATTATAATAATTCCGTTTAAAAAGTTTATTGACTCGATATCCACAACACAAAATGGTTGTGTTTTTTTTGATAATTCTATTAACCAATCTTCTCTTCTTGCATGTACATTTGGTTTATCTAAATTCATTAGTCCTCTAAAATTTACATCATCAACTAAAGATTTAAATGCCTCAACACTTGTTGTTGGTTTCAAATAACCGCCCTCATAATCTTCCCAATATGCAGTTCCACAATCTTCTATTATATAAACACCGCCAGATTTTAGGCTTTTCCACAAGTTTTGAAAAGAGTATATAACATGTGAATTCATATGTGAACCATCATCTAATATCATATCAAATGGACCATATTGTTGCCGAACACGAGATAGAAAACTTCCATCTACCTGTGATCCAATTTCAACACTTACTCTTTCTTCTTCATATTGTTTACAATCAGGATTGATGTCAATACCGACAATTTTAGAACGATAGTAATATTCTTTCCATGTTTTAAGTGACTTACCGTTTAAGATTCCAATTTCTAAAATGTTCAATTCTTCGTATCTATTAAATGGTAGATATTTTTCATATTTTACACAGTAGTTGTGTATATCTGAACTTTTATCCGTTCCATACGATTGTGCAATTTTGTTTAAGGTACTCATCTATTAAAATATATCATTTGTGATGCATTATTTGAACCCATAAACATAAGATAAGAATTAAATCCGAGTATAATCATTCTGTTTATAAGTTTCTGTCTTAGTTCTTCATCATAATTAAAATGTGAATGGTGATACTCAATCGAGATTGTTTTTACCTTCATCAAGTTTTCATCACTAATTCCTGATAGAGCATAGTGTTCAGAACCTTCGATATCAATCTTTAAAAAATCAATCCTATCAATTAAGTTGGACTCAAATAGATAATCTAAATTGTAAGTTCTAACACTATACGAAGTTGAATTCTGTTGTATTCTAAATAAATTTGATCCACCTAAGTGTGTACTCTCGTATAAAGTCATTTCATTTATTTGATTACTAACAGCTGCATTAAACAAAATTGAACGTGGGTCCGCATTTAATGAAAGTAATTTAAAGTACCTTTTGTCTGGTTCAAAAGATATAACTTTACTTGCACCTTCATTATAGGCCCATCTATTAAAGATACCAATATTTCCGCCTAAATCAACGACAATATCACCCTCGTGTATTCTTTTTTCTCTATTCCTATAATAATCTCTCAGGTTATATATTTCATGAAAGATTGCCGCCGACCAACCAAATTTGTCAGCAATATCTAAAGTACTTCCTTCACATTCGAATAAGCTATCAAAGTTTTCTAATTTATAAAGATCACAATAAAAACATTTCGATTTATAAAAAGAATTGTCTCTTTTCATTTTTATAAATTCAATCATTTTATCAGATACCTGTGCGTTTTTATTACCGTGAAAATAAATTATGTTTGATTTATCTTTGGGTATAAATTGATATCCAAATATTCTATTGAAATTTTGTGGTCCATCCTCATTCCAAAATTTATAAAATTGATTTAAAGTTTGATTTATATACCCTTCATCACCGTCATATGACGATGTGTCAAAATTAGATAATGGTAAATGATTTGTGAAACCATATTTCCATCTCATTGCATTATCTATTCCTTCATCGTTCCATAAATAAAGTCTTTTATAATCACTCGGGTTATTTTTCATTATAGTTTCATAATGATTGATAATTTCTTCAAACCAAAGTTTAGATTCTAAATTATATATGTAAAAACAAACATGTGCGTATGGATTTGATTTCTTTACGCCCCATTCATGACTTAATTGTTGATTAAACAATTGTGATTTATTTCCTTTGTCATATAAACCAAAAAATTCCTCTTGAACGTGTATATCTGACAATGGATATTTACCAACTTTATTGAAATACTGACGGACATTGTCTATGTTATAATTTACAACTACATCACCATCTATCCAAATAAAATAATCAAAAATTTCTTTCAGTGATTCAGCACAAGCATGTTGTTTCCAATACCATTTATCGTGTTCAGATATTTTTGGTGGGTTGATTCTTCTTTTAATTACATTTGGATAATCAAAAGGAACATCACAATCTACACCATATACAATAATTTTTTGTTCAGAAAATTCTAATAATGACTGAACAAGTTTTTCTATTACTGGCATATAACCAATGTTGCCAGTTGTAACAAACGCAAATGGTTTTTTATTTCTCGTCAAAATATCAGATGCACCCTTGGCTATAGTATTCCAATTAAATTTTTTATGAATATCTTTCGCGTCATCTACCGCTTTTATCCACATAGCAGAATGATAGTTGTAAGCTTCCCTCATTTTATATCTGAGATCTTTCCAATCTGGTTCACAGTATTCTCCAGGCCATTCTTTATGTTCTATATTTGCAGGTCTTAATCCTTTTATATCAACAGGAATACCCTTATCTTTTGCGAACTGTAATTGACCACCCCAGTTTGAATATATTGATGGTGTTCCACACGCCATTGCCTCAATTAATGGTAAATTCCATCCCTCACTTCTAGAACATGAGACAAAAACTTGTGCAGTTTGTAGATAATTTACATAATGTTCTCTTGATGGAAATTTTAAAAACTGAATATTTTTTGTGTCTATATTGTAATGTTTAATTCTTTCTTCGGTTGAATATAAACCATCATAAGGATACGGATTCTCAACTGATGCTAACAATTCGATATCATCGTTATCTTTAAATTCCTCAGAGAATGCTTGTAAAATTTCTGTAGTCCCCTTTCTATAGTCCCATCTTCCAAAAAGGACAAATCTAATCTTATCTCTTTTTGGAAATTTATTTATAGGTTTAAAAACATCTACATCTACACCTTCGGGAACTACGAATATTTTATAAGATGGATATCCTTGTTCAACTAAACAATCAAACTGCCATTGAGTCGGAACCCAAACCTCATCAAAATAAAAAAGTCTTTGAAAAAATTCTTCAGGATATCTTGTTGATTCCCAAACATTATACGCAATTTTATAACCTTCATAATCATCATAAAAATAATGATTATTAGTTTCCATTAAAACAATATGAACATCAGGAACAAAATCTCCTTTATAACCATACATGGGTTCGTCAATTCTACCATTTCCATCAGATCTGTGTAGTGTTTGTAAAATCAACATTTTTTCCATTTCTTTAGTGAAATAGGATTCGCCGTCATGTGGACGATTGTTCATTCCTTTCCAACTATTTCCTATGGTTAGATTACGTATTTTAACAATATGATATTTGTTTAGAGCACAAAAAAAGGAACGAGCATGATTAGCATAACCAGTCGTTCCAATAAAAGGGGCGTGAGCGAGTATTTTCATCGTATAAAATATACGAAAAAAATAGGGAAAAACCAACTAAATTATTTTAAGAAAGGCATGTTCGTTTTTTGGAATATAGTTTGGAAATTTCATTCTAATATAATCGTATAATAAATTTGCATCTCTATTATGTGTTTTTGGACCAGGGTGCTTATCGTCACTTCCCTTATCTAAAAATGATTTTTCCCCATCAAATCTATTGAATTCATTGTAATTGATATTTAAGTTTTTCCCATTCCACAACCAATTACATTTTTTACTTTCTAAAAAGTACTTAATTAGAATATGATTTTTATACCAGTTTATAAAATCAGAGTTATCGTTTTGTAAAACATCCATACTATTTTGTATAATTTGTCCCTCTTTAGTTTCTAATAATTTTCCCCAAACTTTTGTTGGTACATATGGTTCTATTCCGTTATCTTCTGTATAAACTTCTCTTCTATGCGGAAATGTATACATAATTAAAACTAAATCAGGTTGTATTAAATCATAATAACTTATTAAACATCTGCAAATAAAATCGTTACTTCTTCCTCCGGTTCCAAAATTTAAATTTACCCCGTTTTCAATATGGTTACAAAATTGCGCGGGCCAGGTCTCGTCATCATTTACCCCAACCCCTTCTGTGATTGAACATCCTAATGACATTACTTTGAAACCTTCTTTTTTTATACTATCACCTCTAAATCCCAATTCATTATATGTGTAAGTACATAAATTTGTATTATCTCCACCCGAAGTTGTATATGTTTGATTTACTCTTTCTCTTAATGAATATTTGTAAGATGAAATTTCGAATCCTTCTGGTTTCCAATATTGTAAAGGATTCATAATAGTTTATTTGTTTTAAATTTTATATTTTCTTTTTGCAAGAACCAAAGTAATGAGAATCGCTCCAAATTTATATTATTATTTTATTACCATTTCTATAACGTATTTTTGGGTTTAAATATGTAGAAATATATGAAAAATTTTTAATATTAAAAAATTCTTTTAGTTTTAGTATATCTGAACGTGTATTATATATACCTTCATATGTTACTAAAATATCCGTATTCATTTTTTTAATATTAGTGTTCTGATTTTTTATTTGTAGTTCTATTTCTTCTAACCTTTTTTTGTTGTAATCAATCTAATTTTGATTTACACTATATTCTCTGTGCCATTTACCACTTTCTAAACAATGTAGTAAACTTATTGCACAATCCATTGTGTTTTCTCTTATTAATCCAATCGTTTTTTTATCTGTTTTAATTAATTCAACTTGTTCAGGTTCTAATTTTATAACAAATTTATTTTCGGAATAATCTGTGTTTTTATATAATTCGTTATGATTTTGATTAAATGGTTCCTGTATATAAGTGTAGTTTAATTCTAAACTTAACCATTTTCCAAAAGATGTACCACCGACTCTACTATAACAAACTATACAAACATTCACATTAACTTATCTATTTTAAATTCTTTCTCCAAAGTTGTACTATAAATACTCATTTCTCTTATTTCGACCTCTTTAGGTTGAGACACTAACCAAAGAATAACGTCTGAAATATAGTTAATATCAATTTTATTTAATTTTTCAAATCTTGTGTGAGAAGATAGTGTTGATGGATACAAATTAGTTATCCTAACTTTCTTATCAATATTGCTTCTTATGATATTCATAGAAACTTCTTTAAAATCCTTTTTAATATTCGCATATGTCGGATTCCAGTCTGACGACTCGTATACACAACTACTGTTCATATTAATAATTAACTTTGTGGTATATTTCCATCTGTAAAAAAGTTTTTCAAATAATAACGTTTGGTAGTTTTGTTGGAAAGCGTTATTAATAAAAACATCACACTCTTCTACTTGTTTCAATATTTCGTCAACGTTTTTAATATCATATCCATTAGTCCTACTTAGTCCAATTACACTAAACTCTTTCAAAAGTTTTTCATAAATACTTTTACCAACGCCATCGCTGTGACCGGTTATTGCGATTTTCATATTAAAGTTTTATTAGATAAATAAATATTTTCTATATGTATAAATCCAATTATACTCCATCGTTCACCCTTTACTATTTGTTCAACCTCATGAAATCTACTACTAGGAAATGTGTATATTTCACCTTGTCTTTTCGGTAGTATTTCCTTTGGATTATATAAGATAAAATCACCACCTACATAATCATCATTTAAACATACACCTACATTGTGTATTTGAGTTTTATATTGCGTATCGTTATGCTTTTCAAATTGTTGACCTACATTATATTTGTGGATATATAACGTACTTAATTCTTTTTTTATTTTTAGATTAGTTGCATATGTAAAGTATTGAGTGATTTTATCAAAAATCCATTGAGAATTATTATCTAAAATTAATTTCCAAGCATCATAAGAAACTTTAAATTGGTCACTTTTACTAGTGTATGGTTTAGTATTTGGTAAATTTTTAGATAACTCAATAATATATTCACACTCTTTTTTACTAAATAAGATTTTTTCTTTTAACAACATTTTTTCTTAATTTATTTTCAGAATTTATATCAAACAAATCTTCATAGTATAATATATCAATATTAATTAGTTCTGATAATTTTTTTAAATCTGCGTCAAATTTTTTTACTAATTTTACATTATGTGTTAAATTAGGTGTATTAATCCATTTGTATTTTTCACTAAAATTTCCAAAATGATTTGCATATGCCAAACTCTCAGCACACAACTTTAAATCCTTTCTAGATACTAAAATTACTTTATCAAATAGTTTTACAAAATCTGTATAGAATGATATGTCTTTGTGATTTATATGGGTTTTAACACATATTTCATTTGTAGTATTCCAATCAAAATTTTTATATTGTTCTAAATTTTTAGTAGATGGGTTGAATGGTTCACTTATTGCATTTAAATTATATTGTTCTGATAAATTTTTTAATAATGAAGTGGATCCTGTTCTGGGTAGGGTTATTAATAAAATCTTCATTATATTAACGTTTTATTTGTATTATCAATGAACTCATATAAATTATGAAAAAGTCGTTGGTTCCTCCATATCTTATTAAATTCTTTTTTAAATAACATATGTTCCGGATGTTCAAAATTCCAAACTTGCTTTAATTTAAACTCACCTTCAGAATATGTTCCCCAATTTGTTATTTTACCAAAAAATACATTTACTTTTTCACCAAATATAGAATACATTAAATTATAAAATGTTTCCATTTCCATATAATTGGAATCTTGTACCACAAATGATGTTTTAACTCTATACAATGTTGGTATCGTAGATATAAACTTTAAGTTATTTAGTAAATTTTCCCAATTACCACCCAATCTAGTTTTATTTTCATAAGTATCCTTTGTTCCGGCATCAATACTAATTTCACACGTTTTTACATATTTGTGTACGTTTGGCATTGATTCCCACATTTCTTGATTCCACATTGATGCGTTTGTATGTAAATGTATTGATTGTAATTTTGGATATTTTTTAGTGTTAAAATTTCTTAAATAATTTCTAAACCCTACTGATACAAATGGGTCGCCTGTACCTGTAATATACAATGTTTTTACATTTGCAGAATAGTAAGTATCAATTTCTTCTATTGTTTTTTCAATTCTTTTAATTCCATTACTATCCTCAACAATTAAATTTATTCTACACGAAGGGCATTTATAATTACATGTTCTATCAAAGTTCATTACCACATTATCTGGTGTATTATTTTTTATTATTAAATCAAATTTTTCTACACTATTTTTTTTAATAATCGGGCCTGCAGGAATATCATATTTTATTACTTTACTCAAATGAGGACACATTTCTTTATCACAGTATTTAAATGTACCATCCAAAATTGATTTTCGAATATCAATTATTGGTTTACTATTATAAACATCTCTTAATGGAATTTTATTTAGTTCTACTCTATTTGGTAACCAAGAAGGACAGCAGACAAAACAAACATTATTATGTATTTCTAATGAATCAAAAGGTACTCTACATATATAATTCTTTAAATCAATCATTTTTAAATTAATTTGTCAACTTTTCTATCTGAATAAAAATCAATACCATTAAATGTTGTATATTTTAATTCGTATTCGTAATTAAAAAAACATTGATTATTTCTGTAAGGTAAAGAATCGTAGTCTTCTTTGTTCAATTTATATCTAACTCCATTAAATCTTGTATCAAATAACATATACTCAAAAAAAGCGACAATGGCACCCTTTTTACAATTATTTTTAACATAATCCAAAAAAAATGGAATGTTTCTATCTATATGAGTATCGTGAATTATACCATCAAATTTTCCCCCTAATATTGGTAAAATTTTAATCCAATCACCTAAAATAATATTAACATTTGGTTTATCTTTTGCCCAAGTTAATGCCGATTTATATATTTCAGGATGTATTTCAATGATAGTATGTGATTTTACATTTGGATTACTCTGAACAGCATCGGCGGATAGGTGTAAACCAAAACCAATTTCTAAAATATCACCGCCATTTTTTGTTGCAATGTCCGCAAGTCTAGCCATTAAATGTTTTTCACCCGAATGCATTATAGTATTTGTTGGCAAATTACTATTAATAATTTTTATCTCATCTTTAGAAATCTTTATTTTTTCTTTACCGTGCATCTTATTTACAAAATTTTTTTCGTTTTTACAAATGGTTTTTCAAAAATCTCCCATATGTGGTTTTTAAACTCGTTATTTATTATTATTTTATTCCTTTGTTTTTTTGATACGTTAAATTTATTTAACAATAATTTTTCCCCATATTTGTTTTCAATAAAATCAACCAACTTATCTAACTCATTTATATTGAATTCATAATCACAATTTTTACTTAATCCAAGCCAATAATTTTGTGAAAAAAATACGCTTATTCTATTTTCAAATAAACTATCTTCGTTTAATTTATCTTTAATTAGATATTTTATAATTTCAACTCTACCATCATGACCATATAAAATATCTGAAAATTTTTTATCAAAGGTTTTATAAATAAAATTATTGTCTATATCCTCATACTCAATAATCGGAGATAATTCTTTTTTTTTAAATTGGTCCCAAGTGTACGATAATGCGGAAATCCATCTATCCACAAAGTCTCTTTTTACACAAATTGATTTTTTGTTTTTCCAATATTTACACATATCATCTAACTTATGGTGTTTATGCAAAAATTTTGGATTAGATGGATTTAAATTATTAAGTTTGGAATCAAAGTTTTCAATTTTAAGATTAGATAAATAAAGTGAATTTTCAATCGAATGACTCGCATTTTTCGGTATTGATACCCATATTAACTCATCATTTATTAATAGGGACATTTTAAAATAACTTCTTTTCTTTTTCAACAATCATATACTTAGTAATAGTACAAACAATAGACCACCTTTCTCCTTCTTCTATTTCTTTTATTTCGTGTTCAGTACCGGCCCAATATGCAATTGCGTTTCCCGTATCTTTATTTAAGATAACTTCTTTGTCATCTAAATACAAAACATAATCACCCCCTTTATATTGATTACCTAATTGAATGTTTAATGTCCATCTTCTCCACTCAAAATTTTCATATATATCCGTATGTTTCATAAAAAAATCACCAACTCTATAATTAAGTAGAGTCATACCATTTACTACGGGCGTTTCTTTTAATTTAATATCCGAAACCATTTGAAACCAATTTAATAGTTTTTTAAAAACCCATTCAGTAGTCTCATCTCTAACAATATCATAAACGAAGAAAGCCTTTCCTTTCTTATCACCATCGTTAGATTGGAACAATTGTTCTACTCTACCTGTGGTCAAATCTATTTTTGGTTCTAATTTTCTCTTTTCAGCGAGTGCCGGATATTTTTTAGAATATTCTATTATTTTTTTACATTCTTCTCCCGTAAAAATAACTTCTTGATAAAAAGGATAATTCACATTAATTAATTTATTCCTTTACTATAAATTTTTTAGTAAATCACACTTTTAAGTAATTTATATTAAAGTTTTATTTTTTTCAAATAGTTTCATATTTTCCATATCCACCTCCTTCCATTTTTTTAATGGACACGCATTAAAGTTAGATGAAAAAATCTTTTTTTTTATTGGACATCCACATTCACCACAAACTGTTATTTCCATTTTTGGCCAAAGTATTTGAAACTTATTCTTTAAAGATGGACAATTTTTACATATTTCAAATCTTTTTTTTGCTAAAGCTTTTTGTTCTTCTTTTGCAAAATAAGAATCAAACCAAGCTTTAGTTATTTCTTTAATATCTAATCCCATAGTATTTTAACCGTTTTGAATGTCTGTCTTAATAGTGGAGGCAACATCCTTTATCACGGTATCCAAATTTAGTTTCGTAGACTCTTCTGTTGGCTGAAATATAATTTTTATTAACATATTCTAATTATTTTATAAGTAATTTATTTTTGGTTTAAACATTGAAATGTAGTGCAGTCACCGCATTGTGTCGCATTAGCACATTGAGTACTTCTACATAGAGCTTTACACAGGTTATGTTGTATAATTGTTATTTTATCAGAAACTAATGGTAGATATAAATCAGTTGGTTCTGCATCAAGAACGCCTAAAATTTGATTTTCTTTATAAACAACTTCTATTGTTTGAATTGATTTGATTTCTACAGAATTAGTTTCAAAATTATATGTGACAATTTCATCACCCACTTCTAAATTTTCAAATAATGTAAATCTAATCAAATCGTTATCCTTTATTAATATTCGAGAAATACCCAAATCATCCCATTGTGTATTACCATCGTTAAGAGTAACTCTTAAAAATAATTTGTTTGTTGGGGGTGAAGTGTGTGTATATTTTACTTCGGTTGTTACTAAATTGTAATTTTGAATAAAATCAGAATAATTACCAGTCCAAGTTTTTAAATCGTATGATGATTCATCTAAATCCAATCCCTCAATGTGAATTCCTTTTACTTGGTCTCCAACTTCTAAAAGTGCGAACATTTTTTTACTACCATCACCCATTACAACTTCTTGGTCAACATCGTAAACATATTCTGATATATATGAATCCTCATGTGAGGCGTGAGATAAATATTTAAATCTGTCTTTAAAGGCTAGTAATCCATTTTCATCAAACGTATTCGGCCAATAGCCCTCGGCCAATTCTGATGTTCTATAAAAACTACAAATATTCAAAACATCTAAATTTGAACCATATAATAAATCGAGAGTTCTGATAATACATCTTTTTCCATCAATCAATTCGGAATTATGGAATTCCTGTAAATAACAATCAGATTCGATTTCTGATTTTAATGTGTTTAATTGGTTTAAATTTTCAATTTTATACAATTTTGGCCACACTTCTTTATTGTAGTTTGGAAAACGTTTTTTAATTATAAAATTTGGAGCGTTCTCATTGAATATAAAATCTTCAATACCATCAAAATCATCTAAAACATTTGGTATATATGTTTTTGAACCATAAGATTTAGTATTAATTATTTTCTGTAATGCGAATTTATCTCTACAATAATCATCATCGATTATTGCTGTTGTATCGTATGTTAATCTTATGATTAACACATCATCTGAATCCTCAATAAAAGGAACTGTAATGGCGTCAGGTGTAGTAAAGTGTATGGTTAGTGGTATGTTTAAAGAATTACAAACCCTATTTAATTCATCACTAAAATAATGTGAACTTCTTGGCAAAATACAATGAACTGTTTGAAAACCACCATTCTGTATAAATGGTATGATACCATCCATGTAATGTGTGTTAGTACCAAAAGGTTGACCTATTTTTACATTAGTATTGGTTTCGAGTACCTTAATTTCTCCTGAAGTTGTTTTTATTAAATCTGTTGCTATTAATACTGATTTCATAGATTTTTTCCTTTTTTTATAAATATATCAATTTCATATTATTGTTTTACTTGTTTTTTCTTGAAAATGTAAAAACGCTACAAAAGTGTATCTATTACCTTCAATTACGTTGCTAACTCTATGTAAACATTCTTTATCGATTACGATTAAACGATTTTCTTTCGGTGTTATAATATTAATATCACCATTAAAATCTTTATATTCAAAATTACCACCAATAAATCCCTCATTTAAAAAAAGTACCGTAGAAACATCTGAACTGTCTTTATGAAAATTATCATTTTTGTTTGTATCCACATATATATGGTTTATCCAACAATTAGAAATTTTGAATTTAAGCGAGTCATATTCTAATTTTAAACACTCATATATCCTTTTTTCTATATTATCCGTAGGTGTTATGAATTTACGATTGTAATAATTTTTTGAATCAACCTTAGTATGTGGTTTATTGTCCGCATAGAAATTGGGGTTGTTAATAATTTTTTTTAGAAAAGAAAACTCAGATTTAGTTAAAATATTATCAATTACTTTTATCATATTGTAATTATACGAAAAATATTTTAATTTACCAAAGGGGTTGGGGGTAGGGGGGAAGTCGTTTTAAAAAAGAAATTTTTCCTTTTATAGATAAATATACTAAATTGTTTTATTTTTTAACCCATATTTTATCCATTTGTACCAAACTCTCTCATGTAAAAAATATATGATAGGCTTCAAAATAAACTCACCCAAACCAACCATACCCGCCCACTTTAGTGGTAGGCCAGCAGATACAGATAATATGATTGTGGTTATTGTACCTACAAATCTATAGCTAATACTCTTTGCTATGTGTCGTTTTACCATTGACATCAATTTCTCCTTTTCTAATTTTAGTTCCGCTTATTTCGGCGATTTCATTTGGCGGCTCATGATAAATAACATCATATCCAACACCTCTACCATAATTCACGGATTCTATATCTGGAATGACAGATACCATTATTTTGTCCGTATTATTAGCAAAAAATGGTTCATTTTTTAATGACCAAAATACCTCTTTTGCTGATTTTGGATTATTTTCATCAACTTGTACATCTCTGATAGCTACCCATACATTTTTACCTTTATCTAATTGCTGGCGAATAAGCCATTCGTGACCGGCGTGCCAATTTTGCCACCTGCCAATGTACATTGCGTACCTTTTCATAAAAATATAGTATTAAGTAATTTATTAGTGGATTCTTCTATTGTTTGATTTGTTGTATCCATATCAAGATATCTTTCAGTTGGTGGGTTGTAGTCATCTACAGAAAAGTGTTCTCTACCTCTTGTTTCGTTGGTATGAACATATATCTCTACTACAGAATTTTCTGATTTGAATTTATCTCTTTGGTCCTTATATGGGGAAACTAAAGACACTATAACCGAATAACCTTTGGTATTTAAGAACTTAGCAATATCTTGCGCTCTTTCTATATTCTTTCTCCGTCCTGCTTCAGAATAGTCCTTATTTTTAAAAATATCCCTTAAG
>Ga0194117_10000188_pt1 | contig 88730 bp, 118 predicted proteins | sample TA2MahsurfametaG_FD_160579 | JGI IMG/M metagenome (GOLD analysis project Ga0194117, IMG submission 160579) | Freshwater microbial communities from Lake Tanganyika, Tanzania - TA2015009 Mahale N1 surface | ecosystem: Environmental > Aquatic > Freshwater > Lake | place: Tanzania: Lake Tanganyika... | reverse complement strand
GCTTGGCTTGGTCAAATCTTTCAATAAAATCTGTATGAAGACCTCCAAAATCTTTACACATTTCTTTAAATTCATTTTCTAACCATTCTACGGCACTAATTTGTTTTTCCATCTTATTCTGATTTAATTTTATCTTCAATTCTGCATAAATGTGCTCTAATCTCACTATACAGACAAAGACCTAATGCTATAAACATTGCATCTTTTTTTTCTGTATACATAAATACAAATACCAGTATTCCATAAAGAATTGCCATTGTGTTGTGAAATTTTGCTTTCATCTTATTTTAATTTAAACCTGTCCAACTATCTATAAGATTTTGTTTATTTTCTTTATCAAAATTCATAAAAACTGCTTCTCCTTGGTTAGTTCTACAAACAATCCAATCTTTTCCTTCTGCCTCAATTATACTTTCAGATAAGTCATATCTTCTTCCAGCAAAACCGTTACAATAAAAATCTTTTATTATTTTTCCAATATTTTCCATCTTATTCTAATTTAAAGGTTATTATCTCTTTGCTTATCCTCTTTGTAACTAATCCAGAAACCAATAGCAACAATGATATTCATACCAAATGATGCTAATATTTCATATATGTCTTCATAGACATTTACAGTCAGGTGAACATGACCCACCATCCAAAATGGTATAGACAAGTTTTGGCTTATCCATATCACTAGATATTTAATAAATTGTACCATTTAATAAGTATTTTACTATAGTAATACCTCCTAAAACAGCTAAACCATGCAATATTATCCAGAATATTATATCAATCACCTTCTTCATTGTTGATCTTTTTCTTCTTGTTTTCTTCTGCTGTACTCTTTTTCTGCTTGTTGTACCTCTCTAGTCTTTCTTGAATCTTCTTGTTGACACTGTTGTAGTCTTCTTTTTTCTTGTTCTCGCTCATATTCCTGCCAATTATATATTTCTAATTCTTTCATTCTGACAACATCACTTATTGTCATTCCTTCTGGTATACCACCATTTGCATTAATAATATCAATACAGACTTCTTTCATTCGTCCCATATCTTAATTGCTTTAGTTAATAAACTTATAGCTGCTTTGTCTATTTTAAGACCATTCACTTTAGCATAATGATTTAGTTTCTTATACACATCATTATGTAGTCTAATAGTTACTGCATTTAATCTTGTTACTAGTTTTTGGTTCTCTCTATCTGGAAAATCATAAGGAAAAGATAAATGCAAATCATTTACATTAGCAATAAATGAGATATCATTTATAGTAATGAACTGATTAGGTAAATATTTAGAGTAATTAACAGTGGTTCTGTCCATCTCAAACAAATCAGCAATTTTTGTTTCTGACCAAGAATACTTAAAGTATAGTAAGGCTATTAGATAGTTTCTTTTATCCAAGACACCTCTATCTTTTTTCTTCTTGATTTGTTCTTTTACATTATTACATTCTAAAAGAACAGAATCTACTGTATAATCCATACTTACATAAAAAACGGAAATAATAAACCTTTAAATTCAGCTACAAAAGGCCCAATAAATAAAGTACTTATAAAATCATGTGTTTTTGAGTATAAATACCAAAAATAAAGTACATAAATCTGTGATACAAAAAGGTATACAGATAATAATATCATTCCTAAAATTTTCATATTAAATCAAATCAAGTTCTTCTTCTCTTACTTGTTCTTCTTGTAGTATTAAACCTTCTATAGGTAAGAATCTACTAGCATCATAATACTCATAAGGAAAAGATAGTGAACTAAGTTCTACTTCTTTTAATTTTAAACCAATTCTTCCGGATTGTAAACCCATATTCATAGTGGCTACTACAGTATATACCATACCTTCTTGTATCCACTCAGAATCTGCAATTCTTTTAGGTTTATTGCTTGCATCAATACATATAACTTTCATGCTCTTCTACTTTTGTTTTTATATCAACAAATTCAAAGTTATCTTTTAATTCAAGCATTTCCAAGTAGTCACCATGTTTTACAACACATTTACCCTTGTTATGTGCTATTATTGCACATTGTTCTGCTTGAACTTTTTCATGAGTGCAGAATTTTATAAGACAAGCAATTATATACCCGTATGAATTAACATCATCATTATACAAAACTAATTTATGTGTTTTTGTATCTTCCATACATCTAATATAATAAATTTTAGGGTCAATATAACTTAACCCCAAAATCTTTCCACATTATTTTACTTTGGTCAAAATTTTCCAAAGCTTCTTTAACCCACTTCTCATCTATTGTATTCATATAACATAGTATGTGTACAATAGCTTTTTCATCAGGGTTGAGCCGGAGTAATCTACCAATTCTTTGTGCTGCTTTTCTCTCATTACCATAGGCATGCATAATAATACCCTGTCTAAGGTTAGGGATGTTTACACCCTCATTAAGTTGCAGTACAGTTGAGAGTTTAGTAATCTCTCCATCTTTAAATTTTCTAAGATTATCTTCAGAGTCTACATTAGCACTATGATAACTATGATCACATAATCTATCTGCTTGAGCTTGAGTATTTGCAAATACAATACACTTATTACTAATGCTTTCCATTAATTTTTTAGTGTATATTTCTTTACTAGGATATTCCATCATAGCTTTCATTCTCATAACTCTGAGCATATGCATGTTTCCTGACCCTACATCAATTCTTCTAGACCAATATGTGTAATTAGATTCTTCATCTGTCATAAAGTTTTTGTTACCCATTTTAACTGGATAAACTTTCTCCTTAGTTAGATGGATCTCATGTACAACAATCTGATAATCATTTAGTATTCCATTCTCTACAGCATCATCTGCTTTAAATGTATATACTACTGGACAGAATTCATTTACTAATTTACCTTTTTCTGAATAACCACGCTTAGGAGGTGTACCAGTAAGACCAAGGATCTTACCACCATACAGTTGTAAGAATCCTCGGTGACTGTCTAACAAACTATGAGCTTCATCCAAATAGACAGCATTATAGTCATGTGGATTGTGTTTATTCAGACTTAGATAAGTAGTAAATACCATTCTACCTAACAAATATTCTTTGTTAAATTTAACAGCATCATCTTTCCAAGACTGGAAGATTGACTTTTTAGGAGCAACCACAAGTACTTTCATCAATGGAGTAGTATTACGTTCTATATGATTCAAACCCACCAGGGTCTTTCCTACACCAGTACCTAAAACTACACTACATCTTCTTTTACCATCAGTTGCTGCTAATGCTTCTAATTGAACTTCATCTTTTGTCATAAGTTTATTTTAACCAATTCATTGTTCTTGCTTCTGTAGGATGAGCATGAATCCAATCATGACAATTTCTACAGACAGCTAACCAAGTACTCTGAACTAAGTAAAAAGCATCTCTGTTACTACCTGCATAGGTATGGTGAATATCAGTAGCATTGTTAGTACATCCATTCACCATTACCTGACACAGATTGTTAACTAATAAATGTTTTTCTCTTAGTTTAAGATACTCTTGGTCTTTCTTTTTTCTTTTAGAAGAAACCCGAGGGATAGCAGGGTTTGTTGGTTTTTCTGCAGTATCTGAATGTTTTTGGCAACTCCAGCAATATTTACAGTATCTGAATCCCTCATGGTTCTTCCATATAACAGTTGTCTTTCCACAACCGTCACATTCTTTAAGTTTTGCTTGCATTCTTTAACATTGGTAGACTAATAGGTGCTTCTTTTAAACTTAAAAAGTTTTTAGGAAGTATACCTTCAGCTATAAAGATAGTAATAATATCATTTTTAGAGATATTTAAATCTTTAAAAGTTAAAGTGTTCTTAAACTTCTCATCTGTCTCTGTTTCAGATAGTAAAATATCTGTAATAGGACTTTTTGGAAACAAAGTTTTAAATAAAAGATTAGTATATTTAATAGTAAGTTCTTGCTTAAACTTATTTAATACTACTTGAGCTCTCTTATAAACATTAATAATTCTTTGTTTCTTTTTGCTACACATTGTAGCTAATTCTTTTTCAGTTAGAGCATCTAGACCATATAGTGCTCTTTTGTACAAATAATTCTGATACTGTGAATACTGATCCTGTTCATATTGCATGTAGGTTTTACCTGCACTTAATTGATAATCAGTTACATTTTGTTTTAGCTTTTCCATTTTCATATACATTTTTTTTAGTTAATAATAAAAACAGGGGGATGATTCCCCCTTAAATCATAAAGTAAATTCTTCATTAGGTTTTATGGATAAATCATCCTTTACCTTATTATATGCTATTGATAGTTCATCACTGTTAGTGTGTTCTATAAATTCATCTTTTGCATTAGAATTATAGGAAAATCTAGTTCTTCTATAGATAGGTTTACCATCTTGTAAACATAATATTCCTGTGTTTCCTGCTTTTTTAAGATGTCTGTCAGGATCTTTTTTGTCAAAAGGTGTTAAACTTTCTTCAATAATAATCCTACCTTCAATTTCTTGACCTGGATATGAAAATCCTGCAATCTTTAAATCTTGAATAGTTCCATGTATTAGAGCAGTAACAGTTTTGCTCTCTATCCAATTGTTTTTTTGGCTTGTAAATATTCTTGTTTGTTCTACACGAACATACCCATACTGATCAGGATTTTTATTAGATTGTATAATAACACAACCTAGACTGTCTCCCAACACTCTTACTTTGCTTTCCATAAATAATAAATTGAAATTGGTAAATACTATTGCCTGTGCAATAAGAAATAGCAAGTGCTATATATCCAAATTGTCTGATAAATCTATAATATCATCAAATGGTGTATCATCAGAATAATTATCATCACTTTCATCTGCAGGTAGATAATCAAAGTCATAGTATTTTTCTTTTGTGTTTTCTATAACTGCTGAATCTGCAAAAGGATTTGTAATGTGATCACCGGAATCTAAAGACATCAAGTATTGTATATCTTCTTCAGTAAGTTCTAGATATTGTTCTATAGTTAAGTAAATGACCTTCCCATTTGGGAGCTGATAATACATTATAAATACATAAAGTTTAGTAAATGTATCATATTTAAGAGTACATTTATAACATTAGTATTTAAATTTTGGCATTATATAGCTAAACAATGAAAAGGGGTATTGCTACCCCTCTATCATTTGGTCAGGAAAAGCATATTCACAGAATACACTTTCTTAAAACTCTTCTATAACTTCTAAATCTTTAGTTTGTGCATAAGTAGTATCTAGTCTTGTTGAATTTCCAGTAACTACCATACACTCAACAAGATATGGACTATATTCATGATAGCCTCTGAATTGTTTTATAGTTACTACAACATTCTCATCTTGATCAGCATACTTTTCTTTAGTAGCTTCTTTATCTATACCATAACCAAGATTGGAATAATGCATTTTACATAAAGTACCAACAGGTATTATATCAGGTAGTTTATTACCTAACATCAGCTTGAAAAAATGCTCACACGTATTAGAACTACTACAGATAATAGGAGTAAATAACTTAATAAACTCCTCAGAATTAGAATCTTTAATGATTTTACCAAGAGCTTTTGCTACATCAGACTCATCATAGTTTACACTTATCTTCATGATTAATCATTTATTTTTCTAAACTCTATTATTTTATCCAAGAGAGATTGATTAAAGTTTGTAAAGAATCTTTTATCTAAAATTCTAGATTTTATTTTAATCTTTTTCTTAGGATATGCTGTTTTTTTACAGCCTGTAGGTAACAGATTACCATTGATGTCTTTAATATCTGCCCGGAGATCCATCCCTAGAACAGAAGAAATAACTTTTATATCTCTCATTTTCTAAAAATATCTCTAAGACTTCTAAACAAACTGTTTTCATGGTTCTTTCTGTCAATTATCTTTTGTAATATTAATGAAACAAAGACAACTTCATTAGTATGTTTACAACTACTTACAACTTTTTCAAGAGCACTGTATAATACAGTACTAGTATCATAAGCATCTATACATACTTGTAATAATTCTTCTGCTCTTTCATCTGTAATACCTAAATTGTGGTGTAACAAATCTGCATCTTCATCAATAATAAGTAACTTATACTGACCATCAGTATTGTAACCTTTTTTCTTTTTCTTAAATAGTTTTCCTAACCATTTCATAATCATACATTTAAGTTAATAAAAATAAGACAGACTATTGCACTTTTTATCTGTCTTAATACGGTCTAGAGTGCACGCAACAACTAATAAGCATTTTCTTCTGTACCTAGACTAACCCAGGCATTGTTTTCTTTCAACCACATTTCACCAATATAACCATTAGGTTTAAGTTGGTATTTAGCTTCAGGAAACTCTAATATAATAAATCCTAATGAACTTTTAGTAATTTCAGTAGGTTTATTATCTACTAGTTCAATAACATTCTTTACAAATTGTTTCTCTGATTTAGATAAGAATTCAGGGAGCTTTTCTTGACTCCCTGAAGTAGTAACAAACAAATTAAACATATAAACAATCATTTTCATAATAAATAAATAACAAATGTAAAACCAACAACAGCAAACACAATTAGTGCACCTATAGCTATCTTATTGAACCGGTTAAATAATTTTATTTCAATCTCTAGTTCTTCTATAGCATCATCAATAAATGCAATTTGTGATTCTATCTCATATCTTCTGACTTCATACCATTCAAGACTTGGTTCATGCATATGCAAGTCTTCAAGTTCATTCTGGTATCTTTCTCTTTTTTCTTTTAGTTCTGCTAATTTACTTTCCATGACCAAATTATTTAGATACTAAATCATTATTTTGAGAATTTTCTGCCTGACTATAGGCATCACAGTGTACTGTACTAGAACAACTAGTCAAGATTACTGCTAAAATAAGTGCACATGCAAAGTACACTAATACAAGGTTAATTACTGCTTTTTTCATAATCATAAATTTTAAATTATTAATTAAAATTGAGTGGTACAATCAGTAGTACCACTCATCATTATCAGATTCATACTGTTGGATTTCTGCCTCACGGAAGTTATCCATTATACCACAGCTGTGATTAACAGCCGGAGTAACATTCTTTTCTACTAATGTTTCATAGTAGTTTATAATGCTTGTTACTGTAGCATTAGGTAATACCTTACCATCTAATAGATTAGTAAATCTTTCTCTTGTTCTTTTAAGTGCTTCTGCTTTTGTCATAAATATATTTTTAAGTGAATAATTAAGTTAAAATGGTAGATTTCTGTTGCCAAGTATCTACCATACTCCGATCTCATTCAGTTCCAATACAGGAATACCGTGCAGTGTCCACAGTATCAAGCATCAATTGAAGAGGAGAATAAATCTCACCTTTCAATACACCCTTCAATACAGAAGGGCTGAAACCTGATACCAAGCCAATACCTGAATCATTAATAGATGCAGGAACATTACCAAGTCTGCCATTAACATTCCAAAATACTATTTCAGGCATTTTGTATCCTGCATCAGAATACTTATACCTAATAGAATCTAGATTGATAACACCTTGACATGCCTGATCAAATTCCATATCACTAATGATAAGAATTTTAGTAGGCATCTCAGACTCAGGTAATGATTCTCTAATAGCACTATTAAGAATCAAGTCAAATGTGGCTTGAAGATCTGTAGAATAACCCCAATCTGCTCTCTTCAACTGTCTCATTCTCTGTGACAAACTACCTGATAGGTAATTCATCTCAGGTCTCTCTGAGAAAGTCAAGAAAGCATCCTTGAATATACCCTTATTTCTTTCAGAGATATAAATCCCTAAAGAAATAGATACATCCATAGGAAGACCTTCCATACTACCACTGACATCACATACAGGAATAATCCTTTCTGTACTATCAGCCATATAGTCTGGCAAAGCATTCCATTGAGCTTCTACTGCATCTGCATTATCCCCATTCTGAATTGCTTGATACAATTGGTGAGGAAATAATACTGAAGCATTAATCTTCTGTTTGCCTGCTTGAACATCTTGTATAAACTCTGCATATCTCTTACCATCACGGTTAAAGAATGCTTTTCTATACTTGTTCATAGCAACTGAAGGTACCTGACCATAATTAATCAAGTCCCAATCATTGGCACACATTTGAGTTTCCACTACTTTGGTCATAGACACAAGTTTCTTTCTAAACTCTTTTGGAGATAGTTCAAGATACTTATGCATGGCTGTAAACCATTTACCTTTTCTTGGAAACCATTTGGCAAGGAGGTTAGCATCAGAAGACTCTTCAAGTTGAGTATTTAACCAACTGAGATTATTCTCATTTGGATTCTCAATCTTGAATACATCCTTCCAATACCCAAACTTGGGTATATGTATAGCTAATTGGTCATATTCATAAGCATCAGACTTACTAATATGTTCCATAACTATTTGGAAGAATCTTTTCTCACCTGCACCACCTCTTGCATCTCTTGCCCAAAATAAAATCTTATATGCTAAGTTCTTATTCTGACCAAGAGCACGGTCAAAAGCAAGTATAATATCAGATTCTCTCATATTTCTACTTGCACCTGCTAGGAAGAACAAATCAAGACAATAGTCTAAACTTGTTGAATGTGTAATAGCTCCATTAGCAGTTGTGGAGTTATACTGTCTTGTAGCATTTATCAGTCTGCTCATATATATAAATTTAATTGGTTACTAATTTATTGTGGGAAGGCACCTGCCCCCTTTTACAGAGGCAGGTATTTGGTGCATAACAGAATACTATCTAAAACCTGCCTAATTATTAGACACAGAGTACCTTCCCGGGTTTGGTCTATAAAGACCTCTCTTATTTGTTGTTTTAGATTGTGTGCTGAAGTATTCTTCACACCAATTACAAATAGCTACCCAACTTAGCACAGGTATTTAATATTAGGATCACTTAATGTTTCAGCCTAATAACTATTTATAATAAAGTTCTTTGCAATCAGTTGTAATAACACAACCATTTGTTTCATTGGTTACTTTTACGTGTTTTAACCCCAAACCTTATAGGCAAATTTACTGGGAGTATATTACAACTGACTGACTATAGAGTATTAGTCTAGACAGAATACAGTTAACCAATTTATATATATGTATAAGTTGATAGTGCTGTGTGTATTCTTTAAAGACCAATTGGTAAAAAACCACAAGTCAACCCCTGCTTTACAGGATGAGAGGTTACGCCTGAAACCTTGTGGTAAATAAAGTATAAGCAGTTTAAACACTTACTTAGGTGTTTGAGTCTATTACAGGGTATGACTTATATCACATATGTGAAACCATTACTCATCCGATCATACAGACCTTTACTTCATGCTTCTCAATCCTGTTTTTATTACTCTGTTAATCCCTCTGCACTCAGTTGTAACACTTAAGAGTTAATCTTAATTGTATCACTACAAAACGTCTACCTAAACTCGCCTTTCTAAGTCAAAGAGTTTGCTGTTTTTGGTCTATCTTGTTGTTACAACTGCCTGACTTATGTCAGTTAAGTGCATTAGGATTAGTAGTCAGGACAGGATTCGAACCTGTATGATAGTAAACCATTCCTTTTATCTATCTGTCTGTTAACTAGCGTCTACCAATTCCGCCACCTGACTAAAATTCTAATTCTACGCTTACTACTTGTCTTGTCCTATGAATTAGTAACAGTCTTCATTGTAGTCAGGATAGAAACAAATCTATCCTGACTTGAGGATGAGAAGTCCTCTGTGTTGTTTTATTTCATCCTAACTCTCGTTAAGGTCTATTCCTTTCTCAAGGGAACAACATTTTATTCTTTATAACCAATATGTCAATGAACTAATTTTCTTTTACAAAGTTAAAAATAAAAAACCGAATTGTCAAATATTTTTTAAAAACCGAATTTATTTTCATCTTCAGTCAAAAAATAACAATCTTTTAATTCGTAGATTACCCCATTTGTAGACTCAATAAGGATTTGTGGTTGAAGTGCGATGTATCTTTTTTCACCACTTAATACAGGTTTTTCCAAAGTTTTTGTACCTTTAACGGAATGATCCGCAATATACGACAAAGAATTTTGTGTATCTTCATCGAAAATAAATGATGTATTAACTTTTACTGATTTAACTATACCTTTGGTTCTACCGTATTTACTCTTATAGATAAATTCTTTACCTACATATAAATCATTAAATGATGTTTGGATTGTCTCCATTATTTTTTCTATGTTTTAATTTTCTACTATATAAATTTTTAGGTGTTTCCGATCTAGAAACAAAACGACCATCAAAAAAACCATCTTCAACTTGTTGTTGACGTATCTGTGTTCTCTTCATTTTATGTTGATCATATTTTTTCATTTCAAATTACTATAAATTTTAAAAGTCATAAAAAATAAATCTATATATAAGAAATTTTTACTAAAATTAATACTAAATAATGAATTATCAAAATATCTGTCAAAAATAAATCCATCGTAGTGAAATAAATGTAGGACGAATCCATTCCAAGTACTCCATTCGCTACAAAAAAATATAATATTATTTATTTTCATCTTCTACATTTAATTCACATTTAATTTTATTAGATGAATTATCCTTTCTGTGTGTAAAATGTGTATGAGAATCAACTGTCATAGTATTTCTATTAGGATTTTTCTTCCACCTTTCGTGTCTTATAACTTGTACCATATCAAACGCCATCCTACAACTATCATCAACAGATGGATGATGAATACCCCAAGAACCATTACTATTCATAGTTGTATCGTTTATTAAAACATTACGAGGTTGTATCAACATCATATCTACATTATCCCTCAATCTATGATACTTAGAATAATCTGTACTTAATTTAACTTCTTTAATTGGTTTCCATTCTTTTTCTTCACACCAATGTCCAGTTTCTTTACTTACAGAACCATTAATTAATGCCTTACCATCTTTAATTTCTAATATTTCACCTTGTGACGTTCTATCACCAACTTCAGGATCTTTAACAGGTCTACACACTTCTTCCAAATATCTTTCAAATGTTGGGTGATCTTTAATTACAGTAAATTGACCGATACCTACCCTAGAATAAAAATCTAATGCCTGTTGAACCAACCAAAGTTGTTCGTCTGTTAATTCTAATCTATTCATCTTTTTTATTTTTTAAATATTGTTTCGTATACTCATATGTGGATTCAAATGAAAAACATATAGGGTTATCATTCTCATCTTTCGCACCATACGCCTTCATTGAATCCGCGTCGTGAATTAATTTACCTGATGTATCATATACAGGCAATCTACTCCAATCTCTAGTACCCCAATCACTATCAAACATAAACCAATTAATCCAATCAACACCTTCTTCTGTGTAATGTGAAGATAAAATACTATCTAACATCCTAGATACACCTTCTTCTAACTTATATTTACCTTCTAAAAAATCAAATCCCATTTGGTATAATTCTGTAAAGTCTTCATTTAACTTTTTGTAAGACATTAATATACTTAAAAATTCTTCGTATGTCATAATAATTTCGTTTTTAATATTATTTTTTCATTACCTTCCTTATTTCTTTCTATGGATTCAATAACTAAACCTTTTAAGTCTTCGTGTATATATTCCATATCCATCCCAACACTAATATAAGGACCACCAGATGGATCAATCGCATCGTAATTTAAAAAATTACCTTCATCGTCCACATTGAATAGATATCTGTAGTAATCACCACCCTTCATTTCGAAAGAATCACCTTCCCTAATGAAAAGTATTTCGTTACTGTATCTGTTTATAAATCTATATTCCAATTTCATTTGTTTTTTCTACTATTTCGTATGTTAATTCAAAAATATCTGGTTTGCAAGGATAAAATTCGCCTTTAACTCCTTTGATGACATAATCACCCCAAGACAATTCCATTTCACCTTCTAACGTATTAATGAAATGTTTTAAATCATTTTCATCGCCGCCTATTATTAAGTTATCACCTAACATTTCATAAACTTGTTCAATGTTATCAGATACCCATTGTACCGCTTCAATTTCTACTGGTTTTTTTCTATATTTCATTTTATCTATTTTTAAATTTTTCATATTCTTCATCACAAAGAGTTCTGTGCCAACCAAGATCTGTTCTTAATTTACCAGGTTTTCCCGTTTCTTCACATATCTCATAACTCTTTCTTTCTGCCTCAATTATTCTATTAAAGATTTCATCAGTTCCACCATTAATATAAAATCTAAGTCCACCAAATTTTTCTTTAACTTGACAGGTTTGTTTATCCCAACCTAAAGATATTAAATCTTCAATTAATTCTTTTATCAATTCAAACCAACCATTATTTACATCAAAAAAGTTACAATCAGTAATGGGTTGTCTATCCGAATAAAAACCGTTTTCTAATCCCCCAATGGAAACTAAAAATTCATTCATTTGTTCATTAGTCATCATATTTTTTTATTTAAAGTTAATAATTTTATTTATCTTTGTCAAATCCATCTAAATTATCGTATAATCCGTTTTCTTGATCTTTCTTCATCATTTCAGATAAATAAAATTCTTGATTCTTTTTTAAATCTATACCGTGTTTTATACCAGAGATAAAATCATCTTCCTCCCAACCAAAAGAACCTTCAGACAAGAAAAGTCCTAAAACAATTCCTATCTCATTCCCTATATCGGAAGAATCTCCATTATCGTATGGTAGGTTAGATAACCTTTCAGAAATTTCTTTACAGACTAATAAAAAATCACTCATATCTTAATTAAAATTTCTTCCACAATAAATCATAGAATTAATTTTTTCTTTTTCCAAAAAATTAATATACTTTATTATTTTTTTTAATGTTTTCATATTAAACAATTAATTTATCTATTATAATACCCCTATCATTTAATTCTTCAATTAAACATTCTAAAAATGAATCAACACCGTCATATGGGGTTGGTTTTTCACCTTTTTCTTCCATATCCTCAAATTTATAATATAATTTTTTTTTAGTATTATAAACCATTTCCCACAATACCATTGCCATATCGGTGGATTTATTAAATCTTTCGAATTCCATTCTATCATCGAAATCTGTTAAATCAAATTCTAAATTTGCCTTACTCATATATTTTTATTTTGTTTTTTTAATATTTCTTTATAATGTTGGTAGTTATTTACAACTTCAGACATTTTTTCGGGGTCATTATTTTCTATTATTTCTTCACCCATTTTATCTAAAATCCTTTCAATTTCCTTAACAATTTCAATTGATTTTTTAATAAAAATACTAATTTTTAATTTTAAAGTAAATAACCCGCATCAATTATTTTATATGTCGTTTTTAATATTTCTTTACCTTTTTTTTGTTCTTCCAATTTTTTATCTAACTCTATCCTTTCCAATGCGAGAGATTCACTACTAAATGAACCACAAAACATATTTTCCCACCTTATTTCAGATTTACTTTGTAAAAAACTTCTACGAGTTATTAAATAACCTTTTTGTGGTATATATTTTGTCTCACCATCCTTTAATTCCTCAATTTTAATTCTATAGTAACTCATCACTTAAAAATTTTAATATCTTTTCTTTTAAACCTAATTGTTTTATTCCTTCATTATACGGTCTTTTACAAAGTACAAAATTATCTAACCCCCAATCTTTCCATCCTTCACCATTCTTACCTAAATCTAAATCATCAATGGCAACCCAATGAGTTATTTCGGGGTGATCGTGTAGATACTGATTAATTTCAAGAACTCTAGTTTGTTCTGAATCCCATCTCGGTGACCATATAAATGTGTTACTGTGTGCAGTACAATTTTGTATCATTGGGGTTAAATCAATAGGTTGTTTAATACCTCTTGTTTCGTACATTTCCTTCATTTGTTCCAATGTACCCCATCTTTTCCAATCAGAACTAATAACTAATTCACAACCAGTTTCTTCAATAATATTATTAAGAACTTTAACCGCCTTTTCATCAAAACTATCCATTCTGATATCTAAAGGAGTTTCAGTATTTGAATCATAACCTTTTTTCTTATATCGTCCACCCCATTGTTGGGATAAACATATCACTCCATCGTGATCTAAAAATATTACTTTCATATTAAACTGTATGTTCTATTTGTACTCTTACACAATCTTGTGGTAATCTATTTAAGTGTAAGTAATTATTTATGTAACCCATAATGTTGGCACTACCAATTGCGTTTGCCGAATGAGTTACCACCCTAACAACTGGTTTACCATCCATCCATTGATTAACCAACCATTTGGCACAATCATATCCAGTTTTTTCGGTGATGTTATCGTAATTAATCGTATAGTTTTTAACTACACCATAATGCCATTCCTGCATTGCCGAATCACCTAAATCGTGATCCAATGAAATTAATTCAATATTCTTTAGTCCTAATGAATTTACTTTTTGGACAAATTCTTCATAGGAACGTACAACTGTCCATTCCTCAAAACCATCAATCCATTCATTATTAGGACTAACAGGTGTCCTAATGTCATCTAAATATATTCTATACTTATTCATAAATTTATTTTATTATCTAAACAATATTTTATTATATACTCTCTTAAATTAATAATAGATTCTTTAAAATCAACCTTATCAAAATCACCTTCCCACCTTTCAGCCCTTTTATCATCTTCTAATAATTCAAAACAACTTTTATTAATTTCAGAAATAAGTTGTTTTAAAATTATAGTTTGATCATTTTTTTGTTTATACTCGACAACCTCATCTTCTAAATCTTTACAATAATCAATTAATTCAACTACTTCTGGTTCTTCCATAAGTGAATTGTTCGTTTTGAATATTTGATTTATTGATTTCATAAAAATTCTATTTCATTGGTTATCATGTCCCACTCAACATTAACTGGTTTGTTTCTAAATTCATATCTACCATTTAATACTGCCGCATTAATATAATGAGTGTTACCATCGAATACATAACCATACCCTTCGTGAATATGCCCAAACACATGTATTTTAGGTTTTATTTCTTCCACCACTTTTAATAGTTCCTCACAACCAACATTTAAATTATCATAATACACATAATCTAATTTACCGTATGGTGGACCGTGTGTAATTAAAATATCGGTATCACGTGGAATCATATCCCACTTCTCTTTAATTTTTTCACCTCTAGGTAGATTAAATGCCCAACTACGGAACTCAGGTTGCCAAGGTGAACCATAAATAACTAATTGTTGATCTTCTTGATCCCAAAGATCAATTCTTTCATCTTGAAGATACTCAACAGTTTTATAACCTGTTAATTTCCCTTTAATATTATCGTGATTATCTTGAAAACCAAAATCGTGATTACCCGCAATAAATATTTTGGTATCGTAATTATTTATTTCATCATACCACCTAATAAAATTTTCTATTTCAGTAATATAACCTCTACTAGATATATCACCACTACAAATTAGAATATCCCCACCAGTTAGAAAATCTTTTATCTGTAAATGTTTAGTGTGGGTATCACTAATAAATGTAATTTTCTTTTTCATATTCTTCTAAGTATTAAACATCCGTCAGAATCTAATTTCACCATCATAAAGATTATACCACCCTTATTTTTCTTAATTAGTTTCATTTTTAACTTTTTCTAATTCTTCTTTAAGTAAATCAACTTCATATTCCCATTTTTCCATATCAAATAAATGGTCATTGTATTGACATCTTTTTACATTGAACTGAGCCATGTATAAGTCACGTTCAATGTCCTCTACTGTTCTTTTATACATAATATTTTAATTAAAAAATCCTCCCCACATTAAAATAGATACATAAATAAAAACGGCAATTAAAACAACCCAAAAATTATGAGGAGTTCTTTCTTTACCATGTAAATGTGCGGCAGACAATAAACCTAAAGAAAATAATACTAAAATAATGATTTGTGGTGTTCCCATAATGTTTTTTTACAAAAATAAGAACAATAAATCAAAAAAACAAATATTTTTTAAATAGTTTCTAATTTAACTTGTGTAAGACTACTTACTAAACTTTCAGTAAGAGTTATTTGATATTGGTTCGATGGTTGTATGATTACACTTCTTTTATTGCCACCAAAAGTTATATCTATTTCTTCTTTTTTAATCGGGGGTATAGGGAACTCTAATTTAAACGGTGATTTCTCACCAGTAGGGTACGTTATTTCACTATCTTTCGCATTTGGGATGAAATCGAATTCTGCGTCTAATTGATCACTTTTTTCTTTTATACCTAATTTAAAAAATTTATGGATATTTAATTTTAAACTACCCATACCCATCTTTATTATTGTACCTTCATTTTTAACATATATTGTAGAGCTAAATGGTATGTTTTTTTGTACCAAATTATTTGAATCTAAACTGATGTCTATATCATAACCTAAAATGTTACCGTTTGTTTTTTTAATTACAAATAGTGGTTGTGACTTTATTGTTGCAACACCAGATAACCCTATTAAACTACTTGAAATATTGTACGTGTATAAATTACTAATAGTTAAAATTACATCATTATCTTTTATTTTATCCCAGACAATGTTTAATCTTTCATCTATTAAACTACTATCAACAAAATCCGATACTTTATGTTTAAAAGTTATTGATCCTATATGGTTTAATATTTTTTGCACTATATTAAAATTAATCATCATTTGAACATTATTAGTTTTTTCAATGACATTGTCCTGTTCATTTATAATTTTAAATATTTTATCACTAAATTTTTGTTTTATGGAAGATAAATGTCTTTTGTTACTTTCATTTATTTTTGGTGGAGTATTAGAAATTTCTATAAATGAAGAAAATAAAGTGCTTTCGTTTGTAACTTCAATTTTTTTACTTCCTTTAGTTAAAGAACCGTACAAAATTTTTTCATTTTCAGGAATACTTACATTAAATGACATATATGAAGGTATAGGAATTTCGTATTCAAAATCTAATTTAATGTATTCATTTAAATCTATCGGTATATCAATGTAATCGCCTTTAGTAATGTGTAAAATATTACTACTACCCATACTTAATTTAAAATCAAACATTGAAACTACATCTCCGTATAAAGCATAATCTGTTATTACACAATTAAAAATATTATCTACTAATTCTATTTTTGCTTTACATTCACTCTCCACTCTAATTGTCGCAATTCTTTTAACACCATTATTTATGGCAATCTTCATACTTATATATACATTTCCTTGACTTGTACCTTCTTTAGTGACACCATATTTTATAGAAAAATCATCTACTTCTAACATAATATCCCAAGATAAAAAATTTGTCCAGTCAAGCACTTTATTTCTAGCGTATCTTTTTGCCTTACCCAATAAATCCCACCATTTAGGCTTTTCCTCATCAAATTTAACAAATTCACTCATTATCCAAGCATATTCATGTGGTTTTAAAAAATCAAAAGATTCTTGCACAATATTACCCATTAATGATAGCATAAAATTAGGATCTGGCGGTGAAGGAGGGGGTGGTAATTTATAAGTTAAATCATCTTCTACAATAGTTATTGATGTGTCATTAAGTATACTTATTTTTCTATTCGGATTTTGTTCTTTTTGTTTTTTAGTCTTTTGTTCTTTTTGTTTTTTAGTGTCACAATTTTTTTTATACCATAAAAAGTTCTTTGTTGTAAAATCATGCTTTCTTAAATGTTCTATATATGCATCTTCACATTTAATATCCCTAATATATTTTCCATCGGCACAACAATTGCACATCTTATCTATTTGATCATCTCTTTTTATAAGAGGTGGAAAATTTCCATTACTTTTTTTTAAATTTTTTTGTGTCCAACCCTTTGTACCATAACTTCTATTATCAGAATATTTAATATCTTTACAATAAATAACATTTAAAATAGAAGATACCATATCCTGATTTTCTAAAATTGTTTTATATTCTCTTAAAATTTTTTTAATAGTCTTTCTCATTTTGGTACAATAATTGTTTTTTATTAAATATAATAACCAATATAATATAAATATAAAAAAACCCCTAAAAATTTAGGGGTTTCTTTTTTTTTTAATAACCAACTGATTTATTACTTCTTTTTTACTTTTGAAGTTGCTTCTACTGAAGTACTATCACTAGTAGTTGCGTTAGAAGTTGCTTCTGTAGTTGCCTCAGTAGCCGTACCTGCATCTGTTGCTGGTGCAGTCGCATCTGTTGAGTTACCTCCGCAAGACACCAACGTTGCCATTACGGTTAAGATTAAAAAAATTCTTTTCATTTTAAAAAAATTTAATTTATTTGTTATTAAGGCTTTTCACCCATCGGAGATTATAAGTATCTCTAACTTTTTTATTTAATACAAATATAGGATAAAAATTTTAAATGTCAAAATAATTATACACATTTAGTTAAAATTTTAACATTTTTTTAATTATTCATCTTTATATTTATTCTTTAGATACTCTGACCAATAAGATTGTTTTCTTCCATTAATAAAGAACCAACCCAAATTTAGTTCAAACCACTTAACAAATTTATCAAACATAATCATAATTATAAAACTTATTGTTAAAATAAAATATATAAAATATGGTAATAAAGGTATCCAACTAATAACTCTACCGTACCACTTTAAACTTTCTTTCATTACACCAAACAAAATTAAAGTATATTGTATAAATAACAAAAGAAAAATAAAAATAACTGTAAATACTATTCCGATAATTTCAAACATAACTAATCCTTTACCAATCTTTTATGAACTTTACTTTCATTCGTTATTACTTTTTTTTGTGATGATGGGGATTCACCCAAACCATTCGCCATCCAAGATTTGATTTCCATTTCTTGTAGAAAGTCAGAAACATTAGGTATAAACTTTTTACCGTAATCTTCTAATATATGATATTCACATATATCTTTAACGGATACTATTTTACCATCTGAATTTGTAATATATTCACCGAAAATTGGTATCATTACTTCAAATATAAAAAACATATTATGTGTCAACGCCCTATGTCTGTTATCACTAAAATATTTTTTAGAAGAATCCATTTTATTATGAAGTGGTAAATAATCTTCTTCTTTTCCTCCCCAAAATTTAACGGATGACTTTGAATGTACTAAAGGATTCGCCATTATTTTATTCTGATTTAAAGGTTATCTAATCAAATCACATTTCTCACAAACCTCATAGTCTGCACCATTATCTCTTCTATAGACCCATTTATACTTGTGAATACAAAGTATATGTTGGTGAAAGAATTTCTTTACTGCTAACCAAATATTTCCTACCATCTTATTCTGATTTAGAATTTACTTCACCAACTTCCTCTTCATCGTCATCAACTTCACCCCAATATTCTTCCATCATAATTGTGCTAACAGTTAATTCTTGTTCACCATTCATATTATACTAAATCCTACCAGTAGTACCACCATTGTTCCAATTGTACGCAACACCAGAATTATCTATAATATCAAATAATGTGTCCCAATGATCAATTAGATTTAATTCACCTTCCCTATTAGGGTAGACTGAAATAAAAGAAAACGAATCAAAGGAATCTCCTCCACCTTCGAACTCGATTTCAACTGAATCGTTTTGTGGATCAAAATCAGGATACCCACCTTTAATCATTTCAATAAAATTATTTTTTATTCCCATAACTTTTATTTTTATTTATTGTTTTATTTAAACGGATAACAATCTGTTATCATTTCATATTTTACATTCGCAATTCTTCTAACTCTCGATATCGGAAAATTAAAATCTTCAGTTTCTATTGCTTCTTCACATGAATAATACATAGATTCTTGCCTATCAGTAATATAATTCCATTTACCTTGATTTTTCCAATCTTCAAAAAGGCATCTTAATTCTTCTTCATTCATAGATTCTATTTCTTCTGGTTTAGTATAAGAATCTTCAGTAGTTTCACTTAATACCCATTTTTTAATCTCATCAATATTTTCATCACCATTAACTTGATAGGCTGGATCACCAATATTTTCATCTTTTAAAGTTTCTTCATCTTCAGTATAAATTCCATTCCATATTAATGCAGTACCACAATTTGTTTCAAATTCATCATACCATTTACAAATTATTTTAACATCTGAAAATTCATCTATACATAAACTATATAATTTAATAAGAAATCCATCAGGTATGTAATAAGGAGACTCAATTCTAATATCATCATCAATACCTAATTCAATCCACTTAGTCCCAACATTATCATATAACCAACCAATTTTAACCCCTACATCAGTTATAGGGTATTCTGTCTCACCATTGTTATACGGTTTTTTCAATTCTTCTTCACTATAAAATGTTTTAACAACTGTTGTAGTTTCTTTACCATACTCTGATTTAGGCATGTTTTCAATCATACTACAAATTTTGTTCATTGACTCTAAAGGTTCAATTGTAACTCTGGAATATATAAAATTCGCCATTATTTTAATTTTTATCTATATTTATTTGAAACCACATAGTCTTCTAATTCAGGTGGGCAATAATCTACAATACATTTTTTCCACCATTATATGATACGTAGTTTAATTTTTTTGACCATAACTTTCATATTTTAAAACTTTTTTGAAGAAGTCCAACCAAAATATATATGAAGGGTAAAGTATTAACCAACTTATTATTAACGCAGGAATAAACACATAATAATTTTTTGTGCCCATATCTAAGGCAATAGTCAATGCAGCAAATCCAATTCCTGAAACTATTCCCGATAAAATCATAATTAGAGTTTCGAGTAAAATTTTTTTCATAGTAATGTATTATTTTTTGTTATTATAATATTCGTCATAATCAACTCTTTCGACGCAGACGTATACATCTTGAAACCAACCAAATACACATTCATCATAAATTTTACTTGGTTTGAACTCATCCCAATTAAAATTAGGAATTGTATCGTAATATGATTCGTTTGGGAAACGTACTCTTACCATTTTAGTTAGGATTATTTTTCACATAATCAACCATTAAATTCGCTAGATACTTCATATTTCTTCTGAGTTCTATTTCTCTAACTTGTTCTTCGGCAGTTAATCTTTTATGATTACTTTTACCTCTTCTATTTGAATCTAACCTATCTTCAAATAGTCTTTCATAATATTCTTCTGGTGGCATAGTCTTTTAATTTAAAACAAATATAATAACTATTTTTTAATAAAACAAATATTTTCTAAAAAATCTTGTCAGTCCCACAATGAAATCTCTATGGTAATGTTTACCCTCAAACCTCCACCATAATCTTATTTTATCTAACATATTAATATTTATAAGGTTTTAAAAAACTAATTACATATCCATAAAAGTAAATGTAATTCACATACCCCTCTTTTTGACTAAATGTTAATCTATTTGAGATAGATAAACCGTACCCAAATATTCTGAACCAAAAAAGTCCATTTCCTTTATACCAACTAAATTTTTTTTTCATATTAAATCATTAAAAATTGTTTCCATTCTTCTTTAATTATACCATTCATTCTTTCTATGAATTGGATGTATGTTGGTGCAAATGGTTTTCTTAAAAATCCCATTCCCACCTCTTCTGGTGTTCTATCATCCTTTTTAAGATTACATACACCACAACAAGTAACTAAATTCTTCCAAGTATTGTCACCACCTTTAGATTTAGGTATTACGTGATCGATTGTTAAATTTTTATTTGTTCCACAATAAACACATTTATGTCCATCTCTCCTAAAAATATTATATCTACTTAAAGGAACTTTTTTAAAGGGGGTATAGATAAATCTATTCAACCTAATAACAGATGGTCTAGTGAAGTTTTTAAAACTGGATACAATAGGGTTTGTCTCATCAGAATAAACTATTTCTGCCTTACCTTTATAGACTAACTTAAAACCCCTTTTAAGTGTGGTTACATTTAATGGGGTATAGTCATTATTTAAAACTAATACCTTTTCCATAAAACTTTATTTTTTTTATTATAAATGGGATTGTAACATATCCCTACAATACATTTCTAAATTTGGGTACTGATTTAATACTTCTTTGTTTAAAATCATACCACCACTAAACTCTAATTCAGATTTAACAACATGAGTTTGATTAAATTCATCATTCAATAATTGATTATAAATTCTAACCCTTTTCGTGTTAAATAAATCTGTTTCTTCACCTAATTTGTAATCAGGCGCCCCAAAGTAACCAAAAGACGCATAAGGGTGATCTTTTAAAATATTTTTTATTTCACTTACTAATAGTGAGAATATTTTAAAAGGAATATTTTCTTTAGTTTGATAACTATATTTGTCATAAAAATTTTGTCCTCTATCTGCCAATTTTTGTTGTCTAACATAAAAATCAGTATTTAGTTTAGGGAAAAAAGAAATAAGGAAATAATCGTATTCATATTCCTCTATATGTACAATATACTTATATTTAGGAGTATGGAAAGTATAAACTCTTAATTTTTTATATTTACTATCGGACTTAGGTTTTTCTGTTTGAACGTACCTCCAACCAAATTTATCTCTAAGTTCATCAGATTGTTCCTGAGAAAATTTAATTTCGTTTAATATTCTTTTAATTCTTTTCTGTAACATAATTTCTTTTCACCTTTACCTTTTCATTATATTCTGGTGAATCGAAATCAACTAAATCCCACTTACCATAAAACTTTGGGTTTGTCATAGGACAAGTCTTAGATTCCATAAGTTCTTCGTTAAACTTATCTGACATCTCTTTTGTATAATTTACGACAAATGGAAGTTTTGAGTTCATAATCTTTTTATTTATAATGTAAATTTAAAAAAAAGTTTCGATTCTGCCAAATTTTTTATTATAAATATTTGTTAAAAAATAAAAAGTCCCGAATATTCGGGACTTTTAAAAGGGTCGATAGGATCACTATCTACTTCCACCACTTTATTTTTTTTTAAGGAATAAAGAAACCTAGTGAACCCTCTGCACTCAGGTATACACTATGAAGTTTGTGATAACTCACATATATACAAAAAGTATTCTTTTAAGTAATCTTCTAATTCTTCCATTGAACTAAAAGATTCTATACTACCATCATAGTTTCTAAATTGGTATTCATTGTTAAATACTCTAGTATCACCAAGTAATCCTTTTACCCATTCTGTATTTCCCATAATAAAGTTTTTTGTTACTATACAGGTTCTCATGTCTGTATCAGAATCATTCACATTCTTGAAAGAGAATTGTTGAGCAATGTCTCTTGTCGTTACAACTGTCTACTCTTGAGAAGTAGAAATGGTGCAAAAAAAAAGGGTTAAATCAGGTGTTCTTCCTTTATCCGATGTTCGTCCTTTGGACTCCTGCAAGTAAATCCTCATGGTTAGATGATCGCATTATTTAATTTAACCCATCGTGGAGATGGAGGGAGTCGCTATAATCAATAATTTTCATTATTGTCTGGACTATATCATCATCTACTAAAGATGTCGGACGCTCTAGTTGGTATTACATTATATCGCTATAATCCCCAATAGTCTCTGAACCTTCCTACTCTGTAGGCTTGGCTGCTGATTGGCATATCTTAAAAAGACTTAGCGTTCCAGCAATTCATCCGATTTTTAACTTACTGTCACCAATAAGTGGGTCCGCACTCAAACCCTCGTCCAACCAAATCGACATTAGAAATTCATTCACAAGCTTAGTTCATTTTTCTAAACAAACAAAATATTTGGTTTTATTTATAACATGGTTATCCAACAACCCTGTTTCATCAATTGTTTAAAGAGTATTAACGATCAACTCTATTTTTACACCTTTCTGTTTCTAGGTAAGTGTGACCCACCGATTAAACCAATTCGATTGATTCCATCTCTTCAACCATCGCTGAGCGAGTGATAGAAGTTGGGATACTCATGATATCCTCTACGTTGTATGCGTTTGCATTTATATTTTGATAGGTAATTTACGAGTTTCCATCTAACTCGGCTTGCATCATTTCGAACTCAACCTTTGATTGTCAAATCCAAAACCATCCCCAAATTTCAAAGAACTTTTTTTTATTTTATCTTTGGTGTATAATATTCTATCTAACCATTCGTTTTCAGTGTGAGTATTTTTTTGTTCCTCATACTTAATATTTTCATAAACTTTTTTAGATAAACTCATTTGTTACACCAATTATATCTACAAATATATATATTATTTTCCAAAAAAACAAATATTTATAATAAAATGTCATTAAAATTTTTAAATATAATAAACGAAGAAAAAGAAAGTTGTAAATATCAGATTCGCGATATAGGTGGTGATGTATACTATAAAAAATGTAAAAGTAATAAAAAATGGATTTTTACTGATGAAGTAGACTTCTTAAAGAACTCTAAAAAATCCAATATAGAAAAATGGGAAAAACCTAAAGAAAAAAAATCTAAAATTAGACAATTAGATATACCACAAAAAAAAGGAAACAAATTAGAATATTTAAAAATCTATTATACTAATTTGTCTCCAGATGACTATGAAATAAAAATAGAGGGTGACAAAATTATAATTCTTCCGTCTTAATTTTTAAATCTTTAAAAGAATCACCATCAAATAAATTATTTTTAAGTAAATCAAATACATCAGTTATTAGTTTACCTTGTGATTCATATTCTAACCCTTCACAGACCATTTTTGTAACCATAACCAAACCATTAGTCATTATAGATAATAATTCTAATTTTGTTGGGCAGGAATTACTATCCATTTCAAAATTTAAATAAAGTCTACCATCTTCTTTTACTTCTGATACGATGGTGATATTTTTTTTACCTTCCATTTATACTAATTCTTCTAAAATACCAATGACTTCACTCAAAACTAATAAAACTGTTGCAGCAATTAAATTAAAAGGTATAAAACAATAACCAACTATTCTAACACCTGACTTAATAAAGGAAATTATCTGATGCCACTTTTGGTTGGGCATTTTTTCTATATCCTTATTTTTTGTAAAATCTTCTCCTAAATTAGGGTTAATTAATGGATTTTTTTTACCTGTCAATTCTTCATAGTACGGATTTAATTGTCCAGTTTGTGGATCGTGTGTCGGTATTTCAAATTTGGTTTTCCAATTAGATGATTCATCATCTTCCATATTAGAAGCAATTTCAATATTACTTAAAACTACACCTACATTTTCATAATTAGGGACAGGCGTATTAAGTAATTCTTCTGATAAGACATCAGATAATCTTTTTACGTCTTCACTAATAAATTCTAATCTCCTTTTATATTCTTTTTCTTTTTTCATAAAGGTTGTTTTTTTTGTATCTTAAACATCATCATAGTAATTTCTTCAGAATTTAACCAACCTTCAACATCTAAACTACCATCATTAACTGGAAACCCCACTTCAAATGTTTTAATACCATCACCATATAATCCATTACCACCACCAACGACAGAAACAAAATACCCATTATCAAAGTCTAATGTTGCTTGAACCGCACCCTCCATAAATGTATTCGGATGACTTTTAAATGTTAAATCCTCAAATGTTTTTAGTTCTTTTGGATACAATTGTTTAATAAAATTAAAATCATATCCCATTTCATCATTTAGAATACTAAATTTTTCGTAGTTAGGTCTACCACTCAAATAGTTCAATAATTTTTGCGTCAGTTTTTCCATATCACAAATATAATAAAATAATTTTAATAAAAAAAATTATTTATCGTTTTCTTTATATAATTTTAAAAGTCTTTCTCTGGCATGTACACAATAATCCTCAACTAAATCGATTCCAATATATTGTCTACCCATTTTATAGGCTGCGTATGGTGTTGTACCTGTACCTGAAAAATTATCTAACACAATATCATTAGGTTTTGAATATAAATCAATAAAGTAATTCGCAAACTCTGTTGAGAATGTTGCCTCATGTCCTTCTACTTTACCATCATTATTTTTGGCTTCAATAAAATTGTAGTAGGTATTAAAGTATTTCTGTCCCGTTTTAGATAAAGATGAAACTATTTTGTTTGCACTAAAATTAGGTGTCTTTGCAAATATATAAACCATCTCTACAATTCTAGTCATTCTATTAGGATGCCCACTTAAAGGTACACAAGATTTCTTTTTCCAAGACGCAGTATCATATATCTCTAAAGAAGTATTTTCAAATACCTCATTAATTAAAATATATGGTAACGAAGGATTAAATGTTGTATAACTATAATTAAACGCAATTACCCCATCATCGGTTAAAATCCTTTCATATTCTTTAAAAACATCAACTAACCAACTAATGTATTCTTTAACTGGTTGATTATCCTTAATTAAATCTTTGGCTCCTGGATATTTATGATTATCTTTTCTAATCGATGCTAAATATGGAGGAGATGTAAGAATTAAATTAATACTCTTATCTTCAATTTTTTTCATCGTTTCAACAGTATCCCCACAATATATCTGATTAGTTAATAACCCAACATTGTTTGATTCCGATACGGTTTCTAAAACCACATCATCTACGATATTTTCTTCTTTTTCTATCGTTATTTCACGCATGGTTTTTTCTGCAAACAATAATAATTGTCCAAATTTTCTTTTCTTTGGAATTCTTCCCATAATTATAAAAATGAATGTTTAAATAAATCTAACTGTGTCCCTACTGATGGTAACTGATTTTTGTTCTCACCATAATTCATAATGAGTAATTCTTCACCCATATTTTGTTTTACGCCACTTTTAGCTGCGGCAGCTTTGGCAAATTCTTTCATTTCCCATACATATTCTGTTTTAGGAAACCACTCCCTAAGTAGAGGAAAATCATAATAACTTAAAGAAAATTTACCTTTAATATTTTTTAATACGTTTGCCAATCTTTCGTGATCGTTCCTATCAAAATCGTGATTAGAATAATAATTTTCAGTTTTCCAATAAGGTGGATCTACATAAAAATAAGTTTTTTCGGAATCGTATTTTTGTATTACATCACTAAAATCTAAATTTTCTACAAATGTAATCCTATCGAAATGTTCTCTATATTTCTTATCTTTAAGTTTATCTAAAAATATTAATACCTTACATCTATACTTACCTTTATAATCCATATAGTTAGATGTTTCTGGTTTAGAACCTGAAAATATCTGAGTTAGGACATAAACATATTTTGCGGCAATTTCATATTTATTTTCTTCTGTGATAACAATACCAGAAGAATTAAATAACTCATTCTGGTATTGTCTAAACATTTCTGAATAAATCTGAGGTGTTTCAGATACCCCTAATTGTTGGCAAGGATATTTAGATATTTCATCCCACAACTGATTATAATCCTTACAACAATCAAATAAATTCGCATTTAAACTATTGAAGTCATTATAAACCACTGTTTTCAAATTAGGATACCTTTTTAAATCCATTCTAAAAAATACCCAAAACATACCACTAAAAGGTTCTACGTATGTTTCTATATCTTTGGAGATAAATGGTTCTATCCATTTAGATATCCTCGCCTTGCCACCAATATAACTTATCATTGTAATTTTCTACTATTTTCAATATGAACTTTTATTCTTTCTACTTTAGTTAGTAAGAAATCTCTATCTTCATCACTAAGATTTACGGTTTCTGACCATTTCATCCCCAAAACACTCATTAACTCCCAATTCTTTTCTTGTGTAGTTAAATTTGGATCTGTGGCTAGTTTATTAATACCGTTACTATTATCTAACTGCATCTTCCTCAATTTGTTTTTGTTCTAAAAGTACAGAAATACTTTCTTTAATCGATAGGTAAGTGTCGATACCGTATTTTCTTAACACACCACTAAATGTATTAACATCTGGTTTAACTATACTAACTTTATCTTTATCCATATCATAAACAATCTGAGCCAAAAGATCATTAACGATATACTCTTTTTGTGTATCCTCTAATTGATCGAATATAGGTTCATTAACCTGAATGATGATGTCATAGTCAGTCATGTACTTCACAATGTCTTGTGACTTACTAACTATACCAAAATCTTTTTTAAGATTGTTATTCGATAAAATTTTAATTTTAAGGAATTTAGGGATAGAACTCTCATCAATGTGTTTTTGAAATAATTCTAATGTGTCTTCAAAGACTTCTTCAAATTTTGCCATAATGTTTTAAATTTTTAATTAATAGTGAACAATAATATTTATTTATTTTCAAAAAATCAAATTTTTAGTGAATTTATTTTTTCTTTTTCATCTTCATCTACATTTGTAGGGATATCTAACCATATTTCTAATAACATATCACCGTTTACATTATCTCTCACAAAACCTTTATTAGGTACCCTTAACATTGTACCCACCTTAGTTCCAGAATTTATTTTAAATCGTATTTTGTTATCCATAGTGTCAACTTCAACTGAATCGTTACCTAATACTAAATCTTTATAAGACAGGTTTATTTTTTGGTGTAAATCCATCCCAACCCTTTTAAATTTTTCGTGTGGGATTTCAACTACGTTAATCAATAAATCACCCTCAACGCCATTCCTAACTGAATTACCCATCCCAAAAACTCTCAACATTTCACCATCCATAATACCTTTAGGTAAATCAAACTCAAACGGGACGTTACTTTGATTTACTCCCTTACCATAACAAGTATCACATTTTTTAGTTATGATTGATCCAGTACCTGAACAATATGGACATTGTATAGTACTTTGTATTTGACCAAAAGGTGTATTTTGTGTTTGAGTTACCATACCAATACCATCACAAGTACCACATTTAATTGTTTCGCCACCTTTTCCACCACAAGGTTCACATTTAGATAACTTTTTATAGATTACTTTCTTTTGAACTCCATTATACATTTCTTCTAACGTTAGTTTCACATTAAGTCTAATATCACCACCCTTTATCTTTCTTTTATTCATATTACCATAGAAGGAAGAAAATATGTCATTCATATTCATTCCTGCAAATGGATTTGTTTTACCATCTGCACTACCAAATCTATCGTAATTTAATTTTTTTTCTTTATCAGATAATACCGAATATGCTTCGGCAATACTTTTAAATTTTTCTTCCGCCTCTTTATTATCAGGATTTAAATCTGGATGATATTCTTTAGATAACTTTCTATACGCTTTTTTTATTTCAGATTCATCCGCATTTTTACTAACACCTAAAACTCCATAATAGTCTTTATTCATTATTTTATATTTATTTTTTATAAAGTATAAGTATTTTTATTTAGAAAATAAAGTCGTGCGTTACAGAATTATAATTACACAGAATGGTAAAAAAAGAAAAATACTATATGAAGGTAGTAATGAAAGTAGTGCAAAAGAAAAATATTTTAAAACAAAAGATAAAAATAAAGTTTTATTACCAAAAAAAAATAACGCATATAAGAAGGTAACTCCAGTTATTTATGAGTTACTTTTATTGAAAGAGAAAGAGGAATCTGATACCGATTACTTTGATAGGGATGATTTAGGTAGAACTATACCTATAAAATTGAATAGTGATAAATGGAGTCTGATTCATAAATCAGAATATTTTTATGAGGAAAAATTTAGTGTTTATGGTTATAAAGAAAGAATGGACACTAAAAAAGTATTAAAGTTTTTTATCCTTAATAAAGCCAAAGAAGATAATATTAAACAAATAAATTATATTAATAATAAACTTTTAATACATCAAAATTCTGATTTTGATATTGTGATTTGTAAAAATTCTTACGATACTAAAAGATTATATAAAGTTTTGGTGGAATTTTGTGAAACTAATAAAGTGAAAAATATTCTTTTCACTGGTTCTATTAATAGAAAAAATAGGACTAAAACATATAAAAGGATTGTAGAAAAAACAGGATGGACAATAAATAAAACTTATCGATCATCCACCCGTCCCTAGCTATTCAACACCAACCTGAAACTTATTACTGATATCTTCTATGATATCGTTTAGTCTATCCAATTCATTATTGTCATCAATATAAACAGGGTTAATACATTTTATTTCTTCTTTATCATCAGTAGGTATAAAGAATAATCTCACATCATCCCCTTTATTTTCTAAATATTTTCTTACACTCTCACCGTAAGTCTCGATCATTTCTCTATTCCCAAATAGATCTCTTTGTAAATAGAATACTAATATTAAAGGAGTGTATTTATTATTTTGACTTTTAAACTTATCTAAAGAAACATAGTAAACATTTTCAGTTGTTATCCCATATTCTTTACTTAATTCATTTTCATTTTCTAATCTATCTTCTTCTCCGATAGCGTCTTTACATTCAATTGGATTATCGTTATCATCCATAACATAAACTAGATAATGTCTTTCACCTTTTTCTAATTTAATGTTTTTAGTAACAATTTTCATACATATAATTTCTTAACTTTGTTATTATAATCAATGTTACTGAAATTAATTTAAAGTGTAAACATTATAAAATAAAAAAGGGAAGATTTCTCTTCCCTTAAATATTGGTGTCGGAATGGTGGTCCTGTGGTATTTTAAGTGGTATAGTACCCACTCCAATTATTATTAACCCATTCTGGTTCGGGTGTCTTTTTTTTAGTTGAGACGAATCCAACTATCTTTTTTTACTTGTGATAACCAAGAGGTATGTTTTTCGGCCTAAAGTGTGAGAATTTCTCACGTTTAAACTCACCTATGGTCGCCACTTTATAACTTTTTTGGGGTAAAGTGGTAAAACCCGCGTTTAACTGTTTCTAGAATTGTAAAAAATTGCAGAAACCATTCGTTTATTGGACTTAAAGGGAATTTGTTAATTCCCAATCCAGTACACCTAAATAATAATGTGGTATCGGAATCGTTTGACACTTTACCTAACCGTGAGTGGTCCCCCGCTTTCACGGTTTACACCCTTGTAGTTAGGAGGGTTATCGAGCCCTGATCCATGTAGCTTAAATTATAGTTTTAAATTTTGCTGCAATTATTCCTTAACTACCACAAATACTTTTTTCAAAGAACGTCTTATATAGTTATTAAACTATATCTTTCATCATTTACAGTATCCATCAATATGGATTCTGGTGTCATATTCTTACCACCTAATAAGGATTTAAGAATTGACGGACTAAATCCTGATACCAATGCCGTACCTTCTTTATCGAACTCAACTGGAAAGTTACCACCTTTCGCATTTAAATTCCAATAAATAATATCAGGTTTTTTATAACCAGCCTCTTCATACATACTCTCAATCATATTTTGAGAGGTATTACTCCTATATGTAGCCGCATTAAACTGCATATCCGATAAAATCAATATTTTAGTTGGCATCATATCCTCAGATATGTTATTTTTCTTAGCCTGTGTAAGTATTAAACTAAATACTTTTTCTAAATTAGTACTCATACCCCAATCAGCACTAAGTAATTGTTTTAATCTTTGATTTAAACTACCTTTTAAATATTGTAGTTGTGGATCTTCTGAGAATGTAATAAATGCATCTTTAAAGTTTCCTTCACTTCTTTCTGAAATATACATACCCAATGATACTGCCACATCCATACAAGTTAGGTTTGGATTTCCACCCACTTCACAACTCATAGAGCCTGAAACATCTACCACTGGTAATATTCTTTCAGAAGAACCTTCCATAAAATTAGGTAGTGATTCCCATTGTTTATTGTTAACAACATGATCCCCACCATATCTCATAGATTTAATAATATCGTATGGATACACTGCTCCAGCGTTTACCTTAGCAGTCCCTTCGATTAATGCGGTTTTATATTCTTCATATCTAACAGTATCATTTCTTTTAAATGATTTTTGATATCTGGAAGATGCCAAAGAAGGTAATTTAGAGTAATCAATAGATTCCCAATCCTTAGAACACATTTTAGTTTCAACAACATTAGTTAAGTCAACTAACATTTTTCTATATTGTTTAGGTGTCAATTTAAATAGTTTTCTAAGTCTATTCGCATCTTCACCTTTCCTAGGCATCCATTTTGCACATAACCCATTACCGTTAGTCAACGCAGTTTTGATTGTATCAAACATATCATTTTCTAATTCAGTACCTAAAAGGATTAAAATATCATCCCATCTACCAAATTCAGGAATAAGGTTAATATTTTTTTTCAATGTTTGTGGGGAATTGGTAGACAAATATTGTATAATGTCTCTAAAAACTTGTCTTTCACCCGCACCACCTCTAACGTCTCTAACCCAAAAAAGAATTTTTGTGGAAATTAAAGGATTCTCTAAAAATGCTTCACTAAACATTTTAGTTACTTTATCTTTTGATTTTCCTCTCATTGATCCAATAGAGAAAAATAAATCAACACACTTATTAAGTGTTGTTGGATTAGTAACCATACCATTATCAGTTAACGTTACATTTTCTTTTTCAATATTAGTCAATTGTGTTTCCATATCTTTTTCTGTTTCTGAATACAAATTTATATACAATTTTTTAAAAAGTCAAATATTTTTTAAAAAAAATAATTTTTTTTTAATTATCGAATCAAAATACTAATCTCAAATTATCTGGATTACCTATTTCAAGTAAATCATTTACTACTGTTCTGAAAAAATAAGTGAACCCCTCTTCCTCCAATTCTTTTTCACTCATCTTATAATAAGAAGAATCTAAAATTTCATTCAGATAAATATAATTATGTGAATGACCATCAATATCCCATTCATTACTAAGTTCTAAAATTTTTTCAGATACATCATAAGGTAATCCTCTAAGATCACCAGTAATCATATCTCTACTACAATCTCTTACCCCCGCCAATACACCAAATAATCCGTAGTTTCTACCGCTATATGGTTGACATGTTCTAGGATCACTTAGTTTAGTTTTTTTAATGTAGATTTCTTCTCCGTCATCAGAAAATAAATCTACAAAAAATTTATTAAAAACAAATTCTTCTATTTTATTAGAGGGTTTTCCACCATTAAAATATTTTTTTAAAATTAACTCACATTCATCTACATCTAAACCTAAATTATGATTCATATATTTTATTGCCATTTCTAATGGATATTCATCGATAAATTCATTACCAACCATTTCCCATCGATTAGTTTCGGAATTTTTTCTTTCTACATACATATGAACATCACAACCCATAATAATATTATTTTCTACAAAGATAGAATAAATTTTTTAATTACAAATTTATTTATACATTTCTTTTAAATAATCCATATTCTTTTTAAGAACATTTCTACCCATAAATTTTTCGACAAACTTTTCATGTCTATTATATAACATAATACCATTATAATCTGGTGATTCACCTGCAAAAATATCTATATATCTATATTTAATGTTGGTAGTACTTTGTTTGGCAACAGATGATCTTCTTTTTACTTGAACTAAATATATTTCGCCATCCTTTTCCATAATAAGATCAACACCATATATCATATCAATAAAATTACCATTACATCCTTCATATAATGAAGTAAATCCATCTTCCTGTAATAATTCTTTTGTTAAATTTTCTACAAAATCACCAATTTTAGTATTATTTTTTGTGTTGTAAGTATAATCTTCATACTCATCCAATGTAAAATATTTCTGTAATAGTTTTGTCAATGTCTCACCTTTTAACGTCAACAAGAATTTTTTTATTTCAGTACTATTCATTTTAGATAGTTTTTCTATCTGCCCACCTTTGATGAATAAAGTGGTTAATAGTTCCGCTAAATCACTATAATTAGTATTTAATTTGTTTACATAACTCCATTCACCATCGTTGTTCTTTACCAAACAACAATTATTTAATTTTTGACTATAATAAGTCCCATCTGACTTTTTTATGATATCGTTAATGATTACTGTTCTATGTAAATACCCTAATGGTTTCTGATATAAGTGATTTAAATTTTCACACTGAACTATATCTTTTAAAATGAAATTAATATTTTCTTTCATATTAAGTCCATCTTCATCACAAACCCAACTACTTAATTTCTTAATATTATCACAAACTAATTTTTCGTTACCATAAAATCTATCACAACAATAATATTCTATCATTCTACTTTCTAATATCTCATCTACTACTTTACGTTCTTTTTCTTCCGATTCAACGCTAGGATGAGACAAACCATTATCATAGGTTTCTTTATCATCATTTAAGAGATAATCCATAAAATCTTTGTATGTATTGTTTTCTTCCATATATTTTTTTTCTAATAATATGGATTTTTTTAAGGAATGTCAAATTACTCTATTTCAAATACAAAAGTAATTCCCGCAATATTAATTTCTATTAAATCGTTGTGTACAAAATTAGTTAGGTTATTATTTGTATTATAAAATAATTCTTTATCTAATTTTTTATGAGTATCTTTATCTAACTTATACGAAATAGTTAAATTTTCGGTAGGTATTAATTCATTTTCTACGCATTCATTTGCGATTTCTAAAACTTTTTCTAAATTCATATTAAAATACTTTTAAAAACTTCTCCCAAGTACGTCTTATAAACGATTTTTTTATTTTTTTTACATTACTACCATTAATCTTAATGTGTTCACCTAATCCATTTTTGATGTCCTTTATGAATTTTTCTTTTTTAAGTTCAGTTTTTAATTTTTCTAATTGTATATCAGATTCTATTTTTTTAAATTCATCCATATTATAATTATAATTAAAAAATTCTAACTAGTGAAGAATAAAGTGTAGGAAAAAGTGGTTTTGGTAAATTTTCCATAGTAAACCAACCCCAATTTTGATTTTCATCATTTAATTTACATTTTTTCATACCATCACAAAAACCTATAAAAAAATAATACGTGTGTCCCATAGTAATTTGTTCCTCAAATAGTTTAAATATTATATCCTCAGATTTAATACCTGTTTCTTCTTCTAATTCTCTTTTAACTCCATCTAAGACATCTTCATCTTTTTCTATTGTACCACCAAATAACGACCAAGAATTTGCAAAAGAAGTATTTTTTCCTCTTTGACTAAGTAAAAAGGAATTGGTTCTAATATCTATCAATAAAACTCCTCCGTATTTTTTATTTGTCATCCTAATTCTTGAAAATAAAAGTAATTATTTAGATTACTAACTGGTTTAACTAAACTTTTACCTTGTTTATTTATATAACCAATTACCTCATTATATGGTGACCCTTCACCACATCTATTCTTTTTACCTTTAGGTCTTTTAACTCTTTCCTCAAAATGTAAATGTCTACCCATAGATCCTCCCGTATTACCCTCAATACCTATAACAACACCAATATTTACTTTTTGACCTCCTACAAGATAAATTTTGTGTAAGTGAGCATATGCAGAATATGTTCCATCATTATGACGTATTTCTACTAAATTACCATACCCACCACATCGTCCCGCATAAGTAACTACTCCTGGTTTATTACATACTATTAAACATTTATATCCAGAATAAGGCCCAACTATATCATAACCATGATGTGGTCTACCCCATCTATTTGCCGTTGGTGCTGAAGTTAATCTTGCTTTTGTAGGAATAGTAATTTTAGATCCCTTTTTAGGTTGGGTAATTACTTTAGGAGGTTTGTTCTCTTCTTCTTTTGAAGTTATTACAGTTACAAATTTTTCTTTTAAATCATCAGATACATGTGTAGCAACTTCATAACCATCCATATTTTCATATTTTTTAAGTCCACTATCATCTATTTTTCCACCTAAAGATCCCCTTCTATCAATTATATATTTTTTATTTACTGAATTTACCAATGGTACCTCAACTGTTAAACTATTACCAACTAAATTCATTTTAATCGATTTAACTACAGGTTTTAAATAATTTTCTTTTAAGTATTTATTTAACTCTAATGTTAATACATTTAAAAGTTGGTGTATGGTATCATTTTTACCTCCATTACCATGTTTCAGTAATAATCCTGAACGTACACCTTTATATGTTATCTTAAATAAATCCGTTGATTTTTTTATTGTAATTTTAGGTACAGTAATATTATTTACTTTATTTTTACCATCCCAAAAGGATTCTTTACCAAAATATGTCCAGCAATCGTAGTTAGGGCAATCATTCTCATCATTCCTACTATCAGGACTTTCATAATCATCACTTTTACTACCAAGATTCCCACTACTTGATGATTCGTATCTACCATTTACTATCGGTAACGCCCCGTAATATCTTTTAGCCAACCCACTTTTAAATATATTTTTTTGTACTATAACCCCATTACCTGAACTCGCATGTATCATATCCACAGTCCCATCATTATTTACGTTATGCACAAAACCTACGTGACCTATTTTTCCTCCCGCTCTTGGGTTGAATACCAATATATCTCCTTTTTTAAGCCCACTTTTCTTACCAACATTTTTACCTAAAACTAATTTTTTTAAAACTGCGGATGTCTCTCTACCATTATAAGGTGAAGTTATTCCTGGAACATTTCTTAAAACATTGTCTATTAAACCAGAACAATCTCCCCCTTTACCATCAAATTCTTTACCCCATATGTATGGTTCACCTAATTTAGTTTCCGCATACTTTATAATTTTATTTCTTAGTTCCGTATCTTTTTTACTATCAACTACTTCTTCTCCAACACCAGGTTTTCCTAATTTAACCCATTCTTTTCCTTTATATTTAAATGCTAATTCAACGTAATCATTTACCTCCCCAGAAAGTTCTAAACCACTAAATTTTTCACAATTAGATAATTTTCTATTAATATTATTTAATCTAGTTTCATCTGAATTAACCCATCTTCTGAAAGCATCCCCTTCTTTTTTATTACGAATATGTTCTTTAAAATATTTATATTCATTCGTAGTTAATGTACAATCTTCCTCAACAATTGTATTACCATCAGGTTTTGCAATTCTATTTACTAATAAGGTATTATTTAACCTAAGTATATCATGCACTAAACCACCTGTACCCCAAATTCTTAATTCCGATTTTTCTGAAGCAATTTCTAATGCAGTAATATTATCATTTTTTAATTTTCTAACAACATTGGGGTATCTACCGTTGGTTAATGTTTCAACTGTGGCATTTAAACCTGAATCATATGTTTTATAATTCCTTACACCTGGAACCGTACCAGATGGACAAGTTCTACAATCAGTAGGTGTATACCCAACACCATTTTTTAAACAATTATAGTAACAACCTTCATTTTTACTATCTTTATGTGTTGTAGCGAATGGATTATAAGTAGACTCTGAACTTTCACCATCTCTCCAAGCAAAAAAGAATAACATTTTTTGACATGTAACTTTAGTGCCTAACTTTTTTAATATATCTTGATAAAACCTAATGTCCATAGCTGGAGGTAATATCACTTTTCTTTTTTTACCTTTTGAATTAATACCGAAATTACACGCCTCTATTTCTTTATATACTTTTTCATCCTCATCTTCTATAACCGCAACATCACTATCATCTTCTATATCTGCAACATCACTATCATCTTCTATATCTGCAACATCATTATTATCTAAATCTACATCTGCAATATCATTATCTCCATCAGTATCTATACCACTATCAAAACCTAAATCATTTTTTAAAATTTTGTCTCTTGGGTTAGTACCATATTTAATATAATCAGAAATAGCTTTTTCTATCATAGAAATTTCTTCTGACGTATATTCTTTAGCGTCTAAATAAACAATACCATCCTCTATCTTATCAACAAAAATATCTTTTTTGATATTTTTTTCTTTAAAAATACCTGTTAAATAAACTAATGTAGCCAATATTTCATGACTAGTATCTTTCTCATCTTCTTTATTTCTAAAAATTATATGCTGCTCATTTAATAAATGAACTAATCTTTTATATTGTTTTTCATTAATTAAAATTCTTTTCATATTACAGTTATTAATCTTAATAATTTTCTTTTAAATGTTTCACCAGTTATTTTAAATTTTTTATCAATATCATTTAAAAATTTATCAATAGATTTTATTTTAGGTAATCTACCATCAATATGGTAAAAACACATAATCATATTGTAAAGTTTACTTTTTCTATCATTAGTTAAATTTTCAATTTCAGATAAATAATCGATTTTATTAAAATTTAACATCGTTTCAACGTATGAATAAATTGGTAAATTTTTTAAATATAATAAAAATTCATTATTATCTTTTGGTTCTAATTTAGAAATCATTGTAGCTGCTTGTTGGACAAATGAATTTATTTCAAAAGATTGTGTTACATATAATAAATATCCTATCCTATCTACTGCGTCCCCATTAATATCCCCTTCTTTATATACATCTTCACAACCTTTTATTTCTTTAGGGGTTTCCAAATTTCTTTGCAACCATTCATATACATGCATAAATTCATGAGACAAAAATGAAGAAAAATAATAATGTAAAGTATCATATTCAATATCCGATCTATTTATAGGTAAATTCATCACCACATCAAATTCTACATCTAAAATATTATAAGTGTTGTCATCATTTTCTACTACTTGCGTATAATATGGATTATATCCCATATTAATATCCGCCGAATCACCCTCAATATCATTGATTATTACAGTCATAATAATACTATCTATTGGAATTTCTTCGTAAAAATTTTTATTTTTAAGTTTTAAAGATAATTTTTTTAATGTGTAAACATCTTCTACTACATCTTGTTTAATTATTAAAGGTAATAATTCATCAGTGACATAATCCGCCCAATTTTCAACTGTTTTAGAGTAACCTCTAGTTTCATTAATGACTTTATTATACTGACTTCTATTTACAATTATCTTCATTATAAGTATACTTTAATAATAAATATCAATTTTTTTAATAAAAAAGTAATCATTATGGAATTATTATTATTAATTTTAGTTAGTTATGGGATTTCTAACATTATTGTTTATGGGACTATTTTTGAAGGTTTAAGAGAAACTGCGGAAATTTATAGCCCTAACTTTTTTGGTAAACTTTTAGGTTGTATGATGTGTACACCTTGGTGGGTAGGTTTTTTCTTATCGTTGATATCACAAATTAGTGGTTTTACTCAATTTTCACCTTTTTATCATTATGGTTTGGAATTTGCTCCGTTATCTATTTTCTTAGATGCTTGTTTAATTTCAGGAACAACTTGGTTGATTCATACTATACAAGAAAAATTAGAGGTATAAAAAAAGAGGGATTAAACTCCCTCTTTCTCTTCTTCCACAATCTTATCGTTTGTAGGTGGTAATTCCACACCATTATGTAATTTTGGTGTTTTACTAATGTCTTTTAATGTAGGTTCATTAACTGTTTCTATAATAAACTTTAGTTTTTCTAATTCAGATAAAGATTTTTCACTAAATAAAATTTTAAGTTCTTCTATCTTAGCCTTCAATAATGACAACTTATTTTCTTTTTCTATATTAAAATCAATTACAAATTGTACATGATCAATAACACTGTCAATAGTTCCACCATTTTGTTGTGGAAATACCATAAAATAATTTTTATTGTTATTACTAGGCTTATAGGAAACAGTATCAGATTCAAACATATCCCAACCATCTAAGAATACCACATCCACAACAGGTAAATCTTTTACAAATCTTATACCCGTCACATAAGGTCTCATTTCGTTTAACTTGTCGTGAAACATTTTTATTTTATTAATACTGTTATTATTGAAGTTATGAAATAAGAAATAGATATACCTAAAACAAATAAAGGTATTTTATCCATCACAAATCTTTCTTCCGTTCTAATATTTCTAATTAGAAAAAATAAATTTCTAAAAATATTTAATGTAGAAAGGATGAAAAAAAACAAATAAATGTTATTAAGTATATCCATATCAAATTATGCGTTAACTTCTGTTTTTTTATTAGAAACATCAACTCTAATATCCTGACAAAGATTTTTAATATCCTGACAAGTTTTTCTTACTCTAGTACCTGCAGCTTTGTTCCCTTTGTCATAAAATTTAGTAACATCTTCATTAAGTTCTGTAACTAATTTAACTAATTGTTCGTACAATTCCATTTTAATTTATTTTAAACATTGTTATTATTTTCAGTTTTATCTTCCAAACCACCCAAAGTAGTTAAATAATCACTTAACATTTGTATTTTATGATTTGTAATAGTGATTTGTGTTAACGTACTGTCAAACTCATTTTTCTTAATAGAAACATTTTCTTCTTTGTTTAAGATTCTATTTAATTCGAGTTCTAAGGTATCTCTTTGGGATACTAAATCAGATAAAACTATTTCCAAAAACTTTATTTTTGTATTCATATGATACCATTATAATGAAAAAAACATTAAAAATCAATACTAAATCGTATTTTTTATTTTTTCATTTAAACTTTTTTCAAATAATCTATAAAGTTCTATCATAATATCCATATCTGATCTAGACTTCAACCTATAAAATTTGAATGATAGTTCTGGTAGGTTGTCTATTTTTTCTATATTTTTGTCTTTATCTTTATAAAATAATTCATCATAAAAAAAGAAAAAATAATCTTTTAAATCATCAATATTATCAAAGATTATTTTTTCCTTCTTAAAGTTTTCTATAACTGTTTTAAAACACCAATTATAATGTTCTAATTTTTGATTTTCGTTTATAATGTATTCATCACCTAAATAGGTATCAACAATTAACTTATTTAATGTTTTAATGACATCATAATATAAATTACATTTATCGTATTTTACATCATTTGCCTTATATAATAAATTAATTTGTTCATATGTTAACGGATCAATCATATAACTCATAAATTCAAAACTATTCATAAAACAATAATAATGTAATTTAAAAAATTATAAAGATAATAACATATCAATTAATTCCTGTTGTGGGAACATATCCACTTTACCTCTCATAACATTTGTATGTGACCACATACCTTTTTTACTTTCAGCCATTTTAACATCACACACATCAAACGCATCTGCACCTTTTGTTTTAATTAATTCAACTAAACCTACTTTAGGATCAATACCATCTCTATTTGCAATATAAATTATCCAATTTTTCAAAACATTTAATTGTTCATCTGAATATTTATGCCAAAACTGATACCCTCTAAATGGTTTAGCCAATTTTACCACTTGTGATGAATGTGCTGGTGTACCTACATAAGTTTTATTATTTACTAAATAACCAAAATTACACACCTCAATACCTACAGAATTTCTATGCATTGGCGAATTACCAGTTCCAGTATGCCAACCATAACCTCCTTCAGGAAATGCTTGCACCAAAACTCCGTCATGTTTTGATGATCCGTCTTTTACGTTTTGACCACCTAAAATAAATTCTGTTGCAATTCTACCCCTAGTGTCTCTACCCCAAACATCAACTACAGTATAAGGATTTTCCCAACCAGCAGTATGATGTAAGAATATCCATTCTTTTTTGGTTGGTCCCGCAAAATATTCTGTCGGAGGTAAAAAATATTTTTTTATCTCTAACCCTTTACTAACACTTAAATTTTCATTTAAATCAGTAGTTAAAATACCCATATGTGACCAAGTTTTTGGCCCAACTACACCATCAACTATCAACCCATTCTTTTTTTGGTATGATTTTACTGCATTTTCAGTTTTTGTCCCAAAATCACCATCAACAGTGATTTTTAAAAACTCTTGTAATGTTTTAACAGATTCACCTTTACTTCCTTTTTTTAAAACTTCCATTTTTTTATTTTTTTTATTGTTATTTTATATCAGTTGATTCTAATAAAGTATAAGAAAATTTATTTCCATGAATTTTTGCAGCTTTCTTACATATTTTCATAAACTCATCAAAATCCTTTACTCTTTTAAATACTTGACAACCTTCTGACCAATTTTCTACCCAAGTTGAGTCTTGTCCTGCCTTATGTATATTAATCCCAAACATTCCTGTATCTTTTACAACCTCATCAAATACCAAATCTCTATTCCCATCTCTCCAAACAGTAACATTATTTAGTCTTTGACAAAGTGCGTCATATTTACCTTGATGTTTATCAACCGCCCAAGTAGTTCTATATTGTCCAGTTACTAATCTAGCTACACCTTTCTTATTATGAAATTGTTGAACCCCTTTTTTACCTGGATCAGTAGTAGCTTGCCAACAATAGAATTGCCATACCCCTTTTTCATCTTTAAATGATATAGTGATATAATCATCAAATACGTTGGTTACTTTTTTATAAACCGCAGGTGAGGTGTTTCTCACACCAATAATGTTAACATCAAATCCTTTTCCCGAATCATCATTAAACCATTTATACCCTTTAGACTCAACTGTTGTTTTTATTTGTTCTCTTGTATACATAACTTTTTAATTTTAATTATTATTTTTATATTCCATATACCCCTCAATTATCCACATATCTTCTAAAATAATATCTTCTATATGTATAAATAATTCATTAAAGTATTTTTCCATCTCTGGATTTGAAAGGTTTTTTGGTGTCGGTATATTGATGTGTCCACCATCTAATACTTCATCATATTGACCACCTTTCATTTTTATGTTTTTTGCGTTATAAATCGCAAAATCATCATCGTGAGTTATTAAATCCCAACCTATACCTTTTTCATTATCTTTAAAAATGCCAGAATATACTACTGCATTTGGTAAAGTGTCGGAATTTAAGTATATTATAATAGAATATGTTTCTTCTGCGATTTGATCTTGTAAATCGAACATAGTACCAAATTTCCACTCCCCACCATCAACTTTAAGTAATGTAGTTTCATTATAATGATCATAATAATATTTTAAAATTAGTGCCGATAATAAATCTTTATCATTTATATCTAATACACCATATTCGATACCACCCATCTCATCTTTAAACAAAATATCTTTATACTTTTCAAAAAATTTATATAAAGAATATAATTTGTCTAAATCATTTACACCTGTCATATCAGAAACTTTAATTATTTTTTCCCCGTCAGTTAAATCAAAAGTTCCTACTGAATATGTGTTTTTATCATCGTCAACAACATTAAAAGTTTTTAAAATTGCCTTTTCTAGTTTAGATATTTTTAATGTATCTATAATTGATTCTGTTATTAATTTTTTAAACTTCATATTAATAAATATTGTTTAAAATAAAAAAGGTGTCCATATAAGACACCTTAGTTATAATTATTTTTTTTTCATAACTTAAGATCGTTTTTAACATTCATAGATATAATATAATCCATTAAATTACGAACTAAAGAATCTGCATCAACTTTTTTATATAATTCAGGGTATCTTTCTTCAAGTATTTTATTTTCTTCGTATTCTCTACAACTTGAAAGAATGTCTGACAACATTGATTTTAACATATGTTCTTTGTCATATGTATCTTCAACCTTTCTTTCTAATATTTGTCCTTCAAGTTCTTGTGTATAATCAATAAGTTCCTGAACTTCAGGTTTGTCTAAAAGACCAGGATTTCTACGAAAAAGTTGTTTTATGTTTTTCATAAAAACAAAAATACAAAAAAATAATGAAATAAAAACCCCCACCTGTTTAGAGATGGGGGATTTTTTTATTTTAAAATTATTATTGGGTTACCGGATTGAAACTTATTGTTCCGTAATTTTTTGTTTTTCTTCTTGTGAAATGTTATTTAATATGTGTTTCATAATAATTTTATTATATTTTTTGAGATCTAATTGCTAGTAATCCATTTTTGAAATTTATGTCTGTTATTTTGTTGATTGAGTTATCGTCATAACTTTCAGACTTACCTGTTTTTATGTCTCTTAATGTGATACTAAAATTACCCTTAAGATTTCCAATCGCATCAATAACATAATCAACTTTTACCCCATTTTTTGTTAGTGACACATTTGATCCAATGTCATATATTTCATTGACTAATCTTCTTTGTTCCAATAACATATTTTTTTCTTGTTCAAATAAAGTTTTAAACTTATTAGTTTCTTCATTATAGTTATTTGTTTTACCCATAGAATCTTCATAAGAATAATTGAATAATTTTTTCATTTTATTCATATCCTCATTAATCATGTTTTTGTTTTTGTACGATATAGTTGTACCTTCATTAATTGAATCGTCCCATCTAAGTTTAAAAGTTTGGTTACCATCAGTCATTAAAAATACATGTCCATCATACTTGTAATGTTCTGGAATAAGTTTTTTCATATCATATTCAGATGTAAACTCATTTTTAAAATTTAATCTTTTCATTTTTTTTGTTTTTGATTCGTTTGTTACTCTAACTTTTGGAGTATAGTGGTATTCCTCTGGTTTTTCGTATTTATGTTTTATATATTTATTACTATTATCTATTAATGTTTCATAAGTGTCATCTTCTTCATCTGTTTCACCAAATCCATCATAAGTTCCAAAATTTTCATCATATTCTGAAGTATCATTTAATTTATCCATTCTTTCAGAAAAAGATTTAAAAACTTCAGTATCTTCATTATCATATTTTAAACTTGACATTTTACCAGCACCTAAATCTTCTATTTCATAAGCCTCTTCATAATCTGATCGATTATATTTAGGTGTTTTGAAATCTTCTTTATTGTCAAAATGATAATAGTCAGATAATTTTTTATTAAAATCTTTTAATGCATCAGTATTAATTTCACCACTTTTAGATCTAGCACCCATTGCGGTTGATAATCCAGCAACTTCTCTATTTTCTTTAATAGTGATTTTTGTTTTTTTAGTTAAGAATTTTCTTTCCATTTTCTTTTTTATTAATAAATATCACTTTTTTATAAAAAAATTTGGCAGATTAAAATATTATATATATATTTGTTTATATAAAATCAAACACTATGAAAAAATTAATCTTAATTATCGGAATCGTTTTATCAACTAGTCTATTTGTTAGTTGTAATAATCCTAAGAAAATTTATTTAAATGATTCTAATTTAAAATCACCTAATACATCAACGGTTGTTGAAGACAGTACTAAAGTACCTGGATATGATAGAGCACAAAGAGCCTTCTACTGGTACCTTATGTCATTACCCGAAAAAAAACGTCAAGAATGGGTTAATGGTAGTTATTCAGAAAAAGAATTAAATAATTTTACTGATACCATAGATTATAAACATATTAACATTAAATAAAAAAATTGGGGAATTCCACAATTTTTTTATTGTAGTAAGTTTATTAACCAGTTATTTTAGAAAAATCAGGATAAGGTTCAATTATAGAAGAATTATTTTCAAGAGAAAATAGATTATCATCCCACTCTTTGTCCATTTTTCCGTCCACTTTACAAAATTGTTTACCTACTAACCCTGGAGACATATTAGTTGTCATTATATATTTTTTATCTATACCAAATAAACTTTTTAAAGATGGGTCAGTTATTTCTGTAAATCCTATTATCATTTCATAATCATTAGATTCTCCCCAAACTACATCTCTAGGGATACCTTCCCTAAAAACAAAAAGTTTAACTGGTCTCGTTTTTTTATTGTATTGAACTAGTTTCCAAGGATAAGGTCCAGAATAACCTACTTCTGAATTTTCAGGATTTTCATAATCAATTTTAACACATTCTAAAGATAGACCTTCGCCACCACCCATAGATGTATTTGTTATATCCATTTCAGGTTCTGGTATTGCAATATCAGCAATTTCATTTAAAATTCTTCTGTTAGCTTCTAATATCAAAGACCTTTTAATTTTTTCTTTTCTACTCATTTAATTTTAATTTATTTTTATTTATTATTTTTATTACTCTATTTTCATTATAGAACTCAATAGCCTCAGGACTTTGGTTACAGTAAGGAAAAGTTTTACACCTTTCTTTTACCCTAACTTTTTGATACCCTAAATTTGTCATATCTGGTTGTGTTTTTTTAACAGGTACTTTACCTGGTCCTTTATCAGTCAACATAAATTTACTTTTTCCCCAAGGTGAAGTAGCATATGTTGCGTTTGATGACGCACCTGTTGCTTCATCAACATTATCTTCTTCCGAAATCATTTCAGGTATTTCTTGATTATAAGAAACTTTATTTTTAAATAATCTACTAATAGGACTATTCATAGAACCAACATAGGATCCTGATGATACTGCACCAGTTCCCTCTTCGATTTCTTCATCACCCACTTCTTTAAACGAATCTTCTTTAAACTTTCTAAAATCTTCAATTTCTTTCTTTCTTCTCTCATCCTCTTCCTCTTTTCTCCTTTTAATGACATCAAAAATTCGATCCTTACTAAATCTATTTTTAGACTTTTGAGTTAGTTGATTCCTTATACTTTTGGTTATATCATTATAATCTAAATCTTCTTTTAAATTCTTTTTAAATGAAATTTCAATACCATCGACAGTAACTTTTCCACTTTTTTCTAATTTACTCATTTCTTTTTTAGATAACCTTAAAGATTTTTTTCTACTTTGTTTTTCATCCTCAATTGCAATTATTCCATATTCAGGATCCGTATAATAATCTTCTACTTCATAAATGTGTTCCATTGCAATTTTTTTTGCAGTTTCTTTATCATCCGTATGTTCCATTTCTATTTTTGTACCGATAGAAATTTCTTTTTTTATCTTTTCTAGTTCACTATTATGTTTTTTAGCAATTTCTTTTTCAGTTAATTTTTTTGTTGATTCGTTAAATCTTATTTTGGTTAAATCAGGTAAACCGCTTTTAGATGTTTCTTTTTTAAATTCATTACCCATTGCAGAGATATTCTCATCTACCATTTCTACACCAAATTTTATTCTCATCAAACCAATTAAATTTTCTAACTTATCTAATTTATCATCACTCAATGAATGCATCCTATTTAATTGGTTATACATTTTAACCGCAACTTTTAATTGTTCTAAATTTTTACAAGAAAGAATAACATTTTTAGTTCTTTCGTAATCACCCATCATTTTATTGATATCCATCATTTTATTGCATTTAACCAAAATTGTCGTTTTACCCACAATTCTTTATATAATTGAACTAAAACATCTTTATTGATGTCCATTATATCTTTTTTTATATCTTTACCTTTTAGTTCTTTTTTTATTATCTGTAATACTTTTTTTTCTAAATCATCACCAAAAGCTTTTTTTATTTCTTTTCTAATCATCACACCTATTTGATTTTCATCAGTCTGTGACAATGACTCCTTAATTATATACCTTAAGTGATTATCGTTCATATAAAATATTTTTATATAAATATTGTAAAAAATTAAAAGTTTAGATTATTTCTTTTTAAAATTTTCTATCTTATAAAGATATCTTAACCCTAGCTGCATATTTGTTGTAGCATCTAACATTAACATATGTCGTTTATATTGTGCAGCTAAAGATAAAGAGAAAGCATCTGTTATATTATTATTGAAACTTTTTTGATATCCTCCCCCAAAAAATATTCCCCAATTATTTATTTTTTCTGGTGTAGGTAAAGGTAAACTATTTACATCCATAGAGTCTACTATTAACCATTCAGGGCCGATTAACCTAGATTTCCATATACCTCTTTCAGTTTCAGTTAAAACAATCTGTAATGGTAATTTACCAAAAGAAAATTCACCCTTATAAAACGCAGTCTTTCTATTAACAAAACCATTCCAAGTAATAAAACTATTATCTTTATTTGGGTAATCTAATTTTAAATCAATTCTATTAGTATCATCTTTATTAATACTACCAAAACCTTCTGTCATTTTACCTTCTAAAGTAACTATTGAGTTATTAATCATTAAAAGTCTTTCATTCTGATTTTTAATTAATTTAAATAAATCTTCATTTTGTTCTTTTAATTGTTTATTTAAATCTTTTTCAGTATTAAAATAATTAACAAGTTTTGCATACTGACCCTGAGATTCTTTAGTGGTTTTATCCATACTTAATATTACTCTATTTCCACTATCTATTTCGTCCCTTAGTTCTTTTTGCATTTGGTTGTATTTAACCCAACCAAATAACAATAAAACTATTATTACAATAGATAAAGATATTAATAATATGTCTTTAATATTTTTCATTATAATTCTCCGCCTTCTGCTTCTTCACCTTCTTCAGTCTCAGTACTCTCTAAACTTTCAGGTCCTTCCTCAGCATTTTCTTCGTCTTTAACCTCATTATTATACTCTTCCGCTATTTTAGTTGCCCATTCATTTGACCAACTTTCATAATATGCAACTAATTTTTGTATCTGTTTAAGTGTTTGATCATTTAATTGTAATAAATCTGTAGTTATATAAACACCTCTAGTATCATCTAAAGAATAAAACCACTCAACATTACTATCCGTAAATTTACCACTAAACTCTACATTTTGAGCTTTAGGGTATAATCTAAATCTGTTGAATTTTACTCTAGGGGATACAGTATCTCTAAATTTTTTTTCTTCCTCAGAAAGTTCAGTAGGATCTAAATCTTTATCTTCTTTATTTTCATCCACCTCTTTTAATAATCTACGTTTTTGTAAATTCTCTTTTATAATTTTTTTATTAGCATTTTCAGATTCTCTGATAATTTCTAACATTTTTCTAGTTACATCATGTTCACTCATATCTTTTTATTTAATTCTCTATTAATTCTTTAAAATTTTTAAAATCCCAACTAGGATTTAAATCTGTACTATCTTTGTAGTAATTACTTCTATAAGTAATCCCTTCGAAATATTCCACTCCATCAATAAATGTATTATGTCCTACACAATTAATAGGTATATTATATTTTTCACAAAGATATTTAACTAAATTAGCACAAGAAGAAATTTGTTTTTTAGTGTATGTATCCCAATAAGTATACCCACGCCATCTTTTTTCAAATACTTCTTTATTCTTTTTATAAATATTACCAACCCAGTTAAAGTACTCATTATTCAGTAAATCTTTTTGTAACCAACCTTGATTTTCAATGGTTATTGAAATTATCTTTTTATCTATTGGTTTATTATCTAAAAAATCTGAATATAATGAGGGATCAAAATGTTGGTGGATTTCTCCATTTTTAAAAATAGTAAAGGTGGAGGTTTTTTTATATTCTCCACCCATTCTGGTTTTCCATCCTTTTATATGGTAATCTTTTTCCGAAAAACTATTACCTATAACTATTTGCCTTTTATTAAACTCAGTATTATAATAGTTTTTTTCATCTAACTTATATTTCTCTAAGTTGATGTCCATTAATTGATTCTTTTAATATCACTTTTTTTATTTTTAACAGGTGGATTAATAACACCTTTAGATTCTTTATATTTCTTTAATGCATTTTCTAATACTTCATTAGGTGATTCAGGTTCTTTAATTATCTCTTCGGCAAATATTTTAGAATCTTCTTCACTTAATTCAATAGAATTTTCATCTTCTAACCCATCTAATAAAGTATTATCTAAATCAGAAAAATCATCTTCTTCGTCAATATATGGTGTAAATGATAATGCAGTAGGCTCTTCTAATAGTTCTTCTTCCGTAGGTAGTTCAGGAAGTTTACCTTCTTCTTTAAGTTTTTTTACTCTTTCCCACACTTCCTTTTGTAAATCAACATATTTTTTTACTCTATCATCATCCACTAATTCTTCATCATTCCGATCATCAATAATAGGATCTATTGTTTTTTCTTTTACTACTTCAACAGTATCATTTGATTCAGTTTGAATTTTTTTAGATTCATCGTATTTAACAAAGAAATGTAAAGATGTTAATGAAATAACTGGTAATAAACCACCTTCTAAAAATGCTAACCACCTTTTCATTGACACTAAATCTGTAGGATCCGAACCTATCATCTCCCACATTGGTCCTGTTAATTCTACCCAAGATTTAAATAAATCCCCATTTGAATCGATTTCCTTAAATGAAAAGAATATGTTACCAATCATCTGTATTAATGTAACCAACCCAAACATAAACCAAACACCACCTTTTATTTTATTGGTTGCTGCAACTAATGCAGTCATTGCAGCAACTTCGATTGCGATTGATAGGTAAATAGCCCAACTTATTGGATTAGCTATATCATACCAAGTAACTACGTGAGAAATAGATATTGTAGCAACTAATAAAATAGGTACTAAAAACATAGACCTATTAGGATTATTTTTTATCCAATTCCAAAAATTAATCATATTTCGAAACCAAAATTAAGTAAGATAAATCTAAATTTTCTACAATCTTCTTCACTACAAAGACAAAAATCTAATTCAAATAAAGTTATTTTACCCAAACGTAAAGTTATATTGTATTTATTTTTTTTATTACCGCTTTTCCAAGAATTTATCCAATTAACCATAATTTTTTATTTTTGTAATTTTTTTATATTTTCTTTAACAATCATGTGAAGTTCCATTAATTGTTCTCCTCTATCTTTTTGAGATATTAAGTTGTCATATTCACTATGCACTTTAATTTTTTCAAGTCTAATAACTTCAGATATGTTATTGATGGTATCCTTTTGTCCATTTATAACTCTTTTTAAACTATCAATTGTTTCTTTTTGTTTAATATCTAATTTTTCTAATTTTCTTACTTCACTAGATTTACCACATGATCTAACAAAGAAAATAAATAATAATGTAGATAAGATATAAATCTTATATTTTTTAACAAATTCAATAATTTTTTTCATAATTAATTTTTTAATAAATATACTAATTTTTAATTTTAAAGTAAATAGAAAAAGGGGTTACCCCCTTTTAACGCTATATGCTAAAGACACCTCCCATATTATTCCTAATCTTTCTTATTGCCCCTTCTTTTATCTGTCTAACTCTTTCTTTTGTTAACCCAACCTCACCTCCAATCATTTCTAATGTCATAGGTTCACCATTTATACCATAATAACAATTAACTATTTCAATTTCTCTAGAAGATAGACCTCTTATCGCTTTTGACATTTCTTTAGACTTTAAATACTCTTCTTCATCTAAAAAAGTATCAGGACTTTTAAAGAAATTATTTTCTAAAAGATTAACCATTTCATCACCATCTTCATTTATTGTAACATTATAAGAAATACATGTGGGTGTACTAATTTGTTCCACTTCATCATTATAAGGATCCCTATGGTTTTCTTTTTCAAAAAATTCTATCTGTTTTCTTATTTTTGATAATTTATTGATTATATTACCTGGTAATCTAACAGTTCTGGAATTATCATTAAGTGATTGTAAAATAGATTGTTTAATCCACCATATTGCATAAGAAATAAATCTAAAACCTTTAGTATGATCGAACTTTTTTGCTGCCGTTATTAATCCGTAATTCCCCTCAGATATTAAATCCGCAATAGGTAAACCTTGATTTTGGTATTCTTTCGCAATTTTAATTACAAATCTTAAATTAGAACTTACTAATTTATTTAGGGCTAATTGATCACCATTTTTAATCCTCTTCGCCAATTCAACCTCTTCATCTATAGTTATTATTTCGTTTTTTCTAACATCTTTTAAGTATAGGTTTAATGAATATTCTGTTAAGTCAATATATTTGTTTGTCATAAATTTAATTTATTTTCTTTTTATTTTATCACGTAATTTTGCGGCGGTTTCGTAATCTTCATTATCTAATGCCTCTTTTAATTCTTCTTCTAAGTTTTTAGAAGGGTAACTTTTATTTGTAAAATCGACAAATGTATCAAACATTTCGTCATTAATTTCTTTTAACGCTTCTTGAATTTGCATAAAAGGTAGTTTATTTATATCTTTCCCAAAAAGAGCCTCTTGATAGGAATCGTCTTCTAATTTTGCACCATAAAAACCTGGTGTCATTTCGAAAATGATATAAGATTTAATAACCATATTTAATAACTCTTCTATTTCTAGGATATTAAACGTACTTTTCAATGTTGCTATCACTAATTTCTCTCCACCAGCAAATTTACCTGTTACAAAATTTACGTTAGTCTCTGAAATACGACTTAAAACATCCATTAAAGTGTCTTTACTATCTAATACCACTAAACAATAAGACTTTAAAAAATTATTTCTAATTTCCATAACCATTAATATTAACAACAATCATACATTAGTTTATTTACTGACAAAAATACTAATAATTATTTAATCTGCAAAATAGAAATGTCATCTATTTTCTCTACTGTCACAATTTTATCTGCCCAATCTTGCACTAAAGGGTTATGACTTATTAATAAAATTGTATCATACATCTTTTTAATCTTATCAAAAAATATTTTAGCTCGATCTAAATTTATATTTGCAACTTTACCTAATACCTCATCAAATACAATTACATTTGGTTTTGGGAGTGTGGAAACCCTACCTAATACTGAACGTAGTGCTAATGATGCTAATGTAGTTTCTAAACCTGATCCAGTTCTAAGTTTCTTAACTACATTATTTTTTATTAAAAGAAAGTCTACCTCATTCTTATCATTAATTTCTAACTGTACTTCAAAATCACAAACTTCATCTAATAATCTAATAAGTTCATAATTTATTATTGGTATTAAAGAAGATAAAACTAATTTAGAAATACCATTCTTACCAATCATTTTCCCATAAACTTCAAATATTTTAAGTACATCTTCTTCTTTTTTAATTACGTCTATCATTTTTTTATTTTCTTCGATAGAATTTTCTTTCAATGTAATATCAGAACTTAATGTTTGTATTTTATTTTTAATAGTATCCTTTTCAATATCCAAAGTTTCAATTAACTGATTATACCCTAAAATAGTACTTTCTAATTTTCTATTTTCCTCAATAAAAGTAGAATTTTTTTCATAATCTTTTAATAAATTATTTTTTTCTTTATATTCTACCCTCATTTTATCAATCTCTATATCTGTTTTATCTTTTGACATACCTAATCTATCAAATAAATCAGAATTTTTTTTCTCTTCACTTATATCTAATAATTTTTTTTGGGTGTCCGACAATAATTTAGAACTATTATCTAATTCACTTTTTTTAGTTTCAACCAATTCTTCTTTTTCTTTTATTTCGACAGTATGATCAACTTCCTCTAAAGATCTTTTACAGGTGGGACATATTTCACCTTCTTTTAAATTTAATATAGTTAATTCTAAATTTTTAATTTCTATTTCTATATTATTTTTAATTATCATTAATTTTTTTTCTTCTTCTCTAAGTTCATCATGAACTTGTTCATCATAAGAAAATTTAGGAATTTCTTCTATTTCTTTTTTTATGTCAGTTAATTTCTGGTTAAGTGAGACTCCTTTGTTAGTTAAATCATCAATTTCTTTTTTTAAGGTAATCGGATTAACTTTGGTGATTTCTTCATCTATCACATATCTTTTACCTAACACTTCCTCTTTTTTTAGATTAGCGTCTTTAATTTTTTCTATTGTAACCTTTAAAGAACTTTCATGTTCTCTAATTTGTATCCTATTTTCACTAATAATTTTTGAATACTCCTCATTATTAATTTCTAATTGTTTAGTATTATATAGATTTGACTTCATTTTACTTTTGAATTCTGACATAAGTGTTTTATTAATCTCTTCTTTTTTCTCTATAACTTCTAACCCAATAAATTTAGTTAATAACCTACCTCTCTGCGTTGGTTTTGTCTCTATCAAATCCTCTAAATTTTTCGCAGTTGCAACTATTGTTAACATAAAATCATCATAAGAACCAATAGTCTCTGCAATTAATTTATCCGTTTCTCTCCTTTGTTCACCTTCTAAGTTTTCTTTAGAACCATCAGATAAAATTTTAGAGAAGTCCAAAGTAGATGATACTTTATATTCACCACTTTTTGACAATTTTCTAGTTAAACCTCTCTCTATAATATATTCATCACCATCTATTTCTATGTGACCACCTACAGTAACGCTATCTTTGCCAGTAAATGTATTGAATATTTCAGAAGATACTTCAGTTTTTGTGGTTTTCCCAAAAAATAAAAATAAGAGTGAATCAATAGTAAAAATAGTTTTACCCCCTTGATTTGCAGGTATAGAATTAACTACAGTTAAACCATTTAAATTTTTATAGGAAATTTCATTGTTTTTACCAAAAGATAAAAAGTTATCTAACCATATATTTTTAATACTCCATCTCCTATACCTAACATTTTCTTCTTCACTATTTATTAAAACTTCATTAACTTTATCGTCTAACCTACAAAGTCTATCGTACTCAATAGTAACTTCATTCAATTTCAACCACTCTATAAATAAAGTTCTTTGGTATGCAGTATCCAATATATTATCAATTAAACCATCAGTAATATCGATTACTTTACCCGCACTATTTTTTAGAATGGGAATAAAATTTATTTTTATTGATCCTTTAGGGACATTATACTTTTCAGAAAAATAGGTTTTAACCCTATTCACAGATTCTATTGTTCTTTCCTCTGGATAACCTTTCCAATCAATTCTAATTTGTGCCTTTTCAGGTAGATTAATTTTTTTAACTTTTTCTTTTACACTCATGTTATCTTTTTAATATATTTGAGCCGAACCAACCTGCCTTACGTTCATCTCCGTAAATGTCATGATTTTTATTATTTTTTTTCTTTTCGTCTTCTATTTCTTTTTTAAGATTATCGATTTCTTTATCTTTATTTTCTATTTCTTTTTGGAAATTTTTTTCCATTTCTTCTATTTTAGTGGAAAAAATTTTCTTTTCTGTGGAAAATTCTTCATTTAAATGGAAAATATTTTGATTCAACTCCTTTATTTTTTCCATTAATTCATTTTCATTATCTGTATCATTTATATACTCAATTTTTGTAACAATTTTTTCTACGGGTACTTCTTTAATAACCTCAACAATTTTTTCTATTTCTTTTGGTTCAAAATTACCCATAGGTGTTGCCCCATATTTTTCAGAAGTAAAACCTTGTCTAATTAATTTTAATATAAAATCGTCTATATTTGAGATGTCGTTTAATCTACAATATTCCCAAATTTCTTCTTTTACTTTTTTAGGTATCTCCATTAATAATTTGATAAGTATTCTCTTTCTTCTTCTATATCATCTAAAGAGTTTATTTTGAAAACATAATAACCGTAATCAGTTTTTATATTATGTTCAGTGTAAGTTAAATCATTAACGTCCCAAAGTAAATAACCGTGATTGTCTACTCTTTCACCAAAGTCTTGTTGTATCAAACTACCACAATAGGCAATATTAATACCCTTATAGGTGAAATTTTGTCTATGATGTATATCCCCCATTAAAACTGCATCACACCCATCAAATTGGGATAACTCCACACTTTCTTCGAATTCAAAACCTATAGAAGTAATGGCACCAGTAACAGGCGCGTGATACAAACCAATATATTTTTTATCTTTACCAATTAATTTTCTAAATTCTTCTATGTTTGGTCTCCTATTCTCTTCAAATATAGAATAAACACACCAAACTATATTATCATCTTCATAACATAAACTATCTTTATAATACCTAATGTTTTCATTATTTATTGCTTTAGTTATTGGTGTAATACTGTCTAACCTATCTTTATTATTTTCCAATAAATCGTGATTACCTGCAATTATTACAACTGGACATAGTTTACTACACTCATTAAAAAACCAAGTTATTAATGCAAATAATTCATTAGAAATAGTAATTTTTTGGTGAACTACATCACCAACTATAACAATCCTAGCATCATCATAATAAAGATTATGATCTTTAAAATAATCAGTAACTTCTTCTAAAAATTTTTTACAAACTTCTTCTGACTCATCCAATCTTTTATATGTTCTAAAATGTAAGTCCGCAATGTGAAATAGTTTTTTTATCATAGTACAAATATATTACTTTTTTTTATTGTTTCCAAATATCATTTAAATAATAATTCTCTTTCTGTCTTTAACATGTGAAACATATCATCAACGTAATGCGAATAATCTTCACATTTAATGATTTCATAATTAGGATTTTCTTCATTATACCAAACTAAATAGTTTTCACCAAATCTTAAATTAGTATTTCTTTCTATTATTTTTTTATAGATATTCAACTGTAAAGAATAAGTATTAAATTCACAAACATCTAAATCTGATAAACAATATTTCATTTTATTACCAAATTCATTAAACATTTTTAATAAAGTATTTGTCTTCCAGTCCCATATTTGAAGGCATTGATGTTTTACATTCCAAAAAATTTGATCTATCATACCACATAACATTAATTCCTCATCCCCAACAACTAATTCTGATTTTACAGGTATCAATTTACCTTGTGCTATTGTATCATTATAAAAATTATGGAAATATCCTTTCATAATGTTATATGTAGATTCAATTTCTTCAAATAATAAACCTTCAGAACTTATTTTAGGTTCAGGTTTTATCTTATTACTAATATAATTTTCTATATAATCGTGTAATGTAGAACCTTCATAAGTTGCATGAATATTTTTATATCTCCACTCCGCCTGAATTTGTTCTTCAGTGACCCATTCCGATTTAGGTTTAGGGTTTGAGTAATCAGGTCTACCGTAAGGATCGGATTCCATAGGGTAGTAATTTTGTTTATTTGCGTACCTATCCGCCATAGTTTTTGCTACGTAGATATACCCTTGTTTTTCTGCCCACCTATCAAGTTTTAAAATACCATCCTCAAATTCATCTTCAAATTTATGAATTAATCCTGTACACGATATTGTTTTTATACCATTAATATAATAAGTGTGTGGTTCATCATAATATTTTATATTATTAAAAACTGATAACTCTTTTAAAATTTGCATATTTTACTATATTTATAATTAATAATGATAATGATTTTTTTATTAAAAAACAAATTATGAACAAAAAAATTTTATATAGATTTATTAAATTAATTTTTTCTGAATTTGCTGGTGAATGGGAAATTAATGATTACTTTACCGATAAAACTGCATATCAGGAAGTTTTTGATTTTATTCAAAGTGGTTTAGGGATTAGTGATGCCGATCAAGTAGATTTAATTTACGCCTCTTTTTGTGAAACTTTAAAACATTTAAATGGTAATTTTTCTAATTTTACTGAAAATGATGTTATTTTACCAGTTTTGCAAAAGTTTCGTGGCGAAAGAAGTTATTTTGCAACCGTACTATTTAAAGAATTTTATGATTTTGAAACATATTTACCAGTAATATTGGAGGGTCTAATAGAATCGTATGCAATAGATGAAGATGATGTAAGTACTGATATACGCGAAACTTGGGATGAAGAAATAATTGTAAAAAAAATATAATAATGAAAAATATAATTAAACAAATATTAAAAGAAACTTTGGAGGATTTGGAGACTGAAGGTAGTAAATACATAGTTTTTGTTGCAGGAACTAATACAACAGGTGTGGCACATAGTACCCAATATGACGCATTTGATAATGGTTTAGGTGATACAGATAAGAATGTTAAGTATTATAATTACAATAATCACCAAAATAAAGGATCAGAACTTTATACGTGGTTAGAAAAAAATAAAAATAATGTAGATACACTAGTTTTATTTAGTGCAGCATGTTCATTATCCAATAATTTATCCCCACTATATGTACCTACATCTAAAACATATTGTATTGAGCCTTGGGCATCTAAAAGTGGGAAAACAACATGGACCAATCTCAATGCCAGTAATTTTTATGTACACGCAACTGATTGGCATAGAGGTGCTGGGGCTAAAGAAGGCATTCCCGAAAAAAATAAAAATAATTTAATTAGTCATATCGCAGCATTAACAGATGCGATTAAAAAAATATTTTAACAAAGTTTTTTAGTTAAAATATGATTCACAATCAGGTAAAAATCAAAAACAGATTATGATTTCTTATAAAACAAAAAAGGAGTCCGTAGACTCCATAGTTTTTAATATTTTATCAGAGATTAGAAATTCTTTCTAACACATTATGTAACGAGTTTTTAATTTGAGAATTCACAGTTTCTTCATATTTTAATCTTCTTTTTTCTGTCTCAACATCAAAAATGTATGTAACTCTTTCCCAATCTCTATTAGTTAGTTTTACACTATAATGATATACATGATTTGTTAAATCAATTCTACCATAATCCATTGTAATAAAAAGATCCATTTCTTTATTTTCAATGTATCTTTTATTTGACATAGGTGCAATCATAAATTTTGTTGCGGGATGTTTAATCATTTGAAGACATACTTGAAAACAAGTCTTTTCATATGAAGTCGGTTCTTCCTCATATGTTTTAAACATTTTACTCTTTTTACTTAACAAATAAAATCTAAGTTTTATTCTCCTAAAAAATCTAATTATTCTTTTTACCATTGTTTATTATTTATACAAATATAAATAAAAATTTTATTATAACAAACTTTCTTTAATTTTTTTTGCAGTAAATAGAATATCTATTACACCTTTTTTACCTAATCTTTGATTAATGTCAGAAATATCATAACCATCAGGTAACTTAATTATCATAACTCTATCCATTAATTTAGTAGAATTTAATTTCTTATATAACTTAATTGAGTCATTATATGCGTCAGAATCTAACAAAATGATTACTTTACATTCTGCCTTTCTTACTAACTGAGTAAATAAATTTTCACTCATAACTTTACCTAACATAGGGATACTATTTGGTACTACTATATGATCGAATACACCTTCTACTATATAAATGTTAGAATCCCATATAATTTTACCTTCATTAAATATAATTTCTGTTTTAGGGATATCAGGATTTTTATATTTTAATTTACTATACTTATCATAACTTCTACCTAAAAAATAGTTGGTGTCTCCGTGTATATCATAAGAAGGGAAAATTACTCTGCCCGCATACTCACCAGTTTCGCAATAACCTATATTAAATTTTTTTATGGTATCAAAATCAATATTTCTTTTTTTAAGATATTCCATAGATTTTTTATACGCAGTAGTAAAAGATTCAATAGATAATGGTATAAATTCTTTAGGTAACCCATCTAAAATTTTTACTTCAACATTCCTTTTAAAATTATCTACTAATTCAGGTGTTACTAATTTATATTTTTTAAGATCAGATTTTGTTCCGTATTGTTTTACTAATTTATATATTGAACCATGTGTGTTATTAGTTTCGGAACATGCCCAACATTTATAAACATTACTATCATAATTAATCTCTAAATTACCTTTTCCATCACCCTTTTCTAACCCTTTTATATCGTATGAGCAGACAGGACAATCGAAAGATATTTGTGACTTATCTTTGTAATGTTTTCTGGGTTCACCCAAAATACTTTCTAATATTTCTACAATTATTTCAGACATCGATTACAAATATAATAATTTTTTTTAATATGCAAAAAAATATCGCCTAAAAAGACGATACTTCAAATTATCGGTGATTTAAACGATATTACTTCCACTTACCCTCTTTCATCATTTGCCCTAAAACACAGGTATATGCATCTGTCATATCATAATTTTCTTTTGTTAATTTTTGATGTCTATCATACATCCATATAATTTGAGGTTCTCTTTCATTTACTTTTTCCCAAATAACTACCTTTTTATCTGTATCCCAAGGATACGCACCAAACAAAACAGGTTGTTTTTTATCAATATCTTTTTCAGTATACGCCTCACCTTTTTTATTATGTGTTCTAACTTGCATTAAATCAGGAAATGCAAATTTTCTGGCATCATAAGACGATATAAATTCGGGAACAATGTTTAGGACTTCATAAACTGATCTACAAATCATCCCATTGAATCGTAATAGTGTGGAAACCGTATTTACATTATTAGATTGTAATAAAGGTTCTTCTATGATTACTCTACTAATATCTATATCACTATACTTTTCTAAAAAATCAAACTGAAAAACTTGCGCCTTTTTGATTAATAATTCAATATTATCAACGGGTTTTGGTTTAACTTTAGGTGTTATGTGAGTTAATAATTGTAATTTACCGTTATCACCATTATCTTCAAATAAAGATATACCTATTGTTTTAGTGGATACATCCAATCCTAATATTCTACTCATAAAAACTTTAATAAAAAAATGTTATATTATAATTTGTACATCGAAAACTACAAAATCATTTTTCTTTTTAACTATATGTCTATCTGTCTTACCTATTGCTAAAACATTTCCAGATATATCTGTTATCGCAACTTCACTAATTCTAACATCATCATAAACTGTTAATGTTTCATTTTGTGAATTATAAAATTCACCTCTAGCTGCAATACAAACAATATTCTGTACTAAATCTTTTTGTATGCTATCGATAACCGTATTATAAGTACTAGCACTATAATAGTAAAGTCCTAAACTATTATTTATGATATTTGTATCAGTATCCCCACTAAAATTAATTGCAATATTATTAACTATATTCGTATCAGTTATTGCAAAAATACCTTTATCTAAATATATAACACCCGCAATTTTATCTGCATAAATTCCTGTAGATGATACTGTTTGCACATTTATCAATTCTTTACCATTCAAACTAAACGGTTTAAAGGTATCGTAACCAGTTGACCAACTTTTTGAGGTATTATTATTTGGTTTTTTAATTTTATCAGAAACTAAATACGAAACGTTTATTTTTCTACCAAAAAGGGATTGCGGATAACTACTTTCATCAATATACTGATTATCTAATTCTGTTTTAGGTATTGTAGTTCTAGGGTATGTACTATATATTTCATAGGTTGTTATACCCGTTGGCGTTCCTCCAGTAGTAAAACCAGTATAAACAGGTAAATTAATTTTTACACTTTTCCCATCTATTATCTCACCATACTGACTATTATTAATTACACCTAATAAAACTTTTGTCATACCTAAACCGCTGAAAGGTGTGTCTAACCATCCCCCATTTTGTGAAGTTGTTCCCGTATAAATGTTTACTGTCTTAGGTTTAATGGGTAATGATAAACTTTTAAAATAGTTAGTATTTTGACTGAATGTATCGATTCTATCTATTTGAACATAAGTCAAATTAGAACCGCTAACAGTAGTTTCACCTATTTCATTAGTTACTATATTTACCTTAGCGGAATTAGCTTCAACAGATTTTTTTATGGTTGGTGCGACAGTTACAAACAATTTACTATTAATACCTAAATTTTCAGAAATATTATCATTTGTATTATTCCCACTACCTAAATCACCACTATCCGCAGGAATTCTACCCGTATTTAATTTACTTTCTGTATTGTAATTTGCATCAGAATCCCCCAAAATAAAGTGTGAGAAAATTGTATTACTACCAGTTAATAATCTTTGTCTACCAAGATTAGTTAATCTAGCTCTAATTGTTACTGTGGTTGCACTATTTATGAATCCCATTTTTTTAAAAATTTAAAAGTCTATTGTTAATTCTATTGACGCAGTTGTAGAATCCGAAATTCTTATCGGTCTAGACAACTTACCAACTAAAACTAAATTTTGATTATTATCTAAAATACCTATTTCACTCACATATCTATCATCCCCAAATTCAAAAGTAGGGTTACTACTTGATGCGATGGATGCTCCATCAATATTAATATTAAATAATGATTTATATATTGTTGCACCTATATGTGTTCTAAGGTTACCATAAAATAATCTTTCATCACCAAAAGTCATTCTATCGTAATAACTTGCATTTGTTAAATCTAATTCCGCACCTAAGTTAAATGTAGTGGCACCTGTATATAAAGATCCTGTTAAAATAAATCCTGTAATATTGGGATTTTGGTTTTCGAATAACAATGGATTTATAGTTTCACCACTATTACCTGTTATGTTTGTAGACGTAAAATCAACAACTTTCCAATTAGAAGGTAAAGGTCTAGTTTGTGTACTAATGTTAATTACTTGAGATAATACTTTAAAAGTATCCGCAAAAAATCCATATCCATCATATAAGACATTTTCTCTTTTTCTCATATAAGGTAGTTGTCCAACATTATTAATTCTAAATTGAACATCTTTATCAGAATTAGTATCATTATCAATTACAATATATCTTTGACAAGGTAAAATTGGTGTAGTAACTGTGGTGGTACCTGTTGTACCTGTACCAACATTTTCTAACCAATATGTTAAATACATCCTTTCTCCCGCTTTTAAAGATCCAGTACAATTTCCATTTATTGGTGAAATTAATTCCGCTGATAAATCAGGTAAAGTATAATTTCTATTTGACCTATAAGACATTGCTGCAACTAATTCCTCATTATCTATAACTACTATCTGTAATTGAGGGAAGACTTTACCCACAACTAATGGTAATGTAGGAGTTACTGACATACCACTAAATTCGATAAGATCATAATATTCAATATCATTATTAGATGATAATGTTTTTTTAATTGTGTCAGATGTAAATCTCATCCCTAATGTTGTTCCACTTCCTGAACCAACATCATTTCTTCTATGCCACATTACAGGTATATCTAAATTTAATAATTTACCTGTTTCTTGATCAATATAAAATTGTTCACCATAAAAATTAGAAATACAACTGTTTGTATAATGTATAATAGAAATTGATTTCCTATACGGATCAATATAACTTAATGCTTGATTTACACCACAAATAGATGTTGCATCATTTGTATCACAAACTAAATTTTCATTATACCCTAAATATTGTTTTGTACCTGTATAATGTTCTGAACCAAATAAATTGTGTTCATGAAAATTAATCGGTGAGTCTTTAAATAACCCTGCAGGATTTTCTGTCCAAACATTATTCATATTCCAAACGGGTATATTTTCCACACAAATATCGCAACTACTATCAAATGACAACGTACCTGTATTCCAATAAGCGGATAATGAATTTAAACCATAATAATCATCAGTAGGGTTATCACCACCTGGAATTGTATAATAAGTAATTATTGTACCTGAATATGCACTTAATGTAGGTAAAGTTCTATCTACTCTAATTGTTGACCCACTTAAATACGTAATATTATATGTGGTGTTAACTGTCGCACCAGTCATAGTATCACCAGTAACATTTCCTAATGTAGGGTTACTAAATCTAAATACTATGTAATCGTTTACACTAGTTGCAGTTAGTGGAGAATCTAAAACTAAAATACCTTGTGTGTAAGTTGTAAAATCGGCAGAACCGTCAAATTTACCTAAATCAATTGTTCCACTTTCTTTTATAAATTTACTTCCTGTTTGAGCAACTAAACCTGTATCAACAGTTGACCCAGAAAAGAATCCTCTGTCTTCAGCTTCGTTAGTGACAATACCTTTTATTAATTGTATATTACTTTGTTGATTTAAAGGATAAACGAATTGATTACTTTGGTTAAGTAGGAACGTAGAGAAAAAGGGATTATCGTCTTTAGGTCTCAATACTTTTGAAAAAATATTTTTTTGTATGTTACCATCTGCCTCAACAAAATAAAATTCTCCCGTTGACGCACCTATAGATGGAACAAATTCCTTCCAACCCTTCACATAATTATAATCCACTTCTGAATCACCAATTATATAATTGGCAAAAGTTAATTGTCCTTTAGCTAACTGTTCTCTACCACTATCAGTTAATTTTACTCTTACTAATGTTGTACTTTGTTTATTTATATAACTCATTTTCCTCTATTTTTTAATAAATATTCTAAATTTCATATTATTAATATGTGTTACCTGCATTTGTTAGTATTTCTATATTATTTATACTACTATAATTAACACTATATATTGTTTCACCTATAATAGGGGTATAAAATTTTTCATTTTTTACCCTATATATAAATTTATCACCCGCACTAGCATTTGTCAATGTTAAATTTAAACTATATGTTTTTAACCCCACTACATATTCAACTACTTCACTATAAATGATATTTTGGAAATTTATATCTAATGGGTCAGTAACCTCAACAGTGAATTTACCATTAAGACTTAGTGGTGCTGAGTTAATTGACCAACTCAATATAGGGTTGTTTGTTGAAATTCCTCCATTTGCAGGTGCGGTAGGTACATAAAATGCTTGTAGTATATCACCTATACTTAAATTTTCTTCTAAAATAATTCTTCTTGCATCACTAACTGATGGATAATATTCTATATCTTTAGTTAAAACAGAACCATTTAAAGATAAAACTGAATCACTATTAGGTACACTAACTAAATAAAATTCATACTTATTTGTAGTTGTATTATAAAATACTCTATCAGTAGTAGATTGTGTCCCAGTTGCACCACTAACTATTGGGGTTGTAATAGTGTAAATATCACCAAATAAATCGTTAGCCTTACCATCGGTTATGAATGCGTAAGTTAAAATTTGTTTATCTAATGGTGTAAATAATAATTTTATGTATGGTGTTGATGCGGTTGTATTTGCACTATATTCTATATTTTTTGCTAATACAGAACCATTATAGCTTACTATTGGATCGGATAAACCTTGTATACTATATTCAGTAGTACCAGTTTCAGTGAATTGTGTGGAAACCACCAATGAATTCAATGAAGGTGCTGACGGTGCTTTATTATCATTAAATGTAGGTATTTCTGCCTCAAATAAATTTATAAAATACCAATCTGTTTCTGGATAATATAAACCATATAAATTTCCCCTCTTATATGTATCAACACTATTTTTTCTTACTAACTGTTGTTTAGCTAAAAATGTGTTTACATCATAACTCCAATAAGGTTTAATTAAGAATTCACCTTCACCTATATTTAAAGAGGGTATAAATATTGTATTTCCAGTATTTCCAGTTAAATCTACATATGGGAGTGAAAAATTATATAATGCAGAAGTATCAAAAAATCCACTACTTTGGTTATATTTATAAACTTCACCGTAAAAAGATAACTTATTAGTTTCAATCACACCATTTATATTATTCACTAAAAGTTCGAAAGAAAAACCTGTTCTACTTCTAGGTGTTATATAAACACATCTATCACAAGATAATGATTTAGTAGTAACTATATTCGGTAATCCCCAATAAGAAGTTGTACCTGTTATTTGTGGAGTATTTAAATTAAACGCATTTTGTTCAAAATTACACTGAACTCCTAATCCATTTGGTCTATGTATAATATGTAAATTATTACTATTATAATCTGCAACATATATTCTTTCATCAGGTGCCATTTGTAATGCCCCTAAACTAGATCCTGTTACATTTGCAATAGTTATTACATTTTCTAAAATCTCAGTAGATGATGTATAAGATAAATCAAACTGATATATCTTTTCACCCGCACCTTCTGAAACATAAAATTTAGAGGAATCCGATGAAAATTCTAAACCATAAGGTCCAACATCGAAAGTCATTCCTGTTATAGTTATTAGATTAGATAAAGTTCCTGCAGAGGATTCAAAATCTAAAATATCTATTATATCTTCATCATATAATAGAGAAATTAATTTAGAACCATCAGGAGATGTTTTCATATAACCTCTCGCACTATTATGAACACTACCTATATTCGATACTATTGGACCACTTAAACCTAAAGAATTAACACTATAAACGTAGTAATTAGTGTCACCACTAGTATGTGTAATTACCCAAAAATCCTCCCCATTACTATGATTACATGCAGTAACTTTTTCAGTCAAAGGTGAATTGATGAGTTTAATATTTTTAGTCTCAACCTCACCTTGTCCATTTTGTAAATCCATATTTACTACTGAGTATTCAAAACCATTTGGTGATCCATTATAGTCAGTAGTAAATACAAAATATTTATTTGAGTTTGATCTAGGTACAATGATAGAAGATTGTGTAGATGTTCCAGAACTAGATAAACCTGTACCATTTAACATTATAGTATTTGCACTAGTATATATAGTCTCTCCATTAGTATAAAATAAAAGACTACCTTTTTCATTAGATATAGATGAAACACCTTCTTGTGAAACCATTGATCCTGTGATCGGTATAGGTTCATTACCGTTTATAATATTATTAAAATCTATTCCCGCATTTTGCCCAAATAACCAGTTATAATTTAATCTATCATACGTATAACCTGTATATGTTACTGGTCCACATAATGTATCGGCAGAAGTTGCAGGTATTTTTCTAACACCTCTCATAGTAATTTGTGGGAAATCAAAACTATCAAAGTCTGATCTTTCAATATGACTATACATTTCTCTGTTACTTACAGGCTCCCACCCAAAATTTTGACTTTCACTTCTACTCGAAAGTAATTGATAAGTTTTACCTCCATCAATATACCTTATTTGGTTATTTGGGTATATTGGTATTGGTAATATAGTATCGCTACTATTACCTGATAAAAATAATGTTAATGTCTTTTCTGTTAACAAATTTCTAAAAATAGATTGCCCGTATTTTTCTGGTTTAGAAAAAGTAAAAATATTATCTATTCTAGATAAATCTAAAGGTAAGAATAATGCAGTTCTTGTTTCTAAAAATGTAGATAGTGAAGATGCCTGATAAGTCATATCTGTACCAATTCTAACTTCAACAGGTGTTTCTATTTCATTTATAACTTCACCACCCATTAAAATGGGATTTATTATTTTACCTCTAATACTCGCCATATTTTATCTAACTAAATAAAGTGCAATTTCATCATTTATATCTTCCATTTTAATCCATCTAGAAGGTATTTGTTGATTTTTAAGAATTCTTATCTGCCCTAATAAACCTACAATATTCCATTCAGGTCTTTCTGATCTAGGAATATACGGTATATTAGGATTGTATTTAACTGATATTTTCTTAACTGTTTGAGTGGTTTTTTTATATATAATTTTATTTTTCGAATCCACCCCAACAGGAATTTCTGCCTCAACATCTTCCATAATATGTCTACCCCATTCATCTTTTTCGTATTTATCGATCCACTCATCGGCAGTACCTTCTTCTGCATTCCCTAATATCAAAGGCTTAGATGAAATTACCCCTATTGCGTTATTTGGGTTTTCACAAACTTTTATTTTTTTACCTACTAATTCTACTACCGTACCAAAAGGTAATGAATCACCTGATAACGATTCAAAATATTCAGCATAGTCAGCAGAAGACATTGTTAATGTTCCAGCAATATTTAAATTACCATTACTACTAACCCTTAAAAGATTTGCCCTAGCAACATTTGACGTTCCCCCACCTATTATAAAATATTGGCTTGCATTTGAGGTATTATTAAATCTACCTGACACATGCTGGTAATCTTCGTAAGCGATGGTACCTATACCCTCAGCATGAGAATATAATCCTGATGCCGTTGTTTCACTACCTTCAGCGTGAGAATAATCTCCTGATGCAATTGTTAAATACCCTTCAGCATGAGAACTTGTTCCAGAAGCAATTGTTAATCCACCTTCAGCGTGAGAACTTGTTCCAGAAGCAATTGTTAAATACCCTTCAGCGTGAGAATAATCTCCTGATGCAATTGTTAAATACCCTTCAGCGTGAGAATAATCTCCTAATGCAATTGTTTCACTACCTTCAGCGTGAGAACTTGTTCCAGAAGCAATTGTTAAATACCCTTCAGCGTGAGAATAATCTCCTGAAGCAGTAACTCCGTCACCAAATGAAAAACTTAATATTCCCGTTGATGTTGATCCGATAGACCGAACTTCATCATGTACAGTTATCGGTGAGCATCCGTGTAAATTTGTTAAATATAAATCAGTTATACATGTTGCAGAAGTATTTCCAGTAAACGTTCCACTTCCACCAGATGATGTAACTCCTGTAACTTGAAAACTATTATTTTGATTATTAGTAAATGTTAATGTCCCGCTAGAATATGTACCACCCGTAACGTAAGTATCACCAGTTATCTGAACACCGTTAACTAATAAATTAGTGGTAGATATAGTATTCGCAGTTAATCCATTTGTAAAATTTGTTGCCCCCGATACTGTTCCACCACTTAAAGGTAAATAATTACCTGTTACTGTTCCACCACTAATAGAAGATAATAATACCCCAATAGTTGATGCATATGAAGAACCCGCAGGATTTTGTGAAGTATCACCTGTTTTCACTACATGAATAAGATCGTTTAATCCTACACTGTTAGTTATTATTCTATCGGTTAGTCTTTGTTTTGCCATTTTATTCTTTTATTTATAAATATTATCTTTACAACATTATTACTAACAATTATGAATTAATTCTTGATTATAAAAAGGACCACCCTCTTCCCAATCTGGATCACCCAAAATAGTAACATTTCCTTCATATTCATTACTATCATAAATCTGTGTAATAAAAACTGTATTATAATCACTAATTAATGTATTCGCTTTTCTAACACATTTATCATATTTATTCCTAAGTCCCGCAATAAAGTTTCTTTGTCTTTCATATGATGTAGTACCTGGCGTAAAATTAGAAAGATTATTTTGCGCCTGTATCAATGATTGTGTTATGCCACTACAACTCATAAAATTATTTAAATAATTATTTTGTTGTTCTATATATTCAGTCTCTAACTGAGATAGGTTATCTAATAACTCAGTTAATTGATTATTAAGTTGTGTTATTAAATTATTTTTTTCACTTATCTCTAAATTAATTTCTGAAATACTAACACTTAAATTAGGTGTATTAGTATCCTGTAAATTTAAAGAACATAATTTACTATTTAATAAATTTAATTGTTGGTTTGCAATCGCAATTTCAATCTCTTTATTACGTATTTGATTTTTAATGTTATTTATCTCATCACTAGTCGGATATATTGGTTTTTGTTCTACTAAAGAATACAAAGTTTCTTCACCTATACTGAAATCAGTTTGGGCACTTAAAGGACAATCATTTTCAACATCAATAAAATTTAAACTATATTTTTTATATTTAAATTTATTTTGATCAAATATAGTATTCCTATAAATTTTACCCGAATTATCACAACCTTCCCATATTGTAGTTGCAGGAACTACTTGCTCAATTAAATCTAACCAATAGTCACCAATTTTATCCATAAATTCAAACATCGTATCATATGTAAATTTACCCGATAAATCTTTACCACAATTACTAGCGTTTAAGTACAATTCGTAGAATAATCTAAGTAATGGGTAATCACTTATAGTTTGTCTACTTTTGACATCAATTAAATTACGTAAAACCATTTGATCAAATACATCCTTAACCATTATAGTAGTTGGGTCAGTATCAAAATAATCTAATGGGTTAATACAAACTGAATATGTATTATTAGTAGTAACACCTGAAACACATTCTTTCATTTTACCACAATACTCACAATCACCTTTACAATTTGCACACTCATCAATATCCCTCCAATAACAAACTTCATTAAGTTCATCCCAACGATAATTTTTACCTAAACCTAATCCATCTACACCAGTATCATTTAATAATTTATTAATAGATAAACAACATTCTTTTGTGATTTCACTACTTTGATTAAATGTTTGTGCGGTTATTCCTACCCCAATTTGTTGTTCAACACCACCAGTATAAAGTGGTGTACCTGAATAAACATATATTTCAAATAAATTAATTGTCCCATCACTGTCCTCAACAATAAGACTAAATAAATTATCTAAATTTTTATTATTGTTTAGAACTAAAATATCACTATTACAACTATCTTTATCTATATAAAATTTAGAAAGTGTTTCACCTTTATCTAATAAATCGTAATAGTTGACATTAAGGGATTCAGAATAATTACCTGTTAATGAATAATAATCATTTTTTAACTCTAATAATTGATTTTGTAAAACATCAGTAAATGTCTCACAACTAAATGGTATACTACTAGATGTGGATGCACCTAAATCAATAGTATAATTTGTGAGTGTATTATTAATATTTAATACACCATTAAAATTAATGTAGGTAGATATTTGATCTTGAAAAATGTATTCTTCTGCCTGTTGGAATAACATATCTTCTCCCGATTGGAATATCTTATTATCTGTTTCACAATTTGTAGGGCAGTTATCACAATCTATTTTTTTCCAAAAATTAAATACGTCACACTCAATTGATTTTGCTGGATCAATACTAAATGTTGTATTTTTAACATTTAAAATTAAATCAGAATGGTATACATCATAATTAGTATAACGATATTCTAATTCAGTCCATAATCTATCTTCTGGACTACTGAATTTAACAATCTCATAGTTATTTGTTGATGCAGTGTTACATTCACCATCAGGATAAACAGTTTCTTTTTTAACACCACCTTCATAATACACCCAAGATTTTTTATTGTCAATAACACAACTCAATTGTGGTATCATACAATCATTTATGGATAATATTCTATTAGTTTTACAATCAGAAACATTAACCATTATATTATCCACTAATAGACAAACATTACATTCATAGTTTTCTATTTCTATAGAGAAAAAGAACTCTTTATTCGGATATAATCTCCTTAAATCATCACATACACATTCAGGAATAGTAAAATTAAATGTTTTCCAATCTGGTTCAAATAAATTACTGTTATATACTATATTTTGTGAAGATAATTGACTGAATATAGAGTCTTCTATTTGTGCCAATAATTGTTCGTCACCATCTATAATAATACCACTATAACCTTGTGTCGGATCAAACTCCCAAATAGGGTTCACCGATTGTGTGTATGGTAAATATGTTAAGTTTGTATCAACACTATTTTGAGTAGTTATATTATTATTATCAACAAATAATTTAAAATTTATTTTTAAATCATCAATGTAATTTAAATAATTGTTATTATTTGTTTCCTCATATAACTCATAATTACTTAATAATGTATTATACCAATTGTTATAACATTCCTCAACCTTTAATCCTATATTTAATAATATTTCATTTACTTCTTCTAGATATTTTTCTAATTCTATTAATATATTAGAATCACAACATATATTATTAATTGTAACTAAAATACATTGTTTTTGAGAGGAATCATAAATTGACTCAACACCAGTAACTTCTTTAGTACAACATTCTACAGAAATTGTTTCACCATTACTTAATATTACCCCATTTGGTGTAATAGCGATACTATTAAGTGGATATAAGGTATTACAATTTACCGCAAAATTATCTATTTCTTCTGGTTCAAGTGCAATAACTACACCTGTACCACCTACAGGCCCTACAGGACCTACAGGTCCTACAGGTCCTACAGGTCCTACAAGTCCTACAGGTCCTACAGGTCCTACAAGTCCTACAGGTCCTACAGGTCCTGCTGGGTTAGTAAGTATACCCGTACCACTCGTTCCGCCACCAGTAGTTATTAAACTCCTAATACCATAACAAGGTCCTTTTTTATATAATTGTGGATTTGTGCCAGGAATTAAAGTCCAATCTTCATTATAATAAGATGGATCCATAACTGCTCCCGCAGGAGTTGGTCCACTAGCAGGGTTTATTAAATATTTATATCCATTACCATAATCATAAACATAACTACCTATAGTTAATGTACATCCGTAGACAATAGGTGTTCCACCACCACCTTTACCCCCACCAGCTACTGTAATAGATTTATAAACATTTTGTTGTTGATTACTATTTTTTTCTATTACCTGTTGATTACTATTATTTTCTTTTAAAAGAGTTTCTATTTCAGATTTTTCATTAGTTAAAGTATTAATCTGATTTTGATTTTTAGTTAATTCAATATTTAGTCTAACTTTTTGTTTATCAGTAAGTGTTATATAACCACTAGTATCCGTTATACTTTTTTCAGTTACACCTAAAATTTTGGCAGTTCTACTAATAGTGTTTTTTGTATCATTAGATAATAATGTAGATTTTCGCAATGATTCGTCATAACTTAAAAAACTATTAGCGTTTGTTGTTAATCTATTTATATTAGTTGTTAAATCTTGTATTTGTTTTTCTAATTCAATTATTAAAACAGAATTATTATCAAATTTTGCCTTTACTAATTGTTCATTTAATTGATTTACATTTACACAATCACTAAACAATTGGGAATAAATGATTATTTGTTCTTCATTTTCTTTTGTTTTAGAGGAAACACAATTATTATATTCTTTATTTTTAGAACCATCATTTTTTTGATTACCATAAACAATTATGGTACAATAACTAAAATAATCAAAACTTTTTAATTCTTTTATTTTGTTTTCATAAATACTACAATCCAAACTAGTATCTACATTAGTTAAAGCTTTTTGTAGAACTACAATATCACTTTCTTTTTTACTAATAATATTTGTAGTCTGAGCCAATTTATTTTTAAGTGCAGTTTCCTGAGAACTATACACTTGTATTTGTTCATCTTTTTGAGTATCTATAAAATTAGTTTCTTTATTTAATTCCACTAATAAAATAGGATCGACACCAATAGGCGTATTAGTAGAATTACCACCACTAACAGGAGAATTAACACAATTTGTATTGTATAAATCAATAATTCTATCTATTTCAGATAGTAACTTTTGAAAATCAGAATTAACTTTACTCCATAAACCACACTCTAACGGTAATTGTAATGAGCATATATTTTGTGTTGTTATATATTCACCATAATTGATTTCACATGCATCTACATTAAAATTAATATTGTAACAATTATCTAATAATAAAATTAATTCATTTTTAATTTTAACATACGCCTTTATGTAAGATAAAAGTTCTGAATAATTAAAATTCAATGAATTTAAAAATTCATTCGAAGGATTATTTGACAATGTATTATAGTTTTGTATGATAGTATTAACCCAAACTTGATTAGTGGATGCCCATTGATTTACTGAAACTACATTACCCCCAATTCCGATACAACATTCATTATTTGGTTCTAAGACATTAGTATTTTGCCATATCACATATTCTTCTACAGGATCTAAACTATCATTAAAGTTAGTTTGTAAATTTTGAGATTCTTCATCACTATTAGTAAATGCAACAAAATTTAAACAATTTATATTTGTTTTAGTTGCATCATATATTATAGCTGGATGACAAGTTATTTGATCCGCACAATCTATTAAATTTTGTGCCTCATATTTTAACATATAGTCAAATGAAAAATCAATAGTACAACTACAATCATCTAATTCAGGTAATTTAAAACCACTCCATTTTTCACTAGCAAATACAATTGATACGTTATTTATTGCATCGCACGATAATTTTGTAGGGTCAACCGCCGCAGTTATTATACTATTAGGATTTGTCGTATAAGGGTTATTCCCATTAAAAGGAATCAAAGTATTATTAGTATAATCAATAGTAAATTGACCAAACTGATATCCATAATATTCTGCAATGTTTTTATAAAGATTACTTAACTCATCAGAACTATTCCAATCTAAAATAAAATTATTATCGTATATAATAGGCGTAAAACTTATTCTACCATACTCATCTATCGATTCTACTTCCCAATTTGATGGTGTCATAAGAGATGGATCTTGTAAAATAGAGTTAGGTAATGGTGCAATAGATATTGTTCCATTAGCCAAACCTTTAACTATTCTAGCCTCATTAAAACAATCCCAAAATATTTCAGTCGCATAGTAATTATAAACAGAACCTACTGGGTTTTGTAAATTATAATAACTATTATTAACTGAAAAATCTATATAAGGTAAAGTATAATTACTACTTGATGTTGTTAATTCCGTAACAGTATTTTCATTTGTTTTTAAACAAACAATATAACTAGATACTTGATTATTTTGTAGAGATATCTTAGGTGTAGCAACATTTAAAGAAGTTGATGGTGTTGACTGATTTGACGAATTTTGAGTTACCACTTGATAATCAAAACCGTACCAAGCACAACACTCTGGACTACTTACAATTGAAGTTTGATTACAACTTATTTCATTAAAATAATTACTACAATTAGATAATATAGGTACACCTATAAGACTATTAGTTAATAGACTAGGATTATTATTAGCAATACAATAGTTTGATATATAACTTTCTGGTGACCCATATTGTTGTTGGAATTCTGTCAATGATATCTGAGTATTTATGTATTGGTAACATTTACCATTGATTTGATATGTTCCTTCTTGTGGGGTAGTATTATTAGTCATAGTAAATACTACTATACCATTAGGTAAAAATGAATTAGGTGTACCTATACAAGGTGCCAACTTAGAACAATATTCTGTCTGTCTACCATATTCATTTACATATGAAACATAATTACCCCCTAATGATACACAACAAGAAGGGAATTCGTCAAATGATACTTTTAAACCATCGTCATTAGTATAATAATAAAAAGGACTACATTCTTCCAAATTTAAATTAGAACAACTATACTCAATTAAATCCTTTTCTGTTTTATTTAAACAAATTTGTAATGTTTTATTAATATCACAATTTTCTGTAGCGACTTCATTTAAACAATTTTTTAGCGATAATTCATAGTTATTTTTTATAATTTGCCATTCAGGTGAATAAATCAAATAATTATCTTTTTTTATTAATTCTAAAAATGCATTATATTGAGTTTCTGCCTCATCAAAAGATTGTTGTAAAGTAGTTTTACCATCGTTTTGTAGTGGGGTTTCAATTATACTATATTCAACATCTAAACATTCTTCAATTGGTTGGTAACCGTTAATTAATGAGTTAAACGTAATTTGTGTAGTATAAATATCAGAATTATCACTTATACCGTTAAAAATACCATAGTTATAGTTTAAAAAGTAATTTTGGACTAAGGTATTCGCGGTTATAGTTACTGTTGGCTCATTATCAAAATTAGGTATAAAACATCTACTAAAATATTGTAAATATTCGTTACCGCCATCATAAGGTCCAACATGAGGATTATTACCGTTCAAAACTGATACAACATTAGAACCGTAAGTTTCCCTATACCATCCTCCAGCTTTTTGAAAGTACATTTCAGTAAAATCATTTTCTACTAAACCACCAGTTTCTGGATCAATAAAATTACTTATTACTATGTCACCATTAATAGGTGGTAATGGAAAACCATTTTCATCATACGGTATATTATCTAAATTAACTTGTCCCGTATAAAGATATAAAAGTTTTTTAATTTCTTCTATATCTAAAGGTTTATCCACAATGACAATATATTCATTAAAATTAACTAACGATTCTGGTGCCCCAATGAATCTAAATAAAAATTCTACTGCCTTTCTACTACCCTTACTTTTCCATAACCAAGCAATATTAAGAATTAATCTCCTATAAAGTTCAATATCTATTTCAGCTTGTGTCATATTTACCGATGTCCCACTAAAAGTAGTAGAACCATTACTAGGTAAAAATAATTTACTAAATGAAGCATCAGTGATAAAATTTATAGGTTCTAACCCTAACATAAAAGCCAAATCTTTTACTAAAGAATCTGGTACATTATTTCTTTTATCGTATGTTACTACATGTGCAAATTTTATCGCATTTATATATTTTTTTACATAATCAAATTCAACACCATATATTCTAAGTAATTTAGTAGCCTTTTCACCATTTATTACATAATCATTACCATCTGCCTTAGGCAATGAATCAAAACTACTTATTGCTTCAGTAGTATATTTTCTAATTATAGTATCAGTTTTTGTCTCATCTAAACCTTCACCTAATTTATTTAACGAATCTAAGTATGCAATATAAAAACTATCGAAAAAATTTAAATTGTATCCATCTTCTAATATTGGGAAGTTTAATATAGACTTAGATGTTAATAATACACCATCATCAGTATAATTAGTACTTATTATTTCAGATTTATATTTTGGGTATATATTTCTATTTAAAATGTTTAATTGGAAGTCATTTAATCCACTAAAGAATTTTTCTATTTCATCCTCATTTGGTTTTATAAAATAAGGTATCGATGCGTTTACATTGTTAAATAAGAAAGATAATTGGGGTATAAAGATACCCGTTAATTCAGGAAATGGATTACCCTCAACAACTAATCCTAAAACAGAATTTGTTTTTTGAACTGACGGTGTTATATTTTTAATTTTCCTAACAATACCATTATGCTCTACAACATAAGAACCATATTTTAATGTAAAATTTCTTAATGGATTGGATGTATCGTTATTACCAACGTATTGAGAATCCAATGTGTATTTAATATTGTAAGGGTTAACAAAGAAATTACTATTTACTGAAAAAGTAGATTCGTCCGCTTCAATATCATACACATAATCAGTAATATTGTATCCTGTTATACTACCAACTTTATTATCAACATAAATAGCGGCAGGCCATTTTTCTTGAATTTCAATAAGGGATGCCCTAATTAATTCTTTAGCTGATCCATACCATATATAACTTAATGGATTTGTTATATCTAAATTTAATTTAGTTCTAATATTTTTTTGAATGTCTAATTGAACTGTACCTTCATTTACAATATCATCTAATGTAAAAAATTTAGATCTAGCACCCTGTTTAAATAAAATATCTGGTTTAGGATCTAAATTTACGGATATTGAAAAATTACCGTTTGTGAATAACGTAGTACCTCCATCACTAGTAAGTTGAAAACCTACTAAATCAGGACTAAAATCCCTATACTCAATGTTATCATTGAAAAATATTCTTTGAGCATATCCCGCTACTTTTATTCTTTTATTCACCATTTAGGTTTTTAAAAATTAGTTATGTCATCAAAATCTTTTGTTGGATCAATAGTAAACTTCTGTTCTCTAACTTCATACAATGGTTTACCTGTAAATTGATCTTTAACTTCATATAAATTGTATTGTCTATAAATTTCATTACCGAAATTGTATATAGTATAAATACCATCTTCCAAAGATTTTGTTTGGTTGGAGAATAATGCATATGCTAAAGTTTCTTCATCAAACTCTACCATCTCTATTTCCAACATAACTGGATTAAAAAACGTATTTGTAATAATAACTTCTTGTTGTGGATTACCAATAAAAGGAGTCGCATTTGGTTTTATTGATGGTGCGGAAGCTGGAGTAACTGTACAAAAAACACTTGTTGAATTGTCGTTAAATGTATAAGCTTGTGACGCATTTGAATTACCTTGATTTTGTGTAATGGGTAATGCCCTATTATTTGATGTGACTATCCTAAATAAATTTTGAATTTTGTCTTGTCCAGTACCAGTTTGTTCTTTAAGATATTCTATCCTATACCCAACTAAGTTACCATTCTCAAATCTATTTTGAAACTCTAATGGTATTTGATTTATATTAAAGACTATTCCCTTCACATCTTGATTATCAATAAGAACCGCACAATCTTGTATTATGGCTCTAATTTGTTTTGGTCGTATAATAATATTATAATAACCTTTTGCCCCAAAAACTGATGTAGGTAGTTTTAATGTGTATAATCCACCAAATATTTCACTTATATTACTAGGATTTGATGCGGGTATCAATACTTGTGCAGGGTCCAAAGGAAATAACTCTACCGATGTTATTGATTCTCTATTAGGTGTATAACTGTAAAAAATTTCTACATCTTCTACTGATACATCTGCTGGTCTTATTGTTCCATAATTTCCTGTTGCCATAACTTTATTTTTATATTCTTATAAATCCACCTCTATTTGTGTCAATGTCATTAGTTGATTTGATTTCTGATAAAATTGCGTGTCTTTCAAATATATCAGCAATACCTCTATTTATAAATACCACACTCTTAACTTCTGGTTTAAAAACTACACCTAAATATTCTTCTTTTTTTGTATTTGCGTTAATAGATGTATTAAATTGATTCCATCCACCATTTGAAGCTATAAATTCTGTTTTATTATAACTTATTTCTTTACCGTATTCATCTATTGATTTTTGGTATTCATCTTTAAATGTTTTATAAAAAACACCTGTATTTTGTATATCATTTACCAATGAACCTATTTTATATGTAGTTTCTGTTAAACTATCATTTATAACCCCATTAAATATATTTTTAGGATCATCAGAAACATTTAAATTTGTGACATATATATCATTTCCGTTAATATCTTTTCTATAAGATTTAACCTGTTTAAGTAACCCATCATCAGTAGTGCCAGTTATAGTAGCAACAGGACTAAAATAAAAATTTAATGGTGCACCCGCCAATCTACCGTATTCAAAAGAATTAAAACCAACAGGTTTATTAATTAATGACGGATTTTTTGGTATAAATGATTCATCAGTAAATAACCCCATGTCATCAATATCTTGTTTTAGAAAAACATTTATATCGATAGTATTAGGTATTTTTTGTCCAAAAGAATCTAAAATAAAGTTACCTTCTTTATCTATTTTAAAATTAGGTATTTTACCATAATAATAATTAGGGTTTGTTTCATCTATTATAGTTTTACCTTCAGAATTTTTTATCAAAACACTTTTAGGTATACTTCTTATAGTATAATTTTCTAAATTTCTTTTTTTCCTTATTATTTCCATATCATTTATAAATATCTAAGGAGTGATTTGCCAAAATGTTAGTGTAGGAATTCCACCGTTTGATGGGTTTAGATTAACACCTGGAGGTAATTGTAATTGTTTAGCATTAGGTGAAAATTTGTATTTATATATTCCATTATCATTTTTAAGAATAATTTTTAAATAAAAAATACCATTTTCACCTTCTAAACTAGTTATTGTTATATTATTTGGGTTAATGGTTTTAGATGCTGCCATATCATATGTTTTACCATTACCAGCATTGTTAAATTGCACTGCACCATAAATAATATATTCTTGATTAGGTGCGGTATCAACTAAATCCTTAAACCAATATATTTGAAATCCTTCATTTATTTCTTCTGGTTGTGTTACAGGATCACCTAAAGTAAAAGTTATAGGACAATCATCTATGGGTAAGACAAACCCGAATGAATTTTCTTGTTCTTTACCTACCTGCACATAAACATCATAAAATGAAAGTAATTCATTTTGTCCACTATAAGGTTTATCAAAAAGTGAAAATCTTATAAAACTATTTATAAATCTATTAGTTCTACAAAAAATATCATCAAATATAAAACCAATATCTTTATATAAACCAGGTACCGCACCTGTTCCCCTATGTAGAGGTGCACCTAACGCAATACTTTCTGGTGTATAAAAATTTAAATTTATTTTAAACTTACTTATTAAATTCCAATTATTATCTGCGGGTTTAAAAATAACTTTTTTATAATCTATTATCGGATTTATAGAATTTTCTACTTCTTCATCTACAAATTTATCTTGTATTAGTTCTGCATTATCAACAGGAAAAAAATTTGTACCCAATGCGATATCAATAGTAGTTCCACTACCAATTTTATCAATCAATATTTTTCTTTTATCAACAAACATCGTCAATTTCTTTTTCTTTTAATACTGAGAAATCAATACACCCACCACCAATATCTCTTTTACCTAATTCATAGTCACCAATATAATCCCCTAAAGTCACCTCCAACTCAATAGGTATAAAACCATTATAATTAACTAAATTTAATAAACCATCTGATCCACCAGCATTAACAATATTAGATACTAATGTACCAGAAGTAAAAGTATATCGTAAAAAAGTAGGATCTTCTATTAATTTTAAAAATTTATTTTGATTTACGTTATTTACATCAGATGCCCCTAATGTAAGAGTTTCCGATATCAATAGAAATTCACATGGCGGATCTTGCCTTTGGAAATAAAATCTTTTATCTAAATATAGGTAATGTGCCCCATCTTCAAATGGGTAATCTACTCCATTACCAGTACTATCTATTTCACCTATTTCTAATAAATCTCTCCATTTAAACACGTTTGGAGAAATCTCTGTCGCATAATCAGGTATTCTAAATGATTTTCTTAACTTAACTAAATCTGTTGGGTTAGTAATGTTATATTTATCAATAATAGATTGTAAATTAACTACTGGATTTATAAAATTCGCAAATTCTCTAATTTGTATTAAATTAAAAGGTGAATATATATAACCCTCTGTTTTATTTTCTTTTGTATTATCTATTTCATTTAATCTTTCTCTATAAACTGTATTAATTCTATGGTATATTACTTCTAACCTTCTTTCCAATAATTCATTTTCATTATATTCTACAATATCACCATCAAAAATATCATCTGATTCATCTATATTTTCATAATAGAATGAACCAACAAAATTAGTATCACCATATGATCTTACATTATAGTTTACATTTGTATCATTTTCTAATAGATAACCTGCGGAAATCTTAGTCCAAAATCTTGTATTAAATGGTGTCGGTAAATTTTGTTGTTTATATTGCCAATATTGTGTATTAATCGATGTTGGATCGTTATCGTTATCATTTTTTACAATAGTCAAATATAATTCACTTAATGGTCTATTTAAATTATCTACTAATCCATTAACATCAACGTCTTTTTTAAAATTAAATGCCGCAACATCGTCATTAAAATATGTAACCCCATATGCGGCAGGGTATATATCATAATCTTTATAATCAGAACTAGTTAAAGATTTAAATTGTCTAACATAATAAGATGATGGTTTATTTCTAACTACTCTTTTAACTGTACTAATACCAACAGTAAAACTTATATCCGATGGATTAACATCAATTACAAAAGTTCTAAGTTTATTATCATTAGTTTGGTTACCTAATTTAAAAACTTTAAAAGGTTTTACCCCTAAATTTAAAGTATTATTTAGTGTGTTATCAATAAAGTTTAATAAACTTATTCTATCACCATCTATTAATCCGTGATTCATTGCAGTTCTAAAACCAGTATATTTTCTACCATTAAGTTTGATTGTAAACTGTTCTATAATTGGTATTCCGTCTTTTAATGAAATATTTGCACCATTTTTAACTATAACTATATCTTTACTTTTAAACGGGTATGTTATTTTCAATAAAAAATTCTGAATACCATCACTATCCAAAAAATTTAATCTATCATAACCAGGATCAAATGGGAAGAATTCGCATAACGCACTTTTGTTATCATTAAATTGTAACGCATCTTCATCAGGTTCATCATTATAATAACCTATCCAGCCATCTTTCTCAAATATTGCACTACTTAAAATTGGTTTACTTACAATATTTTGGTTTTGATTCCTATAAATTTTTATATTTTCATTAAAAATAGTGTTACTTATAACTGGTTTAACTACGCCATAAAATCTATATATACCACTTTCTCTTCTTTCCTTTTCGAATTGTTCAAACTGACTTACTGTTGTATCAACTTTATTAAGTGGTATAGGTTTATTAACATTTTCTAAACCAAATTGTATTTGTGTATCTACATTTACATTATTAGGTAATCTAACACTATTTAATAATATTTTATTTGTATCTTCCATTTTTAATCAGTTTGAAAATTTCCACTAAAATTAGTATTTGTTAGTATTGGTGGTGAACCTACCTCAACTTGTTGTAATAAAGTTTCACCTAAACAAGTTTTATAAATAGTAAATGGATTTTGATTCTCATTCCCAACATTAGGAGAATTATTAATATTCTCATCAACAGTAGAATTAGATGGACCAATACCTTTAAGTGTTGTAGCATTTATTTTATCTGCAAAAAATAGTGAAACGGTTTTATGCAATGCAGTCTTTCCTGGTACTAAACCAAAATAAAGATAATAAGGGGTTTGTGTTCTGTTAAATTTAATACCTTTAATTGTGTCTAAACCATTTAATCCATCATCAGTTTCATCAATACCACCATTTGCGGTTTGCCCAAAATTTAAAGAGCCACCATTAGGGTAATTTACATAAGATGAGGTTTGACCTGGCGCTAAACCATAAAAATAATCGACACTACCATTTGTTTTATAATAACCACACGCATCACCTGTTATAAATGAATCACCATCATTATATTCTGATAAAATTATTTCACCATCTAAATTATAATAAAGTGGTGTACCATCTGTTAAAGTTAATGGTTGATATGTTTGGTAGTCATTATTAAATTCTATTGAACCGGGTCTCATATGATGAAATTTTAAGTTAGAAGCTTTATAACCATTAAATCTTCTACAAAAATAATTTCTTACATCAGTATCATGATTGAAACGTAAAAAACAATTACCTATTTCTATACCAATATCATTTGCATCGATAATTTCAACACCAACTTGTGATTGATTTACTGTTGCCGCAATATTAGAACAAACTGTACTAAAACAACTAAATTCTACATATGCCCTTAAATTAAGTGATAAATCTTTTTTATCATCAAATTTTTTAATTTCTTTAATATTACCATTTAAGTATGGTGTGGCACTACCCAATTTAGTTTTAAATTCTTCATAACTAACATTGAATGTAGTTGTTGGGATATCGTTTAAAATAAAAGGTATGTCATCTATATCGCAAAAAACACTACTACCTAATTCCATAATAGTGGTAGGTAACATTAAATTTGCTTTATATTCTGATAAATTATATTTAACATCGTTACTAGGAATATATGGTGTATAATATATTTCATTATCCCACCAAGTTATTAAACCATGTTTTATTATTTTAATGTAATTATTATATGAAGTTACATCATATACGCAAGGTGCAACACCATTAGAGCCACAATCTGGTTCACAAGTAGGTGTTGGGCATTCAGATTCTTCATTCGCATCTGAAGTTTCTCCTTCAGGTTGGGTTATATTCTCAAAGAAATTTTGATTATCAGGTAAAAATTCGACTGAGGGTAAACTAGTAGTATATAATGAACAATCATTAGATGTTTTGAAATATTCTTTTCTTTCCATCATTCTTGTATCGTCACAAATATTTCTATGGTGACCGTGACCACCTATGTTTTCCCAAGAAGTTGTACCGTCTCCGCCATCAGTTTCAACATACTCAGGTTTTCCGTGAACTCCAGGAACTTCTCTATCTTTTATTTCATATGGGATACCTTGAGCATTAAATGTATTTTGAAAGTCTGTAAAGGAATTAAATTTTATTGTACAACCATCAAATGATGGAGTGTTCCCTTTAAATTCTAACTCTTTTACTGCCAAATTTAAATTAGGTGTTTGTAAATCATTTTCTTCTGTACCATACCAATCAGTAACTCTTCTACCTTTTATCTTTGCATTACATCCATTAACACTTAATGTTGGATTAGAAAATAGTATCGATGGTATTTTAATTCTCCATTGGGTAAATGAGGGATCTCCCTGAAAATTTTGACTGTTACCTCTTTCTCTACAATCAAAATCACAAAATTTATCTTTTTTAATTTGTCCAAATTTACGTTTAGATTTTTTTAATTTATATTTTCTTTTAATTAGTGGGAAATATAAAGTACCACCAACCCAATCATTATAAAAATCAAATTTCAACATTCTAAGAAAAACTGCTACAGGCTCCATTACACAAGAAACCCAATCTTTAATTCCTGCAGTTTGTAAACCACCACAATTCAAACATTTAAATGGTTCAACAAATGGTGAATTACAACCTTGTGAATTACCAAATGGACTCTTTATTAAAGTAACCCTTATATCCAAACCTTCATCTGCACATTTTAAACCTATTAGAGGTATTTTAACACAACATTTACTACAACAAGGTGGACTAGAAGGGACACCTGCAGTGGCTAAAGCCTGTATAGTCGCATTATTACTAGAACATCCATTATAAGGATATGATGGGTTATTTTGTGAAGTAGGGCAACAACTATGGGTAGAAGAAGCAGGACATATTCCTTTACATTTATTACACAATAAAGGACTAAAAATACATCTCCATTTTATATAAATTTTTAAAGTAAATACTGTCCCACCCGAACTGGCACACTCATTCCCACAACCATTCGTACCATCACCACAATCACCAACTCCACCTGGTTGAGGGCAATATAAATTTTTATATGGTTGGTTACAAAATTCAAATCCAGCTGGTAAGTTAAAACAATAAACTAAATAAATTGTCAACCCAACAGGTATTTTTATTGAGCATATTTGGGTTATAAGTCCATTAATGATGTTTAATATCCCATTAATGAATCCTACTATATGACCAAAAAAAGTTAATATAAGACATATTATAGTATATAAAGGATTTAAATTAATATCAATTCTATTTGTTGGGAATTTATTAACACCTTCCGCATTTAATATATCTTTAATACCTATAAAACCTCTTGCCTCATCTCCATTCTTACCACCTAATTTTTGATACCTACTTATATATTGTTTTACAGTATAAACTTTTTTCCACCTAAAAGGATAAAATTCTTCTAAATAGTTATATTGGTTTCTTAAATCATTTGCATACGGTGTACCAGTAGTTATTGTAGATAACTGTTGGTTTATGGTAAAATCCTGACTATTCTTTAAATCTTCGGGACTATATTCACTAAAATTAAAATTATTATTTGTATTAGGGACTAAAAATTTCGCCCTTTGTCTTAATCTTTTATCATTAGAAGTGGCATCCATAGAAATCCTAAATCTATAATCACCTTCAGTGGCAACACCTTTAATTCCATCAGGAGAAGGTACTAAATTACCAAACTCATCAGTTACCACTTTTCTTATGTTCATAGGAACTAATAAAGACCAGTTACCATTATCGTCAATACCATTACCTTTAAAACTATATTTTTCTATTCTACCATCAACTGTTCTCCTTAATGCCTCTATATTACCTGCACCAGTAATAACTTCATTCATTTTACCCATTTCTCTGGCTGGTTTACAATTCTTATTTAAAGAATCTTTTTCATCGTCAGAAAAAACACTACCCATAAAAATGGCAGTGGGTACTAATTCTAAATTATCGATAGAGATATCATATCTATTTATACCTAACCCATTACCGACACTTAAACTATCACACCAATAAGGTTCAATTCTTACAGGTATATTTTCAGAAAAAATTTGTGGTAAACTATCTAAATTATTAGAAGATTTAAATTTAAATCTATCTTTAAATAAATCATCACTATATCCTTGTTCTATTAATTCAAAAGGTCTCACAGATAAAAACCCTATATCACTTACATCCATATCATAATGTAAGAAATGATCACCTACTGGAACACCAAATAAAATATAATCTCCCGCCTCATTTGTTGTAGTAGTATATTTATAATACTTCTCATAAATTTCTAAAGTAGTATTATTATCTAATATTTCTCTTTTTTTAGGAAATGTACCAACAGGTGTATGATCTAATGTTTGTTGATTTTTAGGTAATACATTATATCGTATACCATTTTTATTTTTTTGATCAGGAAATGGTTCTGTATAAGGATAGATTGATGATTTAACAGGATCTTGTAAATCATTATCATCTACAGGTACAAATATAGAAACTCTAACATTTGGTACACCAAATCCATTATTGATTATAACCCTACCCGCAATTACTCCATATTCAGAACAAAAACTTTGGTAATCGTCTTTTTGTGATATTTTTAAACTTAATATTTCTAAATGATCATAATTTTGACTAAGATCAACATTAACCTTTAAATACCCATTGTCATTACCTGGTGTTGTCCTAATTCTAAATGATTTAGACATATTAATATCATTTTATCCTTTTATTATTTTTTATTTTCAAAAATTTCTATATCATCAAATTCTGTTTTAGTTTTATTTTCTTTTTTTTCTTTGTAAGAAACTGTATCTTTAAATTGTCTTTCACGTTTCTTAACTTCTCTGTTATGTTTAAATTTCGCATAAGAAGTTAAAATACCAATAAAAAAGTCTTTAAATTTTTTACTTACTTTAGGTAAAGACTTTGGTAAAAAGAATGTCATAAAAATTTGTCCAACTAAAACTAAAATAATTAGTGGTAATACAACCACTATCGATAAAAACGCAATGATTTTAAAAAAGAAATTACCATTATAATTCCCATTCTGAATTGATTCAGGAATTAAATTAATATCCATAGTTTGATTTTGTTTACCCCCTTTTTTACTTTTTTGATTACATGTTTTACATTCCATAACTTTAATTTTTTTTATTAAAACTAATTATTTTTTTAAAAAAGTAATTACTATGAGGTTGAAATTGTAACTTTAATATCTTTATTTGGGTATTTAATCTCAAACATCGCATTAGGTGCACCGAATAAAGTATATCTACCTAATAAATCAATTTGTCTTGTAACATCATCAATATATGGTTGAGCTATCTCATTTAAAGAATATTTACCATTTTCGTTAACTTTATTATAAACTCTAAGATCGGTAACATTTAATACACCTGCCACATTGTTAATATTTTCAACTAATTGTGAAAGATAGATATTATCACCCATTTCCCATTTATTTATATCAAAATATTGTGTAATAGATGAAATAACCCCTGAAATAACTTCTCCTTTTGGTACTGCCTTATCTGCAAAAATATCTACCTCAAAACCTAAATTTATTACCCTACCATTTTTAACCGTAACATAATCATTTATCATTCTAAAATCAGCCAAATATTCGGCAATATTTTGTTTTAATGCTGAAGTGGCTTCAGTAGTTAATTTACTACTAGCGTCTAATGCTAATATATAAACATTTATTTTATTTCTTTCTTCCCACACACCTGTTCTAAAAGGAACTCCAAATTTACCAGGCATCAATGGTATTCTACTTTGATAATCTTTTATAGTTACACATCTATTTTGTGCCGAAAAATTATATTTAACTAAATTTCTTATTTCTTCCACAGATGGTTCTTCTTTACCACCTAACGCAGGAATTGGGTTATTAACACTAATACTATTACTAATAATTCTATTTATATTGGAATCGTCTCCATTAATAATTGTACTAACTGTACCCAAAGTAGTTATTGTGTTAGGACCAATATTAGAATCTTGTCCCCCACCTATTCTATACCTTACATATAAAGTATTATTTGTTTGTGGTATCTCACCTAAAGAAAGGTTATTTACTACTCTACCTATTCTATCTATTTGTCCTCTACATCCTACAAAATCATTTAATTCAGAAATATCGGCATCACCTGCACCAAAAGTAATTTTACAAAATCCATTATCTGTAAATTCTTTTATGAACCTTTTAGGTGCATTTTTCCATTTTCCGACAACTACACCTTCTCTATCTGATACCGCATTTTCATCCTCAATATAAATTTCTGCCTGTGCCAATGCAGGTACCTCATACCAACTTAAATCAAAATTAGAAAATTCATCTTCTGTTGGGTTATTTACAAAGTTAGTACCTTCTTTTATTATAATATTTTCAATAGATAAGACATTATCTTCTGGTAATATTATTTCTAAAAATGGTCTATAATCTCCCCTACCTAATGTTTTTTTATAAATTTTAGTAAAACCATTTAACATTATTTCTCTTTTTGTAAGTGAGTAGTTTTGGATAATTCCATTACCGTCAATATTAGGTATTACTAATCTGTTAGGTATTCCTCCAGTAGTGAAAGGAGATGAAAAATCACAATCCTCAATAAGTTCAAATACTTTACCTGCACCTGTTGCCTGTGAACCTTTTAAAATTTTAGGTGCATAACTTATATCAAATGTATCACCATTTACAGGTATATTAGTCACAGTCCAATCTACAATAGTAATACTAGGTCTTTTACCTGGTATATTTAAACCAAATGTTCTAGCCAATTCTAATATAGAAGATCTTTCTTGTGCGTAACTAATTTGAGTTTCATTAAACATTCTATCAGTATGGAATGATAACATATCTCCAACCGCAGCGTTTAATTCTAATAACATCATACCAACAGAAGCATCATTAAAATCTGAAAAAATTTCTGGATAATATTTTTGAATGAATTCTATAAGTTGTAATCTTACGTCAGAAAAATTACGTGCATTATAATCAATTTTTTTTACCATATCTTAGAATGTTAAGGTTACTGTATCTGTACTTGTGAAAGTTCCCTCTGTAACAGTATAAGTTAACTCCACAATTATTAATTCTTCTATGTCATTATTCCTAAATGAAATATCATTTATAATTAAATTAGGTATATATAATTTAATTGTATCATTTAGATTATTCCTTATATCCGCATGTGTTATCTCATCATTTGGTTCGAAAATGAATTTTTTTAAATCACTACCAAAATCAGGAAGATATAATCTTTCACCTTTATTCGTTAATAAAAGATGTAATAAATCTGCCCTAATCGCATCTTTATCACTTTTATTCAATTTAAAATAAAAACCGTTTCCAGCATCTCTAAAAGGAAAATCAATATTTATATACCTAGTCTTTGCCATATGTATATAAATATAATACTATAAAATTTTTGAAAAGAAATAATAAAATAATTATTCTTGACTACATTTAATTTGCATATTGAATATTGTTCTATCTAGTGGGGAAAATGCCAATACTATTAATTCAAGATTTTCTGTTTCTTTATTAATTTTAAAAGAAGCACCTGATTTCATTATAGAACCATATCTACCTATGTTATCCGCAATACTTCCTGAATTTATTATGTCATCGGTTATTTTTTCCGCTTCAGCATCACCATTTTTAAATATATCTTTTACGTTTAACTTACCACCCTCAGATTTAATCGCCGCATTAATACTTTCTAATAAACCATCTTCACGTTTATAGATTATTAATTCACCAACAAAATTTCTTACAATGTTTTCCATTTGACTATAATCGTTATCACCATCAGCTAAAGATTTTTTAATCTTTTCTTTTGTTGTTTTTGATTGTAACGGTAACATTTTTTTTCTTTCTGGAATACTTAGCGCAATTTGTCTATATTCTGTATTATAAACATCCCCCATAAATCCACTAAAGAATTCTTGATCTCCATATCTAACATAAAATGCGTCAGGAACTACTAATGAATCAAATGCGATTGTTATAACATCACCAGCACCAGCAGGAAAACTACTTTTAACTGTTGCCGCAACAAAATTATTTTGTTTTGTTCCTCTAGCACCTTCTTTTTTATACTCTTGATTACATTTTATTGGGGGTTTAGGTGTAATACAATTACACGCATCCTCTGTTGGTTTTATTTTACCTTCTGGACAATCACATTTTTCAGTTTTTTCATTATATGTCATCCCATCAGGACATTTACATTCACCATTTTCATCACGTTTCATACATT
>Ga0194117_10000187_pt1 | contig 88870 bp, 76 predicted proteins | sample TA2MahsurfametaG_FD_160579 | JGI IMG/M metagenome (GOLD analysis project Ga0194117, IMG submission 160579) | Freshwater microbial communities from Lake Tanganyika, Tanzania - TA2015009 Mahale N1 surface | ecosystem: Environmental > Aquatic > Freshwater > Lake | place: Tanzania: Lake Tanganyika... | reverse complement strand
GGTGGACCAGTCTTCAAAGAGGTTATGAGTTACATATTGCAATCGCGAAACATCCCGCCAACAGGGCAAGTCTCATCTCCCTATGCACTCACCTACAAGGATTATCAGCAGAAGATAACGATGCAGGTCAACAACGAAAATGGCTCGCGCGATTCGAAGAAACCTCGCGGCAAGAAGGAAGTGAAGGCCGCAGCACATGGGTAATCTCGCTGTAACACCATCACGGGGTGGCCACGAATTCTCACTTGATCTTCCGCTATCGCGCAGAAACCTTGCAGAGGTTGCGGCATACCTTGGCCCGATCTATCCAGCGAGTGGAGAATGGGCGAAAGTTTCCGTAACTGATATCACGAGCGATTCGCATTCGGTCACGCCAGGTTCGCTCTTCGTAGCGCTTCCTGGAATTCGAAGACATGGCGCGAGCTATGCTCTTGATGCGATCAAAGCAGGAGCGGTTGCGATTGTTACCGATCAAGCAGGGGATTCGATGATCTCGGATCGCTCCATCCCGATAATCACTGTCTCGCGCCCAGAGGTAGACCTTGGTCATCTCGCTCATTGGTTCTATGACAATCCCATGACCAAGATGTATGCAGCTGGTATTACCGGAACGAACGGCAAGACAACGACAACCACGCTTCTCTATGAAATCTGGCAAGAGGCGGGATTTGCAGCAGGCCTCCTGGGCACGATTGCAACGAGGATGCCTGGAATAGAGATACCCGCAATCCGCACCACCCCTTCAGCTGATTCGATCGCTCGAAGCGCTGCCCAGATGGCCGAGCTCCATGTGCGAGCACTTGCCATGGAGGTGAGCTCGCATGGTCTCGCGCTTCACCGAATCAATGGCGCACGTTTTGCCGCGGTCGGTTTCACCAATCTCAGCCAGGATCACCTCGATTTCCATGGAACGATGGAAAGTTATTTCCAGGCAAAATCGAAACTCTTCTCGCATGAATTCGCAGAGAGAGCATTTATCAATATTGACGATGAATATGGCGCACGGCTCGCGGAATCAGCTGAGATTGAAGTGTCGACACTCTCATTGAGTGATAGGCGAGCAACCTGGCATCTCATCGACTATCACCGGACTCGAGTCGGTTATCAGATTCAGGTGCGAGGTCCTGAAGGAATCTTGGTTGAGAGTGAGATCGGGATTCGTGGTCGACATAACCTTGAGAATTATTTGATGGCTCTTGCTTTTGGCTATGACAGCGGGGTCGATTCACTTCTATTGGAAAGAATTTCGCCAGTGTTGCGCGGAGCTCCTGGAAGACTGGAGCGAGTTGATCTCGGCCAAGATTTCGAGGCCTTTGTTGATTACGCCCACTCACCCGAGGCGGTTGAGAAAGTCATTGCCACACTGAGAGAGAGCACGGAAGGCAAGTTGATTTCAGTGATTGGTTGCGGTGGTGATCGAGATAAGAGCAAACGACCTTTGATGGCGAAAGCCTCAGTAGAAGGCGCAGATATCTCTATCTTTACCAGTGATAACCCACGAAGTGAGGATCCAGAAACGATTATCAACGAGATGACTAGTGGGCTCACCTTAAGTGCGGCAGTGATCGTGGAGATCGATCGTGCTGAGGCAATAGCGAAGGCTGTGGCGATGGCTGATAAGGGAGACTGCGTCGTTGTTCTCGGCAAGGGACATGAACAAGGGCAGGCGTTCAAAGATCGAACCGAACCATTTGATGATCGAATCGAACTTGCGAAAGCGATTGAATCCCTTGCATCTATTCGTAATCGCAAATCGGGCAAGAGCTGATCCCATGATCTCCGCTTCCACTGTCGCGAAAGTCGTTGGAGGCGTGCTCCACCAACTAAGCGGTGATGAATTCACCGACGGATCACTCTTCTTTGACTCGAGAGCGCCTCGAAGGAATGGAATCTTCCTCGCGCTGAAAGGTGAGCGAGTTGATGGTCATGACTTTGCTAAGAGTGCAGGTGGCGCATTCGCTCTCCTTGAGCGAGAGAGTGATTGCCCTGCGATCATCGTCTCGGATGTCATGCAAGCCGCTGGAAAGTGGGCCGCCTACTACCGATCGCAACTTCGAGATCTCACAGTAATTGGAATCACGGGATCGCAAGGCAAGACCACTACTAAAGACATGATCGCTCATATCCTCAAGAGCACATCATCGTCGAAGCATCGTGGCACAGTCGCACCGATTGGCTCCTACAACAATGATCTAGGTTTACCGGTAACGCTTACCCAATGCAATGAGTCGACCGGGTTCTGTGTCGCAGAGATGGGTGCAAGACACCTCGGCGATATCCTTCGATTGGCCGAGATGGCGCGACCAAATGTTGGCGTGGTTCTCAAAGTTGGCACAGCACATCTGGGCGAGTTTGGATCGCGTGAAGTGATAGCGAGGGCAAAGTCAGAATTAGTCATGGGAATCGAGCACGGGGGAGTGGCGATCCTGGGCACATACGATGAATTCACGCCAAAGATGGCAGAGAGTCGAAGCGATCTCGAGGTGCTTCGATTCGGTGAGACCGGCATTGAGGAGATCAGAGCGACTGATGTGGAGATGAGATCTGGTTTTGCCCATTTTGAGTTGGTCACACCTCATGGACGTGAAGCAGTCGAACTCAATATCGCTGGAGCGCACCATGTCGCCAATGCCCTTGCAGCTGCAGCCGTGACTTTCAAACTTGGGCTGAGTGATAACGAGATAGCCACGGGTTTAACCACCTTTAAACCTGAGAGCAAGTGGCGAATGGAGATGAGCGAAATCTCGGGAGTGATGATTATTAATGACTCCTATAACGCCAATCCAGAGAGTATGGCGGGTGCGCTACGAACGACAGCGCTTTTGGCTCAAGAGCGAGGAGGTCGAAGTTTCGCCTTCCTCGGAACAATGCATGAACTCGGCCCTCAAGCAGATTTACTCCACCGAGAAGTTGGTGATTTCGCTGCGCAACTCGGTATCGATTACCTCGTCGCGGTCAGCGAAAAGCGTTATCTCGAAGGAAATCATCCCGACTGGCTCGCTGCAGATTCTCGTGACTCCGCCAAGGAGTTCTTCTCGCATGTGGAACCGGGTGATTGCGTGTTGTTCAAGGCCTCCCGTGCCGAAGGTCTGGAACGATTGGCAGCAGATTTCATCGCGTTCTTGAAAAATCGCGAATCGGAAAGAGGGCTTCAATGAGAGGGATCCTGCTCGCGGGCGCATTCTCATTTCTATTGAGCTTTCTCCTCACTTCTTCTCTGATCAAAGTCTTCGCCGGACGTGGCTATGGCCAGGTGATTCGCGAAGATGGTCCAGCAACTCACTTCGCAAAGCGTGGCACTCCAACGATGGGTGGTGTTGCTATCGTCGTCGCGGCAACTCTTGGATATCTCATCTCACATCTCCTCATCGGCGTACCACTAACCACATCAGCCTTATTGGTTCTTGCACTTGTTATTGCGATCTCTTTCGTGGGATTTCTCGATGATTGGTTGAAGATCACGAGGCAGAATTCAAAGGGTCTGCCAGCGAGGATGAAACTCCTTGGCCAAGTCTTAGTTTCAGGTGGGTTTGCATTCGCTGCGACGAAGTTTCCTGATGAGCGCGGCCTCACTCCCATCTCAACAAACCTTTCGACGGTGCGTGATACATCGATTGAGCTTGGTGTAGTTGCGGTCATCGCTCTGGCAATCGTGATGATTCTCGGGACAAGTAACGCTGTCAATCTCACTGATGGATTAGATGGGCTTGCATCAGGCGCGGCGATTCTCTCCTTCTTAGCATTTGTTTTGATCGGTGTTTGGGAGTTCGGTCAGAGTTGCGCACTTGAACCATCGCTCAAGTGTTATGAAGTGCGGGACCCACTTGATCTAGCAGTCTTGGCCGCGGCATTTGCGGGATCACTCGCAGGGTTCCTGTGGTGGAATACATCGCCGGCACGAATAATCATGGGCGATACTGGATCGCTTGCGATAGGTGCGGCTCTCGCTGGGTTGGCGCTGACACTTCGCGTGCAACTTCTTCTTGTAGCGCTCGGCGGCCTCTTTGTGATCATCACGCTCTCGGTCATCATTCAGACCGGATTCTTCAAGATTTCTGGCGGTAGACGCGTCTTCAAAATGGCGCCGTTGCACCATCACTTCGAACTGCTTGGGTGGAGCGAAGTCACCGTTGTGGTGCGGTTCTGGATAATCGCAGGAATAGCGATGGCGCTTGGACTTGGACTCTTCTATGCAGATTGGGTCGTTGGCTAACGCCAATTAAAAATTCCCCATGAGTATCGGATCTGAATTCGAGGGTAAGAACTTCCTCGTCATTGGCGCAGGAGTCACCGGGAAGGCGCTCTTCGATTTCCTCGTGCGACATAGCTTTACCGTTGAGTTGATTGATGAGCGAGAAGTCGATGCGATACATGAGATTCCGCCTGGAATCGATCCCCAGAAAACTATTGCCGTAGTCAGCCCAGGATGGCGCCTTGATCACCCGATGATCCAAGAGCTTCGTTCTCGGGGGATCCAACTTCTCAGTGAGATCGATTTCGCATGGAGAGTGAAGACGATTCTTGCACCGGGCCAAAAGTGGGTTGCACTTACCGGAACAAACGGCAAAACCACGACTGTCCAGATGGTTGAAAGCATTTTCAAAACAAGCGCAATCAATGGTGTTGCCTGCGGAAATGTTGGTCGAACGGTAATCGAATCTCTGGAAGATGGTTTTGAGGTACTAGCGATTGAGCTTTCGTCATTTCAATTGGCGTGGAGTGAACTCCCTCGCTTTGAAGCGGTCGCAATTCTCAATATCGCTGAGGATCATATTGATTGGCATGGGAGTTTCGATTCTTATGTCGAGGCAAAGATGAAGTTGTTTCACTTGAGTAAGATTGCGCTAGTCAATCTCTCTGACGCCACTCTTGTCGGGTCGATTGAGAAACTTGAGGCAAGTTCGCCTCACGTTAAGGTAGTTGGATTTCACTTAGATACTCCAGGTCCTGGCGAACTCGGACTTGTCGAAGAGATCTTGGTGGATCGCGCCTTCGCCGCTGATTCCTCTCAAGCGTTTGAGCTCGCGCTGACTACCGAGTTGCCGTCAGGTGCCTCGCACAATCTCTTGAATTCCTTGGCAGCGGCGGGACTTGCTCGGGCCCTTGGTATTGAGCCAGGTGAAATCGCGAAGGGGCTTACTTCATTCGTACTTGATCATCATCGGATGGAATTGATTCTTGAAGAAAATGGAATCAAATGGATCAACGACTCCAAGGCGACCAATCCCCATGCAGCGCTCTCGGCACTCTTCTCCTTCGAACGGGTTATCTGGATTGCAGGTGGTCTAGCAAAAGGTGCATCAATGGATGAGTTGGCTCGATCAACTCATCACCGTATTGAAGCCGCCATTCTGATTGGCACCGATGCGCCTCTGATCAAGCGAGCACTGCTTGGTCAGAAACCAGAATTGAAGATTGTTGAAACAGATCCAAGCCTTCGAGGTCGGGAACTGATGCGCCACGTTGTTACCTTCGCAAAATCCCTAGCCTCGCGAGGCAATACCGTCCTCCTTGCTCCCGCGTGTGCATCGATGGATCAGTTCAGCTCCTATGCCGAACGTGGCGAGGAGTTTTCTCGAGCGGTGCGCGAGTTGGTGAAATCATGATGCGAAGACCGATAACTCGCTTCTACGGCATCGTCTTTCCAGCACTACTGCTCTCACTCCTCGGGCTCTTGATGGTCTTCTCGGCATCTAGCGTCATCGCGTTGCAGGAATCTCGAAGCTCGGTTGCGATTGTTGCGAAACAACTCATCCTCTTTCTGGTTGGAGTAGCACTGGCAGCGTTCTTGATGCGAACCCCACCCCGCTTCTTGCAACGTATCTCTTCGCTCTCGCTCGTCGTATCTCTTGCAACACTTGCCCTTCCTCTCTTGCCCGAAGTAGGCAAAGAAGTCAACGGCAATGCCAACTGGATATCGATCGGAGGATTCACGCTACAACCGAGTGAATTCGCCAAACTTGGGATGCTGCTTTGGATCGCTGGTGTGCTTGCAAAGCATGAAGATTCAATTGCTCAAGGGTTATCCTCGGATCTACTCAAGAGTCTCCTGCCCGGATTAATCGCAATCATCGGTTTGATCATTGCCGGTAAGGATCTGGGTACCGCAATCATCTTTGCCGCAATCGCAGCTGGAGTGCTCTTCATCTCTGGCGTCTCAATGCGCTATTTCTTTATGGGCCTTGGTGGAATTGGATTGTTTATAGTTGTGATGATCCTGACGCAGCCGAATCGAATCTATCGAATCAAGGCGCTACTCGATCCTTTTTCTGAAGCAAACTATCAGCACGCTGGATGGCAACCTGCTCACTCAATCATGGCATTCGCATCAGGAGGAATTTTTGGGTCAGGACTTGGTGCCGGAAAACAGAAGTGGGGAAATCTCGCGGAAGCTCATACTGACTTTATCTTCGCAGTGATTGGCGAGGAGATGGGTCTACTCGGATCATTGACCGTCCTCTTTCTCTTTTTCTTCATGATCATGACCATTTTCAAGGTAGCTCTGAAATCCAACACACTTTTCGAGAAGTACCTTGTCGCAGGAATTGGAATGTGGCTGGTGATTCAAATCGCCATCAATATCGGCTCGGTGACGGGGTTGATCCCAGTTATCGGTGTGACCTTGCCTTTGATCTCCTATGGAGGTTCTTCGCTTATCAGTACGTTGATGGCTCTCGGCGTAGTACTTAACATCGCTCTCCGAGATCCTGCCGTTAAAGAAGATCTAGCCCAGCGACTTTCGCGCACTCTCAAGTAGTGTTATCGCGATGCCAGGAACAATCCTTTTCGCGGCGGGCGGGACTATGGGTCATATCGGACCTGCAATTTCCGTCGCTGAGTTGCTCTGGGAGCGAAACCCTCATCTGAGGATTGAGTTCGTTGGTACCAAGAGCGGGCTAGAGCTCACCCTTGCATCGAAGTTTCATTGGAACTTCATCACAAAGGCCCCGCTACCTCGCGCCATATCACCTGCATCCTTGAACTTCCCCTTTAAGTTCTTCATGGCACTTCTTCAGTCCATTCCCTTTGTTCGAAAGAGCTCGGTCGTGGTGGGTTTTGGCGGATATGTCGCAACGCCGATCTATCTCGCAGCGAGGATATTGCGACGTCCCATCGTCATACATGAAGCGAACGCTCTCGCAGGATTTGCCAACAAGCTCGGGAGAAAATGGGCGAGAGCAACTTTCGTCAACTTCGATTCCCTCGGTGCCTTATGGAAGGCCGAGACGATCGGAATTCCGCTGAAGCAAGAGATAGCGGAATTAGCTCTCAAGGCTCATCACTCTTCAGATCGGAAGGGCACGAGAGAGATGAGGGACGATAGTCCTCGAATTCTTGTTCTTGGCGGATCTACTGGCAGTGCAAAGATCAATCGAGTGATCTGGGATTCGCTCGATGCCTTGCGAGATCGTTACAAGATTCGCCATAGCGTTGGTGGCGGGAATTTAATCGGCGCTCCAGCCCAAGATGAGCGCTATCGTGCACAAGAATTTATCGAGGAGATGGTATCTGCCTATGACCAAGCTGATTTGGTCATCGCTCGAGCGGGTGCAGTGACCTGCGCCGAGATTAGAGAGTTAGGCAAACGAGCCATCTTGGTGCCACTAGGACATGGCAATGGCGAGCAGATGCTCAATGCCCAAGAGTTAGTTGAGAGTGAGAACGCAGTAGCGGTGACAGATAGCGAATTCACCGCGAAGTGGTTAGCGGAGAATGTCGAGAGAGCGTTAGCTCTTTCGCCGAAGCTGCCAGTGCGACCCTTGCTCCAAGCTAGGGAAATCATGGCCACTCGTATCGAGACGATCATCAATGAAGAGGTTCGATCGTGAGCCAATCTTGCTTCTCCTCTGGAAGGAGAGTTCATTTCGTCGGCATAGCTGGATCGGGTATGAGCGGTATTGCCGGGATTCTCTTGGGCCGCGGTCTTGCCGTATCTGGCTCGGATAGCAAAGAACAGAGCTCACTCGATTCCCTTCGTCGAGCTGGTGCAAGGATATTCATCGGACATGATTTAAAGAATGTCGAAGGCGCAGAAATCCTTGTGGTTTCCGCTGCCATCGCTTCGGATAATCCTGAAGTCGAGGAAGCAAGAAGATTGGGTCTTCCAATCTTGGCCAGGGCAGAGGCGCTAGCAGAATTATTGATTGGCCGTCGATCAATCGCTGTAGCAGGTACCCACGGAAAGACGACCACCTCAGGAATGCTTGCCTGGGCGCTATCAGCGATGGGCGAGGATCCAAGTTTTGTCGTTGGCTCAGTGATTCAAGGATTGAACTCTGGCTCAGCAGATGGTTCTGGCGATGCATTTATCGTCGAGGCTGATGAGTCTGATGGGTCATTTATGCGCTATCACCCTTGGGGTGCGGTGATAACTAATCTTGAACTCGATCACGTTGATAACTTCAAGAACTTAGCCGAAGTTCGTGCACTCTTCACCGAGTTTGTTAAGACAGTGAAGGGGTTCCTAGTTCGTTGCGGAAATGATAAAGAACTCGCATCGATTGAGATTCCAGCAGGCCTTCTAACCATTTCCTATGGAATCAAAGAAGCTAAAGGGGGAGTTTTTGATCTCGAGTTAAGCGAGCTGGTTCTGGCGCCGAGAAGTGCTAGCGCTAGGGTTACCTGGCGTGGGAAAGTTCTAGGAGACTTAAATCTCTCATTTTCTGGCCGACATAATCTCCTTAACGCAGGAGCCGTGATTGCGACACTCCTTGAAATGGGATTTGAGGCCGAGCGCATATTCCCAGCTCTCGCCACTTTCCAAGGTACATCGAGGCGATTCGAGTTGAAAGGTGAAGCGCGGGGAGTAACCGTCGTTGATGATTATGGTCATCACCCGACAGAGATACACGCGACTCTTGCTATGGCCCGAAGTTATCTAGCCGATACGGGTCGCCTCATCGCCATCTTCCAACCTCATCGCTACTCTCGCACCGAAGTCTTCTCGAAGGAATTTGCGGTTTCGCTTGATGACGCTGACCTCATTTACTTGATGGATATCTATAGCGCTAGTGAGAAACCCATTGAAGGCGTGACAACGGACCTCATTGCTCGAGAAATGAATCAGGGGAAAGTTAGTTTCCCGTTGACTAGAGAAGAGTTGATTGAAAAACTCATTGCCGAAGTGAGGCCCGGCGACTTACTACTCACGCTTGGAGCCGGGGATATCACTGAACTTGGAGGCGAGATCCTCGAGCGATTGGACAGTGGAGAGTGATCAAGCCGCGAAAGGGGCGACTGCTACTTCTGACCTCGCTCGCTACCTTCTTTCTTGCTGTTGTCTATCTCCTTGGTTGGTCGAGTATCTTCGATATAGAAGAAGTCCAAATCAGGTCAGGTGATGAGGTAAACCAAAGCGAGATCCAAGCGCGCCTTACTGGCGTTGAGCTAGGACTCGATGTCGGGGGTTCGATGGCTCGAATCAATACGCGGGCTATAGAGAAATTCTTACAAGAAGATCGGTGGATTGGACGAGTCGCAGTTGAACGTAATTGGCTCAATGGCGTTGTTTCAATAACGGTGAGCGAACGAACTCCTCTCATGTCGATCGAGCGTTCGGCGAAATCGCTAGGCCACGTGCAGGTTGCACGGGAATTTATCGACGATCAAGGAACCCTCTTTACCTTGCCCGGGGACCTTGCCTCGAAATATCGAGAAGTTCCTGCACTTCGCTTGGAGAGCGATGATCTTGATACTCGACTCTCGGCGCTTCGATTGCTTGCGGCGATTGATCAACTCCTGCCCACAAGAGAGATTACTGTGACCCCGATTTCAACTCTTGTTTCAGAGAGCCAAGCGGGAGGGTCGGCAGGGGGCGAGAGCGGTAGCCGCTGGATCGAGATCAAGTGGGGCTCAGGAGAGGAGATCGAGTTGAAACGCGACGTGGTGATTCAGCTCCTCGAAATAAAGGGTAATCGCAGCGCAAAAACAATCGATGTTAGCAATCCTGCTCTGCCAATAGTTCGTTAACTAAGGAAACAAAACTGGATTAGTGAAGAACGCAATCGGCCGAAAGCGAGGCCGGTGAACCGTTATCTTCTCCTTGAGACTTTGCATCGTGTCGGTGTTTGCACCCAGTAGTCGCCCTCCCTACGGTTACGCGCACTATCGAACTTAACTCTCAAGGAACACTTGAGAGTCCCTTGGGAGAGGCAGAACGTGGCCACACCGCAAAATTATTTAGCAGTCATCAAAGTTGTCGGCATTGGCGGAGGCGGTGGCAAAGCCGTCAATCGAATGATCGATGCAGGTCTTAAAGGCGTCGAGTTCATTGCCATCAACACTGATTCACAAGACCTCTTCATGAGTGATGCTGATGTGAAATTAGATATCGGAAGAAAACTGACGAAAGGTCTTGGCGCCGGTGCATCACCTGAAATCGGCAAACAAGCCGCGATGGATAGCGTCAGCGAGATCGAAGAAGTTCTTCGTGGCGCAGATATGGCTTTCATTACCGCAGGCGAAGGCGGCGGAACGGGCACTGGTGCAGCGCCGATTGTCGCTAAGGTTGCAAAGGATCTTGGCGCGTTGACTGTTGGCGTTGTGACTCGACCCTTCGCATTCGAAGGAAAGCGCCGTAGCGCACAGGCCGAAGAAGGCATTGAAAATCTTCGAAGTGAAGTAGACACCCTCATTGTTATTCCCAATGATCGATTGCTTTCAATCTCTGATCGATCGATAAGTCTCGTTGAAGCATTTCGCACCGCCGATCAAGTCCTTCTCTCGGGTGTGCAAGGTATTACCGATCTCATCACGACTCCTGGCCTGATCAACCTAGATTTCGCTGATGTTCGAAGCGTGATGAGTGGTGCGGGATCTGCTCTGATGGGAATTGGTTCGGCCCGTGGTGAGTCGAGAGCGTCAAAGGCAGCAGAACTCGCCGTTTCGTCACCACTTCTTGAGGCATCGATTGATGGAGCACATGGCGTGCTTCTCTCTATTGCTGGCGGATCTGATCTTGGACTCTTCGAGGTTCATGAAGCAGCCGAGATGGTTGCAAAATATGCGCATCCTGATGCGAACATCATCTTCGGAACTCAGATCGACGACACATTGGGTGATGAAGTTCGAGTAACTGTGATTGCGGCTGGATTTGAAGGTGGCGAACCAAAGCGAGTAGCGGTGCCAGTAATTGATAGCGCTGCGCTCTCTGGCAAAGTCAATCCAATTCCAGATAACGACCCGATTGCAGTTGCCATGGAGGCGACAAATGGAGATTCATCCAATGGTCAACGCCGTCGAGTTCGGTTCGAGGAGTTGTTGGCCGATGACGATATCGATGTTCCTGATTTCATGAAGTGAGTGTTCTTCACCTACTAGGAGCCGATTGATGGCGAGAGTTTGGATGACGCAGCGTTCGGGGCTTCATTCCCTCTCAGGTGGCGAGGATCTCGGAGTCAGTGATGGCCCGTTTCGTTCGCTCAATCTTGGCAGAAAAGTGGGCGATGAGAGAACGCTCGTTGAAACGAATCGTTCTGAGTTGGCGGGAGCTCTTGGTCTTGAACGAATCAGATTTATGGATCAAGTCCATAGCGCACTCTGTGAAGTGGTAACTGATCTCGATGGAGTCGAGAGCGCAGTTGATGCCATCATCCTCAAACGAGGCGAGCTCAGCCAATCCACGGGCGTTGCAGTTCAGGTAGCCGATTGCGTGCCAGTTGTCGTAGAGAGTAATGAGGCAATCATGGCGATACATATTGGGCGAGAAGGATTACTGAAGGGGATCACGGAGAAGGCGTTCGATCAATTCTTTGAGATGGTAGGGGATTCATCGCCTCGTGCCCATATCGGGCCCTCGATCTGTGGCGGATGCTATGCGCTATCAAGTGAACTCTACGAGAAAGTAGTCGAAGGATATCCGGCGACTAACTTCAGTCACTCTGAAAAGAAGGTTGATGTCGCCGCAGGAGTCCTCTCTATTCTGGATAAGCGAGAGATTTCCTGGCAATGGTTTGGCGGAGAGCGCGAGTGTGTGAGTTGTGATCCGCGATTCTTCTCGTATCGTCGGGATGTGACCACAGGCAGACAAGCTATGGTCATTGCCTTCTAAGGGAGATTGAGAGGAATGTTGAACACGATGAAGGCTCGTCGAGAAGAGTTAAGTGAAAATCTCAAACGAGTGCGCGATGAGATACCCGAGCATCTGACGCTGATCGTCGTGACAAAGACATTCCCAGCATCGGATGTCGAAATTCTCTATCAATTAGGGCAACGAGACTTTGCTGAGAATCGAGTCCAGGAGTTGATTGCCAAGCGTGATGAGTTGCAGGAACGGATTGGTGCAGATGTGAGGTGGCACTACCAAGGTCAAATTCAAAGCAACAAGATTTCAGCGCTCAATCGCTACGCCGATGTGATCCATTCGCTTGACTCTGATCAACATATCGAGAAGATCGATAGATCTCGTGAGATATTGATACAAATCAATCTTGATAGAGATGGCGGCAAATCGGAAGAAGGGAGGGCTGGAATCGCCCCCGAGCGGAGTGTGGATTTTGCGGCAAAGGCATTTTCAAAGTTCGGTGAGAGTTTCAAAGGAGTGATGGGTGTCTCTCCGCATCATGCAGGAGTCACAACTGAGGGGAAGCGACAAGGGTTCACCAGGCTGAGAAAGGCAAGCGAAAAGATACTTCTTTTTGCCCCTTCGGCCTCTTGGATATCTGCTGGAATGAGTGATGATTACAAGATTGCCATCGCTGAAGGCGCGACACATATCCGCTTAGGCAGTTCAATCCTCGGCCTGCGTACCCCCAAGAACTAAAATCTGGCCATGGCAAAATCACTGCGTCGTATGACCGATTATCTTGGATTGACCGAACCCGAGGAGAGCGTCGAGAGTGCGCCTTCGGTTCGCGAAGTGGCGCGACCAGTATTGAAGAGCGTCTCTTCACCTGTAGCAGCGACGCCACCGACAGTTCGTCTCCAACCACAGAGCAATCCGCTTCCAGGTATGACGGTCTCTGCTGGCCTCGATCGCATCGTCACATTACGGCCACGTTTCTACAACGAAGCGCGAACTGTGGGTGAACACTTTAGGCAGGGCTATCCCGTGATCATCAACTTGAGCGAGATGGATGATGCAGAACGTAAACGCATCATTGACTTTGCATCTGGCCTGGTCTTTGGATTGAGTGGATCAATCGAGCGGGTTGATTCCAAGGTCTTCTTGCTCTCGCCGCCGAATGTCACTGTTAATGCGGAGGATAAGTCTGCTGCGGCCGCTGCCTCAGCAGAATTCTTCAATCAAAGTTAGGCTTCTCGAATGAGCATCAGCTCTTTACTCATTCAGGTGCTCAACATCTTCACCTGGATACTCTTGATTCGTCTCATTCTCGATTATGTGCGAATGTTCAAACCTGGTTGGCGACCACGAGGCCTACTTCTTCCTTTGGCTGAGATCATCTATACCCTCACCGATAAGCCTCTGAGTTTCGTGCGGCGATTCGTACCGCCACTACAGCTCGGCCCCGTAGCGCTCGATCTCTCGTTCATAGTTCTTTTCCTCGGCATCAGATGGCTCTTGATTCCCATCGTTGCGCTATTGCCGTTTTAAAATACAACGTCGATTTATAGAATTAAAATTTCGACTCTCTAAGCTTTTTCGATGGCGAGAGCAAAGCCCAGATCGTTTTCACCAGGGGATAATTGAGAATCGCGATTCATGGTGAGTGCTAGGACTTCTTCAGAAATATGGGCAGCATAAGTGTCGATTGCGCCAATAACATCGTCATGAGCGTTCCAACGAAGTTTGATCCGATCAGAGACATCAAGTCCGACGGCTTTGCGTTCGTCTTGAATCATCCTGATAGCTTCACGGACGCTGCCCTGGGCAATTAAAGCCGGCGTCAAAGTGACATCAAGCGCGAGACTCTCACCGGAGTGGGAGGCATAGCTCCAACCCTCTCGAGGCGTCTCAGTGATTACAAGATCAGCTATGGTCAACTCGGCGCTACCGCCTTCAAAACTGAGTTTTACAGATCCCGCGGTTCGAACCTTGTCGACCAAGGTTTTTGCATCCGTGGTAGCGATCGCTTTCGCTATCGACTGAACCTCACCACCATAACGTGATCCGAGAGACCTGAAATTCGCTTTGATCGATACATCAACAAGATCTCCTTGTGAAGAAAGATCTGCCAACGTCTCGACATTCAATTCGTCAGCGATTTGTTCCTGGAGTTCCTGAGGCAGAGACTGCCACCCGTTGGAAGAGATCAGCGCCCTTGCAAGTGGTTGCCTGATGCGAACTGAGGATTCGGCGCGCGCTGCTCGACCAAGTTCTACCAGGCGCCTGGTCTGCGCTACTTGAGCCGAGAGAGTCTGGTCAACGAGTGAAGCATCTGCGACTGGAAAATCGGCAAGGTGAACGGATTCAGGTGCCTCACTTCGTGTCGGCAGGACAAAGTTCTGCCAAACATGTTCGGTGATGAAGGGGACCATCGGAGCCATTAGCAGAGTGATCGTTTCGAGTGCGTAATGCAGTGTTGCTAGCGCTTCGATATCGCCATCCCAGAAACGTCGTCGCGACCGTCGTACATACCAGTTGGAGAGTTGGTCGATGAAATCGGCGATGGCTCTTCCCGCTTCTTGTGAGTCGAAATCTGAAAGCGCTTTATCGACAGCGGCAATGACAACTTGGAGCTCTCCAATGATCCAGCGATCGAGTAGATGCCCACTTTGCGGCGCAGCGCTCGTTGATGATGGCAGGTATCCGCTCGCTCGGGCGTAGAGAGATTGAAAGGAGATTGTGTTCCAGTAAGTGAGCAGGGTCTTTCGGACTACTTCCGAGATTGACTCGTGGCCCACTCGCCTCGCGCTCCACGGTGAGCCTGCGGCGAGCATGAACCAGCGAACAGCATCTGCGCCATGTTGATCCATCAAGGACATCGGCTCGATGACATTACCCAGGTGCTTGCTCATCTTTCGGCCATCCTTATCAAGAATGTGGCCCAAGCAGAGAACGCTCTTATAGGAGGACTTATCGAAGAGAAGAGTGCCGATCGTCATGAGCGTGTAAAACCAGCCTCGGGTCTGGTCAATTGCTTCACAGATGAAATCCGCAGGGTAGGAAGCATCGAAGATCTCTTTCGAACCCTCTTGCTGTGGGTAACCCCATTGAGCGAAAGGCATCGCACCTGAGTCATACCAACAATCAATCACCTCAGTCACGCGGCGCATCGTTGCGTTGCACTTCTCGCAACTGAAAGTCACATCGTCGACAAATGGACGATGCGGGTCGAGCGATCGAAGATCTGAACCAGCTACCTCGCTCAATTCGGCGAGTGAGCCGAGACATATGTCGTGGGATTTATCCCCGCTTTCACAGCGCCAAATAGGAATTGGAGTTCCCCAGTAACGATTGCGTGAGAGCGCCCAATCAATGTTGTTCTCGAGCCAATCACCATAACGACCACTCTGAATGGACTCGGGGTGCCAATCAGTGGTCGAGTTCTCGCGGATGAGCGCATCCTTGATTGCAGTGGTCCTGATGTACCAGGAAGGTTGTGCGTAGTAGATCAGCGGTGTGTGGCATCTCCAGCAATGAGGGTAAGAGTGTTCATAAGGAAGATGCTTGAAGAGTAGTGAGCGAGATTTCAAGTCCTTCACTAACGCTTTATCGGCCTCTTTGAAGAATGCACCACCAACTAGTTCTAGCTCTGGAAGAAATGTGCCATCAGGACGGACTGGATTGACCACGGGTAGTCCATATCTGCGACAGACCTGTAGGTCATCTGCACCAAATGCAGGGGATTGATGAACTAACCCGGTTCCATCCTCAACCGTCACATAATGGGCAAGGACGATGTAATGAGAATCAGGGATCTCGACGAGATCAAAGGGCCTTCGATAGGTGATTCGTTCTAGCTCTCGCCCGCGGTAACTCTCAAGGACCTTCACATGCTCGACGCCTTTTGAGACGGTCGCGAGAAGCGGCTCTGCAAGAACAAGTTTCTCATCCCCGATCTCTGCAAGTACATATTCGACATCTGGATGAACTGCAATCGCAGTGTTAGAGACCAGTGTCCATGGCGTGGTCGTCCAGACCAGGAATGCGGCCCCTGATTCTTGAAGCGGACCAGAGGTTGCGGGGAAGCGGACGTAGACAGATGGGTCAGTTACCGTTTCATACCCCTGCGCTAATTCATGATCAGAGAGGCCCGTTCCACATCGAGGACAGTACGGCGCAACGCGATGATCTTCTACGAGAAGTCCTCTCTTCCATATCTGTTTGAGCGACCACCAGATACTTTCGATATAGGAAGGTGACATCGTCCAATAGGCATTATCGAAATCAACCCAGAAGCCCATTCGCTGAGTCATTTCCGTGAAAGCATCGACGTGGCGTTGCACAGATTCCCTGCACTTGGCGTTGAATTCTGCAATACCAAATTTCTCGATATCGCCTTTGCCGGTGAAACCAAGTTCTTTCTCGACTGCTATCTCTACGGGAAGTCCGTGACAATCCCAACCAGCATTGCGACGTACGTAACGACCCTTCATTGTGTGAAAACGCGGGAAAACATCTTTGAATACTCGCGCCTCGATGTGATGCGTTCCGGGCATTCCATTTGCTGTTGGTGGACCTTCATAGAAAGTCCACGGAAGTCCAGAGGAGCGCGCTTGCAGGCTCTTGTGGAAAATCTCGGAGCGCTCCCAAAAGGCGAGCACATCCCTCTCAATGGCAGGGAGGTCGATTTGCGGGGAGAGCTGCGGATATTGACGCTCGCTCATTTGGCAGAGCCTACCAATTCTCGATATTGAGGGTTCTCTACTACCCTTCGCCCGTGCCGAAAAAGAAGCCAGTGAAGAAGGTTCCTGCAAAGAAGAGTGCGTCATCGAAGAGTTCCAGTGCTTCCAAGAAGAAGAAGACTCACAAGGGCAAGAAGGCTCCGGCAAAGAAGTTCCCGAGAAAGAAAGTTGCAGCGAAGAAGTCGCTAGTAAAGGCGCCGGCTAAAAAGAGCGCAGCTAAACCTGTTCTTGCCAAGAAGCCGCCACATAAACCATCCCCTTCCTCTAAACCAGTGATCGTTCGCGGTAAAGCAAAGACTGCTTTGACATCCACGACGGCTAAGGGCGCAACCACGATCTCGGTCTACAAGCCAGAGATCGAATCGGGAAATGAAGTGGTGGTCGAAGAGAAGAAACTCCTGCTCCTTCCGCCAAGTCGAAATGCAAAGCCGGTGGTCAAGGGGGCGACCGCGAAGAAGGTTCCACAACTCAAGCCGATCAAGAGCGCGCCAACACCGATTTCTACTAGTGAAATCGATGAGCAGTGGAGTGCAACAGAGCTCAAAGCGATGAGGGCGGAGCTAGCCAAGGACTTGGAGCGACTTCGAGCCGAACTCGCTGAAATCGAATCCGAAATGGATGACTTGATCGAACGAGATGGTGTTGGTGCCGGCGATGATCAAGCGGATGCCGGCTCAAAGACTTTCGAGCGTGAGCACGAAATGTCTCTCGTCTACAACGCGCGTGACATGGTGCTTCAGACCGAGCGAGCGTTGGATCGAATAGACAATAAGAGCTACGGTCGATGTGAAGATTGTCAGAACGCCATTGGAAAGGCTCGACTCCACGTATTTCCTCGCGCCACACTCTGTATGCGGTGCAAAGCCAAGGAAGAGCGGCGCTGACACCGGCCCCCGCCAAGGAAACCGGCCTTCGAAAAGTGGCGACAACATCGCAACGTCAGAGTCGTTGCATCAAAGTCATTACCTATCTCTCGCTCGTCATCCTCGCGCTTGATCAAGCAAGCAAGTTCTGGGCCGTCACATATCTGGAATCCCGAGGCACGATCAATCTGATTGGCTCCTTGCTCAGACTCAATCACACGACCAATTCAGGAGCAGCCTTCAACATCGGCTCGAACTTCACAATCTTTCTCACCGTATTTGCCATCATCGTCTCGGCTGGCTTGATCATCTTTTCGAGGAAGATCGCAGATGGGCGCTGGGCGATCGGTTTTGGCGGACTCCTTGGTGGAGTACTGGGCAACTTGAGTGATCGAATCTTTCGTGAACCGCAGTTCTTGCACGGACATGTAGTTGACTTCATTCAGATACCGAATTGGCCCATCTTCAACGTGGCAGATATTGCAATAACAAGTTCTGGCGCTTTTATTGCCTACCTGCTCTTCAAAGATATCAAGCCATTCGCCACTTTTGCGGATTCAAATCTGAGAAATGAAGATAATGACGGTGAAACGGCATGAGCACCGCCGACTCACTCCATGAGATCTCAATGCCGGAGGAAGCTGTTGGTATGCGATTCGATAGCGCTCTGGCTCAGGAGCTTGGCATCTCACGTAGCGCAGTTGAAGATATCTTCGAAAATAGTGACTGTACTTGGGCGGTAGATGGCGCTGTCGTGAAGAAATCTGATCGTGTCAAAGCTGGTGACAAGATCACGGTGGTGCTTCGAGCGAAAGACTCTCAACCGTTCCAATCTGCGCCACTTCCACTTCTCTTTGAAGATTCTGAAATCGTGGTGGTAGAGAAAGCGGTTGGCTATGCCGCGCATCCAAGTCCAGGATGGAGCGGACCTACTGTCATTGATGCGCTCAAACAAAGTGGCGTGCAGATAGCGCAGGTGGGTTCCGAGGAGCGCGAAGGAATTGTTCATCGCCTTGATGTGGGAACGTCTGGATTGATGGTGGTTGCAAAATCTGAGCGCGCCTACTCATTACTCAAAGATCAATTTCGTTCTCGTGAGGTGAAGAAGATCTATCACGCCCTGGCGCAGGGGCATCTTGACCCTGCGGTCGGCACAATTGATGCACCGATTGATCGCCACCCAAAAGAAGATCATCGATTTGCAGTCGTGGCATCCGGTAAGCCGAGCGTTACCCACTACGAGGCGATTGAGTTCTTTCCTGCCGTCACATTGGCGCGGATTGAATTGGAAACGGGTAGGACGCATCAGATCAGAGTTCACTTCAATGCCATCAAGCACCCATTGGTGGGGGACTTGGTCTACGGGGCAGACCCACGATTGGCCGAGCGCCTGGCTATGAAGCGCCCATGGCTTCACGCCATGGAACTCGAATTTCGCCATCCAGCATCGGGTGAGCGGGTTCACTTCAGCGCGCCATATCCGCCTGATCTCCAGGAAAGCCTCGCGTCACTTCGTCGCTCTATCGGCGATTGAGGATAGTCTCCCGAATCCGCGGGCTAGCAAAACCTTCCCTAGGCTCCGCCGCAGTACATTCCTATTTTCTTGAGGGGCAGTAGAGCAGAGATGAAAAAGGGCGAGAGCTTCGTACATCTACATGTACATACGGAGTACTCGATGCTTGATGGTGCTGCGCGCGTTGAAGATTTAGCCGACGAGAGTGCACGCCTGGGAATGCCAGCTCTGGCGATGACTGATCACGGTAATGTCTTTGGCGCTTTTCATTTCTACAAGACCATGAAAGCAAAAGGAATCAAACCAATCATTGGGATTGAGGCCTATGTAGCACCAGGCTCTAGATTCGAGAAGAAACGAGTGAAGTGGGCTGAAGGTGGCGAAGATGATGTATCTGGTGGTGGCGCCTATACCCACATGACGCTTCTTGCCTACAACCAGGTGGGTCTTTCGAATCTATTTCGCCTTTCATCGCTTGCATCGTTGGAGGGCTTTTATTACAAGCCGAGAATGGATCGAGAGCTACTGGCTCGTCATAGCGAAGGATTGATCGCCACCACCGGATGCCCTGGAGGGGAGATTCAAACTCGTATCCGCATGGGGGCGTATAACGAGGCCAGAAATGCTGCTGCTCAGTACCTCGACATATTTGGTCCTGAGAATTTCTTCGTCGAACTCATGGATCACGGGATCGAAATCGAACGACGAACCAGAGCTGATCTGCTGCGCCTCGGCAAAGAGCTCGGTATCGGTCTGCTCGCAACCAATGACTCTCACTATGTCTACAAGAAGGATTTTGATGCTCATGCAGCGTTGCTCTGCGTTCAATCGAACTCGACTATCGCAGATCCCAAGAGATTCAAGTTCGAAAATGATGAGTTCTATCTCAAATCGCCACAGGAGATGCGAGCTCTCTTCTCCGAGACACCAGAGGCTTGCGACAACACCCTTCTCATCGCCGAACGTTGCGAGACGGTGCTTCGCGAAGGGGAGAACCTCTTACCTAAATTCCCAGTGCCTCAAGGCGAGAGCGAAGAGAGTTGGCTTCGATCCCTTGCTAATCGAGGACTCAAAGAACGGATGGCGGATGGGATTCCAGATCAATACCAAGGAAGACTTGATTATGAACTCGATGTCATGTGCAAAATGGGGTTTCCTGGTTACTTCCTCGTTGTCGCTGACTTGATAGCTCATGCAAAGAGTCGAGGAATATGGGTCGGGCCTGGTCGTGGCTCTGCCGCAGGTTCGCTCGTCTCTTACGCGCTCGGAATAACTGCGCTCGATCCCATCAAGTTTGGACTTCTCTTCGAGCGATTCCTCAATCCAGAACGTATCTCGATGCCGGATATAGACCTTGATTTCGATGAGCGTCACCGGAGCGAAATGATTCGCTATGCAACAGAGAAGTATGGCGAGGATCGAGTCGCGCAGATCATCACCTACGCGAACATCAAATCAAAGCAGGCAATAAAAGATGCAACGAGAGTTCTAGGACTTCCTTATGCAATAGGGGAGAAGTTGACGAAAGCTCTTCCGCCATCGGTGATGGGTCGAGATATCTCCCTGGCTGGAGTTTTCGACCCCCAGGAAGATCGCTACTCCGAAGCCTCAGAGTTCCGTCAACTCTATGAAACTGAGCCTGATGCCAAACGAGTGATTGATACCGCCCGTGGCCTTGAAGGTCTCAAACGTCAATGGGGAGTGCATGCCGCAGGTGTAATCCTCAGCAGGGATCCGCTTATCGATGTCATTCCGATTCATCGACGAGACGCTGACGGCGCCATCATCACGCAGTTCGATATGGGTGCCTGTGAATCAATAGGTCTTTTAAAGATGGATTTCCTCGGACTTCGAAATCTCTCAGTCATCGATGACTGCTTGAACAATGTCAAGCGAAATCGCCAACAGGATGTTCTCTTGAACACGGTAGATCTCGAGGATAAAAAGACTTTCGAACTTCTGGCCCGAGGGGAAACGCTTGGGGTCTTTCAGCTTGATGGCGCACCGATGCGAGCTTTGCTCAAGTCGATGGCACCCGACTCATTCGACGACATCTCTGCTGTCATTGCGCTCTATCGACCTGGTCCGATGGGTGTTAATGCTCATAACGATTATGCAGATCGAAAGAATGGACGAAAGAAAGTCGAGCCGATACACCCTGAGTTGGCAGAACCCCTAGCGGAAATCCTCAACGACACTTATGGCTTGATCGTCTATCAAGAGCAAGTGATGGCAATTGCACAGAAAGTCGCTGGATTCTCACTCGGTCGAGCAGATCTCTTGCGTAAAGCTATGGGCAAGAAGAACAAGGACATTCTTGATCAAGAGTACGTGCACTTCGAGTCGGGGATGCGAGCTAACGGTTTCACAACAGCAGCGATTGAAGAACTTTGGCGAACGTTGATTCCATTCTCCGATTACGCCTTCAATCGAGCGCATAGCGCCGGGTATGGCGTCCTCTCCTACTGGACCGCTTATCTCAAGGCGAATTTCCCGACCGAGTACATGGCTGCACTTCTCACCAGTGTTCGTGACGATAAGGATAAGAGCGCTCTCTATCTCAATGAGTGTCGAAGGATGGGTATCAAGGTCCTACCACCCGATGTCAATGAATCTGCTGCTGATTACTCGCCAAGGGGCGATGACATCCGCTTTGGTTTAACTGCGATTAGAAACATCGGTGAGAATGTCGTTGCCTCGATTCGACGTAATCGTGATGATAAGGGCAAGTACACCTCCTTCGAAGACTTCTTGAAGAAGGTTGATGTTCATGTTTGCAACAAGAAGACGATCGAGTCATTGATAAAAAGCGGCGCACTCGACTCATTGGGCGCTACGAGAAAAGGTCTGATGGCGATCCATCTGGAAGCGCTCGATTCCATTATGGAGTCGAAGCGTGCTGAGGCACTTGGCCAATACGATCTTTTTGGCGAAGGTTCAACTCTCGCAAGCTCGGGCAACTCGATAGCAGTCCCGGAAGGAGAGTGGGAGAAGGCAATCCTTCTTTCCTATGAGCGAGAGATGCTCGGCCTTTATGTCTCTGATCATCCACTTCTTGGCATTGAAGGTCGACTTCGTTCACTTACCGATACCACGATCAGTGGCCTGAGCGATGATGCCATCGCTCATGATCAAGTAGTGACGATTGGCGGCCTCATCTCATCGGTTCAGCGCAAAGTATCGCGTCAGGGCAATGCATGGGCGATTGTCACCATAGAAGATCTTGCCGGTGCTGCCGAGGTTCTCTTCTTCGCAAACACTTACACACAACATGCAGAGAACCTCGCTGAAGACCGAATAGTGGTGGCGCGGGTAAGAGTCGATAAGCGAGAAGAGAACATCCGATTGATGGCTCTCGATCTCTCTTTCCCCGACATCAACCAGAAGGCCACCGGCCCCGTTGTGATTCGACTTGAGGCAAATAGGTGCACCCCTCCTCTTGTCGACCGAATGAAAGAGATTCTCAAAGCGCATCCTGGTTCACGCGAAGTTCATCTACAACTTCTTGGAACGACGAACACGATGCTCAAAATCGATGATGGGCTCAAAGTTAGCGCGACTCCAAGCCTGAGCGCCGACCTCAAGGCGCTATTAGGCCCCGACTCAATCCAATTCTAAATTACAATCAGGCGGTGATTCGTCGCCTGGACCTTCGCCCCAAATTTGATGGCGGAACGATCTCGCGTATCGAACTTCGTAGATTGATACCGCGCGCGCCACTCTCAATTGATTCTGTGACAGAGGGCGTCTTGGCCATCATTGAAAGTGTGAGGCAGGGTGATGAGAACTCAATTCTCGGACTTGTCGAAAGATTCGATGTTGTTCGCCCGCAATCGGTGCGAGTCCCGAGTGAAGTAATCGATACTGCCGATAGAAATCTTGATATGAAGGTTAGGGCAGCTCTAGCGGAATCTATTCGGAGAATTCGCAAAGTTCATCAAAGCCAGCAAAGGGAGGAGAGTCGAGTCGAAGTTGTCGCAGGTGGAGTAGTTACCCAACGCTGGGTGCCAGTTGATCGAGTTGCGCTCTATGTACCTGGTGGTAAGGCGGTCTATCCAAGTTCTGTGATGATGAATGTGATTCCTGCTCAGATTGCTGGCGTCAGGAGCATCGCGATACTCACGCCGGCACAGCGTGAGAATGACGGTTGGCCACATCCCACCATCCTCGCCACAGCAAAGATGCTTGGCGTGGATGAGATCTATGCACTTGGTGGAGCGGTTGCCATTGCAGCAGCGGCTTTTGGCATCAAGGACTCTTCAGGTTTAACGGTGATGGAGCCAGCTGACATGGTGACGGGTCCTGGAAATATCTACGTGGCAGCAGCGAAACGCGCGCTACGCGGTGTTATCGGGATTGATTCTGAAGCCGGACCAACAGAGATCGCAATCATCGCCGATCAAAGTGCTGATCCAGTTGCAGTGGCAACCGATCTGATCAGCCAGGCAGAACATGACGTGATAGCTGCTGCAGTGCTGATAACCGATTCGCTTTCCCTCGCCGAGAAAGTTGAGCGGGAGCTGAATGAGCGTGTCATGAAAACTAAACACTCCGAGCGAATCAAAGAAGCGCTCGGCGGTGTTCAATCCTGTATCGCACTAGTGAATACCATCGCTGAAGCTGTCGAAGTGGCCAATCACTATGCGGCAGAGCATCTTGAAATCCAGACCAGTGACGATCAACTCTGGGCGAAAGAGATCAGAAATGCCGGAGCTATATTTCTAGGTCGCTTCTCACCCGTCTCACTGGGGGATTATTCGGCAGGTTCTAACCATGTGCTTCCAACCGGGGGATGTGCTTGTCATAGCAGTGGACTATCTGTGCAGACCTTTCTCAGAGGCTTAAGTTTTGTGGAATACAACGAAGCTGCGCTCCACGAGATTGCCGATGCAGTTATCACTCTTGCTCACGCTGAGGATCTTCCTGCCCATGGTGAAGCGATCGCTTCTAGATTTGAAGGAAGATCAGGGGCGAAGCCATGAGCGAGAAGAGTCAAAGTTGGCCAGAGTGGCTTCCGCTGAGAGAAGAGCTCCGTCATCGCACCCCTTACGGCGCGCCTCAAGTGGAGGCAGATGCCCGTCTCAATACCAATGAGAATCCTTACCCTCTTCCAGAGCAGGTCTCGAAATCAATCGCTCAATCGATTTCCACACATCTGGCCCAGCTCAATCGATACCCAGACCGCGATGCACTCGAGTTGCGCGATGCACTCGCGAAGTACGTCAATACCTACCTCAGACCGGACGGGCATGTAACGAGGGCCAACATTTGGCCTGCTAATGGAAGTAATGAAGTCTTGCAGACGATTCTTCTGGCTTTCGACGGACCTGTCGCAGGGTTTTTTCCTTCCTATTCCATGCATCCACTTCTCACTATGGGCGCTGGAAAGAAATTCGAAACGATTCCACTCAAGAGTGACTTCTCCATCGAGATGGATAACTCTCTCTCCGTAGTCGATTCGCTCAAACCTTCGATATTTTTTCTCACAACGCCAAACAATCCAACTGGTAAGTCGATCACGTTGGATGAGATTGAGAGAATTGTCGTAGCAGTCTCAAAGCACGGCGGCATCACGATAGTCGATGAGGCCTACGGTGAATTTTCGAGCCTGCCGAGTGCCCTACAACTTCTTGATTCATTGCCATCACTTATCATCGTGCGGACGATGAGCAAAGCATTCGCATTCGCGGGTGCGCGTATCGGGTATGCGATAGCGAGAGAGGAAGTTATCTCTGCGCTGCAACTTGTTCGTCTTCCATATCACCTCAGCTCTATCTCCCAACTATCAGGGGTTGCCGCACTCTCACATGCGAGCACACTTCTTCAAGAGGTAGAGCAAATCAAGAGCGAGCGGGATCGGTTATCACAAGAATTGAAAGCACTTGGTTTCCAGGTGGTTATGAGTGATGCCAACTTCATCCTCTTTGGGGGCATTCACCAGATAGCTGCCATCTCAGGTTGGAGCAGCGAAGAGCTTTGGCGAGAGCTCCTCGATCGTGGCGTGCTCATACGAGATGTTGGAATTAAGGGATTCCTCCGTGTCACGGTTGGTCTACCGAATGAGAACCTGCGCTTCATCACTGCCCTCCGAGAAATCACGGCAAAGTAGTAATCTTCACTTCTTCGATTGGGGCAGATGCGATGCGAAAATCACGAGTTGAGCGCAAGACTAAAGAGTCGTCGGTGCTCGTCGAACTCTCCCTAGATGGAACCGGCGAGATTGATGTCGAGACTGGAGTGCCATTCTTCGATCACATGCTCTCGCAACTTGGAAAGCATGCGGGCTTTGATCTCAAAGTGAAGACCCACGGCGATGTCGAGGTCGACTCTCACCATACCGTTGAGGACACCTCACTTGCATTGGGGCAGGCACTTCGCGAAGCTCTTGGTGAAAAAATAGGTATCCGACGCTTCGGTGATGCGATGGTTCCACTTGATGAAGTTCTCGTTCAAGTTGCCGTAGATCTCTCGGGGAGACCATACCTAGTTCACCGGCAACCTGAGATCGTCGAATTGATCGGCACATTTGATACCACTCTTGGACGTCATATCTGGGAATCTATTGTTGCTGAAGCGCGAATAGCGCTTCACATTCGAGTTCTTGAAGGACGCAATGCTCATCACGTCTTTGAAGCACAATTCAAAGCAGTCGCGAGGGCGCTTCGAGATGCAGTTGCTATCGATGGGCGAGTAGTAGGAATCCCGTCGACAAAAGGCTCTCTTTGATTGCGATTCTTGATTATGGATCAGGGAACCTCAGATCTGCCGAACAGGCGCTCGTCCAGACGGGTTACCAGGTAGAAGTAACCTCCGATTATCAGCGATGTCTTGAAGCATCAGCTCTTGTGGTTCCTGGGGTGGGTGCTTTCGAGCATTGCATGGCGGGATTGCGTCGAGTTCGTGGGGATGAGCTGATTCGACAGCGTTTGGAACTTGAGCGGCCGACTCTAGGCATCTGCGTCGGATTACAAGTTCTCTTCGCCCGAAGTAGCGAAAGTCCCGAGACAAGTGGAGTCGGAATTTTCGATGGGGGCGTTGAGCGGCTACCTGCCAAAGTTGTGCCCCACATGGGTTGGAACATTGTTGATAACAACCCAAAGTCAGAGCTCTTTACTGGAATCGAAGGGGAGCGCTTCTATTTCGTTCACTCTTATGCCGCACTTCATTCAGGCGCGGAAGGGAATTTTCTGCCGTCATGGAGTGAGTATGGTGCAAAATTCATTGCCGCTCTTGAGTTTGGCTCACTATCGGCGACACAATTCCACCCAGAGAAGAGCGGCGCCGTCGGATTGAAATTTCTTACCAACTGGACCAAGAAGATCGCTGCCTAGAGAGAACCAGAGATGGAACCGAGTCTTACCGTTATTCCCGCGATAGATATCAAGAATGGTCGCGCCGTAAGACTCAAACAGGGCAAACGCGATCAGGTGACGGATTATGGCGACCCAGTCGAACGTGCCTATGAATTCGAGCGGGCGGGTGCCAAGTGGCTTCATGTAGTTGATCTCGACGCGGCATTCGGTGATGGCAGCAATTGGAAGATCGTCGAATCAATAGTGAGGCAGATTGATGTCAGCGTTGAAGTCTCTGGTGGGATCCGAGATGACGCCTCGCTGGATCGCGCACTTTCGAGCGGAAGTCACCGGGTCACGATTGGAACAGCGGCTATCGAGAATCCAGAGTGGATAGCAAAACAATTGCAGGGTGCTGCGGAGAAGATCATCATCGCCCTAGATATCCGCGATGGTCGCGTCGCAACCCGCGGATGGACTGAAGCGACGATTCCTTTCGAGCAAGCAATAGAGCGCTTAGATGCCGAAGGATCTCTTCGCTATATGGTTACCGATATCAGCAAAGATGGCACGCTGACTGGACCAAATATTGATTTACTTGAACGGGTAGCGTCAATCACTAGTTCATCGATCATCGCATCGGGCGGCGTTGCTCTCCTAGAAGATATTGCAGCTCTTCGACATCTTGTGACCAAAGGGATTGAGGGCGTAGTGATCGGTAAAGCGCTTTACGAAGGGGCCTTCACCATCTCCGAAGCGGTCGAAGTAGCCGAACGCGGTTGATCCCATGAATTCGTTTTTATCGACCTCATCCAAAACGTCCGGACTTGCAGTGCGCGTCATCGCTTGTCTTGATGTCAAAGCGGGGCGAGTCGTCAAAGGAAAAAATTTTGTTGACTTGAAGGATGCTGGCGATCCGGTTGAGCTCGCCTCGAAATATTACCAAGAAGGGGCAGATGAGATCACCTTTCTGGACATTGCAGCGAGTAGTGAAGAGCGCACGACGACTCTTGATTTGGTGCGGCGAACTGCCGAGAGCATCTTCATTCCACTAACAGTTGGTGGCGGAGTCTCTTCACTGAGTGATGTTGATGCGCTACTTCGGGCGGGAGCGGACAAGATTTCAATCAATACTGCAGCAATCAAGCGGCCCGATTTGATAGATGAGATTGCCCGTGATTTCGGATCACAGGTTCTGGTGATCTCTATCGATGCAAGGCGAGAACAGAAAATGGCAAGTGGTTATGAAGTGACAACTCACGGTGGAACACGCTCGGCCCAGATGGACGCTTTGAGTTGGTTGAAGGAGGCGATCGATCGAGGAGTCGGCGAGGTGCTGCTTAACTCGATGGATCGAGACGGCACCAAAGGTGGATTCGATCTTGAGATGATCGAATCTTTACGCGGCGTTACTACAGTTCCTTTGATAGCAAGCGGCGGAGCAGGGTCGTTGAGCGACTTTAGTGATGCAATCTCCTCGGGCGCAGATGCAGTACTGGCAGCTAGCGTCTTTCACTACGGCAATATCTCGATTCCTGAAGTCAAAGATCATCTGGTTGATGCGGGTTTCACGGTACGGAGGAATCATGGGCAGTAGCGCTGAGGTATCACTCGAGCAGATTCTGCAGAGTTTCGATTCAGATAGTTCGTTACTACCAGTGGTGGTTCAAGATCATCTGACTAATGAAGTGTTGATGCTTGCCTATCTCAATCGTGAAGCACTCAAACGGAGCGTGGCGACTGGAAGAGCCACATATTGGAGTCGAAGCCGTAACGAACTCTGGGTTAAGGGTGAGAGTTCGGGCAACGTTCAGCAGATAGTGGAGATCGCCTATGACTGCGATGGGGATAGCCTGCTCTATCGAGTGGAGCAGAGTGGTGTCGCCTGCCACACCGGGGAGCGAAGTTGCTTCTTCAACATCATTCATTCGAAAGGGCAGTAGCCGATCGCTCACTTCGCTGACTGGCTTGGGCTAACTCGCCAGGCACAGCGCCACTATCTATACTCGGGCTATGCCAAAGACACCTCGCGAAAATCTCCGTGCTGAACGTCGTAGCAATGCAAAGAAGAGCGAAGGCGACAAGGTAACTAGGTGGATTGTGATCGCGATGGTTGGTCTCGTTGTGATTACGGCAGGCGCGCTCTCGCTCTTTTCAAGAGATAGCGAACCTGATGATGCCCTCACCGTTCTCAATGATTTTGTAGCGACAGCCCCGATCAAGACAGTCGTCTCGGATGCTGATGACAAGGCAGTCGTCTTCAATCAAGGCGCGCCAGTCAAACTTTCGATCTGGGAAGATTTCCAATGCCCGGTCTGTGGGCAGTTTGAAGTTTCTATCGGTAGCTATGTCGAAGATCTGATCACCAGTGGGGAAGCAGAGGTGGCTTATCACTTCGCTTCATTCCTTGGTGCGCCATCACGCCGTGCTGCGAATGCGGCTTACTGTGCGGCCGATGTAGATCGACTCCTTGATTTCCATAAAGCCCTCTTCATCACCCAACCCGAGGAAGGCTCTGCATTTTGGAACCCGGACAACCTGGTGAAGATCGGCGAGAAGATCGGTATTAACTCCGGAGAATTCGCTTCATGCGTACAGGGCGATAAGAAGATTGACTTCGTCAATGCTGTCGATGCCTCGATGCCAAAGTATGGCGTCGAAGGCACGCCAACCGTCTTCATCAACGGCAAAGAGTGGAAGCGAACTTCTGCAGGGTTTGACGTCAATGAGTTCCGAGCTGCTGTTGAAGCAGCGAAGAACGGCTGATCAAACGACTTGCCTTTGTTTCACCACGCAATACCTTCGCCAGGATCGCCGATTCTTGAGCTTGGTCCAGTAACGCTCCGGTTCTACGCGCTCTCGATCATCATCGGTGTTATCGCTTCCATCGTGATTGGCGGACGGCGTGTCCGTGCCATGGGCGGCCCGAAGACTTTGGTCAGTGATGTCGCAATCGTTGCAGTACCAATGGGTGTCGTTGGTGGACGGATCTATCACGTCATCACATCGCCCGAGAAGTACTTCGGCGCTAATGGTGATCCGCTCTCTGCCCTCTACATCTGGGAAGGTGGACTTGGAATTTGGGGTGCCATCTCCCTTGGTTTCTTTGGAGCATGGATCGCTTTTCGATATGTGAAGCGCCGCCAAGCATTTGAGCTCAGCTTTGCAGAGTTTGCGGATGCTTTGGCGCCAGGAATCCTCATCGCTCAAGGGATTGGCAGATTTGGCAACTATTTCAATCAAGAGTTATTCGGCCGCCCAACTGATCTGCCCTGGGCGCTTGAGATCGATCCGCGCTATCGGCCGATTGGATATAGCCAGTACGAAACCTTTCATCCAACATTTCTCTACGAAAGCGTATGGGTCTTTATTGTGGCATTTCTCTTGATTCGCTTAACGTCGCGGCTTCGAAATCGGCCCGGGACTCTCTTCGCTCTCTATGTGGCGCTCTATTGCTTGGGCCGATTCTTCATTGAATTGGTGCGTATCGATGCAGCAACCTTAATCGGAGGTCTTCGAATCAACACGCTCACCTCGATTCTTGTCGGCATCTGCGCGATGGTCTATTTCTTCAGACGAAGTAGAGAGTAATCTTCAGATTATGCCAATCGAGAATGTTTACGAGCGAAATAACGAACATAAGACCCGTAGGGCGGGCTGGCTTCGCGCAGCAGTGCTCGGCGCAAACGATGGATTGGTTTCTAATTCGTCGTTGATGGTTGGTATTGCTGCCGTCGGTGCCAATGATGTGGTCTTGACTGCAGGACTTGCTGGAATTGCTGCTGGTGCCACATCGATGGCGGTAGGAGAGTACGTCTCGGTTCGCTCTCAGAACGATATCGAGAAGGCCGATCGCATACTTGAAGCGAAACATCTCTCAGAAGATCCAGAAGGCGAGTTAGAGGAGCTGACTCGGATCTATCAAGATCGAGGGCTTTCACGAGATCTTGCCAAACAAGTTGCCAAGGAGCTACATGCGAAGGATGCGCTAGGGGCCCATCTTCGCGATGAACTTGGACAGACACACCTCACGATGGCGCGACCGTTACAAGCCGCTTTCGCTTCAGGATTGAGTTTTACCGCTGGAGGAATCATTCCAATTCTTGGCGCACTTGCTCCGACGCTTGGAACTAAGGCATGGTCGATCGTGGGGATTACTCTCATCGGGCTAGTTGTCACCGGAGTGCTCAGTGGGATTACGGCAGGAGCCTCAGTTCCCCGCGCAGTGGCTCGGGTCCTCGCTGGAGGCTCCTTCGGAATGGGCATCACTGCACTCGTTGGCCAGATTGCGCACATCTCTGGCATCTGAACAAACTCGGGCTGAGCGAAATCGATTGGCCGTAATCGGTCAGGTGCGTAGACTTATCTCACTACAGGGCCACTGAAGTCCCTCTCTTCACCGCGCAAGACATCAATCTGAAGGAATAGTTCCGTGGCTTATCCATCATCACTGCCCTCTGCTCAGGGTCTCTACGACCCTCGAAATGAGCATGATGCATGCGGTGTAGCAATGGTTGCAACGCTTAACAAGAAGCCAAGCCATGAGATTGTGTCCAGCGCACTTACTGCTCTTCGTCATCTGGAGCACCGTGGTGCATCAGGTGCTGAGGTCAATAGTGGTGATGGTGCTGGGATCTTGATTCAGATTCCTGATCACTTCTTTCGCGAAGTCGCCGGCTTCCAACTTCCTGAGCCGGGAAGCTATGCGACAGGTATTGCTTTCATGGGGAGTCAGAGTACGAATCTCACTCGGCTAGAGGAGATTGCGCACGAAGAGGGAGTGAAGGTTCTTGGTTGGCGTGATTTACCCGTTAATCCATCAAGTCTTGGAAAGACAGCGCTCTCGACTATGCCGAACTTTCGTCAGATATTTATCGCCTCAACGAAAGGTTCGAAGGATCTTGACTTGGAACGGGAGGCGTTCTGCTTTAGAAAGCGCATCGAACACGAACTCGATATCTATCTTCCATCACTCTCCTCTCGAACCATCGTCTACAAGGGAATGTTGACTACGGGCCAACTCGAAGAATTCTTCCCCGACTTATCTGATTCTCGCGTCACCTCATCTCTTGCCTTGGTCCACTCACGATTCTCAACAAATACCTTTCCTTCGTGGCCGCTGGCGCATCCTTATCGGTATATCGCCCACAACGGCGAAATCAATACGATTCGAGGAAATCGAAACTGGATGTCTGCTCGAGAATCATTACTGGCAAGCGATTTGATTCCTGGAGATATCAAGCGATTGTTCCCAATCGTCAATCCAGAGGGCTCTGATTCCGCCTCCTTTGATGAAGTTCTGGAGTTGCTCTATCTCGGCGGTAGATCACTGCCTCATGCAGTCTTGATGATGATCCCCGAGGCATGGGAGAACCATCAGACAATGCCCGATCACCATAAGGATTTCTATCGATTTCATGCATCGTTGATGGAGCCTTGGGATGGCCCGGCATGCGTCACCTTTACTGACGGTCGACAGGTAGGGGCAGTTCTTGATCGAAACGGTCTTCGTCCTTCAAGATTCTGGATTACCAATGAAGGTCTCGTCGTCCTTGCAAGTGAAGTCGGTGTCCTTGAAATAGATCCATCGAAGATAGTTCGAAAGGGAAGATTGCAGCCCGGCAAAATGTTCCTTGTCGATGTCGAGGCTGGACGAATCATCGAAGATAACGAAATCAAAGATTCACTTGCCTCAGGCGCCTCTTATCGAGAATGGCTACATGCCGGAATCGTTCGCCTCAGTGATCTTCCGGCAAGAGAGCACATCCTCTATCCCCATTCTTCGGTAGTGCGCCGACAACGAGCTTTTGGATACACCGAAGAGGAACTTCGAATTCTCCTTACTCCTATGGCTCGAAATGGAGCAGAGCCGATTGGATCGATGGGAACAGATACACCTATTGCCGCGCTCTCAGAACGACCGCGAGTGCTCTTTGACTATTTCTCACAACTTTTTGCGCAGGTGACTAATCCGCCACTTGATGCGATTCGAGAAGAGCTGGTCACATCTCTCGGTGGATCGATTGGTCCAGAACATAATCTTCTTGACCCAGGTCCTGCCTCGTGTCGACAGATCTCACTTGCCTTCCCAGTCATCGACAATGACGAGCTAGCCAAGATCATTCATGTCAATGCCGATGGTGACAATCCAGGCTTTGCTGCCCATGTGGTTCGAGGTCTCTTTCCCATTGCTGGTGGAGGCAAGGCACTTGAAGATCGAATCACTGAGATCTGCTTCGAGATCTCAACTGCTATTGCAGAAGGTGTAAGACTCATTGTTCTCTCGGATCGCGATGGCGATGGTGAGAATGCGCCCATCCCATCACTTCTGCTCACTGCAGCAGTACATCACCATCTGATCCGCGAGAAGACGCGAACTCAAGTGGGGCTGGTTGTTGAGACAGGCGAAGTCCGAGAGGTTCACCACGTCGCCCTCTTGATTGGTTTTGGCGCAGCGGCGGTCAATCCATATCTCGCCATGGAGAGTGTGGAAGACCTCGTATTGCAGGGAGTAATCACTGATCTGACTCCAGAAAAAGCGGTTCGAAACCTGATCAAGGCGCTCGGTAAAGGCGTCCTTAAAGTGATGTCGAAGATGGGAATTTCAACCATCGCCTCCTACACCGGGGCGCAAGTTTTCGAAGCGATAGGGCTTTCCCGCGAATTGATCGATAAATACTTCGTCGGCTGTACCTCGAAATTGGGTGGGGTGGGCATCGATGTGATTGCTAAAGAAACGATTGCGCGCCACCATATTGCCTATCCACCAGGAGGGGAGATCCCAGGGACAAAACGTCTACCAATTGGTGGGGAGTATCAATGGCGACGCGACGGCGAACCGCATCTCTTTGATCCTGAAACGGTTTTCGCACTGCAGCACTCCACTCGCGCACGAAGATATGACATCTTCAAGAAGTACACCGCAAAGGTAGATGATCAGAGTAAGCGTCTAATGACCTTGCGAGGACTCTTCACCTTGAAGCAAGGTATCAAGCCTGCAATCCCAATAGATCAAGTAGAGCCTGTCTCAGAGATCGTGAAGCGATTCTCTACCGGCGCGATGAGCTATGGCTCGATCTCACAGGAAGCTCATGAGACATTGGCTATCGCGATGAATCGCCTCGGGGGCAAATCAAATACAGGTGAAGGTGGCGAAGATCCAGATCGCTATCGCAGGTTCGACAATGGAGATTCAAAACGTTCGGCGATCAAGCAAGTTGCAAGTGGTCGATTCGGTGTCACCAGCGAATATCTAGTGAATAGCGATGACATCCAGATCAAGATGGCACAAGGTGCAAAACCTGGCGAAGGTGGTCAACTTCCTGGAAACAAGGTCTATCCCTGGATTGCGAAGGTAAGGCATTCAACTCCCGGTGTTGGGCTGATCTCGCCTCCGCCGCACCACGACATCTATTCCATCGAGGATCTGGCACAACTTATTCATGATTTGAAGAACGCCAATCACCAGGCGCGAATTCACGTGAAGCTAGTGGCTGAGGTCGGTGTCGGCACGGTAGCGGCAGGTGTAAGCAAGGCGCATGCTGATGTAGTCCTCATATCAGGGCATGATGGCGGCACGGGGGCATCGCCGCTCACTTCACTCAAACATGCTGGCGCACCCTGGGAACTTGGTCTTGCCGAGACACAACAAACTTTGATGCTCAATGGCCTTCGCGATCGAATTGTGGTGCAGACCGATGGTCAAATGAAGACAGGACGAGATGTCGTTATCGCTGCGCTACTTGGCGCCGAAGAGTTTGGCTTTGCTACCGCTCCATTGGTGGTCTCTGGTTGCATCATGATGCGGGTCTGTCATCTTGATACCTGCCCGGTAGGAGTTGCCACACAGAACCCAGAATTGAGGAAGAAATTCACTGGTCAACCAGAGTTCGTAGAAACATTCTTCGAATATATCGCCGAAGAGGTTCGCGAGATCTTGGCATCACTTGGCTTGAAGTCTCTTGATGAGGCAGTCGGCATGGTGGAATATCTCGATACCAAGGCAGCGCTCGATCATTGGAAAGCATCGGGACTTGACCTCTCACCAATACTTCACTTTCCTCAATCAAATCTCGACGCTCCGAGAAAACAGAGGGTCAAGCAAGAGCATGGTTTGGCGAAAGCCCTCGATCACGAATTGATCCGACTTGCTTCATCGAGCATCGATTCTGGAGAGCCGATACATCTTGATATGGCGATTAGAAATGGCAATCGAACCGTGGGAACAATGTTGGGTTCTGAAATCACCAGGCGAAATAGTTCGCCACTGAGTGAAGACAGTATCGATATCTCTTTCCATGGTTCTGCAGGTCAATCATTTGGCGCATTTATCCCGCAAGGACTGACGCTTCGCCTTTATGGCGATGCAAATGATTACGTCGCAAAGGGGATTTCAGGGGGCAGGGTGATTCTGCGTCCCGATGAGCGCGCAACATTTGATTCCCGAGAGAATGTCATCGCTGGAAACGTCATCGGATATGGAGCGACCTCGGGTGAGATTCTCATCAGGGGAGTTGTCGGCGAGCGTTTCTGTGTTCGAAATTCCGGCGCGACAGCGGTTGCCGAAGCTGTGGGCGATCATGGATGCGAATACATGACGGGCGGTGTTGTTGTCGTCTTGGGTAGGACTGGGCGCAACTTTGCAGCAGGAATGTCGGGCGGAAGAGCATTCCTCCTTGATGCTGATCATTCACTGATCAATGGTGAGATGGTTGACCTGCTCTCCGTTCCGAAAGATCAATCTGCATCACTTCAATCAATCATCTCTCGCTTCCATGCCGAGACGGGTTCATTGGTTGCCGCTGAACTATTACGTGATTGGGACGATGCTCTCCATCGCTTCACCATGGTCATGCCACGTGATTACGCGAGGGTGCTCTCGGCGATCGCTCGTGCCGAGCGTGAGGGTAAAGATGTCGAACGATTAGTCATGGAGGTTGGCAATGGCTGATCCAAAAGGTTTCCTTGTGACGCCACGCAAGAACCCTGATCGGCGACCAGTCGATGTTCGAATCATGGATTGGCGCGAGGTCTATCGCGATCAGGAATTCACAGACCTTCAAAAACAGGCCGGTCGCTGTATGGACTGTGGCATTCCGTTCTGTCACCAAGGATGTCCGCTGGGAAATCTCATTCCAGAGTGGAATGACCTGATCTGGCGAAATGAGAAAGAGGAGGCGATCGCACGCCTTCATGCAACGAATAATTTCCCCGAGTTCACTGGACGACTCTGTCCGGCGCCATGTGAGAGCGCTTGTGTCGTGGGAATAGATGGCGATCCAGTGACAATCAAACAAGTGGAACTTCGCACCATCGAAGAAGCCTTTGAGCGCGGACATGTAAGACCACTGCCTGCAGACCGAATCACGGGCAAGATCGTTGCTGTCATTGGAAGTGGTCCTGCTGGACTTGCCGCAGCGCAACAACTAACACGCGCTGGCCACACCGTCGTTGTCTATGAGCGGGCAGAGAAGATCGGAGGCTTACTTCGTTACGGAATTCCTGAGTTCAAGATGGAGAAGAACGTCCTTGATCGACGGCTCAAGCAAATGGAGCGCGAGGGTACGAGATTTCGCACGGGTGTAGATGTCGGCGTCGATCTCGCGGTATCAGAACTTAAATCTCGTTATGACGCGATCGTGATTGCAACTGGAGCTACAAAGTGGCGCGAGCTTGAAATTCCTGGAAGAGATCTACGCGGGATTCACCAAGCGATGGAGTATCTGCCTTGGGGCAATAAGCAAGCGCTCGGTGAAGTTGAATCGGAGTATCTGGCAGAGAAATCTATTAGCGCTGAAGGCAAGAAAGTCGTGATCCTCGGCGGCGGCGATACCGGAGCGGATTGCCTCGGGACTGCGATACGCCAAGGAGCAGCATCTATCGCACAGATAGAGATCATGCCCCGACCATCTGATGAACGACCATCAAATCAACCTTGGCCCACCTATCCCATGGTTTATCGAACTAGTAGCGCACATGAAGAAGGTGGCGATCGACTCTATGCGCTCGCAACCCAAGAGTTCTTGGGCGATAGCGACGGAAATCTTCGAGCATTGAAAGTCGTGAAGACGAAATTCGAAGATGGCAGATTCCAACCGATACCTGGTAGCGAACACGAGATTGAATGCGAGATGGCGCTACTTGCACTTGGCTTCACTGGTCCAGAGCGAAATGCACTCATCGATGACTTTGCCATCTCATTGGATGATCGCGGATTGATCGCGCGCGATAGTTCCTATCAAAGTAACGTTGAGAATGTCTTCGTCTGTGGCGATGCCGGGCGAGGCCAATCTCTTATCGTTTGGGCGATAGCAGAGGGAAGAAGCGCTGCTGCACACGTTGACGAGTACTTGACTGGTCGAACGCAATTGCCTGCCGTAATCGAGCCAACTGATCGACCGCTGACGGTCTGAAGATAGGATTTGATCATGTTTGCTGCTCATACATGGAAGCGCAGAGCAAAGATCGTCTGCACCATGGGCCCTGCGGTAGCGAGTGAAGCGAAGATTTCGCAGCTTATTGAAGCTGGAATGAATGTGGCTCGTCTTAATCTTTCCCACGGAGACTATCCAGAACACGAACGTCTCTTTGGAATCATCCGTGAGAGTGCGGCAGAGGCAGGTCGCCCCGTTGCGATCCTGGTGGATCTACAGGGACCGAAAATTCGTTTGGGCAGATTCAGCGCTGGTCCCCATCGTTTGTCCGTGGGTGACACCTTCACAATCACGATTGATGAGATTGATGGAGATGCCTCTCGCGCGAGCACGACCTATCAGGGTCTTCCTGGAGATTGCAAGAAGGGTGATTTGATCCTGATTGACGATGGAAGCGTGATGGCTCGAGTCGTCGAATCCAAAGAACGCGAAGTTGTCACGGAGATTCTTCAAGGTGGGACCGTTAGCAACAACAAGGGGATAAACCTCCCAGGCGTTGCGGTCTCGGTACCAGCTATGTCTGAGAAAGATGTCGAAGATCTCAAGTGGGCGCTCAAAGTAGGAGCCGATTTCATAGCGCTCTCCTTCGTGCGAAGCGCCAAAGACATCGAAGATGTCCATCGAATCATGGATGAGGCAGGAGTGAGGATTCCGGTTATCGCGAAGATCGAGAAGCCACAAGCAGTCGAGAATCTGCAAGAGATCATTGACACCTTTGATGGATTGATGGTTGCGCGAGGCGACCTTGGTGTTGAGCTTCCCTTCGAAGATGTACCTATGGTGCAGAAGAGATGCATCACTGCCGCTCGAGAGAACGCCAAGCCGGTGATCGTGGCGACGCAGATGCTTGATTCCATGATTCACAATCCGCGCCCAACTAGAGCTGAGGCAACAGATTGTGCCAATGCTGTAATTGATGGCGCCGATGCGTTGATGCTCTCTGGTGAGACCAGCATCGGTGAATATCCGATTGAATCGGTTCAGACCATGGCGCGAATTATTGAGAAGACTGAAGCTGAAGCACTTGATTTGATTCCCCCACTCAAGCACGCACCAAGAACCAAAGGTGGCGCGATAACGAAGGCAGCAACCGAGGTTGGTTCGATTATCGGAGCGAAATATCTGATCGCATTCACGCAGAGCGGTGACTCTGCTCGTCGTATGTGTCGATTGAGGAGTTCTATTCCGATGCTCGCCCTCACTCCAGAGCAAGCGACATTCAACAGATTGGCGCTCAGTTGGGGACTGGAACCCTTAATCGTTCCGACTGTGACGACAACGGATGAGATGGTCAAACAAGCTGATCAAATTCTTATCAAAAGTGGGACGGTGGCAAAGGGTGAGAATGTATTGATCGTCGCAGGTTCGCCTCCGGGGATTCCTGGCTCTACCAATGCTATGCGCGTGCATGTCATAGGTGCAGCAGTAGATGGAATCGCGCCGGCTTACCGATAATCTCTTGGCTATAATCGCACTCTCGTCAAGGTTGTTAAAAGCCTCGGTACTCCAACGGTAGAGAGGGCGGTCTCAAACACCGCATAGTGTCGGTTCAAATCCGACTCGAGGCACATGTCCCATCGAATTGTGGTCGCCGAAGATGAAGCACTGATTCGCCTTGACCTCATCGAAATGCTCACCGAGTCTGGTTATGACGTGGTTGGCGAAGCCACCAATGGAAATGATGCAATTTCTCTCGTCGATCAACATGCGCCAGATCTTGCGATTCTTGATGTCAAGATGCCGATCCTTGATGGGATCTCTGCTGCCCAACAAATACAAGGAAAGTGTGCGATCTTGATCCTGACCGCCTTCAGTCAGAAAGAATTGATTGACCGCGCGAGTGAAGCGGGAGCAATGGCTTACGTTGTTAAACCTTTCACGATCGGAGATCTCAGACCATCGATTGAGATTGCGATTGCGCGTTTTAAAGAAATGAAAGCGCTCGAGTCAGAGGTGGCAGATATTCATCAGCGACTAGAGAGCAGAAAGCTCGTCGATCGGGCAAAAGGTGTCTTAATGAAGGCGCTCAATATCTCTGAGCCCGAGGCATTTAGCTGGATACAAAAGACGGCGATGGATAAGCGAGTCTCGATGAAAGCAGTGGCAGAGGCAGTTCTAGACCCGGCAAAAGGTGGATTATAGATCAAGCCTGAAAAGGCTTCGGAGCTCGGTCGAGAATCAAACACGTCAGGCGAGCGGTACAAGTCTTCACGCCCTTCTCGTCAGTTAGAACGATCTCGTAACAGGTGAGAGTTCTTCCGAGTGAGATCGCCGTAGCGACTCCTGTGACAAAGCCCGATGTCGCTGATTTGTGGTGAGTCGCGCTTACCTCAATCCCAACTGATGTGCGATTGAAACCGGCATGGAGCTGTGATGCGATTGAACCTAGGCTCTCTGCAAGTACGACATTGGCACCGCCGTGAAGCAAACCAATGGGTTGTCTATTTCCTTCAACTGGCATCCTTCCGACGACTCGTTCCGGAGAAGCCTCAAGGATCTCGATCCCCATTCTCGCGCCAAGCTCACCACTGCCACGCTTGACGAGGAAATCCATATAGTCATTGATCTTGCCGGAATCATCGATAGACATGAGTGCATGATAGGGCAGAGCATGCGGCAAAAGCAGTGAGCGACCTCAATAAATCCAATGTGGCACACTCTCGGTATGAGAAAGAGTGGGCAGATATGAAGAAGTTCCTCTTACTCGATGGTCATTCGCTCGCATACCGCGCCTTCTATGCACTTCCGGTAGATCGGTTCGCGACTTCGACTGGCCAGCCAACTAACGCCATTTACGGCTTCTGCTCGATGTTGGCCAATCTCCTAGCAGAACAGAAGCCAGACCAGGTCATCGTCGCCTTCGACCATTCTCGTAAGACATTTCGTACCGAAAGATTCCCCGAATACAAAGCCAATCGGGTGAAATCTCCTGATGAGTTCAGATCGCAGATCGATTACATCATCGAGATGATTGAAGGGTTCAATATTCCCATCGTTATTCGCGAGGGATATGAGGCCGACGATCTCATCGCTACCTTGACCAGAGCCGTGACAGCTGAATCTGACGATAATCGAGTTTTCATCACGACAGGCGATCGAGATTCGTTCCAGTTGATCAATGATCATGTAACGGTGCTTTATCCAATGAAGGGGGTCACCGAGCTTGCTTCAATGACACCAACAAGCGTTGAAGCGAAGTACGGGCTCACCCCCTCGCAATATCCAGATTTTGCTGCACTTCGTGGCGATCCCAGCGACAACCTTCCCTCAATTCCAGGGGTAGGCGAGAAGACAGCCATCAAGTGGATTCAAGAGTACGGCTCACTCTCAGGGCTCATCGCGAAGGCGGATCAGGTTCCCGGCAAAGTTGGCGATGCACTTCGTGCCCACACCTCACAAGTCCTGCTCAACCGTGAACTCACACACCTCGTCGATGATGTTCCGATAGATGTATCCATGCTCTCTTCATTGGTGATGGGAAAGTGGGAAGGGATTGACCTCGGCCGGACTCGCTCACTCTTCGCCAAGTTAGAGATCAAAGCGCTCAAAGAGCGAATTGAGAAGCTACCCATTTCTGCGGATTCACTAGATGACGCGAAGAGTGATCCTTCGACTCCCGCGAAGGCAGCCTCGAGTGAAGTGAAGGTAATCAAGTCGAGTCTAGAGAAGGCTCTTGCTGACATTAGCGGTGAATTTTCCTTAGTGGTGGAGCGAAAGGTTGAGTCAGGCGAACTCGAAGTTGCACTCTCGCCACGACGGGGGGTTGTTCACTCATTTTTTGTCGGAGCACTTACTCGTGAGAGCCTCAAAGACTGCGCCTTCTTTGGCCATGGCGTGAAATCATGGCTGCGGGAAATCGAATTCAGTGACTCAACCACGGTCCTTTTTGATTCTGAACTTGCCGGGTACCTACTTAACCCAGGTGTTCGCGATCTCTCCCTGGAAACCTTGGTTCAGGAACATCTCGGTATCGAGCGGAGTATCCCGAGCGATGACCAAGATCTTTTTACCTCCTCTACTTTTGCACCCGAGTTAGCGAGTGACCTCTGGTCGCTTCGTGAACTGCTGACAAAACAATTGCAAGACCAAGGCGTGAGCGATCTTCTTGCAGAGCTTGAGATCCCTTTGGCTCTCTCGCTCGCCAAGATGGAGCATCTCGGGATTGGTTTTGATACTGCAAAAGCGAAGGAAATCCAGAGGGGTTTCTCCAACGAGTTGGCAAGTGAGATCGGTAAAGCCCACGACTGCGCCGGGCATGAATTCAATGTCAATTCCCCGAAACAGTTGCAGGTTGTGCTCTTTGAAGAACTCAAACTCCCGAAGACGAAGCGGATCAAGAGTGGTTACAGCACCGATGCCGACTCACTCATGTGGCTCCACCAAGAGACGAATCATCCACTTCTCACCTCATTGCTTCGAATTCGGGAAGTTGGAAAACTTGAGACGGTCTTAGAAGGTTTGATCACCAGTGCGAAAGCAGGGCGGATCCACACCATTTTTCAGCAGACAGTTGCTGCCACAGGACGTCTCTCATCGACTGATCCAAATCTGCAGAACATCCCAGTGAGAAGCGAAGAGGGCAGGCGAATCCGAGATTGCTTCATCGCCCAAAAACCATATTCTCAACTTCTGACTGCTGATTACAGTCAGATAGAGATGCGAATCATGGCTCATCTCTCAGCCGATAAACATCTCATTGAGGCTTTTAATTCAGGCGAGGATCTTCATAACTCGGTCGCGGGATTGGTATTCGGTGTAAAGCCGGATCAAGTGAGTAGCGAGATGCGACGTACTATCAAAGCCATGTCATACGGGCTTGCGTATGGACTATCAGCATTCGGGCTCGCTCAGCAGTTAGACCTCTCGCCATCTGAGGCGCAGAAGTTGATGGATGACTACTTCACCCGATTTGGCGGAATCCGTGACTATCTTCAAAGTGTTGTTCGCACTGCAAGGGAGCGCGGTTTCACAGAGACGCTGCTAGGTAGGCGTCGATATCTCCCTGACCTAACGAGTGAGAATCGACAACGCCGAGAGATGGCAGAGCGGATGGCGCTCAATGCCCCTATTCAGGGTTCAGCCGCCGACATCATTAAGAGCGCCATGTTGATCGTTGAAGATGGGATCGAAAAAGCTGGTCTCAACTCAAGAATGATCTTGCAGGTACATGATGAATTGATCTTCGAGGTGATGGCAGGCGAGGAGATGGAATTGGAAAAGTTGGTTCGGGATGGGATGAGTAAGGCCTATCCGCTTGATTTACCGTTGGAGGTAAGCGTTGGGATAGGGGTAAGTTGGGACGAGGCGGCCCACTGACCCTCAGTTTGACCTCAAGGACGCGACGAAAGTAGCCTTCGACTGCTCATTGATTGAGTCCTTTGATGGTCGTGCGGGTCTCCCGTTCTTCAAATCCTTAGGAGTTCAAAAGTTTCGCCTTGAGCGCGTCCCTGTCCCTACTAGTCCCTGTCAACCGGAGTCCCTTGTCCACCTCACAAGTAACCATCAACGATGTCGGCACAGCCGAAGATTTTCTCGCAGCAATCGAAGGAACAATAAAGAATTTCAATGACGGCGACCTCGTTTCAGGCGTCGTAGTCCAGGTAGATCGTGAAGAAGTCCTACTGGATATCGGTTACAAGACAGAGGGTGTGATTCCTGCCCGTGAGCTCTCGATCCGTAATGACCTCGATCCATCTGAGATCGTCAAAGTAGGTGAGCGCGTTGAAGCGCTAGTTCTCACGAAAGAAGATAAAGAGGGACGGCTAATTCTCTCGAAGAAGAGAGCGCAGTACGAGAAGGCTTGGGTCGATATTGAAGAGAAGAAGAATCGTGATGAAGTGGTCGTCGGAACGGTCATTGAAGTCGTCAAAGGCGGCTTGATTGTTGATATCGGTTTGCGTGGCTTCTTGCCAGCATCACTGGTTGAACTTCGTCGCGTCCGAGATCTCACCCCATATATCGGCAAACAGGTCGAAGCACGAATCATCGAACTCGATAAGAATCGAAATAACGTCGTGCTCTCGCGTCGTGCCTATCTTGAACAGACTCAATCTGAGTCACGCACCTCATTCCTCAACCAACTTCAACGCGGACAGGTCCGAACTGGAGTTGTCTCTTCGATCGTCAACTTTGGCGCCTTCGTGGATCTTGGTGGCGTAGATGGCTTGGTTCACGTCTCTGAGCTTTCATGGAAGCACATCGATCATCCAGGTGAAGTAGTTGCCGTCGGTGATGAAGTAACCGTAGAAGTACTTGAAGTGGACTTTGAGCGCGAGCGTGTCTCACTCTCACTCAAAGCAACACAAGAAGATCCTTGGCAGGCATTTGCTAGAACGCACACCATCAATCAAGTGGTCCCAGGCGAAGTTACGAAGTTGGTTCCATTTGGTGCATTCATTCGAGTATTCGATGGAATCGAAGGTCTCGTACATATCTCTGAGTTGGCCGAACGCCATGTCGAGATTCCAGAGCAGGTGGTTCAGGTCGGCGACCAACTCTTCGTCAAGATCATTGATATCGATCTCGAACGACGTCGAATTTCTCTTTCGCTGAAGCAGGCCAATGAAGGTCATGATGTCGAGGTTGAAGCCTTTGATCCCTCGCAATACGGAATGCAGGCTCGTTACGATGAGAATGGCAACTTCATCTACCCAGAAGGATTCGATCCAGAGACGCAGGAATGGCGTCCGGGTTACGAATCCCAGCGTGAAGAGTGGGAGCGTCAATACGCAGAGGCGCAGGCTCGTTTTGTAGCCCATAAGAAGCAGAAGGCGGAAGCGAAAGCCGCTGATGCTGTTGCCGCTGAAGCTGGCGTAACTGCTGCGACAGCCGAGGGAGCCACCGAGTAGTTTCATCCCGTGCTCACCGTTGCGGTCACTGGGGGAATCGGTTCAGGTAAGTCACTCGTCGGTGACTACCTTGAGGCACTTGGCGCTATCGTCATCGATTCTGATCAACTTGCGCGTGCCGTAATCGAGCGTGGAACACCAGGTTTCGATGAAGTTGTCTCTCGATTTGGCGATAAAGTCCTTCGCGACGGGTTAATTGATCGAGTGGCTCTTGGTGAAATTGTTTTTGCAGACCCCGTGGCGCGGAAAGATCTTGAAGCGATCATTCATCCTCGAGTCCGGGCGGAAACTGAAGCCGTTATCCATTCGGCTTCAGAAGGTTCGGTTGTGGTCAATCAAATTCCACTTCTGGTCGAGACCAATGGCGCATCACGTTTCGACTACGTGATTACAGTGGAAGCGCCAGAAGAGATGCGAATTGCACGATTGAAGGAACGTGGCATGAAGGAATATGACGCGCGTAAGCGAATGTCGGCTCAAGCAAGTACTGCAGAGCGAGAAGCGGTCGCAGATCTAGTTATCGATAACAGCGGAAGTAAAGAGGAATTGCTTCGCCAGGTGGAACAAGCCTGGAACGAAGAACTCAAGCCTCGAGCTCTGGGCAGGTTATGACCAGACCCACTCTCTCTGCACCTCGAAGCGCTAGGCCATTTCAGGTCATCTCAGAGATGACTCCCTCTGGCGATCAACCCACAGCGATTGCAGAACTGACCAAGCGACTTGGTCGTGGCGAGCAAGATGTTGTCCTTTTGGGAGCAACTGGAACTGGTAAATCAGCGACCGCGGCTTGGCTTATTGAACAGGTACAGCGACCGACACTTGTACTTGCCCCCAACAAGACACTTGCAGCTCAGTTAGCGAATGAGTTTCGTGACCTTTTGCCGAACAATGCGGTTGAGTACTTCGTTTCCTATTACGACTACTACCAGCCAGAGGCATATGTACCGCAAACTGATACCTTCATCGAAAAAGATGCCTCGATCAACAACGAAGTTGAACGGCTGAGGTACTCGGCTACCTACTCTTTGCTGACCAGGAGAGATGTCGTTGTCGTGGCGACAGTTTCATGCATTTATGGGCTTGGTACTCCTCAGGAATACATCGATCGAATGATCCGTCTCAGCAAAGGCGATGAGATCGAGCGAAACAAACTTTTGCGACGATTCGTTGAGATCCAATACAAGCGAAACGATATCTCCTTTGAGCGGGGCAACTTTCGCGTCCGGGGCGACACTATTGAGATCATCCCGGTCTATGAGGAGCTTGCTATTCGGATAGAACTCTTTGGTGATGAGATCGAACGAATTACTCATCTCCATCCTCTTACCGGTGAGATAGTCGATGAGGTTGATGAGGTCTTCATATTCCCTGCAACCCATTACTCGGCTGGACCCGAGACAATGAAACGAGCGATATCAGAGATCGAGCGGGAGCTGGATGGAAGGCTCGTTGAGTTGGAGCGCTCCAACAAATTGCTTGAAGCACAACGGCTTCGAATGCGAACCACGTTCGATATCGAGATGATGCTTCAGTTGGGTTTCTGCTCAGGTATCGAGAACTACTCGCGACATATTGATGGACGAAATCCAGGTTCACCGCCAAACTGCCTGCTTGATTATTTTCCCGACGACTTTCTCTGCATCATCGATGAGTCACATATTACAGTCCCGCAAATCGGGGCGATGTATGAAGGCGATGCCTCCCGTAAACGGACTCTCGTTGAGTACGGATTTCGACTTCCCAGCGCGTTGGATAATCGTCCACTAACTTTCAACGAATTTTTAGAGCGAAGTGGGCAGAAGGTCTACCTATCGGCGACTCCTGGAAAGTACGAACTTGGAAAGAGTGATGGCGAGTTCGTTGAACAGGTGATCAGGCCGACCGGACTGGTCGATCCCAAGGTTGTGGTCAAACCAATCAAGGGTCAGATTGATGACTTGCTTGGCGAAATTCGAGCGCGGGTTGCTAAAGATGAACGAGTACTGGTCACTACATTGACGAAGAAGATGTCTGAGGATCTAACCGATTACCTTTTGGAGCAGGGTGTACGCGTTCGTTACCTTCACTCTGAGGTCGATACCCTCCGACGCGTTGAGCTTTTGAGTGAACTTAGAAGTGGCGACTATGACGTACTGGTTGGCATTAATCTCTTACGAGAAGGACTCGATCTTCCAGAGGTTTCTCTTGTAGCGATTCTCGATGCAGATAAAGAGGGGTTCCTCCGCTCCACAACATCCTTGATTCAGACAATTGGGCGCGCCGCGCGAAATGTCTCGGGTGAGGTTCACATGTACGCCGACAACATCACCGACTCAATGGCCCGTGCGATCGATGAAACAAATCGCAGACGAGAGAAACAAGTTTCCTATAACCGGGAACATGGAATCGATCCAAAACCACTGCGCAAGCGGATCGGTGACATTACTGAGATGTTGGCCAGAGAGAGCGATGATACGGAAGATCTTGTTGCCTCTAGTAGGAAGAAATCGAGCGCTCCAGTAGGGATACATACGAAGACCTTGATTCAACGTCCACGGGAAGAGCTACTTGGTCTGATTGAATCGCTCACCGAACAGATGCGTACCGCCGCCTCGCAACTTCACTTCGAACTCGCTGCGCGGCTTCGCGATGAGATCGCTGAATTGAAACGAGAGTTACGAGATATGGGTGTGGCAGGTGTCGAATGATTGATCACTTAATAGTTCGTGGCGCGCGTGAACATAATCTTAAGAACATCAACTTAGAGATGCCACGAAACTCCCTTATCGTCTTTACCGGTCTTTCGGGTTCCGGAAAGTCTTCGCTGGCCTTTGACACGATCTTTGCCGAAGGTCAACGCAGGTATGTTGAGTCACTCTCAGCCTACGCACGGCAGTTCCTAGGTCAGATGGATAAGCCAGATGTTGACTTCATTGAGGGCCTTTCACCCGCGGTATCGATCGATCAGAAGTCAACCAATCGCAACCCTCGTTCGACAGTGGGGACGATCACTGAGGTCTATGACTACCTGCGATTGCTCTTTGCTCGCGCGGGTAGGCCCCACTGCCCGAAGTGCAGCAAGCCAATCACGAGGCAGAGCGCCCAGAACATCGTCGATCAAATCCTCACACTTCCAACCGGGACCAAATTCCAAGTACTGGCTCCTGTGGTCAGAGCGAGGAAGGGCGAGTTCGTCGATCTATTCAAAGAGTTGGTGACAGGTGGCTATTCGCGAGCCCGAGTCGATGGTGAAACGATCATGCTCACTGAGCCGCCAAAGTTGAAGAAGCAAGAGAAACACACAATCGAGGTAGTGATAGACCGCCTGCAAGCCAAAGAAGAATCTCGAACACGTATCAATGATTCGATTGAAACGGCGTTAAAGCTTGCCAATGGATTAGTCATTCTCGATTTTGTCGATGGTTTAGGAGAAGGAAAGAAGAAGGAGAAGGAACGAACTTACAGTGAGAAGTTGGCATGCCATGATTGCCAGATTTCATTTGAAGAACTCGAGCCTCGCTCCTTCTCCTTCAATTCCCCTTTCGGTGCGTGTCCAGAGTGCACCGGTATCGGAAGTCGACTTGAGGTTGATGAAGAGCTGGTGATACCTGATGACTCGATTTCGATCGAGGATGGCGCCATTGCTCCATGGTCTGGGGGACAGAGCTCGGAATACTTCCTCCGGCTTCTCGAAGGTCTAGCAGGTGATCTCAAGTTCTCGCTGAAAACGCCATGGCGAAAGCTTTCAGCCAAGGCCAAAGAAGCGGTGATCCATGGCTATGAGTACGAGATTCACGTCAAATATCGAAATCGCTACGGGCGGGTGCGAAACTACTCAACAGGTTTTGAAGGAGTAGTCCCGTTTATTCAGCGACGTCATTCGGAGACCGATAGCGATTACAGCCGTGAAAAGTACGAAGCGTATATGCGTGAAACGCCGTGTCCAGTATGTAAAGGCTCGAGACTCAAACCAGAGGTGCTTGCGGTAAAGATCGGTGGAATGAATATTTCGGAGGTTGCCGAACTCTCTATCGCGCGAGCGGCGGAATTTCTCAGAGGGGTAGATTTCACAGAACGAGAAGCGAAAATCGCTGAACGAGTCCTCAAAGAAGTCCATGCCAGGCTTGGCTTCTTGCTCGATGTCGGTCTTGATTACCTGACTCTGGCACGAGCTGCGGCAACGCTCTCGGGTGGAGAGGCGCAACGAATTCGCCTCGCGACGCAGATTGGCTCAGGGCTCACTGGGGTGCTCTATGTCCTCGATGAACCAAGCATTGGTCTGCATCAGCGCGATAATCGAAGGTTGATAGAGACGCTCACCAGGCTTCGGGATATTGGAAATACCTTGATCGTGGTCGAGCATGATGAAGAGACGATTCGTACCGCCGATTGGATTGTCGATATCGGACCTGGCGCCGGCGAACATGGCGGGCGAGTGGTGGTCTCTGGTGATTACGCATCCCTTATTGGCAATGAAGAGTCAATAACTGGGGCATATATCTCTGGACGTAAGAAAATAGAGATTCCTAAGAGTCGAAGGTCGCGCGATTCGAAACGAGTTCTAGCCATACGGGAAGCGAAGGCAAACAATCTCAAGAACATTGATGTCGAAATTCCCTTAGGACTCTTCGTTGCAGTCACTGGAGTTAGTGGTTCAGGCAAATCCACCTTGGTCAATGACATTCTCTATTCGGTTCTAGCAAACAAACTCAATGGCGCACGAATAGTGCCTGGTAGGCACCGGACCATCTCTGGGTTGGATCACCTCGATAAAGTGGTACATGTGGATCAATCTCCGATTGGCAGGACGCCACGTTCAAACCCTGCGACTTACACCGGAGTCTTCGACAAGATTCGCGCCCTCTTCGCCGAGACGACTGAGGCGAAAATTCGGGGATACCAACAAGGCCGCTTCTCCTTCAACGTCAAAGGTGGGCGATGTGAAAACTGCGCGGGCGATGGCACGATAACAATCGAGATGAACTTTCTTCCCGATGTCTATGTGCCATGTGAAGTCTGTCATGGCGCGCGGTACAACAGGGAGACGCTAGAAGTTCACTACAAAGGTAAAACAATCGCCGAAGTGCTTGATATGCCGATTGAGCGAGCTTCAGATTTCTTCGAAAGCATCCCATCGATTCATCGCTACCTCACGACTCTCTGTGATGTGGGGCTTGGCTATGTTCGCCTCGGTCAGTCAGCGCCTACGCTCAGTGGTGGTGAGGCGCAACGCGTCAAACTTGCTACTGAGTTGCAACGTCGTTCGACTGGTCGAACCATTTACGTTCTCGATGAACCGACCACAGGTTTGCACTTCGAAGATGTTCGAAAACTCCTTGTAGTCCTAGGGCGCCTTGTAGAGAGTGGTAACTCTGTCGTCGTTATTGAGCATAACCTCGATGTGATCAAGTCTGCCGATTGGGTTATCGACCTTGGGCCTCATGGTGGCGATGGAGGTGGCGAAGTGATCGCGGAGGGAACCCCTGAAGAGGTGGCAAAGATCAGCGCAAGCTTCACTGGCGCATTCCTCAGAGAGGTTTTAGGTAAACCTGCCCCCAGGTCTTTGGCAAAGAGCTCTTCCGCGACAAGGAAGTGATGGCGTGGCAGATCCCGCTTCATATCGGCCAAGTGGCCTACCAGAACTTCCTGGCGTTTATCGTTTCTTCGATGCAGATGATCGAGTCATTTATGTCGGAAAGGCGAAAAATCTTAAGAATCGTTTGAATTCGTATTTTCAGAGCGCTCTAACTGAGAAGACGAGACGAATGGTCGAAGCCGCGGTGAGGGTTGATTGGACTGTCGTCAAGACTGAGGTAGAGGCGCTTCAGCTGGAATTCACTTGGATCAAAGAAGAGTCGCCGGAATTCAATGTCCAGTTTCGCGATGACAAGTCCTACCCCTATCTCGCACTCTCCTTGAGCGAGGAATTTCCACGCCTATACATCACGCGCTCCAAACCGCGTAAGGGAGTAAGGCTCTTTGGCCCCTATACCCATACCTGGGCGCTAAGAAGTACCTTTGATGTGATTCAACGAGTCTTTCCAGTTCGAAGTTGTAGTTATGCAAACTTTGAGAAGGCTAAACGTACAAAACGGCAGTGCCTTTTAGGTGATATCGGCAAATGTTCTGCACCTTGCGTCAGTCGCGTGACTAAGAGCGATCACGATGCACTGGTCCAGGGATTGATCGGCTTCTTAGAGAAGGGACCCGATGAAGTCGCTGCCATGTTGCACCAACAGATGGATGAAGCAGCTGCTCGCGAGGATTTCGAACGCGCCGCGATGCTTCGTGATCGCTTAGGTGCAATCAACAAAGCTTCGGAATCTACCGATGCAGCGCTATCTCCTGACCTCAACGTTGATCTCTTCGCTCGGCATGATGAGATTACCCATTCGGCAATCTCGTGGTTCACGATTCGCTCGGGTCGAATAACGGGCTCAAGGTCATGGGTGATAGATATGAAATCCGTGCCGGAAGAGAGCAGCGTCCTTGATCTTGCTATCCAACAGGCATATTCGCTGAGCGAAGGTAGAACGGGAGATGTAGAGATCCCTCGAGAGATATTGGTTGCAGACACCGGAACTGACCTGCACGTTGCGCTCGAGGATTTAAGTTCGCTTCTTAGTAGCGCCACCCAGAGGCGAGTGGAAGTCAAGGATTCAGTTCGTGGCGAACGAGCAGAGCTTCTTCTCATGGCTAAGCGAAGTGCACATTATGCATTAGTCCAGTTCCTCAGCAAGCGGTCGAGTGATTCAGCGGTCTCTGGCGGAGCGCTTGAAGAGATCGCTGAGCTTCTTGATTTGCCAGAGATTCCGCTGCGGATCGAATGTTTCGATATCTCCAATATTCAGGGCACGAATATCGTCGCCTCGATGGTTGTCTTTGAAGATGGGCAGCCGCGTAAGAGTGAGTACCGAAGATTCTCGATTACTGACCCATCGATAAAGGATGACTTCTCTTCGATGGCTCATGTGATAACTCGAAGATTCAAGCGCTATCTCCTCGAGCGAGAGATCGATCGGGATGAAGTGGCTATGGCAGGAGGAAAGGGACCAAAATTCGCATATCCGCCACAACTGGTGATTGTCGATGGTGGAAAGGGGCAAGTGAGCGCAGCTCATCGAGCGATGAGTGATCTCGGAATTTCTGGTGTCGCGTTGGTTGGTTTAGCGAAACGTCTGGAAGAGGTTTATCTCCCAGAACAGATGAACCCGATCATCTTTCCGCGACATAGTGAGGCGCTCTATCTCTTCCAGAGAATTCGTGATGAGGCGCATCGATTTGCAATCACATTTCACCGAAGCAAGCGTTCGAAGATGATGCTTGATTCGCTCCTTGACGAGATCCCTGCTCTCGGCGAAGTACGGCGAGGGGCGCTCTTAGAGCGATTTGGTTCGGTGGCGGCGATTCGCAAAGCGAGTCAGGCGGAGATCGCTTCGACTCCTGGGATCGGTGAGCGAATAGCCTCACTAATCGCTGAGCATCTGATGGCGCTTGATTCAGGCGATGAATCCGAGATCATCGATACCGAGACCGGTGAAATTCGCAAGGCAAATCAGTAAAGTTTGCTCTGATGACAACGCGAGAGCTAGTAGTAATCACGGGAATGAGCGGTGCTGGTAAATCACAAGTCGCTCATTCGTTGGAAGATGCTGGTTGGTATGTCGTTGATAACCTCCCGCCCTCGTTGATTCGATCTCTCTTCGAGACAGCCGAGAGCTCGATTTCCAAGATAGCTGTCGTAGTCGATGTCCGCGCGCGGGGATTGTTCGGCGATCTCACCCGAGCCCTAGGAGAATTGAAAGAGAAATCAATCTCATCAAGAATCCTCTTTGTCGATGCCTCGGATGACTCCCTAGTCCGCCGTTTTGAGTCGACACGAAGACCGCACCCGCTTCAAGAGGGTGAAAGAATTCTCAATGGAATCCATCGTGAACGCGAGAAGCTACGAGAACTACGCTCTGCCGCTGATGTCGTCATCGACACGACAGAACTCAACATCCATCAACTTGATCGGAAGATCGACAATCTCTTTGCTTCAGGCGAGGGAATAGATCTTCGAATCAATGTGCTCTCATTTGGCTACAAACACGGGCTCCCGGTTGATGCTGACTTGGTCATGGATTGCCGCTTTATAGCGAATCCTCATTGGGATCCAGAGCTACGACCGCTCACTGGCAAGGATGCGCGGGTTAGCAATCGGGTTTTGACGGCTGAAGGTGTGAGTGATTTCTTGAATTTCTTTATCTCCACCATCAAGAGCGTTATTCCTGGCTTTGTCCGCGAGGGGAAGAAATTCATCACCGTTGGTATTGGCTGCACTGGTGGCAAGCATCGCTCGGTTGCCGTAACTGATGAACTCGCACAGAGATTAGCCGCCGAAGTTAGTGATTACTCACTCTCGGTTCAGAGCATTCATCGAGATCTTGGCAGAGAGCAGTAATGCTTTGAAAGTAACAGCGCTAGGTGGTGGACACGGACTCTTCGCCACACTTCGAGCCCTACGCAATACCAACTCAGAGATAACCGCAATCGTCACTGTTGCCGATAATGGCGGATCCTCTGGACGACTTCGCTCTGAATTCAATTCGCTTCCGCCGGGGGATCTACGCATGGCTCTCGCTGCGCTCTGTGGTGATGATGAGTGGGGGCGGGGTTGGGCCGAAATCATGCAATATCGCTTCACCTCTGAGGGCGAAATGAATGGCCACGCACTAGGAAATCTCTTGCTTACGGCGCTCTGGGATCGAGATGGTGATCCGGTCGGTGGTCTTGATCGCGTAGGGGCGCTCTTGAAGGTGGTCGGAAGAGTTCTTCCGATGTCACTCGATCCGCTGACGATTGAAGCGAAGTTCCTTGATGGAAATGTTATCCGGGGCCAGGTCGAGGTTGGTAGTTATCGAGGAACGCTCGAAGAATTACGAATAATGCCAACCCGGCCTGAAACCTCAATTCCCCGCGCTGCAAGAGAGGCAATCGAAGCGATCGCTGACTCGGAGTGGATAACAATCGGTCCTGGTTCCTGGTACTCATCTGTGATGCCGCATTTACTTCTCGAAGAAGAGCTTGAATCTATTCTCTCTTCGCAAGCAAAGAAGTTAATCGTGCTTAACCTTGATGATCCGCATGGAGATGAACTTTCGGGTACATCGCCGCACCACCACCTTGCTGTCATGCAGAGATTCGCACCCTCACTTCGCTTCGATATCGCACTTGCAGATACCAGCGCCGCTCGCTACGGCAGCGCTTTGGAATCGAAGGTGAGGGAGATGGGTGGTCGCTTGGTCCTTGCTGATTTGACCCAGAAAAGCGACCCGCATCACCACGATTGGGAGAAATTGGCTTCCGCTTTCAGCCACATTTTCTCCACCGAGAGTGTTAGATAACCCTTATGGCAATGACGGAGTCGGTAAAGGACGAATTAAGCCGGGTATCAGTCAATAAACCTTGTTGCCGGAAAGCAGAAGTCTCAGCAGTGCTTCGTTTTGCAGATGGACTTCATATCAACTCCGGCAAGATAGCTATCGAGGTCGAACTCGATGCCGCTCACTCAGCAAGGCGACTTAGAAAAGATATCCAAGAGATTTATGGACATGATTCCGAGTTGATGATCGTCGGACCTGGAGGGCTTCGCAAAGGCAATCGCTACATGGTCCGCGTCATCGATGCAGGAGAGGCGCTTGCTCGCCAGACGGGGCTGACCGATTCCCAGAATCGCCCGATCAGAGGGTTACCCCCGCAAATTGTCTCGGCGGCGATTTGCGATGCTGAGGCGGCCTGGCGTGGAGCATTTATCGCTCATGGCTCATTGACTGAACCTGGAAGATCTTCGGCTCTTGAAATCACCTGTCCGGGACCTGAAGCAGCGCTGGCACTTGTTGGCTCTGCGAGAAGATTGGGAATAACTGCAAAGGCGCGTGAAGTGCGCGGAGTTGATCGAGTTGTCATTCGTGATGGAGATTCAATCGGTGCACTTCTCACACGAATCGGTGCTCATGAGAGCGTCTTAGCGTGGGAGGAGAGAAGACTTCGTCGAGAGGTACGTGCAACCGCAAATCGCCTCGCGAATTTTGATGATGCCAATCTCAGGCGCTCTGCCCGTGCGGCGGTCGCAGCCTCTGCGCGCGTACAACGAGCGCTCGAAATTCTAGGAAATGAAATCCCAGACCACCTCCGCGAAGCTGGGGAATTACGTATTCGCCACGGACAGGCGAGCCTCGAGGAGTTAGGGACCCTGGCGGTCCCCGCGATGACGAAAGATGCAATAGCTGGCCGTATTCGCAGACTCTTGGCAATGGCCGATAAGCGAGCAGGGGAGTTGGGGATTCCTGACACCGAGAGCTCAATTTCGCCAGAGATGCTCAACTAATCTTTTGTCATAGTAATCGGCTACCGACTCGGCTAATAATCGGTGAGTAATTGCTGTGTTGGTAGAGTTGACCTCCTGGCCACGGCGCAGTGGATAAATCAACTGAGAACCATCTGCAAGACTCTTGAGGTGCAGTAACAGTTCTTAGTTCTATCTTGACGGGATTTAGAGATGGTTAAAGTTGGAATCAATGGATTTGGTCGCATTGGCAGAAATTTCTTTAGAGCAGCTCTTTCATCAAAGGCCGACTTCGAGATAGTCGCTGTCAACGATCTCACCGATAACGCCACCCTTGCTCATCTTCTCAAGTACGACTCCATCCTCGGGCGTATCGGCGAAAAGGTCACATTTACCGAGGACTCCATTTCGGTGGGAAGTAAGACGTTCAAGGTCTTCGCCGAGAAGGATCCTGCCCAGATTCCTTGGGGCAAAGTTGGGGCAGATATCGTCATCGAATCTACCGGTCGATTCACTAAAGCAAGTGATGCTGGAAAGCACATGACTGGCGGAGCCAAGAAGGTGATCATCTCGGCGCCTGCCAATGACGAAGACATCACCATCGTCCTAGGCGTCAACGAGAGTGCCTACGACTCTTCGAAACATCACATCATCTCTAATGCATCCTGTACCACAAACTGTCTCGCTCCGATGGCGAAGGTCATACATGAGAATTTCGGAATTGTTCGCGGTTTTATGACAACAGTCCATGCCTACACCAACGACCAAGTGATTCTGGATTTTCCTCACAAGGATTTGCGGCGAGCCAGGGCGGCTGCAACCAACATCATTCCGACCTCAACTGGTGCTGCTAAGGCAATCGGACTTGTCATGCCAGAGCTCAAAGGCAAGCTTGATGGCTATGCACTTCGTGTCCCAGTGCCTACTGGCTCGGTCACTGATCTGACCGTTGAACTCGAGCGCGAAGCGTCAGCAGCCGAAATCAATGCAGCAATAAAGGCGGCATCAGAAGGCCCGCTCAAGGGAATCCTCTCTTACACAGAAGACCCGATCGTCTCTGCTGACATCGTTACTGATCCGCACTCCTGCATCTTTGATGGCGGGATCACAAAGGCGATTGGCAAGAGTGCCAAGGTCGCTGGCTGGTATGACAACGAGTGGGGTTATTCGAATCGCCTTGTTGATCTCATTCGCTTCATCGGCAACAAGCTCTAGATGGCTTCGGTAAAGAAACTCAACTCACTCGATTTCGCAGGTAAGCGGGTAGTTCTCCGCGCCGATCTCAATGTGCCATTGAAAGATGGTCGAGTTACCGATGATGGTCGCATCAAGGCTTCACTTCCGACAATCAACTATTTGATTGATGCGGGTGCTTCGATTCTGGTGATTGCCCATCTGGGGCGACCTAAAGGCGAGAGAAAGAGTGAGCTCTCCCTCAGACCCGTTGCTTCGCGTTTGGGTGAACTTTTGGGTCGCGATGTGAATTTTGCAGAGACCATTGTTGATGCAACCGAAGCGACGGCTAAAGCCAAGCCCGGTGAGATTACCTGCCTTGAAAATATCCGTTTTGAAGCCGCTGAAACGAGCAAGGTTGAAGAAGAGAGGTTTGAACTAGCGAGGAAGTTAGCTCACCTCGGCGAAATCTATATAGGGGATGGCTTTGGCGCTGTTCACAGAAAACATGCATCGGTTTTCGAACTAGCTTCGCTCATGCCACATGCTGCTGGATTCTTGGTGGCGAAAGAGAGCGAGATTCTTGAGCGCCTAACCAATGATCCGCTCCGCCCCTTTGGCGTAGTCCTTGGCGGTGCGAAAGTTTCCGACAAGATTGCGGTCATCACAAATCTTTTAGAGCGCGTCGAAATGATCGCTATAGGTGGTGGAATGGTCTTCACCTTCCTAGCCGCAAAGGGATACAAGATTGGTAAGTCTCTTTTTGAAGCGGAGCAGTTAGCGACCGTTCACGCGATACTTTCTCGTGCCGAGGAAAAAGGAGTGGAGATCCTGCTTCCTACTGATATCAAAGTCACAACTGAGTTCAAGGATGTGAGTGCTCGAATCGTTAGTGTTGATCAGATCGGTCAGGAAGAGATGGGTCTAGATATTGGGCCAGAGAGCGCGAAGAGATTCGCTGATTCCATCAAGAGATGTCGAACCATCTTCTGGAATGGTCCGATGGGAGTTGTCGAGTTCTCGAACTTTCAAGAGGGGACGCGAGTTGTGGCTGATGCGCTTCGCGCAGTTGATGGGCTAGCAGTCGTCGGGGGTGGTGATTCGGCCGCCGCTATTCGAGCGCTGGGATTTGCCGATTCGGATTTTGGCTATGTCTCAACCGGAGGTGGGGCGAGCCTGGAGTACCTTGAAGGCAAGGAGCTCCCCGGCCTTGTCGCACTTTCATAAATCTGAAATAGGTACAGTGATTGAGCCAAACTGAAATCATGGAAAGGATTGCCAAGTGAGCAAGAAGGATTCGACCGAAACGCTTGAGCTTGACGAGAAGCGCCCGCTCATCGCTGGTAACTGGAAGATGAATCTCAATCATCTTGAAGCGATTGCGGTGACGCAGAAGTTGGCCTACTCACTTGAAGATCGCGATTTCGACAAGGTTGAAGTTGCCCTCTTCCCACCATTCACTGATCTTCGTTCGGTTCAGACGTTGGTCGACGGTGATCGCCTTTGTTTGAGTTATGGCGCCCAGGATCTTTCACCTGAGAAGCCTGGAGCATTTACCGGGGATATCGCTGGATCGATGTTGGAAAAACTTGGTTGTACTTATGTGATTGTTGGTCACTCTGAGCGACGTGCGGTTCACGGCGAGAGTGATGAACTGCTCAATCGGAAATTACGTGCCGCGATTGCTAATGGCCTTCGCCCGATCTTCTGTATCGGCGAAGAGCTCGCTATCCGAGAAGCGGGAGATCAGATTACGCATGTGGTGAATCAACTACGTGCTGGATTGAAAGGAATTCACAAGCCAGACTTACGAAAGATCGTATTTGCCTATGAACCAGTGTGGGCCATTGGAACCGGACGGACAGCGAGTCCAGAAGATGCTGAAGAGGTCTGCGCCGCGATTAGAAGTGAGCTTGTCAAGATCGCTAGTGAGGAGATTGCATCTGCGGCAAGAATTCTCTATGGCGGTTCAGTGAAATCAGCCAATATCGTCGACATCATGCGCCAACCGAATATTGATGGAGCCCTTGTCGGAGGCGCGAGCCTTGACCCGGAAGAATTTGCGCGTATCTGCAAGTTTCATCGCGTTCTCTAATCAGGGAGTGATGGCTCGCGACTGATAGAATCCCCTCCTGTCAATCGGACGCCTCGGGTTAGAGAAGGCCCGAAGAGTGAGCCCAGTACTTTGATCGGAGCTTGAAGTGGTTATTGCCCTCTCGATTGCGTTGATTCTGATCAGCGTGTTGATGATCGTTCTCGTCTTACTCCATAAGGGCAAGGGGAGTGGTCTCTCTGATCTCTTCGGAGGTGGAATTTCATCGACCTATGGTGGCTCCTCGGTTGTTGAGAAGAACCTGGACCGAATCACTATCGTTGCAGGAGGCCTTTGGTTCACTCTCATAGTTGCCCTCGGTCTCGTTCTCAAGAACGTCAATTGATTTTTAATTAGGCGAAAGAACAAAGGAGAAAGTAGTGGCTGGTGGTAGCGCAATCCGCGGATCGCGAGTTGGTGCAGGTCCAATGGGAGAGGCAGAGCGTGGCGAAGCAATCGCCAGGTTCAGGATCTCTTACTGGTGCCTCAATCGTCACGAGACAAAGCCTTCATTCGCTGATGATGGCACGGTCGAGATTCCTGAAGAATGGGATTGCCCTCGATGCGGACTTCCAGCAGGACAAGATAAGAACAACCCACCATCGCCAATAAAGAATGAGCCCTACAAGACTCACCTTGCATACGTGAAAGAACGTCGTACTGAGGCTGAAGCAAAGAAGATTCTCGAGGAATCGTTGAAAAGACTTCGTGGCGACGACGAGTAATAGGACGGTATCCGCCTCGCGTTAAATGAAAGCTTTAGCCAAAAGTTTTGAGAAGTTCCTCTATTCCGCTGGTGCGATCTTTGAGATGTATCTGGATGACCTTTAATCCTTTGCTCTTGAGAGCCTTGGCATCACCAGAGGCCTGCGCCCTGATAAGTTCTTGAAAGGTGAAGGACTCTTTCGGTACTTCTACATCGTTTCGACAATCTCCAGTGATTGAGAGAAAGATCCCACTCTTCGGGCCCCCTTTATGGAACTGACCTGTTGAGTGGAGGAAGCGCGGTCCCCAACCGAAAGTAACGGGGATGTTGAAGCGTGTCTCAAGTCGCCTGCGAAGTTGATAGAGCGCGTGATCATCGAAGCGATTGAGAAATGCACAGATAGCGATGTAACCAGCGCCGGGCGCAGCGCTACGAAGAACATTCGATAACTCTGCAATTGATATTGATTGAGAGGATGGCGCGCCTTTCTCATTGAGGAAATTCGCTGTTTCAGATTTGGATTCTTGAACATTTGGCTGATTAAAGGGATCAACTTTCAAGATCCAGCCAAGGAGCGCAGTACTCCATTCCCAGAGCATGAACTGTGATCCAAGTGTTCCCTTGATCTCGTGGTCGAGATCGAGCGTTGGATATGAAGGAAAATGCGTCTCGGAAATCCAAGGGAGAACACCTTTGCCTTCTTTACCGGAAGACTCCGCAACGAGTTGCTCGATCCAATCACATAGCCCTGGGTACTTGAGGCTCTCCCTCATCTGAAGGAAATGGCCTTGAGCCATAAAGGATGCCAGGAGCTCCGCTTGATTTCCTGGGCGGGTAAGTTCTTCGAGAGTCTCACTTGCGTCATCGAGAATTGGCGCGATATCGATCCCGAGCAGCGCTGAGGGCACCAGACCAAATGCGGTGAGTGCGCTGAATCGTCCGCCGACATGAGGATCAGCGTTGAAGAGTTGGTATCCCTTGGATCTGGCATATCCATCCAATGGTGAATCAGGATCAGTAATGACGATGATCCTCTCCTTAGGGTCGATCCCGCTTTTCTCAATAAGCTCTTCGAAGAGCGCTAGATGAGAACGAGTCTCTATCGTTGTACCCGACTTTGAACTAACGACGACAACGCAATCAATGAACGAGAGCTTCGTCAAAGGTTCCAAGACATTTGGATCGGTCGAATCTACGATGATGAGATCTTTGCCGTGACTTCGGGCAATGACTTCAGGTGCGAGTGAAGAACCACCCATTCCGCAGAGAATCAATTTCGCTATTCCTTCACTTCGAGCCCAGGCCCAGAGTGCGTCAAGACGCGGGAGGAGTGAGCGCGATGATTGCGGTAGATCTACCCAGCCGAGGCGAATCGCCGCCTCAGCTGATGCTGCCTCTCCCCAGATTGTTGGATCTTTGGCTGCGATTCGTGGCGAAATAGCTTCGATTCCAGCAAATCGTGGAAAATCCGAGAGCTTTGCAGAAAGACGCAGCGTTGACATCTAAGAACGCATCACTGACTTTACGCTCTCGCCCAAAGCAACCCAGGGGTCAAGAAACTTCTTCAGACCCTCATCTTCAAGCTTGACAGCAACTTCTTCTAGATTGATGCCACGTTCTGAAAGGGAGAGGAGTACCTCATCACTTTCTTGATAGCGATCTTGAATCGGTCTCTCTGTAAGGCCTGTAAGGAGAGCAGAAGCTTTCAAGGTGGCATCAGGCATCGTGTTAACAGTATTTGGTGCAACGAGGGAATCTACGTAAAGCGTTGCGCGATAGGCAGGGTCCTTCACTCCGGTTGATGCCCAGAGTGGTCGCTGCAGATTGGCCCCTGACTTCGTCAAACGTTTCCAGCGATCGCTAGCGCTCTCTTCTTCAAAGAGTCGATAAGCAAGGACAGCATTGGCTACTGCCGCCTGCCCTTTCAGTTTTAACGCGCCACTCTTCTCATCCATCGCGGCCAGACGTGCATCTACCTCAGTATCAACACGGCTGACAAAGAAAGAGGCGACGGAGTGAATCTGCGAAATATCCTCGCCGCGTATCAGACGTCGCTCAAGGCCTTGAGCGTAGGCATCAATCACCTCTCGATATCGAGAGAGTGAGAAGATCAAAGTGATATTGACACTAACCCCTGCTTCAGTCAGTCGAGTGATTGCCGATAAGCCCTCCTTGGTTGCGGGGACTTTCACCAAGAGATTGTGGCGATCTACTTTTCGCTGAAGCGATAAGCCTTCACTAATTGTCTCTTCTGTGTTGCGGGCAAGCGCGGGATCTACCTCGATCGAGACTCGACCATCTACTCCGCCCGATGAGTGGAAGAGATCTTCGAAGAGATCGCAGGCTCGTCTGACATCATCGGTGGTGAGCTCCTCGATGATCTTATCTGACTCTAGACCCGTGGCGGCCAGGCGCTTGATGTCTTCGCGATAGAGATCTGAACCAGAGATAGCGGCCGAGAAGATTGCAGGATTGGTAGTTACCCCGCGGATTTCATACTGGGAGATGTATTGCGCCAGTGAACCTGCCAGCCGCTCCCGTGAAAGATCATCAAGCCAGATTGAGGTACCAGCCTCGGTGATATCTCGAAGGGCCTTCATCACTACGCTCTGGCTTTGACCAAAGATTCTTTGATCGCTTGCGCAATTTTCTCAATAGTGAAACCGAATTTCTCGAAGAGCACTTCAGCGCTAGCGGAGGCTCCGAAATGATCGAGAGAGACCGAAACACCAGCATCGCCAATCCATTCATGCCAACCTTGAGCAACCGCAGCCTCAACCGAAACTCGAGCACGAACTGATGGTGGCAAGACCGCATTGCGGTACTCAGCTGGCATTGCTCTAAACCATTCGAGACACGGCGCACTCACAACGCGAGTACTTACTCCTTCAAGTGAGAGCGCTTTCGCAGCATCGACTGCCAGGTGAAGCTCTGAGCCAGTAGCAATGAGAAGCGCCTGAATCGCCTTCGCGCCCTCCGCCATGAAATCTTCCAGCACATATGCACCATTCGCGACGCCATCGCCATCAGTTCCACTCAAGACGGGCAGGTTCTGCCGGGAAAGTAGGAGCGCGGAAGGTGCAGGGTGCTTGATCAACCGCCGCCAAGCAAAGAGCGTTTCGTTTCCATCGGCTGGTCGGATAACGGCCAAATTCGGAATCGCTCGAAGTGCGGCAATATGTTCGATTGGTTGATGCGTTGGACCATCTTCTCCCAAACCAATCGAATCATGACTCCAGATATAGGTGACGGGTAAGTTCATCAGCGCTGAGAGTCTTACCGCTCCACGCATGTAATCGCTGAAAACGAGGAATGTTCCAACATAGATTTTGGAGAGACCAAAGAGTGCAATTCCGTTTGCGATCGCTCCCATAGCGTGTTCACGAATTCCGAAGTGAATATTTCTACCAAATGGGTCGACGCCTTTCATGGCCGAGCTGGCCGGCAAGAATGACGATGAAGCGTGAATAGGCGTGTTATTGCTATCTGCTAGATCTGCGCTACCGCCCCAAAGTTCGGGCAGTACCGCGGCCAGAGATTGGATCACATCGCCGGAGGCTTTTCGGGTGGCTACAGATTTCCCTCTCTCAAAGGTAGGGAGAGCGCTATCCCAACCGAGAGGGAGGTGCCCGGCTGTTAGACGATCCAGAAGTTCCACTTTTTCGGGATTATCACTCGCCCACTTTGTGAAATCGGCGTTCCAGGATTCATGCAACCTCTCTCCTCGGAGGCGAAGATTTCGTGTGTGTTCCAGAACCTGATTCGGCATAGCGAAGGATTGACTTGGATCAAGACCGAGTTCGATTTTTGCAGCTGCAACCTCCTCTGCACCGAGGGCTGAACCATGTGACTTCGCCGTATTCCTTGCCTTCGGAGCTGGCCATGCGATAACACTCTGCAATCGAATCAGAACGGGTTTGCTCGAAATAGCTACTGCTTTATCTATTGCGGAGGCAAGAGCAAATCGATCGACATCGCCTGAAGCAAGGGAATTGACTTCAAAGACTTCCCATCCATATGCGCGATAGCGAGCTGAGACATCTTCGGTAAACGCGAGATGGGTATCACCCTCTATCGAAATTCGATTATCGTCATAGATGACTTTGAGATTTCCGAGCGCTTGTACACCGGCAAGACTCGAAGCTTCAGCGCTCACTCCCTCTTGAAGGTCGCCATCAGATGCAAGAACCCAAATGTTCTGATCAAAAATTGAATCGCCGTCCTTTGAGTTCGGGTCGAGAAGACCTCTCCGAAAACGCGAAGCCATCGCCATGCCAACGCCGTTGGCTACACCTTGTCCTAACGGTCCAGTCGTTGTTTCCACGCCACTGGTATGGCCGAACTCAGGATGGCCAGGAGTGAGCGATCCCCAGGTGCGAAATTCTTTGAGATCTTCCAACTCAAGACCGAAGCCACCAAGAAAGAGCTGTGTATAGAGAGTCAACGACGAATGTCCACACGAGAGAATAAAACGATCGCGTGCAATCCAGTGAGGATCGGCGGGATCGTGACGAAGGACCTTTTGAAAGAGAAGATAGGCAACTGGTGCCAAGGCCATCGCAGTACCGGGGTGGCCATTGCCAACTTTCTGAACTGCATCCATCGCGATTGCTCGGGCATAACGAACCGCATCGTCATCTAACTCGCTCCAGGAGCTGTCGAGAAGACCCCTATTCGACACGGTATTGAGCCCCCTTCGAGCCGCTCGGTGATGAGGTAACGCTACCTGTGATGTACAAGTTCCAAAGGGAGAGCCACACCCAAACCGCCCCGATGAGATGGAATGCAACAAGGAATTCGGGAACTCCGGTGAACCACTGGAGGTATCCGATAGCTCCTTGCCCGAGGGATAAAGCGATTACCCAATAGATCTTCTGCAAGAGAGTGGTTCGAGTAGCGCCAGTCTCACCAAGATGGATCGCTATCAAGGTAGCGATAAGTAAACCGATGAAGAAGATCACGATATCGGCGTGAAGCCAGGCGACGGTTCGCAGATCGAAAGTTAATCGCGAGCTATCGCTATCACCTGAATGAGGACCAGTGCCAGTGACGATACTTCCCATGACAACAACAGTAAAGCCGACCGTAACTAGCGCTTTGAGGAGCCTCGCTGTCAAAAGTGTTGGTTGGCTTGCACCTGGTATCGCGCCATAAACCCTTTGGCGAAGCGAGAGAGCACCAGCAATCAGCAGAATAGAGACGAGAAGGTGGGCAACAACTGTGCTGGGGTGCAAACCCGTGAGAACTGTTATCCCACCGAGAATGGCTTGTGCGATGATGCCAAAAAGTTGTAAGCCGGCGAGAGCGCGAACTCGCTTCAACGGAATGAATGCGATTGCGTAGATCACTGCAGCTAGCGCAACAAAACCCAGAAGAAATGTCAGGAGGCGATTTGCAAATTCAATCCAGGCATGAAGGGGACTCTCAGCCTGATATGGCGATGGCGTAAAGGATCCTGGTGCGCACTCTGGCCAAGTCGGACAGCCAAGGCCTGATCCAGTTATCCGCACAATCCCGCCGGTAAGCACAATGAAACATTGGAGAAAGAGCAGAAGCGTGAAGATCACTCGACCTTTGCCTACTCGATCTAATCCAGACATGAGTTCCCTCCCTCGGTACCTGTAATCTGAGAGGCACCGCCTGCTCTGCGATGTTAAACGCCCCCGAGGGGTTGCGAGGGGAATGAGAGGAACCTAACGGGATTGGGCCTCAAATGCCTCGCTCTCAAGTGGAAAGGCTCTGCGATTTAGGCAACAATAATGTTGTGAAAAACCTTCTCGCCGACGAGACTAAAACTCGCGAATTGGTTGCTCGAGCAATTCTTGAGAATGGGCCAGCAACGGCGGGAGATTTGGCTTCTCGGTTAGAGATAACCCCTGCGGGGGTTCGAAGACACCTCGATGCCCTTGTCGAAGAAGGAGTTTTGGAAGCAAGGGATCCACACGTTCGAAGCCTCTCTGGGCGTGGTCGAGGTCGACCAGCAAAGGTATTTGTCATGACGGACTCGGGTCGAGAGCAGTTTGAACACTCCTATGACGATCTCGCACTCATGGCAATTAGGTTTATGTCGGCAAAGGTTGATCCTGGAATGGTCGAGGGTTTTGCGAAGTATCGTTCAATGGATCTTGAACGTCGCGCAGGTACTGCCATCGCTGAGAAGAGCGACCGGACCACAGCTCTTGCGAAATTCCTCACCAATGATGGTTACGCAGCAAGTGTCCACAGACAGGGGATTGGCCACGAACTCTGTCAGCACCACTGTCCGATTGCCCATGTCGCTGCAGAGTTTCCCCAGATGTGTGAAGCGGAGACCGAGGCTTTTGCCCGAGTCTTGGGAACACATGTCCAGAGGCTTGCGACGATTGCAGGTGGTGACGGTGTTTGCACGACCTTCATTCCAAATCCGCACCTGATCCATGAGAAGAAATCAAAAGTAAATAAGAGAAATGAAACCAGGAAAGTGAGAACGAGATGACACAGATTGCTCACCCAGAGTTAGAAGGACTCGGCAAGTATGAATACGGCTGGTCCGACAAGGATGACAAGGGCGCAACCGCAGAGCGAGGACTCAATGAGCGGGTTGTTCGCGACATCTCTGCGAAGAAGAACGAGCCAGAATGGATGCTTGATCTACGCCTCAAAGGTCTCTCACTCTTTGGAAAGAAGCCGATGCCGGATTGGGGTTCTGATCTCTCGGGGATCGATTTCGACAATATCAAGTACTTCGTCCGCTCGACAGAGAAGCAGGCTCAATCCTGGGAAGACCTGCCTGATGACATCAAGAACACCTATGACCGACTCGGTATCCCCGAGGCGGAGAAGAAGCGACTTATCGCAGGTGTTGCAGCGCAATACGAATCAGAGGTCGTCTATCACTCCATTCGAGAGGATCTTGAGAAGCAAGGCGTGCTCTTTCTCGATACCGATACAGGCTTGAAGGAACACGAAGAAATCTTCAAGGAGTATTTCGGTTCCGTCATTCCAGTTGGGGACAATAAATTTGCCGCACTGAATACCTCGGTCTGGTCGGGCGGTTCATTCGTCTATGTGCCGAAGGGAGTTCATGTCGATATTCCGCTTCAGGCCTACTTCCGAATCAACACCGAGAATATGGGTCAGTTCGAGCGAACCTTGATCATCGCTGATGAAGGTAGCTATGTTCATTATGTAGAGGGTTGTACCGCACCGATCTACTCATCAGATTCGCTTCACTCTGCTGTGGTTGAGATCATCGTCAAGAAGAATGCTCGTGTCCGTTATACGACGATTCAAAATTGGTCTAACAATGTTTATAACCTTGTCACTAAGCGCGCGATATGCCAAGAAGGCGCAACGATGGAGTGGATTGACGGAAATATCGGATCAAAGGTCACGATGAAATACCCAGCGGTCTTTCTGATGGGACCGCACGCTAAGGGTGAGACACTCTCAATCGCCTTTGCTGGCGAAGGACAACATCAAGATGCTGGCGCAAAGATGGTTCACGCAGCTCCGCATACATCATCGAGCATTAGCTCCAAGTCTGTTGCGCGAGGCGGTGGAAGAACTTCCTATAGAGGACTCCTTCAAGTCCAAGAAGGAGCACATCACTCAAAGAGCACGGTTAAGTGCGACGCGCTTCTCGTTGACACCATAAGCCGCTCGGATACCTATCCGTACGTTGATGTCCGTGAAGACAATGTCACCTTAGGTCACGAGGCGACAGTCTCGAAAGTAAGCGATGACCAACTTTTCTATCTCATGTCTCGAGGACTTGAGGAAGATGAAGCAATGGCGATGATTGTCCGAGGATTCGTCGAGCCAATCGCACGTGAGTTACCGATGGAGTACGCACTCGAGCTCAATCGCCTTATCGAGCTTCAGATGGAGGGTGCGGTCGGATAATGTCGATCAATAGCAATCTCCTCGAGCGCCATGATTCTCTCGAACCAACTGGGCGGGAAGAGAAGTGGCGATTTACGCCGCTCAAGAGACTAGGCGGGCTTCATCTCAATGCCACCGAAGTTCGCTCGAATACCTCGACTATTTTCTCTGGGCCGAGTGAAGGATTCTCAGTCAGAGTAGTTCCGGCATCAGAAGTTTCGCCACGTTCGCAGAGCGATGATGTGATCGTCGCTCGGGTCCGGGAAACGGTGAGGGATTGCACTCTGGTTGAGGTCAATCGCGATGCGCAAGTCAAAGATCCAATAATGCTCTCGCGCAAGAACTTGGGGAGTGCGGAATTCTCGCGAACGGTAGTTGTTGCTAAGAGCCACAGCCAGGCAACGATCATCATCGAGAGTTTCGGAAGTGCGATCCTGGGCGAGGAGATTGAGATCCTGCTCGAGCCGGGAGCGAAGTTGGATTTCATCTCGCTTCAAGAGTGGGAAAACGATGCGATACATCTTGGTCGCCACCACGCAATTCTTGGTAAAGATAGTGAGTTTAATTCAGTCACTATTTCGGTTGGTGGATCCTTGGTTCGCCTTCTTCCCTCGGTCGAATACGACGGTCCAGGTGGATCAGCAAATCTTCTTGGCGTCTACTTCGCAACGAGCGGCCAGCATTTGGAACATCGAGTCTTTATCGACCATAACGTGGGTCACGCCAAGTCGCGAGTCAACTACAAAGGAGCATTAGCAGGCGAGGACGCTCGAACTGTCTGGTTTGGTGATGTCTACATTCGAAAAGAAGCAGAAGGCACAGATACCTACGAAATGAACCGCAATTTGCTCCTCACCGATGGCGCTCGTGCAGATTCGGTACCGAATCTTGAGATTGAGACTGGGAAAATCGCTGGTGCAGGACACGCTTCAACTACTGGTCGCTTTGATGAGGAACATCTCTTCTATCTGATGTCACGAGGTATCGCAGAAGATGATGCTCGACGGTTAGTTATTCGTGGTTTCTTCGCTGAAGTGATCAACGAAATCCCGGTCGAAGGCATCAGAGATCGTTTGATGAAGCGAATCGATGATGAGCTGGTGAGGGTCGGACGATGATTGAAATGAAGCTCAGTGACCTTGCAGAGAATAAGGCGGTCAAGGTTGAACTCGATGGGAGAGATATCTGTGTAGTCAGACAAGGCAGTGAAGTATTTGCTATCGCAGATCTTTGTTCGCATGCAGAGGCTTCGCTTTCAGAGGGTGATGTGACAACGGGAAGAATCGAATGTTGGCTTCATGGCGGTGAATTTGATTTGCGAAGCGGAGAAGCGGTCACGCCACCGGCTTCAGCTCCAATTGAAACTTATTCGGTCTCAATTGAGGGCAACACGGTTCGAATTGTTTAAGCGATTCTTCAAAATCGAGGCAGAGATACACAAAGGAAGAATTCAAGTACAGGAAGCGATAGAGAGAGGCAAGCGATGACAAAGCTCGTTATTAAGGACCTTAAAGTTGGCGTGGAGACCGACTCGGGGATGACAGAGATCCTCAAGGGTGTCGACCTCATCGTCAACTCTGGTGAGACCCATGCAATAATGGGACCGAATGGTTCAGGTAAGTCAACGCTTGCGTATTCAATTGCGGGTCACCCCAAGTACACGATTCTCGGTGGCAGTGTCACCTTAGATGGCGCCGACATCCTTGATATGTCGGTCGATGAGCGCGCCAAGGCTGGTCTTTTTCTTGCTATGCAGTATCCCGTTGAAGTTCCTGGGGTATCTGTGGCGAACTTCTTGAGAACTGCCGCAACAGCGATTCGCGGCGAGGCGCCGAAACTTCGCGAATGGGTCGGGGAGATGAAGAACGCGATGTCATCGCTCAACATCGATCCCGCCTTTGGCGAGCGAAGCGTCAACGAAGGATTCTCGGGCGGAGAGAAGAAGCGCCATGAGATCTTGCAGCTGGAGCTACTCCGTCCGAAGATCGCGATTCTCGACGAAACTGATTCAGGTTTAGATATCGATGCGTTACGCATCGTCTCAGAGGGTGTCAACCGCGTTCGAGAGGCAAGCGATGTCGGAGTTCTGCTCATCACTCACTACACCCGCATTCTCAAGTACATCAAACCTGACTTTGTTCACGTCTTCGCCAAGGGCAGAATCGTCGAAGAAGGCGGACCTGAGCTTGCCGAGAAACTTGAAGAGAAGGGTTATGCGGATTACGTTAACGCGTAATCTCGTTCTCGATGTCTTTGGATGTAGCGAAAATCAAACGAGATTTTCCGCTACTCTCTCGGAAAGTGCGTCACGATCTTCCCTTGCTCTACCTCGATAGCGGGGCAACTAGTCAGAAGCCAATCAAGGTGATCGAAGCCGAAAGTGATTTCTATCGGTTTCATAACTCTGCCGTACATCGAGGCGCTCATCTCATTGCTGAAGAAGCTACGGATATCTATGAGGGTGCGCGTGCGAAGATCGCTCACTTCATAGGCGCTGAGAGCGTTGATGAGGTCATCTTCACGAAGAGCGCTACTGAGTCAATCAATCTTTTAGCCTATTCGCTCGGTCAAGCTCGCCCAAACTCACCGGTCTCACTAAAACCTGGGGACTCGATTGTAGTAAGCGAGTTGGAACATCATGCAAACCTCATTCCATGGCAAGAGCTAGCGAAGCGAACCGGCGCATCACTTCGTTGGTTCCCTGCAACAGAAGATGGACGACTTGATTTAAGAGAGATTGAGCAGATCATTGATTCGAGCACAAAGATCGTTGCTCTGACTCATCAATCGAACGTCACCGGAGCGATAACTCCACTCTCATCTCTGCTTGATCGCGCCAAGGCGGTCGGAGCCATTACGGTGATCGATGCATGCCAATCCGTTCCACACTTTCCAGTTGATGTTCAAAAACTCGGGATCGATTTCCTTGCTTTTTCGGGACATAAGATGGTTGGTCCTACCGGAATAGGTCTGCTCTGGGGGCGAAAATCACTTCTAGAAGAGTTGCCTCCCTTTCTATTCGGTGGATCGATGGTTACTTCAGTATCGATGAGCGATGCCACTTTCGCACCAGTGCCAAGAAAGTTCGAGGCTGGTGTGCCAAATATGGCTGGAGCTGCAGGCCTTGGTGCTGCAGTCGATTATCTGCAATCTATCGGAATGGATGCGATACATAATCATGAGCTCTCACTCACGGAATATGCCCTTGCCAAGCTTCAGGAGATTGAAGGGCTTACTTTGATTGGTCCAGGAGAGAGCTCAGATCGAGGTGCGGTCTTTTCATTCACGCTGGACGGAATTCACCCACACGATGTTGGTCAAGCTTTAGATGATCGCGGTATCGCGGTAAGAACTGGACATCACTGTGCCTGGCCTTTAATGAAAAAGTTCGGAATCACTGGCACCACAAGAGCCACCTTCTATCTCTATAACTCACTCGAAGATGTCGATCGATTAGTCGAGGGAATAGACGAGACTCAAAGATTCTTCACCTCACGGGGGCTTTAATGGTCAACTTGGAGTCGCTCTATCAGGAATTGATCCTCGATCACTATAAGAATCCACTCAACAAAGGTTTAGCGAGTGATTCGTCAGTCTCGGTCCATCATGTCAATCCATCCTGTGGTGATGAAGTGGATTTGAACTTGATCGTTGCTGGCCAACAGATTGTGAGCGTCACTTGGGATGGGGTCGGCTGTTCGATTTCACAAGCATCCACTTCTGTACTCAGCGACCTGGTAAGAGGGAAGAGCGCCCCGGAAGCTTTAAGGATCATCGAGGCTTTCTCTGAAGTGATGGCGAGCAAGGGGAGCAACGGTGGCGATCCTGATCTCTTAGGTGATGCCGTTGCTTTTGCAGGAGTTTCGAGATATCCAGCGCGAATCAAATGTGCGCTTCTTGGTTGGATGGCCCTGAAGGATGCGATGGTGCAAGCCAAAGTGATTGGCTAGTAATAAATGAAAGCACTGGAATATATGATTGCCTGGCAAGCGCAAGGGGGAGAGGGAAATGACTGAAAATAGATCTGTATCGGTAGCGGACATTTCAGAAGCAATGAAGGATGTCATCGATCCTGAGCTAGGGATCAATGTGGTCGACCTTGGGCTCATCTATGACATGACACTTGAACCGGACAATGTCGCTGTCTTGGATATGACTCTTACTTCGGCGGCCTGCCCGCTTCAAGATGTAATTGAAGATCAGACCCGAGAAGCGCTTTCTCAACTCGTCAACGATGTTCGAATCAACTGGGTCTGGATGCCGCCTTGGGGTCCTAATCGAATAACCGATGATGGTCGAGAGCAGCTTCGAGCTATCGGCTTCACAGTTTGAGATTTACCACCTTTCCTCGGCGAGGCAATATTCCTAGTGATGTAGGTTTCTAGCTCTATGAGCATGCATGCGATTTGGATGACGCATCGCTCCATGACCGCCGACCAATCGGTCAAGGATCAGAAGTTGAAACCGGGAACAATAAAGCGAATCGTTGGATTCGCGAAGCCTTATAAGAGCCCGCTAGCTCTCTACCTCGTCACTGTCGTTATCGACGCTCTCTTAGTCGTTGCAACCCCACTTCTTCTCAAGCGACTTATTGATGAAGGAGTTATCCCCGGGAATTCAGGGTTGGTTACTTCACTTGCGATTGCTGTGGCAGTGATCGCCCTCTTCGATGCGCTCTTCAACATGATTGGCCGTTGGTACTCCGCAAAAATTGGTGAAGGATTGATCTTCGACCTTCGTAGCGCTGTCTTTGACCATGTTCAGACGCAATCAATCGCCTTCTTCACCCGCACTCAGACTGGCGCATTGATCTCGCGCATCAATCAGGATGTGATCGGGGCTCAACAATCCTTCACGGCAACGTTAAGTGGCGTCATCAGTAACGTGCTCTCATTGGTATTGGTCTTGGTGACAATGATGATCCTTTCGTGGCAGATAACTCTTATCTCACTCCTTTTGTTGCCGCTATTTCTTGCACCGACGAAATGGGTTGGTCGGAAGCTTCAATATCTGACCAAGGAATCATTTGATCTCAATGCTGAGATGTCCTCTTTGATGACCGAGAGATTCAATGTCTCAGGCGCACTCTTGGTCAAGCTCTATGGAAGTGAAGCGAGTGAAAGTAGCTCATTTGGGAAACGAGCAAGGAGAGTTGCCAATATCGGGGTTTCGATAGCGTTGCTCAATCGTTCGTTCTTTATTGCGCTCACCTCAGTCGCTGCTGTAGCAACCGCGATTGCCTATGGCGTTGGTGGTCAGCTCACGATAAGCGGTGCAATCTCACTCGGCACCCTCCTCGCGATTACAACGTTACTTGTTCGACTCTATGGCCCGCTCACTGCGCTCTCTAATGTTCGTGTCGATGTGATGACGGCGCTCGTTTCGTTTGAGCGGGTTTTCGAAGTACTTGATCTCAAACCGATGGTCGCCGACCCGACCATTCCAAGAACCTTTCCGACAAGTGCGCTAGGTGTGACCTTCGATCATGTTTCCTTTCGATATCCGAAACCTGAGGAAATTTCACTAGCTTCACTGGAATCTGCCGCAAAACCCGAAGTCATTCAATCGGGAGAGATCCTGACCGATCTCTCGTTCTCGATACCAGCGGGATCATTCGCTGCTCTCGTTGGCCCCTCTGGCGCTGGCAAGACGACAATCTCGTCATTGATCCCAAGGCTCTATGACGTTAGCGATGGAGCGATATGTATCGATGGCGTCGATATCAAAGAATTTCGCCTCAGCGATTTACGTGGCGCGATCGGAACGGTCACACAAGATCCTCATCTCTTCCACGACACCATCGCGGAAAATTTGCGATATGCAAAAGTAGATGCCACGAAGACGGAGATGCGAGAAGCATGCACTTCGGCACAGATCATGGAGTTGATTCAATCGCTACCCAATGGTTTCGAAACGGTAGTAGGTGAGCGAGGCCATCGCCTCTCTGGCGGTGAGAAGCAACGTCTTGCCATAGCGAGGCTTCTCTTGAAAGCGCCACGTATTGTCATCCTTGATGAGGCCACTGCACATTTGGATTCAGAGAACGAGGCTTTAGTTCAAGCAGCACTCACCATTGCGCTTAAGGGAAGGACGAGCATTGTGATCGCACATCGTCTCTCGACTGTCAAAGCAGCCGATCAAATTCTCGTGATCGACGGAGGGCGTCTAGTGGAGCGTGGTAATCACGAGGAACTGCTGGCAAATGGTGGCCTCTACGCAGACCTGGTGGCGAGACAAGCTTTCAACTAGTTACCGAAGCAACCGCTCGCAAATCTTCTCGGGCGATGAGTGCGCGTCCAAAGAGAACTAAGGCACCAAAGAACCACCATTGAATTGCATAGGCGAGATGTGGTCCGTCACTCACCAAGGGAGCGGGGGTCGGAACGAGCGGGTTAAAGTCGCCTCCAGTGAGGTCGAAATAGAAATCCTCACTCGAAGTTCTCTTTTCTTCGTTCCATCGAGCAAGTTGCGATTTTCCTTTTCCAGTTGCGAAGAAGCTGCCTCGAATCTTCGCATCGAGTGCATCGTCTCGATAGCGCACGATCAGAGTGATGTTCTCACTGGGGACTGGTTCTATTTCAGGAACTTCGGTGGCAGAAGCCCCGGCCTTGACCCAGCCGCGATCGATCCAAACCAATCGCCCATCGTCGAGCTGAAAGAGAGTAGTTACCCCGAATCCGTACTGTTCTTGGTAGTAGCGATTGCGCATCAAGATTTCCTGCTCCGGAATGAAGCGTCCGGAAATTCGCATCAAACGTCCTTGGTAGAGCGCCCTCGCGCCGTCGAGTATCTCAGGCAGGTCGACGACTGGTTTCTCAAAGTTCGCTCGAATGATTTGATTCTCCGCTCGACGATCCATACCTCTCTGATATTGCCAGTTGCCGGCGGTGATGCAGAGAATGAGAAATAGAACGGCGAGGAAGGTGAGTCCAAGCGATCGCTTGGAACCAAAGAGGAGAGTACATACGCGATTCATTAACTAACTTGAACTAATCATGGCGCGAGAAGATCACCCTCAGATTAGCCTTCTATCGCTTTGAGATCGCCTGCACTCATCCTTCGGGATCTAATGGTTTCGCGTCCGGCATTGGCAACAACGACAGCGATATAGGGCAGCGTGAGCGCGCCAGCGAGTGCGAACCAACGATAGGGATTAGGCAAGACGACGGTGAGAATGAAGCAGAAGGTACGTATCATCATCGATATGAAATAGCGACGTTGTCGGCCTGACTGATCTTCGGTCAGACCCACCTGGGCATCAGTAATTGAATGGACCAGAACTACCGGTGGCGTTCTTTTGTTCGATGATTGCTCAGGCTCGGATTTCACACTCGAAGCGTAGGGGCATGTGGCAGAACCAGCACTTTAAAGGCGAGAACTGGATGGCTCACTTCTCATGAATTCGAGAAGCCAGCGAGTAAAGTCACAGCCATGAAGCCTGCCGTTCTTGTAGCAGGAGCCAATCGTGGGATTGGCCTCGCTATCGCTGATCGCTTCCATGGGCTTGGCTATGAAGTATTTGCTACTTATCGTAGCGGTCACCCTGATCGCCCGTTTAGATGGTTTGAGCTCGATGTACGGGAGAAGGATGGAATCGATGCACTCTTTAACGAGATCGAGAAGTCAGAAGCAACTTTTGAGGCTCTGATCTGCAATGCAGGGGTCACTAAGGATCAACTGATGCTTCGTATGAGCGAAGAAGATTTCGATCTCGTCCTGGACTCAAATCTCAAGGGGGCCTTCCTCCTTGCCCAACGTGCGAGCAAAACCTTACTGAAGACGCGCAAGGGTTCAATCACCTTCGTTGGGTCTGTCGTCGGGATGAGCGGATCTGCGGGACAAGTGAATTACTCCGCAAGTAAGGCCGGACTAATCGGAATGGCTCGCTCACTCGCGCGAGAACTTGGTAGTCGATCGATTCGAATAAACGTTATTTCACCAGGATTCATCGAAACGGATATGACGGCAGAGTTGAGCGAAGAACGAAAAGAAGAGATATTGAAAAGTATTCCTCTCGCACGTTTCGCCACGGTGGATGAAGTTGCAGACCTTGCCGGCTTCTTGGCATCTGATTCCGCGCGCTACATCACGGGAGCGGTCATACCTATCGATGGCGGACTAGGGATGGGGCATTGATGAAATTTGTGGAAGGGAAACGGATCGTAGTTACTGGTGTCTTGACTGATGCTTCGATCGCTTTCCATGTGGCGAAACTTCTCCAAGAAAACGGCGCCAAGATTGTTCTCACCTCATTCGGTCGAGCAATCTCTTTGACGGAAAGGATCGCAAGGCGCCTGCCTGAGGCGGTTGAGGTTCTCGAACTTGATGTAAGAGATGAAGGGCTTTTGCAGACACTTGCTAAGCGCGTGAGTGCACTCCTGGGAGATCAAATCGATGGTGTGGTTCATTCGATTGGCTTCGCTCCCGAGAGCGCCCTAGGTGGAAACTTTCTCAATACAGGTTGGAGTGATGTCGCAACCGCTCTCGAAACTTCTGCATATTCGCTCAAGTCGCTCACTATGGCACTCGAGCCACTCTTTGATAGCGAGCATGGCGCAAGCGTTGTTGCTCTGGATTTCGACGCATCAGTAGCGTGGCCAAAGTATGACTGGATGGGCGTCGCGAAAGCCGCTCTGGAATCAACTGCGCGTTACCTTGCTAGGGATCTTGGACCTCGCAATGTTCGAGTTAACTTGGTTGCCGCTGGGCCGTTGAAGACAATGGCGGCGAAATCAATTCCTGGTTTCACAGAGTTCGAATCGCTCTGGCAATCTCGGGCGCCACTTGGTTGGGATGTTGCAGATCCGGAGCCTGCGGCCAAAGCCGTTGTTGCACTTCTTTCTGACTGGTTCCCGAAGACCACTGGAGAGATCATCCATGTGGATGGGGGAGTTCACGCCATCGGTGGTTAAGGCTCAGATTTCCATCTTTCTCTCAACTCGGCTAATCTCTGCTCCGTTCGGGGTTTGACCTCGGATCTCAAAGTGAGGCCCGCGCCTCCACCTCATCCGCCTAGGCGGTTTGGTCAAGATTAGTTTCTTGGTTGCGCGTCTTCATTCTGATTTCCATACTCTCTTCGAACACTTTATTCGACACTCACACATATTCGAAAGGAAGCACCTATCACTACTGAACCTCGTATCAACGACCGAATTCGAGTTCCTCAGGTTCGCGTTATCGATGCAGAAGGGCAACAACAAGGCGTTGTCACAATAGATACCGCTTTGGCCATGGCTGAAGAGTCAGGATTGGATTTGGTCGAAATCGCGCCAGAGGCCAATCCACCAGTCTGCAAAGTGATGGATTTCGGAAAGTACAAATACGAGTTAGCTCAGAAGGCGCGAGAAGCCAGAGCTAATCAGACTCATATCGTGGTCAAAGAGATTCGGCTCGGGCTGAAGATCGAGACCCATGATTATGAGACAAAGAAAAATCAGGTGTTGAAGTTCCTTGGTGGTGGCGACAAAGTGAAGGCGACGGTGCAGTTCAAGGGAAGAGAGCAATCTCGTCCAGAGATGGGATTCAAGCTCTTGCAACGGTTGGCGGAAGATGTCGCCGAGGCAGGTTTCGTTGAGTTCGCACCGAAGCGAGAAGGCAGAAGCATGACCATGGTTCTCGCCCCAGTTCGCAAGAGGAGTGAGACGAAGAAGAAGAGCGTTTCGAGTAGTTGAGACGCTGGTGGATTTCGCAAGCAGGGAATATCTGCTGCGGAATCATCCAGAGCAGAGTTGAGCGTGACCAACAAAGGTTGGTCATCGAGATAGAAGGAGGGCAGCGATGCCGAAGATGAAGACCCATAGTGGTGCCAAGAAGACCTTCAAGGTCACCGGCAAGGGCAAGATCAAGCATGAGCGCGCAGGAAAGCGCCACCTCCTTGAAGGAAAGTCATCGCGAAGGACGCGTCGCCTTAGTAATGAGCCAGCTGCAAAAGGTCATGCGACGGGCCAGGCGCAACGTCTGCTTGGACTCAAATAGCCCTTGACCAAGATTTTTCAATACAACTGCCCGATTATTTTTTGAGAATGAGAGAAGAAGGAGAAGATAGAGATGGCAAGAGTTAAGCGCGGAGTACACGCAGCAAAGAAGCGTCGCACTATTTTGGAACGAGCCGCTGGATATCGCGGACAACGTTCTCGCCTTTTCACCAAGGCCAAGGAGCAGGTGACCCACTCGTTGGTCTACGCCTTCAACGACCGCAAAGATAAGAAGGGCGATTTCAGGCAGCTTTGGATCACTCGCATCAATGCGGCGAGCCGTGCGAATGGGATTACCTACAACCGCTTCATCCAAGGATTGAAGGCTGCCGGGATCGAGGTTGATCGTCGCGTTCTTTCTGAACTTGCAACTAACGATGAGAAGGCGTTCGCACAACTCGCAGAGATTGCCAAGCAGAACATCAAGTGATCACGAGTCTTCGCTCTCCCCAAATCGGGCGAGTGAGGGAGTTGCTTGAAACCCACTCACCGAAACGGCGAGAGGAGCTTGGCGAATACATTATCGAAGGTCATCGAGCGGTTGAGACTGCTCTGGCTTCCGGTGAGAACGCGGTTCTAGAAATCTTCATCACTTCGGATCTTAATGAGCGTTACAAGGATCGTGATGCGACCTTGGTAAGCGATGAAGTAATGAAGAAGATGAGTGGGACCGTTTCACCTCAAGGAGTCCTTGCCGTTATGGCGCTGGCGAAGAGAAAGCCCGCTGATTTAAGCGATAAGAAAAGGATCATCTTCCTTAACGCCATCAACGATCCTGGAAATCTCGGTACCATCATTCGAAATGCTCACGCATTCGGTTTTGATGCCGTTGTTCTATCTCAAGGCTCTGTTGATCCATATTCCGGAAAGGTTGCCCGTTCCTCAGTTGGTTCCATCATTGCTCCTGCGATCTTCAATGGCCTCGCCTTCCAGCAAGTTTTCGACCAAGTGCGGGACTCTCATCAGGTCTTTGCCCTTGACATGAGTGGTGAAAAAATGGGTTCCTTTACTCACATCGATAAGGAGCTCTTGATCCTTGGTAGTGAGGCTCACGGATTACCCGAGGAGATCTCTTCGCATCCAGAGGTGAAAAAGATGGCTATTGAAATGCCTGGCGGCGCCGAGAGTCTCAATGTTGCAACTGCTGCGGCAATCGCCATGTATGAAATCTCCCGCTCTTAAGCTAGAAGGAAAGTAGAATCGGGGAGTGTCCGGCAAGAGCGAAGAATCTTTGAGAGCCGAAATTGAGGTCGGCCGCGTAGCTGGAGAGAAGGCACTGGCATCAGCGACGGATCTGGAGACGCTCAAGAGCGCTAAGCAGTCGCATCTGGGCGAGAAATCTGCGATAGCAAAAATGAGTCAATCCCTAGGTTCTCTCGATGCCTCTTTGAAAGCGCCGATAGGAAAAGTCTTGGGTGAGGCAAGAAATCACCTCAATGAGCTCTTTGATCGCAGGCTCGCCGAACTGACTCTTCAGAGAGACAGAGAAGTTATCGAAAGCGAGCGAGTGGATGTCACTCTGCCCTTACGGAGAAACCCACAAGGTGGAATCCATCCCTTGACATTGATTGATCAAGAGATCGCTGACATCTTCATTGGGCTTGGTTATCGTGTGATGGAAGGGCCAGAACTTGAATCGGCTTGGCTCAATTTTGACGCACTCAATATTCCTGCAGATCATCCCGCACGCACCATGCAGGATACTTTTTTCATTGAACCCATTGAATCGAACTTGGTCCTTCGAACCCATACCTCTCCAACTCAAATTCGAACGATGCTGACACAGGATCCTCCGATCTATGTGATCTGCCCCGGCCGTACCTTTCGATCGGATGAACTCGACGCCACGCATACGCCTGTTTTCAGCCAGGTTGAAGGGCTCGTTGTTGACGAGGGAATTTCGATGGCTGATCTCAAGGGAACGCTCGACTACTTTGCAAAGCAGATTTTTGGAGAAGATGTTGTTGCACGCCTGCGTCCCTCATATTTCCCGTTTACTGAACCATCTGCCGAGGTCGACATCTTCTTCAATGGTCGATGGATCGAGTGGGGCGGTTGTGGCATGGTCAATCCGCGAGTCCTTGAAACATGTGGAATAGATACCGCAAAATACTCGGGCTTTGCTTTTGGTATGGGGCTAGAGCGAACACTGATGGTCCGTCACCAAGTCACCGATATCCGCGCAATTGTCGAAGGCGACCTTCGCTTTACTCGGAGATTTGGAATGGGTGGTCGCTGATGTTGGTGCCACTTTCTTGGCTTGCGGAGTTTGTCGAGATTCCTTCAAACGCTACGCCAGAATCTATCGCTGAAGCATTTGTTCAAGTTGGCTTCGAAATTGAATCCATCCGACGCACAGGTGCGAATATCGAGGGCCCCGTAGTGGTCGGTCGGGTACTCGCAGTAGAAGAGCTTCTTGGCCACAAGAAACCGATTCGATTCGTCACCCTTGACTGTGGTGAAGGAAGTGAACGCGGAGTCATCTGCGGCGCGAGGAATTTCAACCAGGGAGATCTCGTAATCGTCGCTAAACCGGGCTCAGTACTTCCTGGCGATTTTAAGATAGCTAGTCGAATGACCTATGAGCGTCTCTCTGACGGGATGATCTGTTCGACGCGCGAGCTAGGGCTCGGCGACGATCACTCAGGAATCATCGTTTTGCCCGATGGTTCGGCTTTGGTAGGTGAGGATGCACGAGAGGTTCTGCAAGCAAACGATGTTATCTTCGATATCTCAATCAATCCTGATCGTGGCTATGCCCTTTCAATCAGAGGCCTTGCTCGGGAATTAGCTGGTTCTCTTCGAACATCATTTCTCGACCCGGTAGAACGTCTTCGCGCATTAAAGCTTGAACCAACTGCCCCTGAAAAAGCAACTCAAGTGAAGATCGTTTCAGGCGCTCAACTAATCTATCTGCAAAGTCTTGTCAATGTCACTTCTACTGCGCCAACACCACTTGGTATGCGCCTTCGGTTAGAGAAGTCAGGAATGCGCTCGATTTCCTCAGCAGTCGATATCACGAATTACGTGATGCTAGAGCTTGGTCAACCACTTCATGCTTTTGATCGGTCGAAGATTGCTGGAACTTTAAGAGTTCGAAATTCTCAACCCAAAGAGCAAGTAAAGACTCTCGATGGAATCGAACGCTCTCTCTCGAAAGAGAATCTAGTAATAGCTGATGATGAAAAGGTCCTTGCAATAGCAGGGACAATGGGTGGAGAGAGCTCAGAGGTAGGAGTGGGAACCAGTGAAGTTGCTGTTGAAGCAGCTCATTTCGATTCCCTTGCGGTAGCAAAGAACGCGAGATTTCAGAGACTCTCGACGGAGGCGTCTAGGCGCTTTGAGAGATTTGTTGACCCAGATCTAGTCGAGCTTGCTTCTAAGCGAGCGGTTGAGCTTTTGGTTGAGATTACCGGCGCGACTTATATCGGATGCGTTACCGCTGGAGATCAGGTCAAGAGGCGGAAAGTTGACGTGCGTCTTTCTGACATCAATGCCTTGATTGGCTACCAGTACAGCGCGAAGGAAGTTGAGGAAGCTCTAACTCTTATTGGCTGTGAGTCCAAGGTAGAGGGCGATCTTTTTGTTGTAACTCCGCCGACGTGGCGCCAAGATCTACATCGCACTGCAGACTTTGCTGAGGAAGTTGCAAGAATTCACTCGTACGACCGTATTCCACTCTCGCTTCCTTTCGCACGCTCTTCCGCAAAACCAATTGGTGTGCTGACCCTTCGCCAGCGAAGGAGACGATCGGTAACTGCTTTTCTCGCCTCGAAGGGATTGTCGGAGACCCAGAACTATCCGTTCTCCAATGACACCTTCATCAAAGAGCTAGGTTTCACTGGGGATAGAGCCAAGACATTTCGCTTAGCGAATCCGTTGAGCGATGAATTCCCTGTGCTTCGCACCCATATTTTGCAAAGTCTCTTGCCCACCGCAGTGCGAAACATCAATCGTGGCAATCAAGGTGTCGCGATTTTCGAAATCGGTAGCGTTTTTCGTGCGATAGATGGTGTGCCAAGTACCAAGATCCTTTCAACGGGTTCGAAACCAGATCCCCAGGCCATCGCAGATTTGTTTGCATCCGTCCCCTCGCAACCACTGATGGTGGCAGGGGTTATTGCAGGAAACATGGAACTAAATGGATGGTGGGGCAAAGGAAGGCGGGCCGATTGGAGTGATGCTCTTTCGTTCGCGATGGAGATTGTTGAACTCTGTGGCAGTAAGGGTGAGGTAGGTAGGTCAGATTTCGCACCTTGGCATCCGGGGCGGTGTGCTGAGATCCGTGTCGGCGAGAAAGCGGTGGCTCACGCCGGCGAGCTTCATCCGAGAGTTATTGAGCTGCTAGCTTTACCCGAGCGAAGCGTTGCCTTTGCCGTTCTTATTGATGCAATCCCCGAAGCGCCCATCATTCATCCAGGCGCACTATCGACCATGCCTCCTGCGATTCAGGATGTCGCACTTCTCGTGGATGAAAACGTACCTTCAGAATCTGTTCGGTTGGCTCTTCAAGAGGGTGCAGGAGAGTTGCTCGAAAGCATTGTGCTCTTCGATCGTTACGAAAAAATTGGTGGGGGCAAAGTTTCACTTGCCTTCACGATGACCTTCCGTGCGCCAGAGAGAACCCTGACGGCTGAAGAGGTGAACGCCCTTCGAAAGAAGGCAACTGATCTCGCCGCGGAGCGAACTGGAGCGGAACTGCGCGGATAGCAACACTCACAACCGAATGCATAAATATGCAGAAAGTTGCATATTTATGCAAGACCGGATAACCTCGCCGGATGAAGTGTGCAGTTATCGGAGCAAGTGGCTATGCCGGTGGCGAACTACTTCGACTCTTGCTTGGTCACCCGAAGTTTGAGATCGAGTACTTAGCCGCTGGGAGTAGCGCCGGAGAACTCGTAGGGGAGATACATCCACATCTATCGCCGATTGCTTCGAAGGCATTTGAAGCAATCGAAGAGGAGCGCATCAATCAATGCGACCTTCTTTTCTTTGCTTTGCCTCATGGTCAATCAGCGAATTGGATTCCTAAGGTCAAGAGGGATTCATTGATTGTTGATCTTGGAGCGGATTATCGACTTCGAAGTAGCGATTCTTGGAAGAGGTATTACGGAGGAGTCCATGCAGGAAGTTGGGTATATGGATTGCCAGAGATATCTCGAGCGCGAACAAAGATCCAATCTTCAACGAAAGTGGCGAATCCTGGTTGTTATGCGACGGCAATTTCCCTCGGCGCTGCGCCGCTCCTCGCTAACGGCTTGATCGATGGATCGGATATAACGATCGTCGCAGCAAGTGGAACGACCGGAGCTGGCAGGAGTGCAAAAGTGAATCTTCTGGCCAGTGAGGTGATCGGGAATTTGACCTCGTATAAGTTTGGCGGAGTCCATCAACACACTCCAGAAATCGAAGAGACACTCTCTGAGGTCTCATTGAGTGAAGTTAAATGTTCCTTCACACCGATCCTTGCCCCAATGCCTCGTGGAATATTGGCAACGATTTCTGCCAAGAGCTTCACCCGTAACGAAGAGGATCTTGTCACTGCCACGAAAAATTATTTTGATGACGCAGAGTTCGTTGAAGTCTTAGAGAGGTCCATGCCTTCCACCTCAGCTGTTCTAGGAAGTAATCGAGCCCAGATAAGAGTGGCGCTCGATGATCACACTTCCCGCGCAGTTGTCTCTGTTGCGATAGACAATTTAGGCAAGGGTGCAGCGGGACAGGCAGTCCAGAACGCGAACTTGATGACGGGGATTGCCGAGAACAGCGGTCTCCTGGGGCTAGGTGTGCGATGACCGTTTTGCCTCAAGGTTTTCGAGCAAGTGCCGTTGTAGCTGGACTCAAATCAAGTGGCGCGCTCGACATGGCGTTGATAGTTAATACTGGCCCTATCCGATATGCCTCAGCTGTATTTACTAAAAATCGTATCGAAGCAGCTCCCGTCACCTGGTCAAGAGGCGCAGTCTCCGATCATCGACTCGATGCAGTACTGCTCAATAGCGGGGGTGCGAATGCTTGTACCGGTCCCGAGGGTTTTGCAATAACGCATCGGAGCGCTGAACGCGTGGCTGCGGCACTCGAAATCTCTGCCTCTGATGTAATGATCTGCTCTACGGGGATGATCGGTGCTCTTCTCCCTGAAACGAAAGTCTCAGCGGGAATTGATCAGGCAGTCGAAAAACTGAATGACGGTGATGTTGACCAAGTAGCCCGCGCGATTATGACTACAGATAGCGTTCCCAAGATTGCGGAGCGAAGTGAAGATGGTTGGCGGATTGTCGGAGTTGCCAAAGGTGCAGGAATGCTTGCTCCCTCGTTGGCGACGATGTTGGTCGTGATAATGACCGATGCCATCATCGATAGCGATAACTTAAGTGAAGCCTCTTCACGGACTTTCGATCGTATCGATTCAGATGGGTGTACATCCACCAATGACACAGTTGCGCTTCTTGCATCAGGCTCTTCTGGTATCAGAGCAAATCAAGAGCGCTTTGATCAGTTGCTAGAAGAGCTTTGTTCAGAGTTAAGTTTGAAATTGATTGAAGATGCCGAGGGGCATACCAAGGTCGTGTCGATTACAACTTTAGGAGCAGCCAGTGAAGCAGATGCAGTTGCAATAGGGCGATCTGTGGCGAGGAACAATCTTCTCAAATGCGCAATCACAGGAGAAGACCCTAATTGGGGCCGAATCCTGGCTGCGATAGGCACCACACACGCGGTCTTCGATCCCGAACGCATCAGTGTTTCAATTAATGGAATCGAGGTATGCCGAGACAGCGCCCCATTCCTGCCGCGCGAGAGTGTGGATATGTCTGGAAGATATGTTGAGATCGAAATCAATCTTGGAATCGGTGGAAAAGCCGCTACCGTCCACACCAACGATCTTTCGGCCCAGTACGTCCACGAGAACTCGGCTTATTCGACATGATTGTTATCAAGTTTGGTGGTAACGCCCTTTTGCAGTCGTCTGGGAATCTTTGGTTGGACTGTGTCGCAGAATGGCAGAGGCGTGGTATGAAATTGATTCTCACTCATGGCGGTGGACCACAGATTGATGCTGAGCTCTCTCTTCATGGCGTGGCAAGGAACTTCATTGAAGGCTATCGATTTACCGATGCCAAGACTATGCAGATTGTCGAGATGGTCCTCTCGGGGATGGCTCAAAATCTCGTTCGAGAGTTACGTGCCCGCAATGTGAGTGCTGTATCACTCAGTGGAAATGACGGAGGACTTTTTGAAGTTAGCATCAAACGATCTCCGTCTGGTCGCGATCTAGGTCAAGTCGGAGAGGTTAAATCAGTAAGTGTGGGAATCATCAAGACTTTGATCAATGGAGGTGTCTTGCCGGTCATCACTTCCATTAGTTCCACTTCAGAAGGCGTTGGTGTCAACGTCAACGCAGATCTTGCGGCAGGGGCTCTTGCAGGTGCCATTTCGGCAGAGAAGGTGATTTTCATGACCGATGTAAAAGGGATCTATAGGCGCTATCCCGATGAAGGATCTCTGATCCAGTCGTGTTCAAAGAGTGAACTGGAAGAGCTTTTGCCTGAGATGAGCGAAGGGATGATTCCTAAAGTTGAGGCTGTAATCCAGGCAATTGACCGAGGAGCGAAATCCGCGCAGATTATTGATGGAAGATCAGCAGATGCGCTCACTTTGGCGCTACAAGGTGATGCTGTTGGAACACTGGTGCACCATGGCTAAGACCAGGAAGGGAAAGAAAGAGGCATCAAGCTGGAGCAAAGAACATAGCCTTGTCATGGAGAGTAGCTATGCCACTCCCGCAATAACCATCATTCGCGGAAGTGGGTGCTATCTGGTTGATGTGGATGGCAAACGTTACCTAGATTTTTTAAGCGGGATAGCAACAAATGCCTTAGGGGCAGCTCACCCTGATTTGATTGGCGCAGTGACAAGACAGATGAAGAGGGTCAGTCATCTCTCGAATTTTTACGGTAATCCAGAGTCGCTCAAACTGGCCCGTGAACTCCAACTAATGATCGGTGATGACCAGGCACGGATCTTCTTTAGCAATTCCGGAGCTGAAGCAAACGAGGCAGCAATCAAGATTTCACGCCTTACTGGGCGTACTCGCTTGGTGGCAACTACTGGCTCTTTTCATGGCAGAACAATGGGCGCGCTCTCTTTGACCGGCCAAGATAAGAAGCAGCGACCATTTCGACCATTGCTTAAGGATGTGAAGTTCGTTCCTTACGGAGATCTCAAGGCGATGAAGCGTGCTATTACAAAACGGACAGCAATGGTCATCGTCGAGCCAATCCAAGGTGAGAATGGGGTCATTGTTGCGCCCGTGGGTTACCTCAAGGGAATTCAAGAAAGGTGCGCAGAGACGGGCACGCTCTTTGCGGTGGATGCAATACAGACGGGAGTGGGTCGCTGTGGCTCCTGGTTTGGTTGGGATGAGGAGATCGCACCGGATTTGATCACGGTAGCGAAAGGGATTGGCGGGGGTCTTCCGTTAGCTGCGACGATCATTCGTGGCCGGTCACCGCACTTCTCGCCGGGCGAACATGGAAGCACCTTCGGAGGAAACCCCGTTGCGGCAGCCGCCGCAAATCAAGTACTTGCAACTATAAAGAAAAAGAATCTCATGCAGCATGCCCTTGAGATGGGATCGATCGTCAAGGCAGAGGCGGCGAAAGTCGAAGGCGTGCTCGATGTGAGGGGCCGAGGACTACTGCTTGGGATCGTTCTTGAGAGACCCGTTGCCAAAGAGATCGTTCTTGATCTGGCGCATCGAGGAGTCTTGGCAAATGCCACTTCAGAAAATGTCATTCGGATAGCCCCACCGCTCATCATCGGAAAAAGGGAAGTATCGACCTTTACCAAGGCTCTCGCTGAATCGTTAAACATGCGGATGAGGGCATCATGACAAGAGAGCGAGTACATCGACAGCGAGTGATAATGAGTGCTATCGCAGATTCCACAATTCATTCGCAGGCTGATGTTGTGAAGGTTTTGAAGAGTCATGGCATTCGTGTTACTCAAGCGACTGCTAGCCGAGATCTTGAAGAGCTCGGGGCTGTTCGAGGAAAAGATTTGGATGGAAGGATGGTCTATCAACTTCCAAAGACTCCACCAGTACTACTCGGAGAGAGAACGCTGGAGATCAAGTCGAATGGTCAAATGCTGGTTGTTAAGACTGCTCCTGGTGCAGCTCAGCTTGTCGCCTCAAGGATTGACTCGGCAATAATCCAGGGTGTTATGGGAACGATTGCTGGAGACGACACCATTTTCGTCGCTCTAGAGAAGGCATCCATCTCCGGACGCGTGTCAGAGTCCATCATCGAGTTGGTGGATGGAAGCATTAGTCGCGGAAAGAGAAGAGCATCTAAGCGAAGGGTTAAGAGATGAACCTCTGGGGTGGCAGGTTCGATTCGCTTCCTTCTGATTCGCTCTTCGCACTCTCGAGAAGCATTCATTTCGATTGGCGTCTTGCTCGATACGACATTGCATCCTCGCTCGCTCATCTAGCTTCCCTTGTGGCTGGCAAAGTTGTACTTGAAGAAGATGCAAAAATCATCTCTCAGGCATTAAGAGAGATTTCTCAGGGTATTGCGTCGGGGGAGATTCACCCTGGACCTGACGATGAGGATGTACATAGCGCTCTTGAGCGACTGTTGAAGGAGCGGGTAGGCCAGGTGGGTGGCTCATTGCGAGCCGGCAGAAGTCGCAATGATCAAATAGTTACCGATCTCAAACTATTCCTGCTTGTAGAGATGCGAGAGATCGCGCTGAAAGTCGGTTCGCTTGCTAGAACAATTCTCGATCGTGCCGATCAATGCGTCGATCTGATTGCACCGGGTTTCACTCATATGCAACACGCACAGCCAGTCTCCTTTGGGCAAGAGCTGGCGAAACACGCTTTCGCGCTTGAACGAGACCTAAGCAGGATCTCGAGTTGGGCGGCTAGGACGGATCTCTCACCACTTGGATCAGGCGCGCTTGCTGGTTCTTCACTTGTACCAAACCCCAAGAAGGCGGCAGCAATGCTCGGATTCTCTGGAGTTGTGGGCAACTCCATTGACGCGGTGAGTGAGCGTGACTTTGTGGCCGAGGCGCTCTTCATCCTCTCGATGATCTCTATACATCTCTCTCGCATCGGAGAGGAGTTCACGCTTTACACCAGTCAGGAATTCGGCTGGGTTCTACTGGCCGATGAATACTCAACTGGTTCATCGATTATGCCTCAGAAAAAGAATCCGGATGTTGCAGAGTTGGCTCGAGGAAAGGCAGGACGAGCTATTGGAAACCTCACTGCGCTTCTAACCGTGCTTAAAGGTCTGCCATTCTCGTATAACAGAGACCTGCAGGAAGATAAAGAACCAATCTTCGATTCGCTGGAGACACTGAATCTTCTTCTACCCGCCATCGATGGAATGATAGGTACTGCAACTTTCGTGAAAGAGAAGATCGAGATGGCCTCAAGCCAGGGTTTTCTTCTCGCTACAGAAATCGCTGATTTCCTCGCAATAAGAGGGGTTCCTTTCTCCGAAGGTCATGAAATCGCGGGTAAAGTTGTTAAGCACTGCGAGACGAATGCTCTGGAGCTATCGTCATTGAGCAAGACCGATTTGGCAGCGATTGACCCGCGATTGACTGAAGAGTTGATGCCTCTCCTTAATGTCCGCGGTGCGGTTGAGTCTCGCCGCTCTTCGCTAGGTACATCCCCAGCAAGTGTCGAAAAAGCGAACAGAATGCTTTTCGCTCAGATAGAAGAATTTGAAGCAAATGCGCGCCATGAGCTCGAGCGCCTTAGTAAGGTTCTCGACTTATGAAACTCTGGGATGAATTGGTCTGGCGTGGATCAATAGCTCAATCAACTGACGAGGCGGCACTCAAAGCTGAGCTGGATAAAGGGGGCCTCTCGTTTTATGTTGGATTTGATCCAACAGCGCCAAGCCTTCATATAGGAAACCTCGCCATCTTGGTTGTGATGAAAAGGTTGCAACTAGCAGGACACAGGCCCATCCCATTGGTTGGCGGCGCTACGGGATTGGTGGGTGATCCTTCAGGTCGAAATCAAGAGCGAACACTCAATGAAGAATCGGTGGTTGCAGGTTGGGTAGAGCGGATCCGAAACCAACTCGCAGGTTTTCTCGATTTTGAAACCGGTCGCAATAGGGCAGTCTTGGCGAATAATCTTGATTGGACTGCACCCCTCTCAGCTCTAGATTTCCTTCGAGATATTGGCAAGCACTTCAGCGTCAATCAGATGTTGGCTAAAGATTCGGTTTCTGCGAGGCTCGAATCTGGCGGTATTTCCTACACAGAGTTCTCTTATCAAGTTCTGCAAGCCTTCGATTACCTTGAACTTTTTCGCAGAGAAGGTTGCCTCTTGCAAATGGGTGGAAGCGACCAATGGGGAAATATCGTTGCGGGTGTCGATCTGATCAGGCGCGTGGAAGGAAAAAGTGCGCACGCACTCACCATTCCACTTATCGTGAAATCTGATGGAAACAAATTTGGCAAGACAGCATCGGGGTCGGTCTGGTTGGACCCAACGATGACTTCTTCATATGCGTTTTTCCAGTTCTTTCTCAATACCGATGATCGAGATATCGTTCAACTCTTGAAGTCTTACTCTTTCAAATCACGAGAGGAGCTTGAAGCGCTCTTTCTGGAACATGAAAGCAACCCCGGGGCGAGGAAAGCACATCGTTCGCTTGCGCTCGAAGTAACTAGCTACATACATGGTGAGGAGACAGCACTTCGGGTTGAGAAAGCTTCGAAGGCCCTCTTTGGTCAGGCGGATCTCCATGAACTTGATGAGAAAACTTTAGAGAGCGCGATTTCCGAGCTGCCACGAGTTGAAATTTCTCGATCGGAATCACTTATCTGGGTGGATTTGATGGCCAGGTCAGGGGTTGTCGATTCAAAATCTGCCGCGCGTAGAGTTGTTAAAGAAGGCGGCGCCTATCTCAACAACGCCAAAATAGGCGATGAGAGCGCTGAACTAACTGACGCAGATTTCCTCTATGGTCGAATAGCCGTGATGCGTAAAGGAAAGCGCGACCTCGTGGCTGTGATTCGCAGTACTGATTAGTCGGCTTAAGCGGGAAGCCGCCCGGCTATCTCTGATGAGAAACAAGTTCAAAAAGGCCCCGAAATTGAGCGTTTTTGGTGGCCGGCAGTCCGATTTGACCCTTTTCCCTCCCAGGGCCTATCCTTCGGGCTCTTCGTTGTGTAACGGACAAATGCGGTTTTTCCGCAAGGCCGGATAGCGAAGCTTCCTCTAGACCTCCAAGTCATTCGTTACCGGGGAAAACTGCGCTCTGCGTAGTTTGCTTCGGTGATGCGCGATGGAATAGGTTTGGCAGTCGCCCTACAGAGAGACGAAAGTCTTGATGAAGTGTGCAACCGTAACTTGAGAACTCAACAGCGTGCCATAAAGTCAATGCCAATTACCTCAATGAGGTATGACAGCAATGTCGTACCCGTTGATCCTTTGTAAGAAATCTATTGGTCAAAGACAAATAAACGACAGTTGTTTATGTCTTTCGCCGGAGTCAACATTTCGTTGAATCAAAATTCAATGGAGAGTTTGATCCTGGCTCAGGACGAACGCTGGCGGCGTGCTTAACACATGCAAGTCGAACGATGAAGTTCCTTCGGGAATGGATTAGTGGCGAACGGGTGAGGAACACGTGAGAAACCTGCCCATCATTTTGGGATAACACCGGGAAACCGGTGCTAATACCGAATACTCCATCGCAACGGCATCGTTGCGCTGGGAAAGAATTTCGATGATGGATGGTCTCGCGGCCTATCAGCTTGTTGGTGAGGTAACGGCTCACCAAGGCGACGACGGGTAGCCGGCCTGAGAGGGCGACCGGCCACACTGGGACTGAGACACGGCCCAGACTCCTACGGGAGGCAGCAGTGGGGAATATTGGGCAATGGACGCAAGTCTGACCCAGCGACGCCGCGTGAGGGATGAAGGCCTTCGGGTTGTAAACCTCTTTCAGTAGGGAAGAAGCGAAAGTGACGGTACCTAAAGAAGAAGCACCGGCTAACTATGTGCCAGCAGCCGCGGT
>Ga0194117_10000175_pt1 | contig 91689 bp, 94 predicted proteins | sample TA2MahsurfametaG_FD_160579 | JGI IMG/M metagenome (GOLD analysis project Ga0194117, IMG submission 160579) | Freshwater microbial communities from Lake Tanganyika, Tanzania - TA2015009 Mahale N1 surface | ecosystem: Environmental > Aquatic > Freshwater > Lake | place: Tanzania: Lake Tanganyika... | reverse complement strand
GACACGCGCCCCGTCGACTACCTCGGCGGCGTCCTGTCCGTCGTCGCCGTCGGCGCGGTCACGCTGGGGCTGCACTTCGTCTCCGTGCCCGGCGAGCTCGCCGTCGGACTCGTCGCCCTCGGGGTGGCCGCGGTCGGGTTCGCGCTCTTCGCCTGACGCCAGCTGCGCGCCCCGAACCCCCTCTTCGACCTCGCGATCGCCGCGCGGCCGACCTTCTGGGTGGCGGGCGTGACCGGCACGATCGTGTTCGGCTCCTTGATCGGGGCGATGTTCGTCGGGCAGCAGTACGTCCAGAACGTGATGGGCCACACGACCCTCCAGGCGGGCCTGTCCGCGCTGCCGATGGCCGCGACGACGATCCTCATCTCGCCCGTGGCCGCGATCATGATCGCGCGGCTCGGGACGCGCACCACCCTCAGCGCCGGCATCGTCGTCGTGCTCGCCGGCACCCTGCTCCTGTTCACGTGGCGCGCGGACTCGTCGTACCTGCCCGTCGGCCTCGCCGACGCGGTGATCGGCATCGGCATCGGCATGGCCGGCACCCCCGCGTCCCGCTCGATCGTGGCCTCGGTGCCCGAGCGCCGCGCCGGCATGGGCTCCGGGATGACGGATCTGCAGCGCGACCTGGGCGCCGCGATCATGCAGTCGCTCGTCGGCGCGGTCCTGACCGTCCAGTACGGGGCCTCCGTCGACCGCCAGCTGGCGGCCGCTCCCGCGGCCGCGCGCGACGAGGTGACGGAGCAGACGGCGTCCGTCCTGCGCCGGTCGTTCGGCGGCGCCCGGGTCCTGGCCGAGCAGTACCCGACGTACGCCGACGCGATCCTGCAGGGCGCGCGCGAGGCGTTCGGGACCGGATCGGCGTGGGGGGTGGCGGTGGCCGCCGCGCTGGTCGCGGTCGGCTTCGTCGTGGCCCTCGTCCGCTTCCCGCACCGGGCCCGCGAGCTCAGGCTCGAGGCCGACTACGCGCGCGAGCAGGACGCCTGAGGACGACGGAGGGGGCGGCGCCGGAGCGCCGCCCCCGCGGGTCGTGCGGTGATCGGTCGGCGCGGGTCTAGGCGGCGGCCGGGGCGGCGCCACCGACGCGGATCGGCTTCTCCGGGTCGAAGATCATCCACTGCGCGGCGACGCCGACCAGCACGCCGACGATCGTGATCAGCAGCATGCCGGTGCCGCCGAAGGCCAGCGCGCCGATGTAGGCGATGACGAGCGACACGACGTAGGCCCACAGCCACGGCGACTTCGTGCCGTTGGACTCCGAGATGCGGTTCAGCCAGACGATCGAGATGATCAGCCCGACGATCGGGATGATGAACAGGAGCACGAGCCACGGGTTCGCGCCGGCGAGGCGCGCCCAGCGGGTCATGTTGCCGATCGGGATGAACGCCAGCCAGCCGTTCGAGACGCCGACGACGTTGCACGAGTTCATCAGGCGGATGCCGACGATGATCCAGCCGACGATCTGGATCAATCCGAGCAGGGTGACTTCGGTGGTGCCCATGTGTGTGCTTCCTCCAAGGAGACGGGGCAGTGCGGGGACGGGGCGTGGAGCCCTACGGCGTCCGGCGCCCGATTCCTGCCTGCGGGGCGGGGGCGGGGGTCGGCCATCCGATAGGATCGGCGCAGATGCCCGGCTCTGACGAGATCCAGTGCGGCCTCTGCCGGCGGCACCTCCTCACCGGCGAGCGCCCCGCGCGCTTCGAGGACCCGCGCAACGGGCCCGTCCCCGTCTGCCCCCTCTGCGTTGAGCGCGCGGAGCGCAGCGGCTGGGAGCGACATGAGGACCCGGCGCCGGTCGCGGCGCAGAGCGCCGACGACGCCGACCGGGCGGTGCGCCTCCTGCAGGCCGAGGTGACGACCCTGCGCAGCCAGCTGACCACCACGATCGACACCCTCGAGGACACCCGCGAGCACACCACGGAGCGCGAGACGGAGCTCGAGACGCTCGCCGCCCGCCTCGCCGACGCCGAGGCGGAGGGCGCCGCCCTGCGCGCCGCGCTCGCCGAGGCCGAGCGCCGTCGCGAGCAGGCCCTGCACGACCTCGAGGAGTCGCGCACCGCGCAGCAGGCGATCCTGCGGGCGCGCCGCCGCGAGGCCGACGAGGTCTACCTGGCCGGCATCGCGGCCGAGGTCTTCAACCGCTCGCCGCAGGCGGCCACGATCGGCCTGCTCGTCGGCCTGCACGGCACGCCCGGCGTGCGCATCGACGTCGTCGGCGCCGACCTGCCGCGCCCCGTGCTGATTGCCTTCTCGTGGCCGCAGGGCGTCCGCGACTACCGCGTCGACATCGACCTCGTGGCCCGGCGCTTCGACCTGCACGACCTGGTGCCCGGTCGGGACGGGCGGCTCGTTCCCCGGGCCGAGACGCTGTACGCCAACGCCGAGTGGGTCGACGGGCGGGTCGTCACCGCCCCCGCCGAGCCGACGATCCAGTAGTCCGTCCGCCCGTGGGCGTACAGTCCGGCGGCCCGGAGCGAGCCTCGTCGGGCGCCGCAACCGCCACCGCGTGGTGTGGGCGATCCTCGGCTTCTTCTTTGCGATCCTCGCGCTGATCGTTCGGCTGATCATCGGCAAGAAGCAGAAGGCCCAGGGGTTCGTCCAGCCGGGAGCGTAGCCTGCGGGTGCGCCGCAGCCGCGGCGCAGTCCCGAGGAGGACGGGTAACGATGGAATGGGTGTCCTATCTCATCGCCCTGGTGATCGCACTGGTCTTCGCGGCCGTGTGCTGGAACCTGGCCGGGGCGCGCGACCGCAGCCAGCCGCTGTGGGCGATCTTGGGGTTCTTCTTCCCGCTCATCGCCCTGATCGTGCTGCTGATCATGGGCAAGAGCAAGCCGAAGACCGCGGGCTAAAGCCGTGCGGCACGCGCCGGGGTGCTAGCCTCGGCGCGTGCTGACCGGTCCCGGTGCGAGCCTCGCCGAGCGGCGCGCCGCCGCCCTGATGGCGCGTGACGCGCTCGCCCTCCACCTCTCCGAGACGTGGTCGCCGCCGGTCGACCTCGTCGTCCTGGTGGCGTCCGCGGATGCGGCCGTCAACGAGGCCGCGGCGGCCGCGGGCGCGGCGGCGGAGGCCGGCCTGTGGCGGCGCGTCGCCGAGGCCGCCCTGGCCGTGCGCGGCGCGGTCCCCGAGCATCCCGTGCCGCCGGGACCCCTGATGGCGGCGGCCGGCGACCTCGCCCGCTCGGCCGAGGCGGTCGCCGAGCGGCTCGACCTCGACCGCGCCTTCGACGCGATCACCGGATCCGCCGAGCCGCCGCTCGCGTAGGATCCCCCGCGTGGCGGACCGTCCCTCGCGCGGAGATACGGCCGAGGTGGCGATCGAGTCCCTGGCGACCGGCGGGCGCGGCGTCGCCCGGATCGACGGCTACGTGGTCTTCGTGGACCGCGCGCTGCCGGGCGACCGCGTGCGGGTGCGGCTGCGTTCGGCGCGCCGCCGCCACGGCGAGGCCGACGTGCTCGAGCTGCTGGCGCCCGGCCCCGACCGCGTCGAGCCGACCTGCCCGCACGTCGGCGCGTGCGGCGGCTGCCGCTGGCAGGCCCTCGCCTACCCGGCGCAGCTGGTCGAGAAGGAGCGGATGGTGCGCGACGCGATCGACCGCATCGCGCACCTGCCGGACGTGCCGATCGCCCCGATCTCGGGCGCGGACGACACGCTCGGCTACCGCAACAAGGTCGAGCTGACGTTCACGCAGGACCCCGACCTCGGCCCGACCCTCGGCTACCACCGCGCGGGGCGCTGGGATGAGGTGCTCGGCGTCGACCGCTGCTTCCTCGTCGGGGACGCCCCCAACGCGGCCAAGGACGCGGTGCAGGACTGGGCGCGGGCCTCGGGGCTCGAGGCCTACGACCAGCGCCTCCACGAGGGGCACCTGCGCAACCTCGTGATCCGGCACTCGGAGCGCACGGGCGAGGTGCTGCTCGTGCTCGTCACGTCCGACGTCGACCTGCCGCGGCGCGCCAACCTCGTCGACGAGCTCGTCGAGCGGGTGCCCGGTCTCGTGGGCCTGCTGCACCAGCGCAACAGCGGCATGGCGGAGGCGACGCGCGGCCACCCGACGGAGGTCGTGCACGGCCGCGACCACCACCGCGAGGAGATCCTCGGGCTCGAGCTGCACGTGCCGTGGAACGGCTTCCTGCAGACGAACACCGTGATGTGCGAGCGCCTCTACGGCATCGCGATCGAGGAGGCCCGCCTGACGGGTGCGGAGGTCGTCTGGGACCTCTACTCGGGGATCGGCTCGATCGGCCTCGCGCTGGCCCGCGACGCGGGCCGCGTGGTCGGCATCGAGGTCGTGCCGGAGGCGGTCGAGGGGGCCCAGGCGAACGCCACGCGCAACGGGATCGCGAACGCGGAGTTCATCACGGGCGACGTGGCCAAGGCGGTGGCGCCGCTCGTCGAGGCGGGCGCGCCGCTGCCCGACCTCGTCGTCGTCGACCCGCCGCGGACCGGCCTGACCCCCAAGGCCGTGCGCCGCGTGCTCGAGCTCGGGGCCGAGGCGATCGTGTACGTGTCGTGCAACCCGACGACCCTGGCCGGCAACGCCGTCCTGCTCGTCGAGGGCGGCTACCGGCTCGAGTCGGTGCGTCCCGTCGACATGTTCCCGCACACGCCGCACGTCGAGTGCGTGGCGCGGTTCGTGCGCGCCTGATCCCTCGCGCTCAGTACGGCGGCAGCGCGTCGTGCCAGCGGCCGAGCTCTCGGAACGCCCGCCAGAAGCGCCGTTTGGCCGACTCGTCGTCGAGCGACTCGTCGATGTCGGGCGTCACGAGGGCCTCGATCGTCGGCGTCAGCTCCTGCACCTCGCCGAGGCGCTCCGGGTCGAGCGGCTGGGCCAGGGGCACGCGGATCCGGTTCACGAACTCGGCCGTCTCCTCGCCGAGGCAGACGATGATCTTGGGCTCGATGATCTGGATCTCGCGCAGCAGGAACTGCGCCGGTGGCCCGTCCTTCCGGGTGAGGTCGTCGGAGGCCCGCTTGGCGCAGTTGGTGCCGTAGATCAGGAGCGGGTCGATGCCGACCCGCGTGATGCTCTTGAGGATCGCGGCGCCGGCGCGGCCGAAGAAGGCGACGCCCTCGGCGATCTCCGACGGGCGCGGGCGCGCCTTCAGCAGCATGATGTCCGCGTTGGGGACGCCCGACCCCACCACGGGGCCGTCGGCGGGGTCGTCGTCGCCCGCGTCGGCGATGTCGTCGTTCAGCGCGTTCAGCGCCTTGATGGCGCGGGCCAGGTACCGCTCGGAGATCTCGTCGGAGTCAGCCACGGCGCTTGGGCCGTCATTCGGCGTGCGCGGGGGTCCTCCTTGTGCGCAGCCACTTGCGGGCCTGCAGGGCGAGGAAGCTGCGGGGGTGGCGAACGACGCGGGCACCGCCGAGGGCGAGCGCGAGCGAGGCCGGGTCGTGGAAGGCCGGCAGCTCGAGGCCGGCGGTGAAGAGCCCCGCCGCCACGTGCGCGTCGGAGCCCGCGCCCTGTGGCAGCCCGAGGCGCGTCGCGAAGGCGAGCGCCTGGTCGTTGAAGGACTCGCGGGCGAGGCGGCCGTTGGTGACCTCGAGCGCGTCGATCAGGGGCGCGAGCCGCTCGAGCAGCGCGGCGTCGGGGATCGCGTGGAAGCCGGCGAAGGGGTGCGGCACGTAGACGAAGGCGCCGAGGTCGCGCAGCGCCTCGACGGTGTCGGCGAACGGCAGGCCGGGCGGCACGTCCTCGGGCAGGTAGATGCCGATCACCTCGCCCGTGCGGCTCTTGACCTCGCTCGAGGGCGCGATCTCGAGGCCGATGCCGTGGGCCTCGACGTGGGCACGGGCCGCGTAGCCGCCGGCCACCGTGTCGTGATCGGTCACGCAGAGGGCGCCGAGGCCGAGCGCGAGGGCCCGCTCGCAGAGCTCGTCGATCCCCGTCGAGCAGTCGTGCGAGTGGACGCTGTGCAGGTGGAAGTCAGCCAGGATCGGATCCGCGGGCGCGAGCGGGGACGGCGCGCGGGCCTCGCCGCGGGCGAACTCCGCCATGGTCTTCGCGGTGCGCTTCGGGGCCGTCGTGCCGACGCGCTCGAGCGTCGGCGCGGCGGCCAGCGCCGTGGCTGCGACCCAGCCCTCCTCGTCGCCGACGAGGACGGCGAGGTCGAGGCCGCCGCCGCGCAGGATGCGTCGCAGGGCGGCGTCCGCGGCCCACGTGCGCGGCCGCGCGAGGCCGACCGCGACCGTGCGCGGCCCCGGGCCGGTCGGCGCGAGCGCCGCGGGACCGGAGCGCTCGAGGGCGCGCACCGTGAGGCGGCCCTCCGTCAGGAGGTCCGGGTGGCGGGCCGGCCCGACGAGCAGCGCCTCGACGCCGAGGTCGGCGAGGGCCTCGGCCAGGGCGTGCGCGGCCGTGGCCGCGGGATCGGGGCGGTCGAGCGCGGTGGGCGCGATCACGCAGATGCGCATGGCCCTCACGGTAGCGCTCCCCGCGAACGACGAGCGGCGGGCGGCCGGACCGTGGTCCGGGCCGCCTGCCGCGTCGGGGGGAGCGGTCGTGCGGGGCGCCGCTAGCGCTTGGCGCGCGGCTTGGCCTTCGCCGCGGCCTTGGCGACCGGCGTCGCCTTGGCCTTCGCCTTGGTGGCCGCCTTGACCGCGGTCTTGACGGTGCGCCGGGCGGTCGAGCCCCTCTTGCCGTACTTGCGGATGAAGGCCTCGACCTCCTCGCGCGCGATCTCGTCGCGGTGCTGGACCGGCGGCGACTTCATCAGGTACGCGGACGGCCACTCGAGCGGGCCCGAGATGCCGTGGTCGAGGGCGAGCTTGATCAGGCGCACGGCGTCGATCACGATGCCGGCCGAGTTCGGGGAGTCCCAGACCTCGAGCTTCATCTCGCAGTTGAGGGGCACGTCGCCGAAGGCGCGGCCCTCGAGGCGGATGTACGCCCACTTGCGGTCCGTCAGCCACGGCACGTGGTCCGACGGGCCGATGTGCACGTTGTCCGCCCCCATGTCGTGGTCGATCTGGCTGGTGACCGCGTTCGTCTTGGAGATCTTCTTCGACTCGAGGCGCTCGCGCTCAAGCATGTTCAGGAAGTCGGTGTTGCCGCCGACGTTGAGCTGGTACGTGCGTTCGAGGTGCACGCCGCGGTCCTCGAACAGCGTCGCGAGGATGCGGTGCGCGATCGTCGCGCCGACCTGGCTCTTGATGTCGTCGCCGATGATCGGCACGCCCGCCTGCTTGAAGCGCTTCGCCCAGTAGGGCTCGCGGGCGATGAAGACGGGGATGTTGTTGACGAACGCGACGCCGGCGGCGAGCGCCTGCTCGACGTACCACTTCGTCGCCTCCTCGGAGCCGACGGGCAGGTACGAGACGATGACGTCCGCCTTCGTCTGCCTGAGGATCCCGACGACGTCGGCGGTCTCGCCCGGCGCCTTCTCGATCACCTGCGACAGGTACTTGCCGATGCCGTCGTGCGTCATGCCGCGGTGGACCTTGACGCCCGTCTTCGGCACGTTGGCGAACTTCACGGTGTTGTTCTGGCCGGAGAAGATCGCGTCGGAGAGGTCCTTGCCGACCTTCTGCTTGTCGACGTCGAACGCCGCGACGAACTCGATGTCGCGGATGTGGTACCCGCCCAGGTTGACGTGCATCAGCCCGGGCACCTCCTCGTCCGGGGAGGCGTTCTTGTAGTACTCGACGCCCTGGACGAGGGACGAGGCGCAGTTGCCGACGCCGACGATGGCAACGCGGACCTTGCCGCCGCTCGGGCGATGGCCGTTGCCGTTCTTCGAAGCTGCCACGATCAGGATCCTCCGGGTGGTAGGCGGTGCTAGAGCTGGCGCAGGACGTGCCGGGCACGCTGCAGGACGGTGATGGTCGACAGGATGGCGAGCAGGATGATGCCCCACGGCAGGGCGCCGAGCGGGGCGAAGAGGAGCGCCGCGGCGATCAGGACGACGCGCTCGGCGCGGGCCATCAGGCCGTGCGTGCCGTCGAGACCGAGCGACTCGGCCTTGGCGCGCAGGTACGAGGTCAGGAGCGACGAGGCGAGCGCGATGATCACGGCGGCGACGGCGACCTCGTTGCCGTCGCGGGCGAACACGAGGGCGAGCGCGACGAACATGATCGCCTCGGAGAAGCGGTCGAGGACCGAGTCGATGATCGCGCCCTTGGGGCCGGCCTCGCCGCGGGCGCGGGCGACGGCGCCGTCGAAGATGTCGAGGATCGAGCCGATCAGGAAGACGACGCCGCCGGCGATGAACGCCTCGCGGTAGACGAGGACGGCGGCCACGACGTTGATCAGGAAGCCGGCGACCGTGACCTGGTTCGCGCTGACCGGGATCCGGGTCGCGCGGTCCATCACGCCCGCGATCACGCGGCGCGTCCCGTCGGTGTACTCCTGCTGCAGGCGCTCGACTCCCACGCGCGCACCGTAGGCCGCGGGCCCGCGGCGGGGCTGCGGGGTCCTACGAGCGGTCGCTTCCGGCCGACCAGCGGTCGTCCGGGTCGAGCGTCACGGGCCAGGCGTCGCTGTGGACGGTCACGAAGGCCTCGCAGACGACCTCGAGCGACGGGTCGAACGGGATGCCCCAGCGCGCGCACTGCCCCGCGAAGAACGCGCCGTGGCCGCGCCGCCAGGCGGCCAGGGTCGGGGCGACGCCGCCCTCGGGCCCCTCGAGCGCCGCGAAGGCCGGGCCGACGTCCGCGTACGGCAGGACGACGACGGCGATCAGGCGCACCGTGCAGGCCGGGGCGCCGTCCGCGCGCAGGACCGTCCAGTGGTCGCCGGGGCTGCGCAGCGGGAACCCGTCCCGGTGGAACTGCTCGAGCAGGTGGCAGGTGCCGCGCTTCATGGAGCGGGCCGCGAGGTCCGCGAGCGCGTCCATCGCCGCGGCGTCGAAGCCGTCGACGGCCTCGTCCGGCTCGGCGAACGGCATCGCCGTCCACGCGGCGTCGACGGGTAGGTCGAGGGCGGTGCGCACCGCCGCCCAGTGCGCGAGGAGCGCGGGGTCGGAGCGCGGCCGCATCGGGCCTCAGGCCCGGGCCGGCGTGAACGGCCCGGCCAAGAGGCCCGGCTGCCACGCGTCGCCGGCGCGCGCGGTGGCGAGGGTCGGGACGCGCCCGCGGTTGGCGGCGAAGGCGAAGAGCAGCGCGAACAGCGCCACCAAGGCGCCGACGGCGGCGTCGAGCACCCAGTGGTTGGCGGTCGCGACGATCGAGAAGATCACGAGCGCCGGGTAGCCGATCCAGAGCACGCGGATCAGCGGGTGGGCGAACACGAGCACGCCGGCGCAGCCGATGATGATCGCGTAGGCGGTGTGGAGCGAGGGCATCGCCGCGTAGGGGTTCGAGAAGAACGAGATGATGCTCGACTGGTGGTTGACGGACGTCTGCTGGAGCGTGTCGACGAAGCCGAGGCCGCCCATCATCCGGGGCGGCGCGGTCGGCAGCAGGATGTAGCCGACGAGCCCGGCGAAGCTGGTCGTCAGGAGCGCGTTGCGGATGAAGTAGAAGGCGTGGTTGCGCCGGAAGTAGATGAACAGGAGCAGCGCGTAGGTGATCGTGAACTGGCAGTTGAAGTACGTCCAGTTGGCGACCGCCATCACGATGTCGGGGCCGTTCAGCGCCCAGTCCTGGATCGCCCGCTCCCAGTTGATGCCGAGCAGGTCCTGGGCGCGGCGCACGTCGAGCGCGTTGCGCATCGCGACGTAGCGGTCGCCCTCGGCGAGCGTGCGCGAGCCCTCGTAGGCCACGTAGAACGACCAGAAGATCGCGAACTGCAGCCAGAAGTCGCGCCAGCCGTGCGGCAGCAGGCCGCCGACCCGGTCGACGGCGCGGCGCAGGGGGTTCACCGTCTCGTCACCCACGGACGCCATGGTACCGCCGCCGCGCGGCGCCGCGCTGCGGGGCGGGCCGCTACCCGCCGATCTGGCTCATCGACTTCGCGGTGCGCACGAAGCCGGGCTCGCCGATCTCGTGCTTCATCCGCTTGCCGAGCACGGCCGTCCGGATCAGGTCCTCGATCGCGGCGTCGTCGGCGCCCGCGCGCAGCGGCGTGCGCAGGTCGGTCTCCTCGAGCGCGAACAGGCACGTCCGCAGCGCGCCCTCGGCCGTGATGCGGATCCGGTCGCACGACGAGCAGAAGGGCTGCGACACGGGGTTGATGAACCCGACCTCGCCCGTGCCGTCGGCGAAGGCCCAGCGCTCCGCGGTCGACGCGGCCGGGGCGGGCAGGCGCACGAGGGGGTGCTCGGCCTCGATCATCGCCCGGATCTCGTCGCCGGTGAGGACATCGTCCTTCGACCACGTGCGGTCGGCGTCAAGCGGCATGAACTCGATGAAGCGCACGACGTAGGGCCTGCGGCGCGCGAGCTCGGCGAAGGCGACCACCTCGCGCTCGGTGAAGCCGCGCATCGCGACGCAGTTGACCTTGATCGGCCGGAGCTCGGGGTAGCGCTCGGCCTCCTCGAGCCCCTCGAGCACGCGGTCGAGCATGTCGCGACGCGTGACCTCGGCGAAGCGCGTGTGGTCGAGCGAGTCCAGGGAGACGTTGATCCGGCGCAGGCCCGCGTCGACGAGCGGCCCGGCGAGGGTGCGCAGCGCGACCCCGTTCGTGGTCAGGGCGAGGTCGTCGAGGCCGGGCACCCGCACGAGGCGCTCGATCAGGTCGGGCACGTCGCGGCGCACGAGCGGCTCGCCGCCGGTGATGCGCACGTGGTTGACGCCCATCGCGGCGAGGATGCGCGCGAGCCGCTCGATCTCCTCGAACGTCAGCACCTCGCTGCGCTGCAGCCAGGGCAGGCCCTCGGCCGGCATGCAGTAGCGGCAGCGGAAGTTGCAGCGGTCCGTGATCGAGATGCGGACGCTCTCGATCCGGCGCTCGAAGGAGTCGGTGAGGGGCGGGTGGGTCGGCACCGTGGCGGAAGTGTACGCGCCCGCGGGCCTCTGGTCAGGATCCGCCGAGCGGGATGCGCTCGACGTAGCGCAGGTCGCGTGCCGGATGTCCGCTCTGCGGGAAGCCCGCGACCCAGACGTCCTCGATCCGCGCGGCCACGCGGGCCCCGCCGGCGAGGTGCGCGAGCGGCTCGCGCACGGCGGCGTAGGCCGCCGGGTCGTCGCCGTAGGCGAGCGTCAGGTGCGGCACGAAGGCGTGCCGGTGGCGGTCCTCGTCGCAGGCGCAGAGCGAGCTGCGCAGGTCCGTGAGGTGGTGCGAGCCCGCGGCGATCCCGAGCCACGCGACGGGGCGCTCGGGCGACGCGAACTCCCCGAAGCCGGCGCAGACGAGGTCGAACGGCGCGCTCGCCTGGGCCGCGGCGCGGGCACGCTCGGCGAGCTCCGGGGCCTCGCGCCGGCCGCGCAGGGGCGCGTAGAACAGCGTGATATGCCCGGTGCGCGGGTCCTGGACCCGCACCCCCTCGTCCGCGACGAGGCCGGTCGCGTCCTCGAGCAGCGCGCGCGCCCCGTCCACGCGCACGACGACGCCCCAGTACCAGCGGGTGTGCGCGGCGCTCACCGGGTGCGGTCGTCGCCGTCGAACGGATCCCACTCGACGGTCGACTCGCCGGCCGCGCGCGGGCGGTCCATGGTGTCCTCGCCATCGCCGGGTGGCGGCGTCCGCAGCGGGTCGTCCGCCGCGTCGTCGCCGGCGTCCTCGACGAGGCCGGCGGGCGCCGCCGCCTCGAGTTCCTCGAAGTCCGTGTCCTCGGAGGGCAGGGCCCGCGGCGACTCGGGCTCGGCCACGGTCGGCTCGTCGCCGATGGTGGGCTCGGACCCGATCGTCGGCTCGTCGGCGGGCGGCTCCCAGCCGCCCGCGCGCTCGCCCGTCTCGCCGAGCTCGTCCTCGCGGGTCGCGGGGGCTCCGGGTGCGGCGTCGGCGCCCGCCTCCGCAGCGGCCTCGGCCGCGAACGGGTCCCCCTCGCGCTCGGGCCCGTCGAGGCCCCAGATCTGCTCGCCCTCGTGCTCGAGGCCGGGCAGGTCGTCGGGGTTCCAGCCGTAGGCGCCGTACCACGAGGGCGCGGCCGGCCACGGCACCATCTTCGTCGAGACGTGCACCATCGAGACCTCGGGCGTGTCGCCGCGTTCGAGGGCGAGGCGGTTGGCCGGGCTGACGTAGACGGTGGCGACGGTGCCGTCGGGGCGGCGCAGCTCGATCGGCTCCGTGCCGAGCCCGTGCTCGTGCGAGAAGAAGCAGAGGCCAGGGAAGCCGGGCGCGATCGGCGCCGGCGGGGCGTGGTCGGCGAGGCGGTGCTCGACCCAGAGGATCTCCCACTCGACGGCGTCGAGCTCGCCCGCGAAGGTGCGCAGCTCGCGCGGCGAGGCGAGCGTGGGGAGGGTGCGGCGCAGCGCGAGGATCCGCGCGCCGCCGGTCTGCAGGTGCTCGAGCGCCTCGGGGTCCTCGATCTCGCGTGTCGTCTCCTCGGTCAGCGCGGCGTGGCGGGCGGCGAGCGCCTCGAGCCGGTCCGTCTGGAACTCGCGCGCCGTCCAGATCGAGCCGCCGCGGCGGCGGCGGCGCTGCTCCTGCGAGCGGGCGCGCATGCGCAGCGCGACGAGGGCGATCCCGCCGAGCAGGGCCGCCACGACGACCCACATCCACCAGCGCGTCCCGCCGCCCCCGTCGTCCTGGGCGACGGCCTGGTCGTCGATGTTCGGCTTCGCGACGGCCTGCGTGAAGCTCGCCAGCGTCCCGACGGGGTCGGTCGCCGCGGTCGCGCCGGTGTCGTCGATCGCCTTCTGGATCCGCTCTCGCGGGTAGGACAGGGACGCGCCGTTGAGGCGGCCCTTGACGATCAGGCCGACGGTCGCGTTCGGGTCGGTGGGCTCGAGCGCCTCGAGCACGAGGCGGGCCGAGCCCTTGGCGTTGGCGGCGCCCTTGACCGGCCGCGTGAGGATCACGAGGTAGAAGGAGCTCGCCTCCTTGGCGACCGCCGAGAGGGCGGCCGCGTCGGGGGTCGGCGAGATGCCGGGCTGCACGAAGGCGTTGCGGGCCTGCAGGGCGGTGGCGACCTGCTTCGCCGTCAGCCGCTTCTGCGCGGCGGCCGGTCCGGCGACCAGCATCAGGGCCGCGGCGGCGAGCGCGAGGGCGGCGAGGGCGCGGCGCATGGGCGGATCCTAGCCGCTCGGGCGGCGCGTGTCTGCGGGCGGCCTCACGGGGATATCAATCCCTCGAAAAAGATAACTTGATATTGAGAGACTGAGATTGTAGAGTGCGGGCACGCGCCGCCCGCGTTTCCCGCGGCGTCCGCTTGCACCACACCCGAACCCCATCCCCACGGAGGATCGCCATGGGCCGTGTCATCGGCATCGATCTCGGAACCACCAACTCGTGCATGGCCGTGCTGGACGGCGGCGAGCCGTCCGTCGTCGAGAACGCGGAGGGCGGGCGCACCACGCCGTCCGTCGTCGCGTTCACGAAGGACGGCCAGCGCCTCGTCGGCAGCCCCGCCAAGCGGCAGGCCGTCACCAACCCCGAGAACACCATCTTCTCGATCAAGCGCTTCATGGGCCGCAAGTCCTCGGAGGTCTCCGAGGAGATGACGATCGTCCCGTACGAGGTCATCTCCGGCCCGAACGGCGACGCCCGCGTCATGGCCGACGGCACGGAGTACGCGCCGCCGGAGATCAGCGCCATGATTCTGCAGAAGCTCAAGGCCGACGCCGAGGCCAAGCTCGGCGAGGTCGTTACCGACGCCGTCATCACGGTGCCCGCCTACTTCAACGACGCGCAGCGCCAGGCCACCAAGGACGCCGGCAGGATCGCCGGCCTCAACGTGCTGCGCATCATCAACGAGCCGACCGCCGCGGCGCTCGCCTACGGCGTCGAGAAGGAGGGCGAGCAGAAGGTGCTCGTCTTCGACCTCGGCGGCGGCACGTTCGACGTCTCCGTCCTCGAGCTCGCCGACGGCGTGTTCGAGGTCAAGGCGACCGCCGGCGACAACCACCTCGGCGGCGACAACTTCGACAAGGCCATCGTCGACTGGATGGCCGCCGAGTTCAAGAAGGACCAGGGCATCGACCTCGCCCAGGACAAGCTCGCCCTGCAGCGCCTCTACGAGGCCGCCGAGAAGGCGAAGATCGAGCTGTCCTCGACGCAGACGACGCAGATCAACCTGCCGTTCGTGACCGCCGACGCCTCCGGGCCGAAGCACCTCGACATGCAGCTCAGCCGCTCGAAGCTGACCGAGCTCGTGCACGACCTCGTCGAGCGCACCGTCGGCCCGACCAAGCAGGCGCTGGCCGACGCCGGCCTGTCGCCGTCGGAGATCGACGACGTGATCCTCGTCGGCGGCATGACCCGCATGCCGGCCGTCCAGGACAAGGTCAAGGAGACCACCGGCAAGGAGCCGCACCGCGGCGTCAACCCGGACGAGGTCGTCGCCATCGGCGCGGCCATCCAGGGCGGCGTCCTGCGCGGCGACGTCAAGGACGTCCTCCTGCTCGACGTCACCCCGCTCAGCCTCGGCATCGAGACCAAGGGCGGCGTGATGACCAAGCTGATCGAGCGCAACACGACCATCCCGACCCGCAAGTCCGAGGTCTTCTCGACGGCCGAGGACGGCCAGACCAGCGTGGAGATCCACGTGCTCCAGGGCGAGCGCGAGATGGCCGGCTACAACAAGACGCTCGGCAAGTTCCAGCTGGTCGGGATCCCGCCGGCGCCGCGCGGCATGCCGCAGGTCGAGGTCACCTTCGACATCGACGCGAACGGCATCCTCAACGTGTCCGCGACCGACAAGGGCACGGGCCAGATGCAGCAGGTGCGCATCGAGGGCGGCTCGGGCCTCTCGGACGACGAGATCCAGCAGATGGTCAAGGACGCCGAGTCGCACGCCGACGAGGACAAGGCCGCGCGCGACCTGGTCGAGGCCAAGAACACGGCCGAGGCGCTGCTCTACCAGACGGAGAAGACCGTCGCCGAGCACGGCGACAAGGTGCCCGACGAGGTCAAGGCGTCGATCGAGTCCGCCGCCGCCGACCTGCGCACGGTCCTCGAGGGCTCCGACGCGGAGGCGATCCGGCGCAAGTCCGACGCCCTCCAGCAGGCCTCGTACGCCCTCGCCGAGCACGTCTACAAGGACGCCCAGCAGGCCGCCGGCGGGAGCGCCGGCGCCGGCCCCGAGGCGGCCACCGACGACGAGTCCGACGAGGAGATCATCGAGGACGCCGAGGTCGTCGATCCCGACGCGACGGCCCGGTCGTGAGCACCCAGGACCCCACGGAGGAGGCCCTCCCCGCCGAAGACGGCGGGGAGGCCGCCTCCGGCGAGCCCGCGGCCGAGGAGCTCGACCCCCTCGCCCGCGCCGAGCGCGAGCGCGACGAGCACCTCGACACCCTGCGCCGCCTCGCCGCGGAGTTCGACAACTACAAGAAGCGCGTCGCGCGCGAGCACGAGGAGCTGCGCGAGCGGGCCGCCGAGCGGCTCCTTCACGACCTCCTGCCCGTGCTCGACGACCTCGAGCGGGCGCTGGCCGCGTTCGAGACGTCCGAGAAGGAGGCGATCGCCGACGGCGTCGCCCTCGTCCACCGGGCGCTCTGGACGCTGCTCGAGCGCGAGGGCGTGGCCGAGCTCGACCCGTCGGGCGAGGCCTTCGACCCGCATCGCCACGAGGCGCTCCTGTCGCAGCCGTCCGACCAGCCCGAGGGCACCGTGATCGAGGTCATCCAGAAGGGCTTCCTGCTGGGCGACCGCGTGCTCCGGCCCGCCCGCGTGGTCGTCGCCGGGGGTGGCTCCTGAGCGGGGACGCCCGCAGCTTCGAGGCGGCCCCGCTGGGCGGCGGCGAGAAGGCCGCCACCGCGATCCTCTGGGCCGTGGTGGCGCTCGCCTGGTTCGGCTTCGGCGTCGGCCTGTCCGGCGGCGACCTGGTCCAGGCCGGCGCGATGATCGCGGCCGCCCTGCTCGTCGCCCTGCTCGCCCTGTGGCTGCGCGGCGGCCAGCCCGTCGCCTACCGGATCGAGCCGGACGCGCTCGTCGTCGAGCGCCGCCGCGGGCAGACCCGCCTCCCGGGCGCCGTGCGCCCGCACGACGAGGGCGCCACCCTCGGGCTGCGGCTCGGCACCGGCGGCATCTACGGCCAGCGCGGCCGGGCGCGCATGTCGACCGGCGGCTGGGCGCGCACCATCGCCACCGACCTGCGCCGCTCGGCGCTCGTCCGGGTCGGCGCCGCGCCCGTCGTCGTCTCGCCCGCCGACCCGGCGGCCTTCGTGCGGGAGGTGCGCGATGCGTGACCTCTACGAGGTGCTGGGCGTCGCCCGCGACGCGTCGGCCGACGAGATCAAGAAGGCCTACCGCGAGCTGGCCCGGAGGAACCACCCGGACGCCAACCCGGACGACCCCAGGGCCGAGGAGCGCTTCAAGGAGATCTCCGCGGCCTACGACACCCTCTCCGACCCCGACAAGCGCAAGGCCTACGACCAGTTCGGGGCGTCCGGCGGCATGGGCGCCGGCGGCTTCGACCCGACGGCCTTCCGCAACTTCGCGCAGGACCGCGGCTTCGACATCTCCGACCTCTTCGGCGACCTCTTCGGGCGCCGCCGCGGGCGCGCGCGCCAGCGCCGCGGCGTCGACCTCGAGACGCGCGTGACCCTGTCCTTCGACGACTCGCTGCGTGGCGCGCGCGTGACCGTCCCCGTCGACAAGGACGTCGCCTGCCGCGACTGCGCCGGCACGGGCGCCGCGCCCGGCACGCAGCGCGTCACCTGCCCCGACTGCGGCGGCGCGGGGGAGCGCCAGGTCAACCAGGGCTTCTTCGCCATCTCCGAGCCGTGCCTGCGCTGCGCCGGCCAGGGCAGCGTCGTCGAGACGCCCTGCTCGACCTGCCGCGGCACGGGCCGCCAGCGCCGCACCAAGAAGTACACGGTGCGGATCCCCGCCGGCATCGCCGACGGCGCCCGCATCCGCGTCCGCGGCAAGGGCCTCGACGGCGAGGGCGGCGGGCCGCCCGGCGACCTCTGGGTCGTCGTCCAGGTCCTGCCCTCCGAGCGCTTCACCCGGCGCGGGACCGACATCGTCGTCGACGTGCCCGTCACGTTCCCCGAGGCGGCGCTCGGCGCCGAGATCGACGTGCCGACGCCGCTCGGCGAGCGCGTGCGCGTGAAGGTGCCGCCGGGCTCGGCGGACGGCAAGATGCTGCGGGTCAAGGGCCACGGGGCTCCCGTCGAGGGCGGCGACCCGGGCTCCCTGCTCGTGCGCCTCAAGGTCGTCGTGCCGGCGGAGCTGTCGACCCAGCAGGCCGAGGCCCTCGAGCGCTTCGCGGCCCTCGACGGCGGGTCCGACCCGCGCGCGGAGCTGTTCGCGTGAACGAGACCACCCCCAAGTACATGATCGGCGTCGCCGCCGAGCTCGTGGGCATGCACCCGCAGACCCTGCGCATGTACGAGTCGCGCGGGCTCGTGCGCCCGCGCCGCACCGCCGGCGGCACGCGCCTCTACTCGGACCTCGAGCTGCAGCGGCTGCGCCGCATCACCGAGCTCGCCTCCGGGCTCGGCCTGTCCCTGCAGGGCGTGGAGCACGTCCTGCGCCTCGAGGACGAGATCCGCCGGCTCGAGCAGCAGGTCCAGGACCTGTCCGCCGCCCTCGACGAGGCCGCCCGCGCGATGCAGGCCGAGGTCGAGAGCGTCCACCGCTCGTACCGGCGCGAGGTCGTGCCGTACGCCCCGCCCGGCGCGGAGATCGTGATCCGCCGCCGCCGGCCCCGCGCCTGATCCCCAACCCCCCATCCCCCCGAAAGACCGGAAGAGAATCCCCGATGGACCCCACCAAGATGACCATCAAGGCGCAGGAGGCGCTCGCCACCGCGGCCGAGCGCGCCCGCGTCGCCGGCAACCCCGAGCTGACCCCGCTGCACCTCCTCGCCGGCCTGCTCCACGAGCAGGGCGCCGTGGCCGAGATGCTGCTGAAGGGCGCCGGCGCCGACACCGCCGCGCTGCGCCGCGAGGCCGACGACGCCCTCGCCACGCTGCCCGCGATGCGGGGCGCCGCGACCGCCCCGCAGGCGGCGCTCGCCCTGCGCGAGGCGCTCGAGCGCGCCCACGCGGAGGCGCGCGGCATGGGCGACGAGTTCGTCGCCTCCGAGCACCTCCTGATCGCCCTCGCCGAGCAGTCCGGGCAGGCGAAGGACCTCCTGCGCCGCCACGGCGTCACGAAGGACGCCCTGCTCGAGGCCCTGAAGGCCGTGCGCGGCGGCCAGCGCGTCACCGACCCGAACGCCGAGGACCTCTACGGCGCGCTGGAGAAGTACGCGCGCGACCTGACCGCGGCCGCCGAGGCCGGCAAGGTCGACCCCGTGATCGGCCGCGACGACGAGATCCGCCGCGTCGTGCAGGTCCTGTCGCGCCGCACGAAGAACAACCCCGTCCTGATCGGCGACCCCGGCGTCGGCAAGACCGCGATCGCCGAGGGCCTCGCCCAGCGCATCGTGCAGGGCGACGTGCCCGAGAGCCTGCGCGGCCGCCGCATCTGGGCGCTCGACATGGGCGCGCTGCTCGCCGGTGCGAAGTTCCGGGGCGAGTTCGAGGAGCGCCTCAAGGCCGTGCTCGGCGAGGTCACCGCCGCCGAGGGCCAGATCGTGCTGTTCATCGACGAGCTGCACACCGTCGTCGGCGCCGGCGCCGCCGAGGGCGCCGTCGACGCCGCCAACCTGCTCAAGCCGATGCTGGCGCGCGGCGAGCTGCGCGCGATCGGCGCCACCACCCTCGACGAGTACCGCAAGCACGTCGAGAAGGACGCCGCGCTGGCGCGGCGCTTCCAGCCCGTCCTCGTCGGCGAGCCGAGCGTGGAGGACGCCATCGGCATCCTGCGCGGCCTCAAGGAGCGCTACGAGGTGCACCACGGCGTGCGCATCCAGGACTCCGCCATCGTCGCCGCGGCGATGCTGTCGGACCGCTACATCGCGGACCGCTTCCTCCCCGACAAGGCGATCGACCTGATCGACGAGGCGGCCAGCCGCCTGCGCATCGAGATCGACTCGCGCCCGACCGAGCTCGACGAGGTCGAGCGCCGCATCGTGCGCCTCGGGATCGAGGACGCCGCCCTCGCCAAGGAGACCGACGCCGCCTCCGCCGAGCGCCGCGAGGCCCTCGCCAACGAGCTCGAGGAGCTGCAGGGGTCGGCCGGCCGGATGCGCGAGCGCTGGGAGGTCGAGAAGCGCCACATCGACGCGATCCGGCGGCTCAAGGGCATGATCGAGGACGTCAAGGCCGAGGCCGAGCGCGCCGAGCGCGAGGCCGACCTCCAGCGTGCCGCCAAGCTCACCTACGGCGACCTGCCGGCCTACGAGGCCGAGCTGGCCGCCGAGACGGCGGCCCTCGCCGAGGTCCAGGCCCAGGGCTCGGTCCTCAAGGAGGAGGTCGACGAGGAGGACGTCGCCGAGGTCGTCGGCGCGTGGACCGGCATCCCCGTGGCCCGCCTGATGGAGGGCGAGATGCAGAAGCTCGTCCAGCTCGAGGAGCGCCTGCACGAGCGCCTCGTCGGCCAGGACGAGGCGATCAGCGCCGTCGCCGACGCGATCCGCCGCTCGCGCGCCGGCCTCGGCGACCCGGACCGCCCGATCGGCTCGTTCCTCTTCCTCGGGCCGACCGGCGTCGGCAAGACCGAGCTCGCGAAGACCCTCGCCGAGCTCCTCTTCGACGACGAGCGCTCGATGGTGCGGATCGACATGTCCGAGTACATGGAGCGCCACGCCGTCTCGCGGCTCGTGGGCGCGCCCCCGGGCTACGTCGGCTACGAGGAGGGCGGCCAGCTGACCGAGGCGGTCCGCCGCCGCCCCTACTCGGTGATCCTGCTCGACGAGGTGGAGAAGGCCCACGGCGACGTCTTCAACATCCTCCTGCAGGTCCTCGACGACGGCCGCCTGACCGACGGGCAGGGACACACCGTGGACTTCACGAACGCGGTCCTGATCATGACCTCGAACGCCGGCGCCGAGTACATCACGGGGGACCTCTCGCTCGACGAGATCCGCACCCGCGTGGACGGCGCGCTGCGCCAAGAGTTCCGGCCGGAGTTCCTCAACCGGATCGACGACACCGTCATCTTCACGCGCCTCACCGCCGCGGAGATCCGCGAGATCGTCGACCTCCAGATCGCGCGGCTCGCCCGCCGGGTGGAGGAGCGCCGCGTGGCCCTCGAGGTCACCGACGCCGCCAAGGACCTGCTCGGCCGCGAGGGCTACGACCCGACGTACGGCGCGCGCCCGCTGCGCCGGGCCATCCAGCGCCTGCTCGAGAACCCCCTCGCGCTGCGGCTGCTCGAGGGCGACATCGCGGACGGCGCGCGCATCGTCTGCGACGTCGACGAGTCGGGCGACGCCCTCGCCTTCCGGGTCGACGCCCTGCAGGCGGTCGCCTGACCATGGGCCTCCTCCGCCGCGGATCCGGGCCCGCAGGGCCTGACGACGACCTCGACCTCGACCCCGAGGCGGGGCTCGCCGCCGCGGACGCCGGCCCCGACGACGAGGAGCCGGGGCCGCTCGGCCCGACCGGCCGGCCCCTGCACCCCGTCGGCGCCTACTTCGAGTCGGCCTTCCGCCGCTTCGGCGTCAACTTCGGGGGCTACCTGCTCCTGACCGTGGCCTGCGGCCTGCCGTGGGCGGTCGCCGAGTTCACGCTCGGCGGCAGCGGCGTCGACCCCCAGCTGCAGCTGTTGATCCGCGGGACGCTACTGGCCTTCGGCCTCGTCGTCCTGACGGCGGCCGCGACCGCGCTCGTGGCCGGCGGCATCCGCGGGCGCACCGGCGCCGTCGCCGCGGCCTGCGTGATCACCGCGATCCCCGCGAGCCTCGTCGTCTGGAACCTGTCCGCGCTCGCGCTCGTGCCGATCCTGCCCCTGGTCCTGTTCCCGCCGATCATCGCCGTCTCCGGCGACGCCGGCGGGCTGCGCGCGGTCTGGGCGGGGGTGCTGGCCAGCGGCCGCTGGTTCCGGCGCGCCTACGCCTGCGTGTTCGGGGTCGTGATCGTGGCCGTCGCGCTGTGGATCGGCTTCACCACGATCGCCTTCGTGATCACGGGCCCCGTCGGCGACCACCTGCGCATCGTGCTGACGATGCTGTTCCTCTGGCCGATCGCGGCGCTGGTCTTCCGCAACCTCTACGGCGACATGACCGGGCGGCTCGTGATCAACGCCGCCCCGCGCGAGAACGACTATCGCAAGGACCTCGCGCGCCGCAAGCGGGAGCGCGCGAAGCGCAACCGCCGCCGCATCCGGCGCATCACCGGGGAGTAGGCGTCCGCGCGCAGGGCGCGTCCGCGAACGCTGCGAGGCCGCGCACGGGCGGGCGGCGCGGGCCGCCGAACGGCAGCCGCACCGCGAGCCCGCGCACGATCCGTCTCACGCGTTGATCGCGTCCCAGACGCGGTTCGGCGTCATCGGCAGCTGGCGGACGCGCGCGCCCGTCACCGTGCGGATGCCGTTGCCGATCGCGGCGAGCGTCGGGACGCTCGGCGGCTCGGCGATGCCCTTGACGCCGTGCGGGCCGCCGTCGACGGCCGCGGGGCCGACGAAGGCGATGTCGATCGGCGGGGCGTCCGCCATCGTCTGGAGCTTGTACTCGAGCAGGCCCGGGTTGAGGATCGTGCCGTCCTCGCCGATCTGCGAGCCCTCGAGCAGCGCCTGGCCGATGCCCATCACGACGCCGCCCTCGACCTGGCCCTCGGCCCCGATCGGGTTGACGATCGTGCCGGAGTCGTGCGCCGCGGCGACGCGCAGGACGCGCACGACGCCCGTCTCCGCGTCGACCTTGACGTGCGCGGCGTGGCAGAAGAACGTGGGGGCGACCCACGAGTCCATGCCCATCCGGCCGACGCAGGCCGAGCCGGAGACCTCGGGGGCCGACGGCGGCGTGCCCGAGCCCGTGGCGATCAGCTGGTCGCCGCCCGCGGCCTCGCCGGCGAGCTCGGCGATCGTGACGCTCTTGTCGGGCGAGCCCTTGACGTACGCGGCGCCCCCGCCGAGCTCGATGTCGCCCGTGGCGGCCTCGAGCTTGTCGGCGGCCATGTCGAGCAGGCGCTCGCGCAGGACGCGGGACGCCTCGACGACGGCGCGGCCGTTGTTGAGGGTGGTCTGGGAGCCGGACGAGCCCATGTCCCACGGGCCGGCCTCGGTGTCCTGGTAGACGATCGAGAAGTCCTCGGGGCGCATGCCGAGCTCCTGCGCGGCGAGCCGCGGCAGGCCCATCACCGCGCCCGAGCCGCACTCCTGCGCGCCGGTCACGATCGTGGCCGAGCCGTCGCCGTTGAACTTCACGTACGCGCCCGACGAGGAGCCGAAGGACGGCCACCAGCCGATCGCGATGCCGATCGCCTCGTCGGCCGGCAGGTCCCGGCCGTAGCCGATCATCTCGGCCGCGGACTCGAGGCACTGCGGGGCGCCGTGCGGGTCGAGCACCTGGCCCGTCGCCGTCTGGTCGCCGTCGCGCACGACGTTGTGGAGGCGGAAGGCGAGCGGGTCCATGCCGACCGCGCGCGCCAGCTCGTCCATGTGGCACTCGAGCGCCCAGTTCGCCTGCGGGGCGGTGGGGGCGCGCACCGAGCCGGACGGCTGGTGGTTGGTGTAGGCGAGGTGGGCCTGCACGTCGACGGCCGGGATCCGGTACGGGCCGATCGCGTGCATGCCGGCGAGCTGCGGGAAGAAGCCCGCGTCGGCGGTGTAGGCGCCGTTGTCGATCAGGATGCGCGCGCGGCGCGCGGTGATCGTGCCGTCCCGCTTCACGCCCGTCTCGAGCTCGACGACCATGCCCTCGCGGCGGTGGTCGGGGGCGATGAACTCCTCGCGGCGCGAGAAGACGAGCTTCGCCGGCCGCTTCGCCTTGCGGGCGACGGCGGCGACGTGGGCCTCGAAGTGGAACTCGCACTTGCCGCCGAAGCCGCCGCCGAGGTGGGGGACGATCACGCGCACCGCGTTCTCGGGCATGCCGAGGCAGTGCGCCACGCCGCTTCTGGCGTTGAACGGCACCTGCGTGGACGACCAGATCGTGACCTGGTCGCCGTGCCACTCGGCGATCACGGCGCGCGGCTCGATCGGCGCGGCGTGCTGCATGTCGGCGACGTAGCGCTCGCGCACGACCTCGTCGGCCTCCGCGAAGCCGGCCTCGACGTCGCCGTGGACGATCGAGCTGTGGCAGGCCTCGTTGCCCGCGCGGACGATGTCGAAGGCGTCGCCGTACGACTGCCAGTCGGCGTGTACGAGCGGCGCGCCCTCGGCGAGCGACTCCTCGATGTCGTTGACGACGGGCAGGGGCTCGAGGTCGACCTCGATCAGGTCGCAGGCGGCCTCCGCGATCTCCGGCGTCGCGGCGGCGACGGCGGCGATGATCTCGCCCTCGAAACGCGTGTAGTCCTTGGCGAAGAGGCGGCGGTCCTGGATGAAGCCGCCGTGCGCGACGTCGGGGACGTCGGCGTGGGTGACGACGGCGAAGACGCCGGGCAGCGCCTCGGCCTTGGCCGTGTCGATCGAGCGGATCCGCCCGTGCGCGATGCCCGCGTAGCGGAACTTGCAGTGCACGAGCCCGGTCAGCTCGAGGTCGGCCGTGTAGCGGCCGAGCCCCGTCACCTTGTCCTTGCCGTCCTGGCGCTTGAAGGTCCGATCTTCGATGGCGGCCATCCGGCCCTCCCGTGATGCGTTGCGGTGCGTACGCCCGGAATCCTACCCGCGCCGCCCGGCGCCCGCCATGCCCCGCTCAGGGCCAGCGCGCGAGCGCGGCGTCGATGCCCTCCGTGCAGATCGCGGCCGCGCAGGCCGCGGCCTCCGCGGCGAGGGTGTCGGGGTCCTCGTCCGCCTCGAAGGCGCTCAGCACGTAGGCGGCGACGTCGCGGCGGTCGCCCCGGCCCGGCCGGCCGACGCCGCAGCGCACGCGCAGGAAGTCGGGCGAGCCGAGGGCGTCGGCGAGCGAGCGCAGGCCGTTGTGGCCCTTCAGGCCGCCGCCCCGGCGGGCGCGCACGACGCCCGGGTCGAGCTCGATGTCGTCGTAGACCACGACGATCCGCTCCACGGGCACCTTCAGCTCGCGCACGCACGCGCCGACGCTGCGGCCCGAGTCGTTCATGAAGGTCTCCGGGGCGAGCACCCCGACGGACGCGCCGTCGAGGCGCAGCTCGGCGTAGCGGCCGCTGAAGCGGCCGCGCCAGGACGCCGCGTGGTCGGCGACGAGCCGCTCCGCGGCCATCCAGCCGATGTTGTGGCGCGTGCGCGCGTAGCGCGCGCCCGGGTTGCCGAGTCCGACGACCAGGTCGTCGACGTAGGCCACGGGCTACTCGCCGGCGTCGTCGCCGCCCGCGTCCCCCTCGGACGCGTCGGCCTCGGCGGTCGGGGCCTCGCCGCCCTCGGCGACGCCCTCCTCGCCCTCGACGCCCTCCTCGCCCTCGACGCCGTCCTCGCCGCCGGAGTCGGCGAGCGCGGCACGCGTGACGACGCACGAGCAGACGGTGGCGGTGAGGTCGCCGGCGAACGCGTAGTCGCCCGTGGCGACGAGGTCGGAGACGTGCAGCGACTGGCCGATCTTGAGCGCGGAGATGTCGACGAGGATCTCGGTCGGCACCGCGCCCGGCAGCGCCGAGACGAGCACCTCGTGCAGGGAGTGCTCGATCATGCCGCCGTCGAGCTTGACGCCCTCGGCCTCGCCGACCAGGTGCACCGGCACCGGCGCGGTGATCGTCTCGGTCATCGAGATCGCCATCAGGTCGATGTGCGTGACGCGGTCGCGCACGCGGTCGATCTCCATCGCCTTCAGGATCGCGTTGACCGGCTGCGCCTCGCCGTCGATGACGAGCGAGAGGATCGCGTTGCGGCCCGATTCCCCGCCGAAGGCGGCGCGCAGCTTGACGCGCTCGACCTGGATCGGGAGCGGCTCGCGGCCCTGCCCGTACAGGACACCCGGGATCACATCCTGCTTGCGCAGGCGCTGGTTGGCGCGCGTGGAGGCGGCCTCGCGCTTCGTGATCTGGATGGTCGTGTCGGACATCGCTCGCGCTCCGGTCTCGGTGCGCGCGGCACTGTAGCCGACACGCGCGCGCGGGGCGTCAGCGGGGCGCGGCCTAGAAGAGCTGGTTCTCGCCGCCGAACAGGTTCGACACGGAGCCCTCGCGGAAGACCTCGTCGATCGTCTGGGCGAGGATGCCGTCGACGGGGAGGACGCGCACGCGGCTGTCGGCGGCGCGCGGGTCGATCGGCACCGTGTCGCAGACGACGACCTCGTGCAGGACCGACTCGCGGATCCGCTCGAGTGCGGGGGCCGACAAGATCGCGTGGGTCGCGCAGGCGTAGACCTCGGTCGCGCCCGCGTTCCTGACGGCCTCGGCGCCCGCGCAGAGCGTGCCGGCGGTGTCGATGATGTCGTCGGAGATGATCGCCTGCTTGCCGGCGACGTCGCCGATGATGGCGGCGACGCGCGCCTTGCCGTGCTCGGGGCGCAGCTTCGCGATGATCGCGACGTCGGCGTTGAGCATCTCGGCGAAGCGGGTGGCCAGCTTGGCGCGGCCCGCGTCGCCCGAGACGACGACGGTGCCCTCGCCGGACAGCCCCATGTCGCGGAAGTGCCGCGCGAACATCGGCAGCGCGGTCATGTGGTCGACGGGGCCGTCGAAGAAGCCCTGCACCTGTCCTGCGTGGAGGTCCATGGTGAGAACGCGGTCGATGCCCGAGGAGCGCAGGAGCGTGGCCACGAGGCGCGCCGTGATCGGCTCGCGCGGCGCGCTCTTCTTGTCCTGGCGCGCGTACGGGTACCACGGGATGACGGCGGTGACGCGCTTCGCCGAGCCGAGCATGGCCGCGTCGGCCATGATCATCAGCTCCATCAGGTTGCGGTTGACCGGGTTGACGCAGGACTGCACGAGGAAGACGTCGGCGCCGCGCACCGACTCCTCGAAGCGGGCGTAGATCTCCCCGTTGGTGAACGTCTTGAGGGTGGCCTGGCCGAGGCCGACGTCGAGCCGGCTGGCGATCCGCTGCGCGAGGTCCGGGTTCGAGCGGCCCGAGAAGATCATCAGGCGCTTGGACGGCGTGCGCTCCTGCCAGGAGGCGGGGGACCCGAGCTCGGCCGGGACGTCGAACAGCTTCGAGTCAGTCATCGCGCCTCCTCTGCGCGTAGTTCTCCTTCACGACCTGCCGGGCCCGGGCGATCCCGAGCGCCCCCGGCGGGACGTCATCCGTGATGATGGACCCCGCGCCGGTCGTCGCGTCGTCGCCCACGCTGACGGGGGCCACGAAGACGCAGTCCGAGCCGGTGCGGACGCGGCTGCCGATGACGGTGCGGTGCTTGTCGACGCCGTCGTAGTTGGCGGTGATGTTGCCCGCGCCGATGTTGGTGTCCTCGCCGATCTCGGCGTCGCCGACGTAGGAGAGGTGGGGGATCTTCGAGCGCGCGCCGACGTCGGCGTTCTTCGTCTCGGCGAAGGCCCCGACCCGCGCACCGGCGCGCAGCACGGTGCCGGGCCGGAGGTGCGCGAAGGGGCCGGCGACGGCGCCGGCCTCGAGGACGGCGCCGTCGAGCACGCTGTGCGGGCCGGCCTCGGCGCCCGCCGCGAGGCGCGTGGCGCCGCGCAGGACGGTGCCCGGGTGGACGAGGCAGTCGGGCGCGAGCTCGACGTCCGCGTCGACGTAGGTCGAGCCGGGGTCGACGATGCCGGCCCCGGCCAGCATGTGGTCCTCGAGGATGCGCGCGCGCAGGAGCGCCGCGGCCTCGGCCAGCTCGACGCGCGTGTTGACGCCGAGGAGCAGCGCGGGGTCGGCGATCTCGGCGGCGTCGACGAGGCCGCCCGCCTGCGCGATCAGGGGGATCGCGTCGGGCAGGTACAGCTCGCCCTGGGCGTTGTCGGGGCCGAGCCCGGCGAGGGCGGGGCGCAGCGCGTCGGCGGCGAAGACGTAGAGGCCGGCGTTGACCTCGCGCACGGCGAGCTCGTCGTCCGTGGCGTCGCGCGCCTCGACGATGCGCACGGAGCCGTCCGCGCGGATCACGCGGCCGTAGCCGCCCGGCTCGTCGAGCCGGAAGGTGGCCAGCGTCGCCTGCGCGCCGGAGGAGCGGTGGGCGGCGACGAGGCCGCCGAGGAGCTCGGCGGTCAGAAGCGGCGTGTCGCCCGAGACGACGAGCACGTCACCCGGGAAGCCGTCGAGCGCGGGCATCGCCACGCGCACCGCGTCCCCCGTGCCGAGCTGCACCTCCTGGACCACCGTCTCGGCGCCGTCGACGGCGGCCCCGACGGCCTCCGCGGCGTCCGGCGGCACGACGACCACGACGCGCTCGGCGCCGGCCGCGCGGACCGCGTGGAGCACCCAGCCGACCAGCGGGCGGCCCCAGATCGGGTGCAGCACCTTGGGGGTCGCCGAGCGCATGCGGGTGCCTTTCCCACCGGCCATCACGATGCAGGCGAGGGACCGATCGGCGGTGGGGGCGGGGGGCGTCATCCGGCCCCCTCAACACTAGTCCGTCAGGCGGGCGCGCCCGCCGCCCCGGCGGCGGCGACCTGGGCCTTCAGCTCGGCGACCGGGACGAACGAGATCCCGAGGGCCGAGTCGTGGCGCCAGCGGACCACGCCCGCGGCGTCGATCACGAAGGTGCTGCGCTTCGTGCCGATCACCGGCGCCTTCGCCCCGTAGAGGGCGGCGACGCGGCGGTCGGGGTCCGCGAGGAGCGGCATCGTCAGGCCGTGCTTGTCCCGGAAGCGCTCCTTCGAGGCGACGTCCTTCGCGGAGATCGCCACCACCACGGCGCCGCCGAGGCCGGTCAGCTCGTCGAGGTGCGACGAGTACTCGCACAGCTGCTTTGTGCAGACCTTCGTGTCGTCGCCGGGGTAGAAGGCGAGCACGACCGTCCGCCCGCGGTGGTCGGACAGCCGGAACGGGCCGTCGGGTCCGTCGAGCTCGAAGTCGGGGGCGGGGTCGCCGTCCTGCGGGTGCGCCATGGGGGTCCTCCTGGTTGGCCGCCCGGCATATCGCAGCCGCCCGGGACCCGGCCGTCAGGGGCGGCGCGGGAGGACGACCGTGCGCGTCGCCCGGTGGACCGTGCCGCTCGTGGCCGTGAAGGTCGTCGTCAGGACGATCGTCAGGGGGGCCTTGGCGCGCAGGCGCCGCCCGGTCGCGGTGAGGCGGCACACGATGCTCACCCGGCGGGCCTTGAGCACCTTGACCACGCCGCTGCAGATGGCGCTGTCCGCACGGGCGGTGGTCGTGCCCGAGATCCGGGCGGTGCCCGGTCCGGTCGCGGCGAAGGACACCTTGGGGCCCGCGGGGGTGACGCGCGGGGCGGTGGTGACGAGCGTGACGGCCGCGGGCTTCGCCGCGGCCGAGCCGCCGGCCGCCGGTTCGCTCCGCCACTGCGCGTAAAGGGTCTGCCCGGAGGTCAGCGTGAACGTCGCCCCCGCGGCGTAGGCGGTGCCGGAGCCGTCGGCGCTGGTGTTCCAGCCGGCGAACGCGTACCCGGTGCGGGCGAGCGTCCCCGCGGTGGCGACCGTGACGGTGCTGCCGTAGTTCTGCGTCGCCGCGGCGGGCGCGTTGCCGCCGGTCGCGCCGTTGCCGGCGTAGGTGACGGTCAGCGACTGGGGGTGGAACGTCATGGAGGCGAAGCCGTTGGCGCCTGCGGTGGCGCTAGCGGACGGCGTGACTGTGCCGGCTGTACCGCCGGCGCCGCCGGTGGGCGCGTACGTGGCGCTGCCGATCGTGAGGGCGGGATCCGCGAAGGAGCCGCCGCCACCACCACCGGCCGCGAAGCCCTCGCCGCCGCCGCCGTAGCCACTCCCGCCGTCGCCGCTGGAGTTGGCGGTCCCGCCGCCGGCACCGCCGGTGCTCCAGCTCGCGCCGTTGGCACCACAGCCGACCGGGTTCTCGCAACCGCCGGCTCCCCCGGGGCCGTTCGGACCTCCTCCGCCGACCCCACCGCGGCCGTCAATGCCCCCGCCGGAGGCGGTCTGCCCGCTTCCGTCCGCGCCCGTCCCACCGTTGCCGCCGTCACGACCGGCGCCGTTCGATCCGGCACCGCCGCCTCCGCCCCCCGCCACCGCGATGACGTTCGCCGCGATGGCCGTGCTGCCGGCGTAGAGCGCGCTGTACCCGCCGCCCGCACCCCCACCTCCGCTGGACGCGGTGCCGCCGGCGCCGACGACGACGGTGATCGACGACAGAGCGGTGGCGGTCGTGGACAGCGTCACGCGGGCGCCGCTCCCCCCTGGCGATCCGGCGGTTGCGGGAACCTGGTGGGCTGCGCCGCCGCCCCCGCCTGCGCCGTACAGATCGATCGAGATGGTTCCCGTGCCCGCGGGGATGGTGATCACGGCCGGGTCGCCGGAGCGGTAGGTGCAGGTGACCGTCTCGTTGAGCGTCGGCGTCAAAGACGAGCAGGAAACCGCCGCGCCCGCGGGCGCGGCGGCGAGCGCCGCCGCGACCAGCGTTGCGGCGGCGACCAGCCAGCGGCGCGTGCGCGGGAATCGGCGCATGGGTCGATGGTACCGGCACGGTGGGGCCGTAGATAGGGCGCGTGATACAACCCCCGCATGCACACTCCCATCGAGACCGTCATCGTCAACGCGCGTGTGCGCACCATGGACCCGGGCAATCCGCACGCCACCGCGGTCGCGGTCGGCCACGGCGCGATCCTCGCGATCGGCTCCGTTGCGGAGATCCGCGAGCTGGCCGGGTCCGCCGAGCTGATCGACCTCGACGGGGCGGCGCTCGTGCCGGGGATCACCGACAGCCACGTCCACCCCCTGATGGGGGCGCTCGACGCCGTCGGCGCCGACCTCCTCGACGCCGGCACGTGGGACGAGGTGCTCGCCGGGATCCGCAGGGAGGCCGAGGGCAAGGGGCCCGACGAGTGGGTCGTCGGCTGGGGCCTCCTCTACGACGCCTTCGAGGGCCGCGAGATCCACCACGCGCTGATCGAGGAGGCCGCCGGCGGCCGCCCGACCTACCTCAAGTTCATGGACTTCCACACGGTGCTCGCCTCCAAGCGGGCGCTCGACCTCGCCGGCATCCACGGTCCCGTCGCCTTCTCCGAGAACGCCGAGGTCGTCTGCGACGCCGCGGGCGTCCCGACGGGCGAGCTGCGCGAGTGGGGGGCGATCGCGATCGTCGACGCCGCCATGCCCTCGCTGACCCACGCGCAGAAGCTGGACATGTACCACCGCCAGATGCGCGAGTTCGCGAAGGTCGGGATCACCGGCATCCACGGGATGGACGGCACGCTCGAGACACTCGACGTCCTGCGCGAGCTCGAGGCCTCGCGGCGGCTGATCACCCGCCTGACGATGCCGTTCTGGTTCATGCCGGACATGCCCGAGGCCGACTGGGAGGAGTACGTCCCGCACCGCGCTGCGCGCGGCCGGCGCTGGCGCGGCGGCGTGGCCAAGTTCTTCATCGACGGCGTCATCGACACGGGCACGGCCTGGCTCGTCGAGCCGGACACCATGGGCGACGGCCTGACGCCCTTCTGGCCCGAGCCGGAGAAGTACCAGCGGGCCGTCAAGCGCTTCGCCGGCGCGGGCTTCCAGTGCGCGACGCACGCCTGCGGCGACATGGGCGTCCGCTACGCCCTCGACGCCTACCAGCTGGCCGGCGCGGCGCCGGGCCTCCGCCACCGCATCGAGCACATCGAGACCCTGCAGGCCTCCGACCTGCCGCGCTTCGCAGCGGAGGGGGTCGTGGCGTCGATGCAGACGCAGCACATGATGTGGCTCGACCCCGGCCGGCGCTGCAACTGGACGACGCGCATGGGCGACGCCCGCTGCGACCGCGCCTTCCCGACGCGCTCGCTGCTCGAGTCGGGTGCTGTCGTCGCGCTCGGGTCCGACTGGCCCGTGGCGCGCTTCGACCCGCGCATCGGGATGGCCTCCGCGCAGCTGCGCCACGCGCCCGGCAACGGCAAGGAGCCGTTCGACGACCAGGCCCTGAGCGGCCTCGAGGCCCTGCACGGCTACACGGTGGCGCCGGCGTACACGATCTCCGAGGAGCACCGGCTCGGCCGCATCAAGGTCGGCTACTGCGCCGACCTGACGGCGTACGCCGAGGACCCGGCGCTGTGCCCGCCCGAGGACCTGCCCGCCAACCCGTGCGTCCTCACGATGGTCGACGGCGAGGTCGTCCACCGGGGCTAGCGCCGGCGTGCCGCCCGGGCCCGAGCGGCTGACGGCGGCGTGGTACAACCCGTGCAGATGCGCACCCCCGTCGAGACCGCGATCGTCAACGCGCGCGTGCGCACCATGGACCCGGCGAACCCGCATGCGACCGCCGTGGCGGTCGGGCACGGGGCGATCCTCGCGGTCGGCACGGACGCGGAGATCCGCGAGCTGGCCGGGTCGGCGGAGGTCATCGACCTCCGCGGGGCGGCGCTCGTGCCGGGCCTGACGGACAGCCACGCGCATCCCCTGCTGGGCGCCCTTCACGTCGACGGCGCGGACCTCCTCGACGCCCGCAGGTGGGACGAAGTCGTGGCGGCGATCCGCAAGGAGGCCGAGGGCAAGGGCCCCGACGAGTGGGTGATCGGCTGGGGCCTCCCGTACGACGCCCTCGAGGGCCGCGCGGCGCACCGCGACCTGATCGAGGAGGCGGCGGGCGGCCGCCCGACGTACCTCAAGTTCGTCGACTTCCACACCGTCCTCGCGTCGCAGCAGGCCCTCGACATCGCCGGGATCCGCGGCCCGATGACGTTCGCCGAGCACGCCGAGGTCGTCTGCGATGCGGCCGGCGTGCCGACCGGCGAGCTGCGCGAGTGGTCCGCGATCATGCTGGTCGACGAGGCGGTGCCGGCGCCCACGCCCGCCGAGCAGCTCGAGATCTGCCACCGCCAGATGCGCGAGTTCGCGAAGGTCGGGCTGACGGGCATCCACGGGATGGACGGCACCCTCGAGACGCTCGACGTCCTGCGCGAGCTCGAGGCCTCGAAGCGGCTGATCACGCGCCTGACGATGCCGTTCTGGTTCATGCCCGACATGCCCGACGAGGAGTGGGAGGCGCACATCCCGCACCGCGACGCGCGGGGGCGGCGCTGGCGCGGCGGCGTCGCCAAGTTCCTGATCGACGGCGTCATCGACACGGGCACGGCCTGGCTGGTCGAGCCGGACGCGCTCGGCGAGGGCCTCGAGCCCGCCTGGCCCGAGCCCGAGCGGTACCGGCGCGCCGTGCAGCGCTTCGCCGGCGCGGGCTTCCAGTGCGCGACGCACGCCTGCGGCGACATGGCCGTCCGCTACGCGCTCGACGCCTACCGGAGCGCGGGGGCGGCCCCGGGCGTCCGCCACCGCGTCGAGCACATCGACCTGCTGCACCCCGACGACCTGCCGCGCTTCGCCGCGGAGGGCGTCGTCGCGTCGATGCAGACGCAGCACATGATGTGGCTCGACCCGGGCCGCACCTGCACCTGGACGACGCGGATGGGCGACGAGCGCTGCGACCGCGCCTACCCGACGCGCTCGCTCGTCGAGTCGGGCGCCGTGGTCGCGCTCGGCTCCGACTGGCCCGTGGCGCGCTTCGACCCGCGCATCGGGATGGCCTCCGCGCAGCTGCGCCACGCGCCCGGCAACGGCAAGGAGCCGTTCGACGACCAGGCCCTGAGCGGGCTCGAGGCCCTGCACGGCTACACGGTGGCGCCGGCGTACACGATCTCCGAGCAGCACCGGCTCGGCCGCATCAAGGTCGGCTACTGCGCGGACCTGACCGCGTTCGCCGAGGACCCGGTCGAGTGCCCCGCCGAGGACCTCGTCGACCTCCCCGTCGTCCTGACGATGGTCGACGGCGAGATCGTGCACCGCGCGTAGGTCAGGCGCGCGGCCCGACCCAGCGCTGCGGCTGCCCCGTCACCTCCGCGATCGCCTCGAAGTCGCGGTCGCGGTGGAGGATCGGCAGCTCGGCCTCGATCGCGGCCGCGGCGATCAGGAGGTCGAAGACCGGCACGGTCCGATGGCGGGGCCCCGGCAGCCGCGCCAGATCCCGCTGGATCGACCGCGCACGCGTCAGTACCCCGCTGGTCGTCTCCACGAGCCGGAGACCGGCGAGGTCGCGGGCGCGCTCGTCGTACTCGTCCGTCGACCGGGTGCCGCGGAGCACCTCGAGGCAGACGGGCTCGCAGACGGCGATGTCGCCGGCGAGGATGTGCGCGGCGAGCTCGAGCGCCTCGTCGGGCGCGCGCTCGATCCAGATCAGCCCGGACGTGTCGAGGAGGCCGATCACTCGTCCTCGGCGTACGGGCCGGTCTCGTGGCGCATGTGCCGCAGCTCCTCCTCGGTGATGTTGAACGAGGTCTTCAGCAGGTTGCGACGGCGCACGAGGTCCGCCGCCTCGCGCAGGGCGGTGTTGACGGTCTCCGTCGGGCCCGACGTCCCGAGCAGGCGCTCGGCGTCGGCGAGGAGCTCCGCGTCGATGTACAGCGATGTGTGCTTCTTGGCCATGACCATGCCCCCGAGTACAGCGTACGTTCGGGGCTGAAGATAGCGCACGTCCGTGGCGGGTGCGCGCCGGGTCCGCGCGGAAGCGCACAGGTCGGGCGCGACGCCGCGCTAGCGCCTGACGAGGCCGAGCCGCTCGCGCGCGACGGCGGGGCCCGCCACCGTGCCACCGAGGGACTCGACGATCGTGACGGCCCGCTCGACGAGCTCGGCGTTCGTCGCGAACCGGCCCTTCGACAGGTAGAGGTTGTCCTCGAGGCCGACGCGGACGTTGCCGCCGGCGAGCATCGCGGCCGCCACGTACGGCATCTCCAGGCGGCTGATCGCGAAGGCGCTCCAGACCGCGCTCGGGGGCATCTGCCCCGCGAACGTCAGCAGCGTCTGCGGGGTCGCCGGCGCGCCCCACGGGATGCCGAGGCAGACCTGCACGAACGGCGGGTCGTCGACGAGCCCCTCCTCGACCAGCTTGTTGACGAACCAGAGGTGGCCCAGCTCGAAGCACTCGAGCTCGGGCTTGATCCCGAGCGCCCGGATCCGCTCCGCCCCGATCCGCAGGTAGTCGGGCGTGCCGACGTAGACCATGCTGCCGTCCCCGAAGTTGAGCGACCCGCAGTCGAGCGTGCAGATGTCGGGGAGGGTGTCGTGGAGGTGCGCGATCCGCTCCTCGGGCCCGACCAGGTCCGAGCCGGGGGCGGGGGTGTCCGTGCCGTCCGGGCCGACCACGAGGTCGCCGCCCATCCCCGTCGTCAGGTTGATCAGGACGTCGACGCCGGAGTCACGGATCCGGTCGACCACGGCGCGGTAGAGGTCGACGCGCCGGGACGGCGCGCCCGTCTCGGGGTCGCGCACGTGGCAGTGCACGATCGCCGCGCCCGCCTTGGCCGCGTCGATCGCGGCGTCCGCGATCTGCTCGGGCGTGATCGGCAGGTCGGGGTGGATGTCCTGGGTGGCGCCGGCGCCGGTTACCGCGCAGGTGATGAAGGGGTTCCAGTGCATGACGTCTTCCTCTCAGGCGGGCCGCAGCACGGCCGTCCGCTCCTCGCTCGCGGCCGCGGCCAGGGCGGCCCCGAGCGCGTCGTCGCCATCGTAGCCCGCGAGCGGCACCGTGCGGGTGGGGATCCCGACGCGGATCTCGTCGGCGGCGAAGGGCCACGGGTCGAGCCGGTCGCAGCCCGCGTCGGGCTCGACGCGCAGGACGCGCTCGCCGGGCAGGGCGATCTCCATCGGGCCGGGCCCGGCGGGGTCGCCCTGGCAGAGCCGGAGGCTGAGCCGGTCGAAGACCTGCAGCAGCACGTAGGCGCGCCAGAGCTCGTCGTCCGTCACGCCGAGCGCGACCTTGGCGCCGCCGTAGTGGGCCTCCTGCTCGGCGACGAAGGCGTCGACCACGGCCTGCACGTCGGGCGCGCGGCTGAGGAGCAGCGCGGGCTGCGTGCCGTAGCGGCCCGTGTAGATCCCGGCCGCGTGCATCGAGACGAGCATCCCCGCCCACGGGTCGGCGGTCTCGACCTCCTCGATCCCGAGCCGGTAGAGGCGCAGGTGCTCGTCGATCACGACGTCGAGGAAGTTCGCGGGGCGGCCCGTGTCCGGGTTGAGCCGCGGCGCGGTCTCCCAGTGGCGCCAGCCGATGTCGTGCAGGCGCGCCGCCGTGACGATCGCAGCGCGCGGCGCGAGGGCGTCCGGGCCATCCGCGGCCCAGGCCTCGGCGAGGATGCCGCTGACGACGGCGTGGTCGACCTGGGTCACGACCTCGGCGGTGTCGCCGGTGGGGCGGACGATCATGTGGCGCCTCCGGGCGTGCGGGCGAGCCAGGCGTGGCGCACCACGGTGAACGAGAAGCGGCCCGCGGCGGTCGCCTCGAGGCAGAGCGCCTGGAAGCGCTCGAGCTCGGCGGCCGTCAGCGCGCCGGTGTGCTCGAGGGTGGAGCGGTAGGAGGGCCAGGTGTGGGCGTGGAAGGTGTCGCCGGTGGCGTCCGCGACGGCGAGCAGGCGGGGGTCCCAGGCCACGACCCGGCAGCCGGCCGCGGCCAGCCACGCGGGGATCCGGCGGCCGGCGTCGGGGTGCTCCTTCGTGGCGCACCAGCCGGCCTTGACGCGCTCGGCGAGCGCGGTGTCGGCGATGCCCCAGGCGGCGGTCGTCCAGTCGGTGTCGCAGACGAGCAGGCTGCCGCCGGGCCGCACGGCGCGCGCGACGGCGGCGAGGCAGCCGACGGCGTCCGGCACGTACTCGACGACCTGCACGACCACGGCCGCGTCGTAGGCGCCGTCCGCGACGGGCGGCGCCGACGCGTCGCCTGCGGGCGGCTCGAGCTCGACGCCGGCCCGCGCGGCCTCGGCCCGGGCCGCCTCGAGCATCGCGGGCGCCGAGTCCATCGCGGTCACGCGCGCGCCGCGCAGCGCGAGGTCGCGGGCGAAGATGCCGGGGCCCGAGCCGACGTCGAGGACGCGCAGGCCGTCGAGGGGGCCGAGCAGCGCGATCTGGGCGGCGCGGATCGCCGCGACGTCGTCGGCGCGGTAGGCGCTCACGACGCGCCCGACGGCCTCGGGGGTGTCCCAGCCGGAGCCGGGTCCGTGCGCGGGGCGGGTCGTCTGCTCGGCCACCGCCGCAGGCTAGCCGCGGCGGTGCCCGCGTGCCGTAGGATCCTGACCATCCGATCAGGGAGGCGCGCTGTGCGGTACGACCGACGAGGGTTCCTCGCCGCCACCGGCGGCGCATCGCTGGTCGTGATGCTGGCGGCCTGCGGCGGTGGTGGGCAGGACGGCTCCGCGACGACGGCGGCGGACGCGACGGCGGCGGCCGCCCCGGCCGCCCCGTCCTACGACCCGGCCACCGAGCCCGACGGCCCGATCGAGATCTTCACCTGGGCCGGGTGGGAGGACGATGAGGCCCTCGGCTCGCCGTGGGTCTGGACCGGGTACCGGGACGGGCCGTACGCGGCCACGTCGCCGCTCGCCTTCAGCTTCCTCGAAAACGACCCGCAGGCCCTCGCCAAGGTCGCCTCCGGCTACCGCCCCGACGTGGTCCATCCGTGCGTGAACTGGGTCCGCCAGTGGCACGAAGCGGGGCTGATCATGCCGCTGGACACGACGCTCCTGCCGGATTTCGCCGGCGTGCCCGCGGAGTTCCTCGCCGGCGGCGTCTTCGACGGGCTGCCGTACTTCATGCCGTTCGACGTCGGGTTCTCAACCCTGATCTACGACGCCGAAGCGGTCGACTTCGACGAGGTGGGCGGGCAGGAGACGTACCGCATCCTCCTCGATGACCGCTACCGCGGGAAGATGTCGTTCTTCTCCGACCCGATCGGGATCATCTTGACCTCCTTCCAGATGAACGAGGGGGCGGTCGACCCCTTCGTGATCGACACGGCCCAGATCGCGGCGGCGAAGGAGACGGCGCTGACGTGGAAGGCGAACCTGCGCAACTACTGGACGGCCCAGAACGACACCGTCAACGACTTCGTCAACGGCAACGTCGTGATCACCCAGGGCTGGCCCGACATGTACTGGCGCATCGTCAACCACCCGAAGATGAAGGGGCGCGACATCCGCTTCATGCAGCCCGCCGAGGGCCGCGGCGTCTTCGTCTGCGGGCTCGTGCTGATCGCCGGCACCGAGCGCCCGGGGCGGGCGATGCTGGCGATGGCCTCGGCGAACCGGCCCGAGGTCGGCGCCGATCTGACCGACTACTACCAGTACGCCTCCGCCCAGCAGGACGGCGTCGTGGAGCTGATCGACGATCAGGCGCTGATCTCCCTGTTCGAGCTCGACAACCCGGCCGCCTGGGTGCCCCCGCTCGCGTGGCCCGATCGGGCCCTCCCGAACCAGCGGGAGGTGCAGCTGGCGGGAGAGGAGGTCAAGGCGGGCTAGCCGGCGACCGCGTCGAGCGCGGCGTACTCGTCGGGGCGCATCAGCCCCCGGCTCCCCGCGTCGCTGCCCGGCCGGACATCCCCGCGACAGTGGACGCCGAGCGTGGTGCAGCGGGTAGGCTGCACGCGTGGCCGAGCGCCCGCCGATCCCGACCCGCGCGGACTTCCCCGTGTTCCGGGCGATCACGACGCGCTGGATGGACAACGACGCCTACGGGCACGTCAACAACGTCGTCCACTACAGCTGGTTCGACACCGCGGTCAACGCCCACCTCATCGAGCAGGGCGCCCTCGACCCGGCCACGGGCGACGTCGTCGGGGTGGTCGTGGAGACGGGCTGCCGCTACCACGCGCCGATCAGCTTCCCCGAGCCCGTCGAGATCGGCCTGCGCGTCGAGCGGGTCGGCGAGACGTCGGTGGCGTACGCGCTCGGCGTGTTCCGGGCCGGGGCGGACCGGGCGGCGGCCGATGGGCACTTCGTGCACGTCTACGTGGAGCGCGACGGGATGCGCCCCGTACCCGTCCCGGACGCCGTCCGCAGCGCCGTGCTACCGCTGCGGGCCGACCGGCCGTAATCTTCCGCGCGGCGAAGTAAATCAGGGGCCGATCGGGCCCCGCGCGTCACGACGACAGGGAGACGGACCGGCATGCCCCTCAAGGAGCGGATCAGCGCCTTCGACGGCCTCGACATCACCGACGAGCAGCGGGAGATCCTCGAGGCGATCCGCGCCTTCGTCGATCAGGAGATCATCCCCGTCGCCAAGGAGCTCGAGGCGCAGGACGAGTTCCCCACGGCGATCGTCGATGGCCTGCGCGAGATGGGCGCCTTCGGCATGCGGATCCCCACGGAGTACGGCGGCCTCGGCCTCGACCTCGTCACCTACGCGCTTGCGATCGCGGAGCTGACGCGCGGCTGGATGGCCGTGTCCGGCATCGTCAACGGCCAGTACATCGTCGGCGGCATGATCGCCGCGCACGGCTCCGACGCGCAGAAGGACGCCTACCTGCCGCGCCTCGCCGCCGGCGAGATCCGCTCCTGCTTCTCGATGACGGAGCCGGGCGCCGGCTCCGACGTGCAGGCGATCATCACCACCGCCCGGCGCGACGGCGACGACTACGTCATCAACGGCTCGAAGATGTGGGTCACCAACGGCGACCGCGCATCGGTGATCGCCCTGCTCGTGAAGACCGATCCCGACGCGGACCCGCGCCACGCGGGCATGACGGCGCTGCTCGTCGACAAGGAGCCCCTCGAGGCGGACCAGGGCACCCTCAAGGTGTCGCCGCCGCTTGGCAAGCTCGGCTACCACGGCGTCGAGTCCGTCGAGCTGACCTTTGAGGACCACCGCGTCCCCGTCAGCGCGACCCTCGGCGGTCCCGACAAGGAGGGCCAGGGCTTCTACCAGATGATGAGCGGCATCGAGACCGGCCGCATCAACGTCGCGAGCCGCGGCCTCGGCATCTCGCTGCGCGCCCTCGAGCTGTCGCTCGAGTACGCGCAGCAGCGCGAGGCCTTCGGCAAGCCGATCGGCCACCACCAGCTGATCCAGAAGAAGATCGCCGACATGGCGACCCGAATCGAGGCCTCCAAGCACCTGATCCTCGCCGCCGCGAAGAAGAAGGACTCGGGCCAGCGCGCCGACGTCGAGGCCGGCATGGCCAAGCTCTACGCGACCGAGACCTGTCAGCGCTGCGCCGAGGAGGCGATGCGCATCTTCGGCGGCTACGGCTACTCCACGGAGTACGAGGTCGAGCGCCTCTACCGCGACGCCCCGCTGATGATGATCGGCGAGGGCTCGAACGAGATCCAGGAGACGATCATCGCCAAGGGAATGCTCAAGCGGCACGCCCTGGCCTAGCGCGCAACCCCAGGCGGCCGAAACCGCGCGGCCGGCGACGGGGGTCGGTGAGACGTTCGCGGTTCCCCCGAACGGAGAGACGAGTGACGGAGAGCGAGGAGACGACCCGGGGCCCGCTCGAGGGCGTGCGCATGATCGAGTTCGGCCAGCTCCTGGCCGGCCCGTACTGCGCGTCTTTGATGGCCGACTTCGGCGCCGAGGTGATCAAGGTCGAGGCGCCGCCCGCCGGCGACCCGATGCGCGTCTGGGGCCGCGAGAAGGTCAACGACCGCACGCTCTGGTGGCCGACCCTGGCCCGCTCGAAGAAGGTCGTGACCCTGAACCTGCGCGAGCCGCGCGGGCAGGAGCTCGCCCTCGAGCTGATGGCGAAGGCGGACGTCGCGCTCGAGAACTTCAGCCCCGGGACGATGGAGCAGTGGAACGTCGGCCCCGACGAGGCCCTCGCCGCCAACCCGCGGCTGATCTACGCGCGCGTGTCGGGCTACGGCCAGACGGGCCGCTACAAGGACCGCGTCGGCTTCGCCGCCGCCGGCGAGGCGATGGGCGGCCTGCGCTACTTCAACGGCTACCCGGGGCAGGCGCCGCCGCGCGCCGGCATCTCGCTCGGCGACACGCTCGCCGCCAAGCAGGCCTTCGAGGGCATCCTGATGGCGCTCTACTGGCGCGACGCCAGGGGCGGCGGCACGGGCCAGGTGATCGACGCGGCGATCGTCGACGCCTGCTTCGCGATGACGGAGTCGACGATCACCGAGTACGGCCTGACCGGGGTGATCCGCGAGCCGTCCGGCTCGTACCTGTCGAAGATCGCGCCGTCCAACGTGCACAGGTCGAAGGACGGCAAGTGGGTCGTCATCGCCGCCAACCACGACTCCCTGTGGAAGCGCCTGTCGGCGCTGATGGGCCGGCCCGAGCTGGCCGACGACGAGCGCTACGCGACGCACCGCGCGCGCGGCGAGCACGAGCACGAGCTGTACCCGCTGATCGACGAGTGGGCCGCCCAGTTCACCGCGGCCGAGCTCGACGCGATGCTCGCCGAGGCGAACGTGGTCTCCGCCGGGGTCTACTCGGCCGCCGACATGTACGACGATCCGCACTTCCGCGAGCGCGGCCTGATCGTGGATCTGGAGGACCCCGAGATCGGCACCATGCCGGTTCCGGGCATCACCCCGAAGCTCTCCCAGACCCCCGGCTCGATCCGCTGGGGCGGCACGTGGGAGGTCGGGGCGGACAACGAGGAGATCTGGTGCGGCCTCGTCGGGCTCTCGCAGGGCGAGCTCGGCGACCTGCAGCAGGCCGGGATCGTCTAGCGTAGGCCCTGCACCAGGAGAGAAAGGACGGACCCGTGGCGTACCGCCTAGGAGTGGACGTCGGTGGCACCTTCACCGACCTCTTCCTCGTCAACGACGAGGATGGGACCCAGCACCGAGTCAAAACCCCCACGACGCCGGCCGACCCGTCCCAGGGCGTGCTCGTCGGCGTGGCGAAGATCTGCGAGACGGCGGGCATCAGCCCGGCCGCGCTCGGCAACGTCATGCACGGCACGACCGTGGCCACCAACGCCGTCCTCGAGGGCAAGGGCGCCCGCGTCGGCCTGATCACCACCCAGGGCTTCAAGCAGATCCTGCACCTGGCCCGCTCGCAGACGCCGGGCCCCCTGGCCGGCTGGATCATCATGATCAAGCCCGACCCGCCCGCGCTCCTCTCCGACACCGTCGAGGCCGTCGAGCGGATGGGCCCGCGCGGCGAGACCGTCGTGCCCGTCGACGAGCAGCAGGTCGAGGGGATCATCAAGCAGCTCGTGGACAGCGGCGTCGAGTCGCTCACGATCGGCCTGATCAACTCGTACATCTCGAACAAGCACGAGCAGCAGATCGGCGCGATCGTCGAGCGGCTCTACCCGGGCTTCCCCGTCACCCTGTCCTCGGACGTGGTGCCGGAGTTCCGCGAGTACGAGCGCACCCTGACCGCCTGCATGAACTCGTTCGTGCGCCCGAAGGTCGAGGAGTACGTGAAGAACCTCGACGCGGAGCTCAAGCAGGGCGGCGCCACCTGCGACGTCAACATCCTGCGCTCCGACGCCGGCCTGATGACGACGCGCGAGGCGGGCCGCAACCCGATCTACGGCGTCCTGTCGGGCCCGTCCGGCGGCGTCGCCGGGGCCCTCGCCGTCGCCACGCGCGCCGGCTACCCCAACATCCTCACGTTCGACATGGGCGGCACGTCCACGGACGTGGCGCTGTGCCAGAACGGCGAGCCGACGATCGGCCGCGACACCTCGATCGGGCAGTTCCGCCTGAAGGTGCCGTCGATCAACGTGCACACCGTCGGCGCGGGCGGCGGCTCGATCGCCCACGTCCCGCAGCTCACCAGGGCCCTGCGCGTCGGTCCGCAGTCCGCCGGCGCCGAGCCGGGCCCCGCGGCCTACGGCAAGGGCGGCACCGAGCCGACCGTGACCGACGCCAACGTCGTCGTCGGCCACCTCCCGCCGCGCCTTCTGGGTGGCGAGATGGCGCTCGACGTCGCGGCGGCCGAGACGGCCGTCGGGACGATCGGCGACGCGATCGGCCTCGAGACCGACGCGGCGGCCGAGGGCATCCTCGCCATCGTCAACGAGAACATGGCGGGCGCCCTGCGCCTCGTCTCCGTCCAGCGCGGCTACGACCCGCGCGACTTCGCCCTCGTCGCCTTCGGCGGCGCGGGCCCGCTGCACGCCAACGCGGTGGCCGAGCTGATGGGCTCGTTCCCCGTGATCGTGCCGCCGTCGCCCGGCCTCCTGTGCGCGATCGGCGACCTCGTGGCGGAGTTCCGCAACGAGTTCGCGCAGACGATCGTCACGCCGATGGACCAGGTCAAGGCCGAGGACGTCGGCAGCGTGCTCGACGAACTCGGCACCCGCACCCGCGAGTGGATGACCTCCGAGGGGATCGCCGAGGGCGACCAGCGGATCACCTACCTGGCGGACATGCGCTACGTCCTGCAGGGCTACGAGATCGCCGTCCCCGTCTCGATCGACGACGTCAAGGCCGGCAAGCTCGACCAGCTCGGCGACCTGTTCGACCAGATGCACGAGCAGCTGTACGGCTTCTTCATGGAGGACGCGCCGACGGAGATCGTCAACCTGCGCTGCATCGGCAACGGCGCCGTCCCGTCGATGCAGTTCCCGACCGCCAAGTCCAGCACGGGCGACGGCGCGGGCGCGATCGTCGAGGAGCACGAGATCGTGTTCGAGGGCCGGAAGGTCCCGACCAGGATCTACGACCGCTCCAAGCTCACCCCGGGCGACACGTTCGACGGCCCGGCGATCGTCACGGAGTTCGACTCCACGACGGTGGTCCTGCCCGGCTACACGGCCGCGATGGACGAGTACTTCAACATCCTGATCAACCCGCAGGCCTAGGGAGGGGGAGACGATGGCAACCACCAGCGACGAGCTCCGCATCGCGGAGATCCCGACGGACGTCGAGATCGACCCCGTCACCCTCGACATCATCGAGGGAGCGCTCAAGAGCGCCCGCTACGAGATGGACGCGACGCTCTTCCGTTCCGCGATGAGCCCCGTCATCCGCGAGCAGCACGACGAGTTCCCGATGATCACGGACCCCCGCGGCCGCATGGTCGTGGGCCAGTTCGGGGCCTACATCAACGAGATGATGGAGGCGTGGGACCAGGGCATCTACGAGGGCGACGTGATCCTCACGTCCGACCCCTTCAAGTGCTCGGCCTCCATCTCGCACACGAACGACTGGCTGATCCTCGTGCCGATCTTCCACGACGGCGCGCTCGTCGGCTGGTCGTCGCAGTTCGGCCACATGATGGACGCCGGCGGCCGCCTCCCGGGCTCGCTGCCGACGAACGCGAAGACGATCTACGACGAGGGCCTGATCATCCCGCCGGTCAAGGTGATCGAGCGGGGTGAGGTGCAGCAGCCGGTCCTCAACCTGATCTTCAACAACATGCGCATGCCGGCGATGAACCGCGCCGACATGTTCGCCCTGATCGCGGGCTGCCGCGCGGGTGAGAAGCGGGTCCAGGAGCTCTGCGACCGCTTCGGCCAGGAGACGTACCTGGCGGCCTGCCAGGCCCTCCTCGACCGCACCCACGCGGCGATGAGGACCCTGATCAACCTGGCCATCCCCGAGGTGCCGCACTCGTTCGAGGACTACGTCGACGACGACGGCCTCGGCCACGGCCCCTTCAAGATGAAGCTGACGATCTGGCGGGAGGGCGACCACGCCTTCTTCGACTGGACCGGGACGGATCCGCAGGCCATGGGCCCCGTGAACTTCTACCTCTCCGAGGGGATGTTCAAGATGTTCATCGGGATCTACCTGATCATGGTCAACGACCCGCAGATCCTGTTCAACGACGGGTTCTACCCGCTGCTCCATATCATCCTGCCGGAGGGCTGCCTCCTCCGTCCGCGCTTCCCGTCCGCCCTCGGCTGCCGCACCCATGCGCTCGCGCGGCTGTTCGACGTGCTCGGCGGTGCGCTGACGAAGCAGGCCCCGGAGCTGAACACGGCGGCGGGCTACGGCACCTCGCCGTACATGCTGTACTCCGGCTGGGGCGAGAAGGGCGACTTCTTCTACGCCATGGAGATCCTCTACGGCGGCATCCCCGGCCGCCCGATCGGGGACGGCATGGACGGCCACTCGTGGTGGCCGCTGTTCGAGAACATCCCGACCGAGTACCTCGAGGCGTACTACCCGCTGCGCATCGACGGCTACACGACGGTCACCGACTCCGGCGGCCCGGGCCTGCATCGCGGCGGCAACGGCGTCGAGAAGCGGTACGTCTACCTCGAGCCCGGTGAGGTCTCGATCCACGACGATCGCTGGCTGACCCGCCCGTGGGGCGTCCTCGGCGGCCTGCCGGGCGCCCGCTCGGAGAAGATCCTCAAGCGCGTCGACGGCTCCGAGGAGCGGCTGCCGTCGAAGTGCGACGAGATCGTCGTCGAGCCCGGCGACATGCTGATCTACCGCACGGCCGGCGGCGGCGGCTGGAAGGACCGCCTCGACCGTCCGGTCGAGGCCGTCGTCCGCGACGTGTCCTTCGGGCTCGTCAGCGCCGCCTACGCCAAGGAGGGCTACGGCGTCGTGATCAACGCCGACGGCACCGCCGACGAGGCGGCGACGGCGGCGGAGCGGGAGCGCCAGCGCACCGAGCGCGGCGACGCCCTGTTCTTCGACTTCGGGCCGCCGCTCGAGGAGATCCTCGCCAGCTGCAAGGCGGAGACCGGCCTCGAGCCGCCGGTGCCGGCGACGCCGCTGAAGTGGTCGGCGCTCGAGGACGGCGCGGAGGCGCAGCAGCGCGTCCGCGCGAAGGACGACCTGCCCGGGGATACCGTCACCGCCCCGTGAGCAGCACGCACGGAGAGGACACCGACGCGTTCTACGCGGAGCGCGGGTTCGGGAAGGCCGCCGGCTTCGGCCGGCGGCCCGTCCTCGTCGTCGTCGACCTCCAGAAGGGCTTCACCGATCCGGCGAGCCCCCTCGGCGGCGACTACACCGAGCTCGTGGCCCAGAACCGGCGGCTCGTCGACGCCTGCCACGACCGGGGCGTGCCCGTCGTCTTCACGACGGTCTCCTACGACAGGTCGCCCGCCCAGGCCGCGGCCGTCTTCCAGGCCAAGGTGCCGAGCCTGCTCGTGCTCGAGGAGGGCTCGGAGTGGGCGGAGATCGACGAGCGGCTCGGCATGGACGAGCGCGACGTCCTCGTCGTCAAGCAGTTCGCGTCCGGCTTCTGGGGCACGAACCTCGGCGCGCTGATGGCGGCCTGGCAGGCCGACACCTGCATCGTCACCGGCGTCACGACGTCGGGTTGCGTCCGCGCCACCGCCGTCGACGCCCTTCAGCACGGCTACCGGGTGATCGTGCCGCGCGAGTGCTCGGGCGACCGCGCCCCCGGCCCGCACGAGGCCAACCTGTTCGACATCAACCAGAAGTACGGCGACGTGCTGGCGAACGACGAGGTCGTCGCCTACCTCGAGGGCCTGCCCGCGCAGGCCCCGGCGATCTAGGCGCCGGCGTCCCGCAGGACGGCGCGCGCCCGGTCGACGACCGGGTAGTCGACGAAGGTGCCGTCCTCCATCTTGAAGGCCGAGATGCCCCTCGCCTCGTGCTCGGCGAAGGCGGCCACGACGGCCTCGGCCCACGCGACCTCGTCGGCCGAGGGCGCGAAGACCCCGGCCACCACGGGCAGCTGCTGCGGGTGCAGCACCATCTTGCCCTGGAAGCCGAGCCGCCGCGCCCACTGCGCGGAGGTGCGGGTGCCCTCGTCGTCCTTGAGGCCGAGGAAGGGGCCGTCGATCGGGCCCTCGAGCCCGGCGGCGCGCGCCGCGAGCACGAGGTGCGTGCGCGCGGCGAAGAGCTCGTAGCCGTCGGCCGTCAGCTCGACGCCGAGGTCGTGGGAGAGGTCGGCGGGGCCGAGCAGCAGCGTGCGCAGGCGCGGCGTGGCGGCCGCCACGTCGGCGGCGGCGAGCACGCCCTTCGCGGTCTCCGCGATCGCGATCAGCCGCACCTGGCCGGCCGGGACGCCGTGCTCGGCCTCGAGCGCGTCGAGGCGGCCCGCGACGTGGCGCACCTCGTCGGCCGACTCGACCATCGGCACGAGCACGCCGGCGAGGCGGTGCAGGTGCGGCCCGAGCGCCGTCAGGTCGTCGTCGCCGTACTCGGTCGCGACGCCGTTGACCCGCACGTGCACGTTGGCACCCTCGACGGACGGGTCGGCGAGGGTGGCGGCGACGACGCCGCGCGCGTTCGCCTTCTCCGTCTTGGCGACGGCGTCCTCGAGGTCGAGGCAGACCGCCGAGGCGCCGATCGCGATCGCCTTCCGCGAGCGCTCGGGGTCGTTGGCGGAGGCGAACATCAGCGTGCGGATCGGGGCGCTCACGGGGCAACCTCTCGTCGACGAAGGATTGTGTGGAAGTATGCCCGGGATGGGGACGGCGGGCGCACCGGCACGCGGCGGGCGCGGTGGCGCCGCGGCCGCGGTCGCGGTGTCGGGCGGCGCGCTGATGATGGGCGCCTACGCCACCCTCTCGATCGCCCCGATCGGGCCGCTCGTGCGCGACGACCTCGACATGAGCCTGGCCGCGTTCGGGCTGATCACGACGGCCATCTTCGGCGGTGCGGCGGTGGCCAGCGGCCCGTCGGGCCACCTGACGGACCGCTTCGGCGCGGTGCGCCTTCTGGCCCTCGCGATGGTCGCCGTCGCGCTGTTCGAGCTGATCGCCGCCGTCTCGCCGGTGGTCTGGCTGTTGTTCGTCGCGATGTTCGCGGTCGGGCTCGCGTACGGCTGCATCACGCCGCCCACCAACGTGATCGTGCGGGGCGCCGCCGACGGCTCGAAGCAGGGCCTGCTGATGAGCGCCAAGCAGATCGGGGTCACCCTCGGCGGGCTGATCGCCGGCCTCTCCCTGCCCGCGCTCGCGCATGCCCTCGGCTGGCGCGGGTCGCTGCTCGCCCCGGTCGTGGGCGCGCTGCTCGTGGCGGTGCTCGTCGTCGTCCTGCGCGAGGGGCTGGTGCGCCAGACGCGGCTGCCCGCGAGCCCCGCGCACGACCCCGGCCGGATCCCGATCCGGCTCGGCTGGCGGCTCGGCGTGGGGGCCTTCGGCTTTTTGATGGCGGGCGTCCAGCAGGGGTTCATGGCCTACCTGACCCTGTTCCTGACCGACCGCCACGACTACGCGCTCGGCGTGGCCGGCATCTCCTTCGCGGTGATGATGGTGGGCGGCACCGCCGGCCGGCTCGGCTGGGCCGTCGTCTCCGACCGCTGGTTTCCCCGCAACCGCTGGACGGGCCTGTTCCTGACGTCGGCGATCGCCGCGGTCGGCCTCGTCGGGATCGCGCTCCTGCCGACGGGCCCGTGGCTGTGGCCGTGCCTGTTCCTCGTCGGCCTGACCAGCATCGGCTGGAACGGCGTCTTCCTCGCGCTCGTCGCCTCCTCCGTCCCGGCCAGCCACGTCGGGCGGCTGTCGGGCTGGTCCCTGCGCTGCGTCTTCAGCGGCGTCGTCGTGGTGCCGCCCCTGTTCGGCCTCCTCGCCGACCACGGGGGCTGGGGCGCCGCCTGGCTCTTCGCTGCCGCGATCACCCTGATCGCCGGCGTGGGGATGCTGCTCGGGGCGCGCGGCGGCACCGCCCCGCGACCCGTCTAATCCCACGCGCGGTGTAGGGTTTGACCGGGCCGCGTGCCCGGACGATACTTCCTCCCGTTCGGATTCCCGGAGCAGAGGAGAGAGAGACCATGCGCGCAGCCCGCTTCCACGAGTACGGCGGCATCGACAAGATCGTCGTCGAGGACGTCCCCGACCCCGAGCCCCAAGCCCACGAGGTCAAGATCAAGGTCGGGGCCTGCGCCCTCAACCACCTCGACGTCGACTTCCGCGAGGGCGTCTCGCGCTTCCCCGTCGAGCCGCCCGTGATCTTCGGCCTCGAGCTGGCCGGCGAGATCGTCGAGACCGGCGCCGGCGTGTCCGACGCCTGGAAGGTCGGCGACCGCGTCGCCCCGTACCTGATGGGCATCGACCTCAACAACATCTACGCGCGCACCGGCCGCGAGAACCTCGCCGCGATCGACTTCATCGGCGTCACGCGCCCCGGCGGCTACGCCGAGTACAGCTGCATCCCGGAGAGCCACCTCGTGCGCATCCCCGACGGCATGTCGTTCGTCGACGCCGCCGCCGTCCAGATCGCCTTCGGCACCGCGTTCCACATGCTGTTCACGCGCGGGCGCCTCGCGATCGGCGAGACCGTCCTGATCAACTCGGTCGGCTCGGGCATCGGCTCCGCCGCCGTGCAGCTGGCCGCGCTGGCGGGGGCGCGCATCATCGGCACCTCCTCGGGCGACGACAAGCTCGAGGCCGCCGCCAAGATGGGCATGAACCACGGCATCAACTACACCAAGCAGGACATCGTCGAGGAGGTCATGCGCATCACCGACGGCGCGGGCGCCCACCTCACGTACGAGCACGTCGGCGGCGACCTCTTCGCCGCGGGCCTCAACTCGCTCGGCAAGGACGGCCGCCTCGTCACCTGCGGCGCGCACTCCGGCGAGGTCGTGCCCGTCGACATCATCCCGCTGTTCCGGATGCAGTGGCAGATCATCGGCTCCTTCACGTACACGAAGGGCGAGTACGAGATGGTCATGCAGATGTGCCACGACGGCCGCCTGAAGCCGCTCGTGGACACCGAGGTGCCGCTCGACGGGATCCGCTCGGCGTTCGAGCGGATGGAGAGCCGCGGCCACTTCGGCAAGATCGTGGTCGTGCCGTGATCGCACGCGAGCTGGCCGGATGGGTCCTCGGCCTGCGCTACGAGGACATCGACCCGGAGACCGAGGCCTACTGCCGCGAGCTGGTCCTCGACCACCTCGGCACGGCCGCCCGCGGCGGCGTCATGGAGAACATGCCCAGCGTCGACCGTGCGCTCGCCGCCATGGGCGCGGGGCAGGGCTCGACCCTCACCGCGGTGGTCGGCAAGGCGCCGGCCCGCCCCGAGTGGGCCGTCTTCACGAACGCGATCGCGGCGCACTCGGTCGAGCTCGACGACACCCACTCGGCGTCGTCCCTGCACCCGGCGGTCGTCGTGATCCCGGGCGCGATGGCGGCGGCCGAGGTCGAGGGCGCATCGGGCCGCGAGCTGATCGCGGCGATCGTGGCCGGCTACGAGGTGGCCTGCCGCCTCGGCCGCGCCCTGACCGCCAAGGAGGTCTACGCCAAGGGCTTCCACCCGACGGCGATCGTGGGCCCCTTCGCGACGGCGGCCGCGGTCGGCAAGCTGATCGGCCTGACGGAGGAGCAGCTCTCGCACGCGTTCGGCATCGCCGCCTCGCAGGCCGCGGGCCGCACGGAGTTCCTCTCGGAGGGCGCCTGGACGAAGCGCCTGCACCCCGGCTGGTCGAGCCACGCGGGCTACGTCGCCGCGCGCCTCGCCCAGCAGGGCTTCACCGGCCCCCTCAGGCCCTTCGACGGCCGTGACGGCCTCCTGCGCGGCTACGGCTCCGACGAGAACCTCGCGCGCCTCACGCAGGGCCTCGGCCGGCCGTTCGAGCTCGCGATCACGAGCGTCAAGCCGCACGCCTGCTGCCGCTACAACCAGGGCCCGATCGACCTCGCGCTGCAGCTGCGCGCGGAGCACGGGATCGGCCCCGACGACGTCCAGTCGATCGAGGTCGGCGTGGTGTCGGCCGCGGTCGGCATCGTCGTCGAGCCCCGCGAGCGCAAGGTGCGCCCGACGAACGACGTCGACGCGCAGTTCTCGCTGCCGTACGCCGTCGGCCTCGGCATCGCCAAGGGCCAGGCGTCGCTCGACGAGTACGCCACCGAGGCTCTCGGCGACGCCGCGGTCCTCGCGGTGGCCGAGCGGACGCAGGCCGTCGTGCGCCCCGAGCACGACGCCCGCTTCCCCGACCTCTGGCCCTGCGACATGACGGTCACCACGACCGACGGGCGCACGCTGACCGCGGCGCTCGAGCACGCCAAGGGCGACCCGGAGAACCGGCTCGGCTACGCGGGCATGTGCGCGAAGTTCCGGGCGCTCGGGGCATCCGTCTTCGACGACGCCCAGCTGGACGCGATCATCGCCGCGTGCGACGACCTCGCCGACGGCGGCATCGGGCCGCTCGCGGCCGCCGTCACGCGGCGCTAGGCGCCGGACGGACGACCGGGCCCCGGAGGACGCGAAGGGCCCCCTCCCGCCGCGGCGGAACGGGGCCCCGGTGTCGCGTCGTCAGTCGCCGCCGGCGGCGGCGGGCGTCATCGACGGGGTGTCGACGCCGCTTCCGTCCTCCTCGACTGCGCGCGTCGTCTTGCGCCCGGTCACGCCGCTGACTACGAGGAACAGGGCGATCAGGAGGAAGGACAGGAGGATCGTCACCACGCCGAGCGAGTACACGTACGGCCGCAGCACCGACGCCGTGGTGATGATGTAGAGCTGCAGGGGCAGCGTGTTGATGGTGCCCGAGACGAGGAACGTGCGCTCGAACTCGTTGAGGGCCAGGGTGAAGCCGAATAGCCCCGCGCCGAACACGCCCGTCCAGATCAGGGGCAACGTGACCTCGCGGAAGGTCGTCACGTTGGACGCCCCCAGGTCGCGAGCGGCCTCCTCCGCACGCGCGTCGTAGCGGTTGAAGATCGACATCATCACCAGGAAGCCGAACGGCAGCGCCCAGACGGCCTGGACGCCGATGATCGGCACGTACCCGAGCGCGCCCTCGCCCTTCTGGATCCCGGCGTAGTAGAGCAGGAACGACAGGCCCAGGGAGAGCAGGAGGCCCGGCGTCATCAGGCTCAGCAGGATCGCGTAGAAGAGCGCGCCTGAGCCCCGGAACTGACGCCGGAACGCCATCCCCAGGGTGAGCGACAGGGCCGCGGTGATCACGGCGACGATCAAAGACAGCCACAGCGACTTCCCGATGCCCTCGCGGACCGCGACCATCACGCTCATCGACGAGTTCAGCTCCGAGTACCAGTGGAAGGAGAAGAGATCCTTCGCCGGCAGGGTCATGCTGCCCGAGGTCCCCTGCAGGGACAGGACGGCCATCGCCACCATCGGCCCGTACATGAAGATCACGAACAGGACGAAGTAGACCGTCAGGACCGGCTTCGACCGCTGGATCGGCAGGAGGACCATCGCGGCGAACGGGACCACGAGGATCGCGACCCCGATGATGTACCAGAGCCAGGTCATCACACGACCTCGCGGATCTTGGAGAAGCGCAGGAGGACGGCGACCCCGATCGTCATCACCGCGACGAGGATCGTCGCCCCGGCCGCCGCGGTGGGCAGGTCGGGGAGCTTGTAGTAGTCGTACACGAGGGTGCCGACCGACTGGATCGTGCCGCCGCCGATCAGGCGCACCGTTGCGAACTCGCCCATCACGAGGACGAAGACGAAGATGCAGCCGATCAGGACGCCCGGCAGGCTGAGCGGCAGGACGACCTCCCGGAACACCTTCGCCGGCGTCGCGCCGAGGTCGCGGGCGGCCTCGATCGCGGCGTTGTCCAGCGTGGCGAGCTGGAAGAAGATCGGCGTGACCATGAACAGCACGTACAGCTGGACGAGCGCCAGGATGATCGCGAAGTTCGAGTACAGCAGGGCGTCGATCGGCTCGGCGCGGACGCCGATCACCTCCACGAGGAAGTAGTTGATGACGCCCTGGCGGCCGAGCACCGGCAGCCAGGCCACGATGCGCACGACGTACGCGACCCAGAACGGGGCGAGCACGAAGACGAACAGCGCGATCTGGTAGCGGATCGACGAGACCCCGCGGGCCAGGAAGTACGCGATCGGGTAGCCGATCAGGATGCACAGCGCGGTCACGAGGAGCGCGCGGATGATCGTGTCCTTCAGCGTGTCGAGGTAGACCGGCGTCTGGAACAGCTTCGTGTAGCCCTCGGTGGTGAAGACGAACGGGTCGAAGCCGACCGGCGTCTTCTGCCAGAGGGACACGAGCACGATCATGACCAGCGGCGCGATCAGGAAGAGGAGCAGCCAGATCGTGCCGGGGGCCACCCAGGCGAGGGTGACGAGCGGGGAGCGCCGCGGGCCCGTGGTGGCGTGCACGGCGACCGCGGAGCCGCCCGTCAGGGCCTCGGCCTCCTCGACCGCGCGCTTTGCCTCCTCGAGCGCCGTGTGCTTGGCGTCCTCATTGCTCAAGGAGATGACCGTCCTCGGCCGCCCAGGAGGCGGTGACGTCTCTGCCCTCGAAGGCGCGGATCTCCGTGTAGCGCTCCTCGTGCACCTTCGCCATGAACGGCTGGCCGTCGAGGTCGAGGTGCAGCTTGACCGAGTCGCCGAGGTACTCGGCAAAGTCGAGCCGGACCGTGACGCCGTTGACGGCGGGGGTCGCGTCGGTCGAGACCTTGACGGCGCTCGCGCGGATCGCCATCGAGCCGGGCTGGCCGGCCGTGCCCGTGCCGGGCACCTCGACCGTGCCGTGCGGCGTGTCGATCACGACGTTGCCGCCGTTCGTGCCGGAGATGGTGCCGTGGAAGACGTTGTTGTCGCCCATGAACTTGGCGACGAACTCGTTGCGGGGATGGCGGGCGAGCTCCTCGGGGGTGCCGACCTGCTGGATGACCGCGTCGCCCATCACGACGATGCGGTCGGCCATCGACAGCGCCTCCTCCTGGTTGTGCGTCACGTGGATGAAGGTGATGCCGAGCTCGCGCTGCAGCGCGCGCAGCTCGACGCGCATCTTCATCTGGAGCAGGCGGTCGAGGTCGCCGAGCGGCTCGTCGAGGAGGATCGCCTTCGGGCGCGTGACGAGCACGCGGGCGAGGGCGACGCGCTGCTGCTGGCCGCCGGAGAGCTCGCGCGGCTTGCGGTCCATCATCTTGGTCAGGCCGACGAGGTCGATCGCGGCCTTGGCCTGCGCCTCGCGCTCGGCCTTGTCGACGCCCTGCATCTTGAGGCCGAAGGCGACGTTCTGCAGGACGGACTTGTGCGGGAACAGGGCGTAGTGCTGGAACACCGTGGTGATCGGGCGCTCCGCCGGCGAGACGCCGTTCATCATCTCGCCGTCGATCGTGATCGTGCCGCTCGAGGGGTCGTCGTGACCGCCGATCAGGCGCAGCGTGGTGGTCTTGCCGCAGCCCGAGGGACCGAGGAAGACGATGTACTCACCGTTCTGCACATGGAGGTTGACGTCGGACACGGCGGTGACGTCGCCGGGGAAGACCCGGTAGACGTCCTTCAGCACAAGACCGGTTTGCTCGTCGGACACCCTGGTCACCGTCTTTCGCTCGGAGAGAGAGGGAGGGGCGGCCGAAGCCGCCCCTCCGTGGTCGTTCTCGACAGGTGAACGCCTAGGCGCTCTTGAACTCCTGCCACTTCTGGGTCAGGTAGTCGGCCTCGTCCATGCGGGAGTTCCACACGGCGAAGTTGCCGCACCGCTCCTCGTACGAGCCGCCGTCGCGGACCTCGCCCTCGGTGATCGTCGGCTGGCCGAACGGATCGTTGAGGGTCGTGGTCGCCGCGGCGCCGTCGAGGTAGTAGCCCTGGTAGGCCTCGCCGTCGGGGAAGGCCCCGAGCCCCTCGTAGGAGGCGGTGATGACGGCGTTGTAGTAGCCCTGGGCGGCCATGATGCCGGCCGGCTCGGGCGTGTTCCACCAGTTCAGGTACGCCAGCGCGGCGGCCTGCTTGCTGGGGTCGTCGGCGACGTGCGAGAAGATCGAGTTGCCGCCGCCCCAGCCGCGGTAGCCTTCGTCCGGCGCCGCGTAGCGCACGGGGAAGTCCTGGGCCTGGAGCAGGGACACCGCCGGGGACCACATGGACTCGACGAGGACCTCGCCGGAGCTCATGAAGTTGACGGACTCGTCGAAGGTGGCCCAGAACCCGCGGAACCAGCCCTCCTTCTTCTTGGAGATCAGGAACGACATGATCTCGTCGATCTCCTCCTTCGTCATGTTGCCCTTGTCGACGAAGGTCATGACGCCGGCGGCCTCGGCGGCCATCGCCGCGTCCATCAGGCCGACCTCCGGGTCGTCGACGAGGGCGACCTTGCCCTTCACCTCAGGCGCGAACATGATGCCCCACGAGGTCTGCTCGCCGAGCTCCTTCTCGTTGTAGCCGAACGAGTCGGAGTTGTGGTTCGCCGGGACCATGGTGATCATGTCCGTCTTGTTGCCCTCGCCCGCGAGCTCGGTGTTCGAGGTCGCGAACAGCTTGCGGAACGGGGCGTCGCCCTGGCCGGGATTGTTGCTCTCGGACAGCTTGCCGTCCGCGATCAGCGGCGAGATCTCCGCGAAGCGGGTCATCGACGCCGACGGGATGGCCTGCAGGTTGCCCGAGGGCCAGATCTGGTCGAGCTGGTGGTAGTAGCCCGACATGATGTCGAACGAGTCCGGCTGAGTCAGCGCCAGCTGGGTGATCTCCGGCGTCGACTTGACGGTGAACTCGAGCGTGACGCCCGGGGTCGCGGCCTCGAAGGCGGCCTTGATCGGGTCGATCAGGTCCACGCCCAGGCCGACGACGCGGAGGGCGCCCTGGTAGGGGGCCACCTCCTCGGCGGCGGCGGCGGTGGTGGCGGCCTCCTCGGCCGCTGCCGTCTCGGCGGCGCTCGTGCCGGAGCCCGAGTCGTCGGACCCGCCGCAGGCGGCGAGCGCGCCCATGGCGGTCAGGCCGACGGCGCCGAGGCCGGCGTTCCTGACGAACTGGCGACGATTCATGCGACGCATGTCGTCCGAATCCGGATTGCTCATCCGTTTCCCCCTATTGGTCTCTTGCGATCCAGCCGGACCGCAGTGTCTCCTCTGCCGGCGGGTCCGCGGCCGCGGAAGTCACCGGTTACCGAAGGTTATAGGCGGGTCCGGACGGCGTGTCAAACGGGTGTGCCCGGTCATATAGCCAAAATCCGGCCGTCTGCGATTCCGGTGCCGATCGGCAGTATGCGTGGTCGCGTCGCGACGGCCCCGCAGCCCGCGGCGCGGTACGGTTCCCCCGATGGCGACCCTCGTGATCCGCGGCGCGGCCCAGGGCGACGATCCCGCCCGCGGGGCCTGCGACATCCTGATCCGTGACGGCCGCATCGCGGCGCGCGGCCCCGACCTCGTCGTCGACCGGGCGCTCGACGAGGAGCACGAGGAGCTCGACGGCGCGGGCCTCGTGGCCCTGCCCGGCGCGATCGACGCCCACGCCCGCATCGCCGACCCCCGCACCCCGCAGGCGCCGGCCGACGACCTCGGCTCCGGCACCATCGCCGCGGCCCGCGGCGGCGTGACCACGATCCTCGCGCCCGTCGTGGCGGCGCCGCCCGACACGCCGCCGATGGCCTTCGACGGCGCGCTCGTGCGCGGCCAGGGCAACGTCTTCGTCGACTGGGGCCTCTACGCGGGCGTCGGCCGCCCCGACCCGGGCAGCGCGGACATGCTGCGCGGCCTCGCGGCCCGCGACGGCTTCGCCGGCGCCTACCTCGACCTCGACGCGGTCGACGAGGCCGCGACCGCCGGGCCCGGCGCGATCCTCCGCATCGCGGGGCTCGCCGGCGTCCCGATCGCGGTGCGCGCGGGCGGCCTGCTCGGCGCGGCGGCCGAGCGGCGCCGGATCGGCGTCCTCTCCGACCTCGGCGCGCTCGCCGACGTGCGCCCGCACGTGATCGGGGTGGCGACGGCCGCCGGCGTCGGCGCGCTCGACGGCGGCGCGACCGCCTCGACGACCCTCGCGCACCTCTGCCTCGACGCCCTGCCCGAGGGCGCCGCGGTGCGGCCGCCCCTCGGCGACGCGGACGACCGCGACGCGCTCTGGGCCGCGCTCGCCGACGGCACCCTCGAGGGCGTCGTCTCCGACCACCGCTCCGCGCCCCTCAACGGCGCCGCGGGCTGGGTGGGGATCGCCGCCGTGGAGCTGCTCGTGCCGGCGCTCCTCACCTACGGGGTGGCCGCCGGGCGGATCGACCTGCCCACCCTCTGCGCGATCATCGCCGGCCGGCCCGCGCGGCGGCTCGGCATCGACGCCCGCAAGGGCTCGCTCGCGGTGGGCGCCGACGGCGACGTCCTGCTCGTCGACCCCGACCGCACCTGGGTCGTGGCGCCCGAGGGGCTCGAGGGCCGCGGCAAGGCGCCCGCCTGGCACGGCCGCGAGCTGACGGGCGCCGTCGTGCACGCCGTCTCGCGCGGCCAGCGGATCGTGGCCGACGGGGCGCCCCTGTTCCGGCCCGGACGGGGCCGGCCGGCCTTCGCCGGGCGCGGCGCCTAGAGCGGCAGCTCGGGCTCGCCCGCCGTCCAGCCGCCGTCGACGGGCAGTACCACGCCCGTGATCAGGCTCGCGGCCGGCGAGGCGAGGAAGGCGATCACTCCGCCGATGTCCCGCGGCTGGCCGACGCGCCCGATCGGGATCCGGCGGATCGCGGCGGCGTGCACCTCGGGGATCTCCAGCATCGGCGCCGCCATCGGCGTCCAGATGAAGGTCGGGCAGATCGCGTTCACGGTCACGCCGTGCTTGGCCCAGTCGATCGCGAGGCTGCGGGCGAGGGTGGCGACCGCGCCCTTCGACATCGAGTAGCCGGCCTGGCTCGGCAAGGACACGAGCGCCGCCTGCGACGAGATCAGGACCACGGACCCGCGCCCGGCGGGGATCATCGAGCGCGAGGCGGCGACCGCCCAGTGGAACGAGCCCTTGACGTTGACGTCCCAGAGGGTGTCGAGGTCGGCCTCCCTGACCGCCTCGGCGGTGACGTTCTCGGTCAGGACGCCGGCGCAGGTCGCGAGCGCGGTGATCGGGCCGAGCTCGGCGACGACCCGGTCGGCGCAGGCGTCGACCGCGGCCTTGTCGGACACGTCGCAGCCGAGCGCGAGCGCGCGGCGGCCGAGCGCCTCGACCAGCCCCGCGGTCTCGGCGCAGCGCTCGGGGTCGCGGTCGACGAGCGCCACGTCGGCGCCCTGCTGGGCGAGCGCGACGGCGGCGGCCTGGCCGATGCCCTGGGCGGCGCCGGTGACGACGGCGACGCCGTCGACGGCGAACGAGACGGTGTGGTCCTGCGACATGGCGCTAGGCCTCCTTCGTGCGTGCGGCGTGGATCAGGCCCGAGTAGTCGAGCCCGCCCAGGCCCTCGGCCTGGGCCTCGTGGTAGATGGCGGTGACGGCCGCGAGGAGCGAGGTGTCGAGGCCCGCGTCACGGGCGAAGGCCTCGGCCAGCTCGACGTCCTTCGCCATCAGGTCGAGCGCGAAGAGCGGCTCCCAGTCGCGGTTCGACGGGTGCGCGTCGTCGATCCCGGGGGCCGGGTAGCGGGCGCGCAGGACGCGCGAGTCGCCGGTCGAGCGGGTCAGGATGTCGTAGAGGACGGCGTCGTCGAGCCCGGCGCGCCGGGCGAGGGCGAGCGCCAGGCAGAGCGCCGCCATGTGCGTGCCGGCGAGCAGGTTGTTGCAGAGCTTGGCCGCCTGGCCCGTGCCGTGGCCGCCCGTCCGCACCACGAAGCCCGACCAGGTCGCGGCGAGCGGCTCCACGCGGGCGCAGGCCGCCTCGGAGCCGCCGAGCATCGAGCTGAGCGTGCCCGCCTCGGCGCCGACGGGGCCGCCGGAGAGCGGGCAGTCGACCACCTGCAGGCGCGGCTCGTGGCGGGCGGCGAGAGCCTGCGCGAGGGCCGGCGGGCTCGTGGACACGTCGACGAGCAGCGCCCCGTCGGGCAGCGCGGCGGCCGCCAGGTCGGCGAGCTCCTCGACGAGGGCGGGGGTGGGCAGCGACAGGAACGCGGCCTCCGCGCCCGCGCAGGCCTCGGCCACCGACGCCGCGCGGACGCAGCCCGCGGCCTCCGCCTCGGCGAGGGCGGCCTCCGACACGTCGAAGGCGCGCACGCGGTGGCCCGCGGCCACGAGATGGCGGACCAGGTGCCGGCCCATGGTGCCGACCCCGATGAAGGCGATCTCGGCCACCGCGCGGCTAGTCGGTCCCGACGGGGACGAACGGGCCGGCCCGGTGCACGAGGCCCGGCAGCTCGCGGCCCATCGCGCCGGCCAGCCACTCGGACACCGCGATCAGGGCGTCGAGGTCGACACCCGTCTCCACGCCCATGCCGTCGAGCATGTAGACGAGGTCCTCCGTCGCGATGTTGCCCGTCGCGCGCGGCGCGAACGGGCAGCCGCCGAGGCCCCCGATCGAGGCGTCGAGGATGGTCGCGCCCGCCTCGACGCCGACCGCGGCGTTCGCGTAGCCCGTGTTGCGCGTGTTGTGCAGGTGCAGGCCGACCGGCACCGGGCCGATCGCCGTGAGGGTGCGCGGCACGAGGTCCATGACCTGCGTCGGCACGGCGACGCCGATCGTGTCGGCGAGGATCACCGCGTCCGTGCCCGCGGCGGCCGCGAGGCGCGCGTGCTCGACGACGAGGCCCGGGTCGACCGGCCCCTCGAAGGGGCAGCCGAAGGAGACGCCGAGGGTGGTCGTGACCCGCTTGCCCGCCGCCTTCGCGCCGCGCACGAGGTCGCCCGCGATCTGCGTGGCCTCCTCGAGGGTCACGTTCTGGTTCTTGCGGCAGAAGGTCGTGGTCAGGGGGTAGGCGACGTGGATCTCGTCGGCGTCCGCCGCGATCGCGTCGTCGAGGCCGCGGCCGTTGAGGACCAGCGCGGCGTAGAGGACGCCCGCGCGGCGCTCGATCGAGGCCATCACCTCGGCGGCGCCCGCCATCCGCGGGACGGCCTTCGGGTTGACGAACGAGGTGGCCTCGATGCGCGGCAGGCCCGTGGCGGAGAGGCGGTCGACGAGCTCCGCGCGCTGGGCGGGCTCGAGCTGGACGGGATCGTTCTGGAGCCCGTCGCGCGGGCCGACGTCGCAGAGCGTGATGCGCATGGCGTCTCCGAATCGGGGGTGGCGGCAGCATACCCGGGCCGTGGTGGCCGGCCTCACGGCATCTGGTCGGCCTCGATCCGCCGCCGCCAGATCTCCGCGGCGGCGAGCTCCGAGATGGCGGGCTCCGCCAGGACCTGAACGAGCGGGTCCTCATCGCCCGCGTAGCGGATCGTCTGCGCGGCGCCGTCGATCGGGGCCCCGACCGCGACGATGCGGGCGTCGCGCTCGCGCGCCCACTGGAGGACCCCCTCGTCGTAGCGGCTGCCGCGCAGGAGCAGCGCGCGGTAGCCCGGTGCCTTCGACAGGTAGACGTCGACGTGCAGCCAATCGCCGGTTTCGCAGCCGTCCGCGGGGATGCGCGGCCCCTCGCGCAGCATCAGCGCGCCCTGGAGAGCGGATCCGAGCCGCTCGTAGGGGGCGATGACGTAGGCCGGCCCGTCGCCGAGCAGCGTCGCGAGCGGATCGAGCCAGCGCCCCCGGGTGTCGGCGATGTCGGCCAAGGCGGGCGCCGCGGCGGCGATCGAAGCCGGAGCGGTGCCGAGCGCCAGCTGGAGCACCGCGAGGGTGAGGAGGTAGGTGCGGCAGGCGATGCCGCCGTGCTCGTCGCCGGCGAGGAGCGGGAGCACGACCTCGGCGCTGGCGGCGAGCGGCCCGTCGGGGGCATTGGTGATCGCCGCGGTCCGCGAGACGCCGCGGTGTCGCGCCAGCGCGGCCACCGTCTCCTCGCTCGAGCCCGAGGCGCTGATGCCGATCGCGAGCGTCTCGCGATCCGGCGGCATCGGCGTCGCGGCGGAGGCGAGCTCGGCGTGCGCGTCGACCCCCCGGGCGCGCAGGGCGACGGCGGCCGCGTGGGCGGCGAACGCCGACGACCCCATGCCGAGGAGGACGACGCGACGCGCCGCCACGAGGGAGAGGTCCGCGTGGGGCCGGTCGCTGGCGTAGGCGTCGAGCAGCCCGATCAGGGCCCCGGGTCCCGCGAGGATGTCGTCGACGAAGGCGGGCTGGTTCACAGGTGCGCATCATCCCGCATCAGCCAGCGCATGCCGAGCCGGGGGGCGTACTGCCAGTCCGGCAGCACGCGCGCCGCGTAGACCCACTCGTACAGCTCCTTCTCGAGGCAGAAGCGCCGCAGCAGGGAGCGGTCGAGCGGAATGCCGGCCGCCGCTGCGGCCGGTGCGTAGGCCGCGAGGACGGCCGCCTGCGCCCGCGCGATCCACGCGTCCATCGCGCCGTCGGCCTCGATCCCGTCGGCGGCGGCACGGACCTCGGCCGTGCGCGCGACGTGGTCGAGCGAGCGCACGAGGCAGGCGAGGTCCCGCAGCGGTGATCCGGGCCGGCGGCGTTCGGCGAGCGGCCGGGTCGGCTCGCCCTCGAAATCGATCACGCGGACCGCGTCCGGGCTGCGCAGGAACTGCGCCGCATGGAGGTCGCCGTGGATGCGGGTGACCGGCGGCGCGGGGCCGTCGGCGAACCCCTGAAGCTCCCGCGCGATGGCGTCGGCGTGCCGTGCCAGCTCGGCGGCATCGCCGGTGGGGACGATCGCAAGCGCCTCGTCGAGTCCGGCCAATCCCGACGCGCGCCAGCCGGCCCGCGCCTCGGCGGTCGCGGGCGCGAGGCCGAAGGCGCCCGCGAGGGCGGCGTGGAGTCGCCCGGCGGCGGCGCCGAGGCGGTGGCACTCGCGGTCGAGGTCGCGGAGGCCCGTCGCGTCGCCGCGCAGGTGCGCCTCGAGGGGGGCGATCAGCGACTCCCAGCCGTCCGGCGCGTCGGTGATCAGCTCCTGGCTGATCGCGATGTCGATCATCCCGATCCCCGGGACCTCGCGCCGGACCGTTCCGCGCAGGCGCGGCACGCCGTCGAACCCGGCCACCGCCAGCGCCTCCAGGGCCTCGACTTCGGGGTTGGGGCCGGGCTCGATGCGTCGGTAGACCTTGACGAGCGCGTCGCCCACGATCACCGAGGTGTTCGTCTGGTCCTGTCCCAGCGGGCGCTCGTCACCGGCCTCCCCGGCCAACGCGGCGTACACACCGTCGCCGACGACGGCCTCCCGCAGCCGCCCGTCCGCCGTGGCCGGCAGCGTGTAGAGGTCCTCGCCGCCGCCGGCGTAGGAGACCGCGAGGATCACCAGCCGGCCGTTCGCGTGTCCGGGCAGTGGCGCCTCGTGGACGAGCCGCCGCCCGGCCTCCACGCGCGCCTTGCCCGCGTACCACCGCGCCGCCGACAGGTCGAGGCCGGCGACGAGCGCCGCCGCGTCGCTCATCCGCCGCGGGCGACGCGTTCGATCAACTCGGCTGCGCGGACGCGGCCGGGGTCGGCCTGCACGCGCGCGCTGATCGCCCGCAGCCGCTCGGCGGCGTCGGCGTCGGCGAGCATCCGGTCGATCGCCCCGGTCAGGTCGGCGGGCTCCCACGCGTAGGTCGGCAGCCGCACACCGAGCCCGAGGTCGTCCATGCGCTGGGCGTTGTCGTACTGATCCCAGAACAGGGGCAGGAGCACCATCGGCAGACCGTGGTGCAGGCACTCGGTGGTCGTGTTGTTGCCGCCGTGCGTGATCACGAGGTCGCAGCGGGGCATCAGCAGGGGCTGCGGCAGGTACTCGCCGCCCCACTGGTTGTCGCGCAGCTCGATCTCGTCGTGCTGCGGTCCCTTCGAGACGATGTAACGGTGCGGCGTGTCCGCGAGGGCGTCGCAGAGGCGCTGCATCAGCGCGGTGTCCGCCGAGCCGAGTGAGCCGAGGCTGAGGTAGATCAGGCGCCCTTCGCCCGCGAGGACGTCGGCGGGGACGTCCGCCTCGCCCACTTCGTCGCGCACGCAGGTGTCGATCCGGTGCCAGGTCGCGCCGAGCGGCTCCGCCCTCGGGTAGTCGACCTCCTCCGGGTAGATGTAGAGGTTGAGGTGATCGGAGGCGTGGATGAACTCGAGGTCGCCGAGGCCCGGCGCCCCGCGCTCCCGGCAGAAATCGTCGGCCTCCTCCCAGAGGGGCCGCATCACGCGATCGTACTCGGCTCGGAAGCCCGGCCACAGATGCTCGTCGTGGACCGACAGACCCGAGAACACCGGCGGCACGCGCGCGTCGCGCAGTTCAGCCGGGTTGCAGGAGACGATCCGCGCCCAGCGACGCGCGTGGGTCAGAAGCGCTGGGAAGGCGCAGACGTTGTCCTCGACCACGAGGTCGGGATCGAGCTCGTCGATGATCTCACGGAGGCGGTCGTCCACGTAGCGGGCGCCGTCCACGAGCGCGCGCATCGTCGGCTCCACGAAGCTGGTCAGCTGCTCCGACGTCGGCCTCCGAAACTCCGGTGCGGTCGCCGCGATGAAGTCCTTCCAGAACTGCCCGGGCGCCTCCTCCACCTCCGGCGGCGGCCCGAGTCGCATCAGGCGCTCCTCGAAGCCCTGGGCCTCCAGCGCGCCGGCGAACGACTCCTCGACGACGAATACGACCCGCACGCCGTGCCGCTGCAGCACCTGGCCGATGCCGACGCAGTTGTTGGTCGGTCCGTACGCCCCCTCGGGGAAGAACACGACGGTCGGGCTGTCGGTCATCGGGGGCTCCTCGCCATCGGGGCGACCGTACGGCCGTCGGCTCGGCGCGTCAAGCGGAGCCCTCCGGCAGTGCCACGAGCGCGGCGAGGGGCAGCGCGACGACGCAGGCCGAGCCCTCGCGGCGCTGCTCGCCGCCGGCACCGGCGGTGGCGGCGAAGGCACGCCCCTGCGTGTCGCGGACGAGGGTGTGGATCTGCGACCCGGCGAACACCGTGGTCTCGACCTGAGCCGGGAAGGCGAACGCCGTACCGGGTGGGGGCGGCGCATCCGCGTCGAGCAGGATGACGTCGTCGGGGCGGATCCCGACCGCGAGCGGCGCGCCCGGCGCGGCGCCGAAGGCCTCGAGCCGCACCTCGCCAACCGGGTCGAGGCGCACGCCGTCAGCGGTCGCGACCCCGTCGAGGATGTTCATGGTGCCGATGAACGAGGCCACGAAGCGGTCCGCGGGGTGGCGGTAGAGGTCGCGCGGCGTGGCCACCTGCAGGATTCGCCCGGAGCGCATCACCGCGATCCGGTCCGCCATCGTCATGGCCTCCTCCTGGTCGTGCGTGACGACGACGAAGGTCAGGCCGACCTCGTGCTGGAGGCGCTTCAGTTCGATCTGCATCTCCTGGCGGAGTTGGCGATCGAGCGCCGCGAGGGGCTCGTCGAGGAGGAGCACGCGCGGGCGCTTGACGATCGCCCGGGCGAGGGCGACGCGCTGGCGCTGGCCACCCGACAACTGCCCGGGCCGGCGGTCGGCGAGATCGTGGAGTCCGACGACGCCGAGCACCTCATCGACGCGCGCGTCGATCTCGTCGCGTGGCAGCCGTTCCGCGCGCAGGCCGTAGGCGACGTTGTCGCGCACGCGCATGTGCGGGAACAGCGCGTACGACTGGAACATCATGTTGACGGGACGCTCGTAGGGGCGTGAGCGGCCGAGGTCGGCGCCATCCAGGAGGATGCGCCCCTGATCGAGCCCCGCGAAGCCGCCGATCGCGCGCAGGAGCGTCGTCTTGCCGCAGCCCGACGGCCCGAGCAGCGCGAAGAACTCGCCCTCCGCGATCTCGAGGGAGACGCCGTCGAGGGCGATCGTCTCGCCGAAGCGCTTGCGTGCTCCCTCGATGGCGATCACGGCATGGCTCATGCGGGCCCCTCTCCCGGGCGTGCGGCGCGCGGGCCCCTCGGGCGTGCGATCAGGTACGCCCCGACGATCAGGGCCATGCTGAACAGCAGCATCACGGTGGCCACCGCGTTGATCTCGGGGGTCACGCCGAACCGGATCATCGAATAGACCTGGATGGGGAACGTGACGGTCTGACCGGCGGTGAAGTACGCGATGATGAACTCGTCGATCGAGAGCGTGAAGACGACGAGCGCGGCGGCGATGATCCCGGGCGAGATCGCGGGCAGCGTGATGCGCAGGAAGGTCGGCACCTCCCGCACGCCGAGGTCGAGCGACGCCTCCTCGACGGAGCGGTCGAAGCCCCGCAGCCGGGTGCGCACGATCGCGGCGGCGAACGCCGTGCCCCAGACCGAGTGGGCGATGATGACGGTCGTCGTCCCGAGCGGCAGGGAGATCGTGGCGAAGAACGACAGGAGCCCGATGCCCGTGACGACGTCGGGGATCAGGAGCGGCAGGTAGATCCCGTTCTCCAGCGCGGGGCTGCGGGTGTGGCGCTCGATGCCGAAGGCCAGCAGCGTGCCGAAGAGGATCGACAGCAGGGTCGCGGCGATCGCGATCACGAGCGTCGTGCGGATCGAGAGCAGGACCTCCGTGTCGCGGAAGAGCTCCTCGTACCAGCGCAGCGAGAACCCGCGCCAGACGGTCGCCAGCTTCGAGTCGTTGAACGACAGGACCACCAGGATCGCGATCGGCAGGTACAGGAACGCGAACAGCGCGCCCATGTACGCGGCGAGGAGCGGGCGCCGCGGCTCACCCATCGACGCCCACCTGGCGCGAGCGGCGCAGCACGAACGACTGCAGGACGAGGAGCGCCATCAGCAGCACCATCAGCGCGAGGACCAGCATCGAGCCGAACGGCCAGTCGCGCGTCGTCAGGAACTGCCGGTTGATCAGATTCCCGATCATCTCGCTGCGGCCGCCGCCGAGCAGCTCGGGGACGGGGATGTTCCCGAGGCTCGGCACGAACACGAAGACGCAGCCGGCGACGATCCCGGGGATGATCAGCGGCAGCATCACGGTGCGCAGGGCGCGCAGGGGGCGGGCGCCGAGGTCGGTGGCGGCCTCGAGCACCTCGGGGTTGATGCGCTCGATCGCCGCGTAGAGGGGCAGGATCATCAGCGGCAGGTAGCCGTAGACGAGACCGAGCACCACGGCGGCGTCGTTGTACAGCAGGGACAGGGGCTCGTCGACGATGCCGAGGCCCTCGAGCGCGCCGTTGACGACCCCCTCGCGGTTGAGCAGGACGATCCAGGCGTACGTGCGGATCAGGAAGTTCGTCCAGAAGGGCAGGATCACGAGCACGAGGAGCAGGGTGCGCGTCCGCGCGGAGGCACGGGTGGCGATGTAGACCGCCGCGGGGTAGCCGAGCACCAGGCAGATCGCCGTCGTCAGCATCGCCAGCCAGACCGAGTGCCAGAGGACGCCGACGTAGAGCGGGTCGAGCGCGCGCTCGAGGTTGCGGAGCGTCGGCTCGTAGATGATCGCCCCGTAGGCACCGCCCTTGAAGAAGGCGGTGGCGAGCACGAGGCCCATGGGCAGGGCGAGGAAGATCGCCCACCAGACGAGCGCGGGCGCGAGCACGAGCGCCCCGAGACGCGCTCGGCGCGACCCCCCCTCCGCCGCAGCGGCGGAGGGGGGGAGCGGCGATGCCTGCTGCGGCAAGGCGCGACCGGCCTTAGCCGGCCTTGACCTTCGAGGCCGCGTCCGTGAAGGCCGACTGGCCCTCGCCGAGATCCTCCAGTGCCTCCTGCTCGAGGAGGGTGGCCGGCGGGATCGCCATGTTCGGGAACTGCTCGAGCAGCGCGGGGTCGAGCGCTTCCATCGCGGCCTTGTTCGGGACCTTGTACAGGATGTTCTCGGCCACCCACTGGCCGTTCTGGGGCTCGAGGATGAAGTCCATGAACTGGTGGGCCTGCTCGATGTGGGTCGAGCCCTTCGGGATCACCAGGGTGTCGACCCAGAGGTCGGAGCCCTCGGACGGGATCACGAACTGGATGTTCGCGTCCTCCGCGGTGCCGTAGTTGCACCAGCCGTCCCAGCCCTGCACGGCCACGGCCTCGCCGCTGACGAGCTTCGAGTAGAAGGTCTCGGCGTCGTAGCCGAGCAGCGTCGACTTGGCCTGGATCGAGAGGTCGACGGCCTGCTGCAGCTCGTCCGCGTCGGTCGTGTTGAGGGAGAAGCCGAGCGTCTTGAGGGCGGGCTCGAGCAGCCAGCGGTCCTCGTCGAGCATCGTCACCTTCCCCTTGAGGTTGTCGTCGGGGGTCAGCAGGTCGCTCCAGCTGTCGACGACCGTGTCACCGACGAGGTCCTGGCGCCAGCAGATGCCGGTCGTGCCCCACGAGTAGGGGACCGAGTGGGCGTTGCCCGGGTCGTACGCGAGCTCGGCCGCCTCGGGGTAGAGGTTCGCGAGGTTCGGGATCTTGCTGCCGTCGAGCGCCTCGACCTTGTCGGCGGCGATCAGCCCTTGCGTGAACGGCGACGTCAGGAACGCGATGTCGTAGGTGCCCGGCTCGGCACCCTCGATCTTGGCGATGCCGTCCTCGTTCGAGGTGATGTAGGTGATCTCGAGCGTGTTGCCGGTCTTCTTCTCGAACTCCTCGGCGAGGTTCTCCGGGATGTAGTCGTTGAAGGTCAGCACGCTGAGCGTGACGGGGCCCGCCTCCTGCGCCGCGGTGCCGCTCTCCTCGCCGCCGCCGCAGGCGGCCACGACGGCAAGCGTCGCGGCGGCGACCACGGCGACGAGTGCGCGGCGAATACCCTGGTTCATGGCTGTATCTCTCCCCTGATCGTGTCGGTCTCCGCGCCCGCCAGGCGGCGGTTTCGGGACGGTCTCTCCTGTGCCCGCGACCGTACACCCGTACGGCGGCGGAGGCAACATGTGATACGATATCAAACCAGCTGAGGCGGTGGCAACCTCCACGGACGACGTCGTCATCGTCGGGGGCGGCACAGCCGGCTGCGTGATCGCGCGCCGCATCGCCGGTGCGGAGCCCGACGCCACGATCTGCGTGATCGAGGGGGGTTGCGCGTTCGAGCACGACCCGCTCGTGCTCGGCTATCACGGCTCGGTGCCCCTGCTGGGCAACCCCACCTACGACTACGACTACGCGATCGCCCCGCAGGCGCGGGGCAACAGCCGCATCCGGCAGAGCCGGGCGAAGATGCCCGGCGGGTGCTCCGGCCGCAACGGCACCGTCGCCGGCATCCCGCCGGACCGCGACCTGCGCGCGTGGGAGGCGATCGGGGCGCCGGCTGGGGGCCCGAGGCGTGTCGACCCCACCACATGCGTGCGGCGCGGCAGGTCAACGTGCATCGCGCGTCTGCCGAGAGCGCGTGTGCGCAGGCGGTCCACGCCGCCGCCCTCGATCTGGGGCTGCCGGAGGTCGACGTCCATGGCGATGATCTCGTCGAGGGTGCAGGCTGGCTCTGCCTCGACATCGAGATGCGGTGCGCCAGTCCACGGCCGTGGACTGTCTGTGCCCGCTCAGCGAACCGCCGGCCGGCATCACCCTGCTGCTCGAGACCCGGGTCGGCCGCATCGAGGTCGACCCGGATGGGGTGGCGCGCACGGTGCGCACGAGCCGCGGGCCCATCACCGCGCGCCGGGAGTTGATCCTCGCCGCCGGCGCGATCGTTACGCCGCGCCTGCTCCTGCTGTCCCGCATCGGCCCTCGAGGCGCTCGGAATCGACCCGGTCCATGACCTTCCCGGCGTCGGCGCGAACCTCCGGGATCACATCGAGAACCCGCTCGCCATCGTGACCGATCGGCCCACGGGCCCGAGCCTGCAGAGCGCCGAGCACGGCGTCTTCCTGCGCACGCGGGACGGCCTCGCCGGCTTTGACGCGTACTCCCACGTCATCACGCAGCCGTACTACGCCCCCCTGTCGGTGGACGGCATCGCGGCGCGCGCGCCGGAGTCCGGGTTCTGCATCGTGCCGAACGTCGTGAAGCCGCAGAGCGCCGGCGAGGTGCGACTCGCCTCCGCCGACCCCGCAGCGCCTCCCGTCATCGATCCGCGCTCCTTCACGGACCCCGGTGGTGAGGACGAGCGGGTCCTGGTCGAGGCGTTCCGGCACGCCCGGTGCATGGTCCGCGAAACCCCCTGCGGGACTGGGTGGTGCGAGAGGTCGCACCGGTCGGCGCGTCCGAGGCGGAGATCGCCGCCTTCGTGCGCGAGTCGTCGAACACCGTCCACCACCCCTCGGGCACGTGCCGCATGGGCGCGGCCGACGACGAGGGTGCTGTCGTCGGCCCGGCGCTCCGCGTGCGCGGCCTCGAGGGCCTGAGGATCGCGGAGGCGTCGGTCTTCCCGACCACCCCCTCGGTCAACCTCTGCCTGACGGCGATCATGGTGGGCGAGCGCGCGGCGGCGTTCGTGCTCGCGGACGCGGCCGCGCAGGTCGCGATCGACGTCCCGCGCTGACGGGCGATCGCCGGCCACCCGGAGCCGATACTCTCCCGGCCATGGCCCTCGCCGCCTTCGACCCCGCCCGCGTCGTCGCCGACCTCGAGGAGCTGCGCGCCCTGACGGGCGGGCCCGACGGCGCCCGCCGGCTGGCCTGGACCGACGACTGGGTGAAGGCGCGGGACTTCCTGCGCGGCAAGCTCGCCGAGATCCCGGGCGTCACCCACGAGATCGACGAGTGCGGAAACCTCTGGGCGACCCTGCCCGGCGCGCGGCCCGAGGCCGTCGTCACGGGCAGCCACGTCGACGCCGTGCCGCGCGGCGGCTGGCTCGACGGCGTGCTCGGCGTGATGGGCGCGCTCGAGGTGCTGCGCGCCGCCGCCGCCGACGGCACGCCGTCCTGCACCGTCCGGCTCGTCGACTGGGCCGACGAGGAGGGCGCGCGCTTCGGCCGCAGCCTGCTCGGCTCGTCGGCCTTCGCCGGCACCCTCGAGATCGAGGACGTCAAGCGGCTGACCGACAAGGACGGCATCACGCTCGACCAGGCGCTCAAGGCGATGGGCGTCGACCTCGACGCGTCGCACCAGGCCCGGCGCCGCATCGAGGACGTGCGCGCCTACCTCGAGCTCCACATCGAGCAGGGGCCGGTGCTCGAGAGCGAGGGGCTGGCGGTCGGCGCCGTGCTCGGCACCGTCGGCGTCGAGCGCTACACCGTCACCTTCCGCGGGCAGGCGGCGCACGCCGGCTCGACCCCGATGCTGCACCGCCGGGACACCTTCTCGGCGGCCGCGCGCTTCGCGCTCCTCCTGCGCGACGTGGCGATCCGCCACGCCGGCGTCTCCACGATCGGCAACGCCGTCTGCACGCCCGGCGTCGTCACCGCCGTCCCCGGCGCCACGGAGATCCTCGTCGACCAGCGCCACCTCGACGCGGACGTGCTCCAGGCGATGAACGACGACGCCCGCGCCGCGTCGGAGGAGGCCGCGGCCGAGTTCGGCTGCACGGTCGGCTGGGAGCCGCTCTGGCGGATCCCGCCGATCCCGTTCGACCCGGACCTGATCGCCGACGCCACGGCCGCCGTCCAGGAGGTCACCGGCACGGACCGCGCGCTGCCGTCGGGCCCGCTCCACGACGCCGCCGAGATGGCGCGGATGGTGCCGACCGTGATGCTGTTCGCCTCGTCGACGAACGGCCTCTCGCACTGCCCCGAGGAGGACACGCCGATCGAGCACCTGCTGCTCGCCGCGCGCGCCTTCGGGATCGCGACGGGCCGGGCGATCGAGCGGGTCGGCGCGGCCTAGGCGCGGACGGCGGCGACCGCCGCCCGCACCCGCCGGTCAGCTCTGCGCGAACTGCGGGATGATCTGCTCGCCGTAGACGTCGATCGTGCGCTCGCGATCGCCGGCCATCAGGTAGATGTTGTAGTGCTTGACGCCGATCGCCTCGAGCTCCTTGAGCTTGGCGACGTGCTGCTCGACCGAGCCGAGGATCGAGAAGCGGTCCGCGGTCTCGTCGTCGACGAACTCGCCGTGGGCGGCGCCCTCCCGGGAGTGGTCGTCGTAGTTGTAGAACTCGCGGCGGTCCATGTACGACGTCAGGGCCTCCGGCAGCTCGGACTTGTCGTAGCGCTGCAGGAGGTCGAAGACGTGGTTCGAGACCATCGCCGGGAACCAGCGGCTCGCGTCGCGGGCCGCCGCCATGTCGTCCATCAGGACCGCGGGGGCGCAGACGATCGGCTCGAGCGCGTCGGGGTCGCGGCCGACCTCCTCGGCGGCCGCCCGGGCCAGGCCCATGATCCACTGGATGATCTCCGGGTCGGCGAGCTGGATGATCACGCCGTCGGCGTGCCGGCCCGCGACCGCGAGCGCCCGCGGCCCGTAGCCGGCCAGGTAGAACGGGATCTCCGGCTGGTCCGCGGCCCACTCGAGCCGCAGCTCCTTGCCGTTCCACTCGGTCTTCCGGCCGTTCATCAGGTCCTTCATCATCGCCGTCGCCTGTTCGTACTCGGCGATCCTGACGGGCTGCAGGCCGATGTAGCGGCGCGCGGAGTCGCCGCGGCCGATCCCGAAGACCATGCGGCCGTTCGAGATGTCCTGCAGGGTGGCGTGCGCCGACGCGGTCACGGTCGGCTCGCGCGTGCCCGGGTTGGTCACGCACATGCCGAGCCTGATCCGCTCGGTGCCGAGCGCCGCCGCGGTCAGGAGCGGATACGGGTCCTGCCAGAGGACGTGGCTGTCGTACGTCCAGCCGATCTCGAAGCCGGCGTCCTCGGCCTGCTTGAACAGGCGCACGAGGTCCGTGTAGGGCGGGTCGGGGAGGACGGTGATGCCGAAGTGCATGGTGGGCCTCGTTTCCGCGCCTAGGCGCCGGCGTGCTGCGTGAAGAAGGACGCGACGAGCTCGGTGGCCTCCGCGGGGCACTCGAGCAGGTCGGCGTGGCCGATCTCGGGGAACTCGTGGACGGTCGCCCAGTCGCCGATCGCCGCCGCGATGTCGTGCGCGGAGAAGCCGCCCTCGGCGAGCCGCGGCGGGGTCATGGTGTCCCGGGTCCCGTTCGTGAACAGGATCGGCCGCTGGATCTGCCGCGCGAGCGGCTCGAGGTCCATGGTCTCCATGGCGAGGCACGCCCAGCGGATCGTGTACGGCGGGTTGAGCCGGATCACGTGCCGGACCATCTCGAAGGTGTCGGGGTTGGCCGCGAGGAAGTGGTCGCCGACGGCCTGGATCGTGATCAGGTCGCAGAAGTCGTCGAGCGGCATCGCCTCGGCCATCTTCCGCCACGTGCGGAAGTAGACCCGGCGGTAGAGGTCGCAGCGGGCCATGCCGCAGTCCGAGCAGGCGGCGATGACGCGCTCGGGGTACTTGCCGGTGAAGGCGATCGTGACCATCCCGCCCATCGAGGTGCCGTGCACGAGGACGCGGTCGAGGCCGAGGGCGTCGAGGAGCAGCGCGCCCTCGTCGGCCCAGCCCTCGACGGAGTACGGCTCCTTCGGGCAGTCGGAGCGGCCGTAGCCGGTGGCGTCGTACGAGAGCAGCCGGAAGCCGCGCTCGCGGAAGCCGTCGTTGACGAACCCGAAGTTGTGGCGGCCGAACAGGGACCCCCCGAACTGCAGGACGACGGGGCCGTCCTCGGGGCCGGTCAGCTCGTAGTAGATGCGGTTGTCGTTCGACAGCGTCACGAACGGCATGGCGGTCCTCCTTCCTCGTCTCCCCGGCGGGACTCGTCCGGGCGGGCCCGGGCGGCTATCCTCGCCGGACGAGAGGATACCCGCGACCGGGGGGAAGGGGAAACCGCGCGATGGCCGCAGAGCTCGAGGGGAGGGTGGTGGTGCTGACCGGCGCCGAGGGCGATATCGGGCGCGCCACCGCGCAGCGGCTGGCCGACGCCGGGGCGCGCCTCGTCCTGACGGACCTGCGGGCCGAGGTCGCGGAGGTCGCCGACGCGCACCGCGCGGGTGGCGCCGAGGCCGTCGCCGTGCAGGCCGACGTCACGTCCGCGGCCGACTGCGCGCGGATCGCGGAGACGGCGCGCGAGGCCTACGGCGGCGTCGACGTCCTCGTCAACAACCACGGCGCGATCGTGGGCGCGCCCTTCCTCGAGACGACCGAGGAGCAGTGGGACATGGTCCACGGCGTCGTGCTCAAGAGCATCTTCCTCGTCTCGAGGGCCGTCGTGCCGCTGATGCTCGGCCGCCCGGGCGCGAACGTGGTCAACATCGCCTCCGTGGGCGGGCTCAAGGCGCTGCGGTACATGTCGGCCTACGGGGCGGCCAAGGCCGGCGTGATCCACCTCTCCAAGGGGATGGCGATCGACCTCGCCGACGACGGCATCCGCGTCAACGCGATCTGCCCCGGCGTCATCGACACGCAGCAGCCGCGCCAGTTTGTCGCCGGCCTGCCCGACCCCGAGGCGGCCTTCGCCGCGTTCGAGCCGCTGCACCCGATCGGCCGCGTCGGCCGCGCGGACGAGGTCGCCGACGCGATCTGCTTCCTGGCCTCCGACCGCGCCTCGTTCGTGACGGGCTCGGCCTTCGTCGTCGACGGCGGGATGACGGCCGCATGAGCCGCCGCGTCCTGATCACCGGCGGCGCCTCCGGCATCGGCCTCGCCACCGTCGCCCGCTTCCGGGAGGACGGCTGCCGCGTGGCCGCCCTCGACCGCGACGAGGCCCTGCTGGCCACCTGCGGCGCCGACCACACGGAGGTCTGCGACGTCGCCGACGAGGCCTCGCTGACGGCGGCCGTCGACGGGGCGGCCGCGGCCCTCGGCGGGCTCGACGTCGTGGTCTGCGGCGCGGGCATCGCGTCGCGCGGCGACGTCGTCGAGTGCAGCCCCGAGGAGTTCGGGCGCGTGATGAGCGTCAACGTGCGTGGCGTCTACCTGACCTGCCGCGCCGCGGTCCCGCACCTGCGCGCCGCGGGCGGCGGCGCGATCGTGGTCGTGGCCTCGCAGCTCGGCCTCGTGGCCGTGCCGAGCGCCGTCGCCTACTGCGCCTCGAAGGGCGCCGCCGTCAACCTGGCCCGTGCGATGGCCCTCGACCACGCGGCGGAGGGGATCCGCGTCAACGCCGTCTGCCCGGGCCCGACCGACACGCCGCTCGCGGGCCGCTTTTTCGAGGAGACGCCCGACCCCGCGGCGACCCGCGCCGCCTTCGCGGCCTCGACGGCGATCGGGCGGCTGATCGAGCCCGCGGAGATCGCCGAGGCGATCGCCTTCCTCGCCTCGGAGCGGGCCGGCGGCACGGTCGGCGCCGCGCTCGTGGTGGACGCGGGCTACACGACCCGCTGAGCCGGGCCTAGCTGCCGAGGCGGAAGCGCACCGTGATGGCGCCCCGCCGCGTCGCGGTGCAGACGTCGGTGACGATCGCGGACGTGGTGGCGCAGGTGGCGAGCGGGTCCGTGTAGTCGAGGCGGTACGTGACGGCCACCGTCGTGCCGGGCGCGCCCTCCTCGAAGAAGACCCGTTGACGGGCCCAGTCGCCCTTGGCGGCGCCAAGGTTCGACGGGAAGACGGCGGTCGTCGCAGTCCAGCTGCAGCGCGTCAGCTGGTCCTCCCACGCGCGCGATGTCGCCGAGAGGGCGCCCAGCATCTGGTTCTGCAGGTTCAGAATGAAGACGGCGGGCCGGAACGAGCAGTTCGCCGGGCCGAGAGGCAGGACCAGCGGGGCGACCTCGTCGTCGCCGGGCGCGGGCGGCGTCTGGAGGCCGCAGTTGACGAACGAGTTGAACTCCCCCGGCAGCGACCGCGCCGAGCCCGACGTCTTCGTCGCGGTCACGCGCAGACGCAGCTGGCGCTTCGAGGTCACACCGACGGTCGTGATCACGGGCCGGATCTTGGCCGGGTAGCGGAAGTCGATCTCCACGACCGGGCCCTGCCCGATCATCCGCAGTGCGTACGCGACGTCGGCGCGGCGCTGGATGCACGCGTCCTTCTCCTCGGGGTAGTCGGCCTGGTTCCAGGTGCCCTGGAAGTCGGACCGGCCGGTCAGGGACCCCGAGACCCCGACGATGGTGGCGAGGCGCACCTGCGCGGACGCGGGTACGGCGGCGACCAGGAGGATCGCGCCGGCGACGATGAGGGTTGCGCTGCGCACGGCACGATGCTACCAGCCGGGAGCGGGACGCGGCTGGCTCAGTCCTCGGGCGCGCGCCGCGGCGGGTCGACCGCGATCACCTTCGTGCCCGCCCACTTGTCGCCGAGGCGCTGGCGGCGTTTGGGGCCGGTCGCCAGCATCCAGAGCACGCCGAGGGCGTACGGCACGAGCCACGGCAGCATGTCGATCGGGCGCACCAGGGTGCGCTTGAGGGCGGCCTCCCGGGTGATGGGCGTCCCGCTGCCCATCACGACGCGGATGCGGGCGACCCGCTTGCCGGGGGTCTGGCCGTTCCACAGGTACTCGAAGAGCGCGTAGTAGCCGAACCACCAGACCACGTAGACGAGCGTGGCCCAGAGGGGAAGCTCGATCTCGCCCTGCGGGTTCGTGCCGCGCACCGCCACCGTCAGCCAGAACAGCACCACGACGACGACGCCGAAGTCGAGGATGCCGGCCACGCAGCGGATGAACAGCCCGCACGGCTCGGGGCCGGACGTCCCATGGACGAGGATGCGGCGCGCTTCGGCGGAGTCCACGCCCGAAGCGTTGCAGGATCAGCCCGCGGGGGTCGCGGGCGGCAGGGTGGTCAGCACGATCCGCGCCTGGCGGTCGAGCAGGCGCGCGAAGCGCCGCTGCTCGGCCGGGTCGAGCGGGGCGAGCCGCGACGAGTAGAGCGACGCGCGCAGGAGGAACGGCCCGCGCCGCCACCAGAGGTCTGAGTAGTTGCGCCCGCCGGGGCCGCGCACCTCGACCGCGTCGCCGAGGCCGGCCACGCGCACGGGCAGGCCGTCGCGCTCGGTGCGGACGACCCGGAGCGCGCGGGCCGCGCGGCGCGCGTCTGGGTAGTGCTGCCCGGCGAGCTCGTAGCGGGCCAGGATCAGGCCCTGGATGCGGATCACCTGGCGATGGGTGCCGAGCAGGCCGAGCCGCGAGAAGGCGACGTCGAGGCTGGGCGCGGCCTGCCAGCCGCGCAGGGGGTCGGCGGTGGCGCCGCTCGCCCGCTCGGCGGTGCGGTAGCCGCCGGGCAGGAGCAGGTCGGGGATGCGCAGCGCCGCGACGCGGCCGATCGGCGTGAGGTCGGGCGGGGCGGGGGCCGGCGCGGACTCGGGCTCCTGCTCGCGCGCCTCGCGGTCGATCAGCGCGGTCAGGGCGACGTGCGCCGCCTGCACGCCGGCGGTGTCCCGCTGGGGGATCGCCCAGGAGGACTGGATCAGGAGGCGGCCGCGCACCCAGAAGAGCTCCTGGATGCCCGCCTCCACCGTGCCCTTGAGGCCCGCGAGCGGCGCGTAGTCCGAGGGCGCGGCGTGGAGGCCCATCATGTCGCGGTAGGCGCGGAAGGCGCGCTGCGCGCCCTCCGGCGAGCGGAAGGCCCAGACCACCAGGCCGAGGCGGCCCTTCTGGCCCGTCACCCGCTGGAACGACTGGGCGCGGCCGAGGACGAAGCCGGACTCGAAGAACTCGACCGAGCGCGACGAGAACGGGGCCTGGCCGGGCAGCGGCACCCGGAACACGGCGTCCGCCTGAGGCGGGCTGACGAGGTCGAAGGCGTTCGGGATGATCTCGAGGCCGAGCCCTTCGGCGTCCGCGTCCGTCGGGAATAGCGACGGCAGGCGCTCCTCCTCGCGCTGGACGTCGGCGAGGTAGTCGAGGTGGCGCTGGAGCCCGGCGTCGATGGTCGTGTCGACGTCCGCGAAGGCGACGGCCGTGAGCGGGGTGCGGTCGCGCAGCGCCTGCACCTGCAGGGCCGCGAGGCCGAGGAGCGCGAGCCCGCCCACGACGAGCAGCGCCTCGAGGGCGAGGAAGCGGCGTCGGTAGGGTGCGTGGCCCGGGGCCATGACTGTTCTTCGCAGTCTAGGCCGCACGGGTCGACGCCGGTCGGCGGGGCGCGGGGCCCCGCCGACCGCTCCTCGGGTCAGCCCGCGACGTCGCCCTGCAGCGCCACGTCGAACGGCCGGCGCTTGAGGAACCGGCCGTGGCCGGGCTGGGTCTTGATCTCGCCGCGGTCGAAGACCACGCTGCCGCGGCAGAGCGTGCTGCGCACGGAGCCCGCGACGGTCCGGCCGTCGAAGAGGTCGTAGTCGACGTTCATGAACGACGTCTCCGTCGAGAACGTGAACGGCTGGGCCGGATCGAAGATCACGACGTCGGCGTCCATGCCGGGGCTGATCGCGCCCTTCGTGGTGATGCCGAAGGTCTTCGCGATCGCCGTCGAGCAGATGTCGACGAGGCGGTTCATCGAGATCCGCCCCTCCCTGACGCCGTGCTCCCACATCAGGGGCAGGCGGTGCTGGATGCAGGCGAGGCCGTTCGGGATCTTCGAGAAGTCGTCCTTGCCGAGCGCCTTCTGGGAGTCGTCGAACGGGCAGTGGTCCGTCGAGATCGACTGCAGGTGGCCGTACTTGAGGCAGTCCCACATGAAGGGCTGGTGGACGGCGTCGCGGATCGGCGGCGAGCAGACGAAGCGGGCGCCCGCGGGGGCGGGCCGCTCGAGGTCGGTGATGTCGGTGAACAGGTACTGGATGCAGGTCTCGCCGTAGGCGGCGACCCCGCGGGCGCGGCCCGCGATGATCTCCTCGGCGGCCGACGGGCACGAGACGTGCACGATGAAGACCGGCGCGCCGGCCTGCTCGGCGAAGCGGACCGCGCGGCCCGTCGCCTCCGCCTCGACCCACTCGGGGCGCGTGCGGGCGTGCCAGATCGGCGCCGTGTCGCCGCGCCCGAGGGCCTCGGCGACCAGCCGGTCGATGATCCAGCCGTTCTCGGCATGGACCTGCACGAGCCCGCCGTGCTCCTTCGACTCCTCAAGCACGCGCATGAAGAGGTCGTCCGTGATCATCAGGACGTTCTTGTAGGCGAGGAAGACCTTGAAGGACGAGACGCCCTGGTCGACCATCTTCGGCATGTCCCTGAACGTGCCCTCGTCGGAGCGCGTCACGGCCATGTGGAAGCCGTAGTCGACGTGGGCGGTGCCCTCGGCGCGGCCCATCCACTGGTCGAGCGAGGACTGCAGCCCGCCGTCCTCCATCTGCAGGGCGAAGTCGACGATCGCGGTCACGCCGCCCGCGGCCGCGGCCTGCGTGCCCGTGTTGTAGTCGTCGGCCGTGGTCGTGCCGCCGAACGGCATCGACATGTGGGTGTGGTTGTCGATCAGGCCGGGAAGCAGGTAGCAGCCCGTGGCGTCGATCTCCTCGGCGCCCTCCACGGGCCCGATCTGGCCGACGGCGACGATCTGCTCGCCGTCGACCAGCACGTCGCCCTTCACCGTCTCGCGCGCGTTCACGACGGTGCCGCCGCGGATCGCCTTCTTCATCGTTCTCTCCTCGCCTGCCGGGGGGCCTACAGGCCGCGATGATAGCCGCGCTCGGCGGGAAATCCACGTCCGCCGTGGGTATCCCCCCGCGGGGGCTATGGTGCCCGCATGGAGGCGGTGGGGCTGGGGCTGCTGGCGGGGGCGCTGTTCGGCCTGCTCACGGTGCTCGTGCGGCGGGGCATCATGCGCGCCCCCGACCCCGTCGCCGGCAGCGTGGTGCTGATCGGCCTCGCGCTCGCCGTCGACCTCGTCGCCACGCTGGCCTCCGGCAAGGGCGGCGACCTCGTCGACGCCCATGCCGCGCTCGCGTACCTCCTGATCGGGCTCGTCGCGCCGGGCCTGTCGCAGATCGTGTTCATGCTGGCCGTGCGCGACGCGGGCGCGAGCCGCGTCGCGATCATGATCGGCACCGCGCCGCTCCTGGCCACCGTGATCGCCGTCGGCTTCCGCGACGAGCCGCTCAAGGCGGGGCTCGTGGCGGGCACCGCCCTGATCGTCGTGGGCGGGGCCAGCCTGGCCTGGGAGCGCGCGCTGCCCGCGGGCTTCCGGACGCGCGGGCTGGTGCTCGGCTTCGCCTGCGCGCTGCTCTTCGCGACGCGCGACAACGCGATGCGGATCGCGGGCCTCGAGACCGACATGGACGCGCGCGCCGCCACCAGCTGGACCCTGCTCGGGGCCCTCGTCGCGGTGGCGGGCTTCGCGGCCGTCACGCGCCGGGGTGCCCTACCCGGCCAGATCGCCGGGCTGTGGCGCGCCTACCTGCCCGCGGGCCTCGTCTTCGGGCTCGCCTACGCCACCCTCACGATCGCCCTGTCGGTCGGCACGGTGACGGTGTTCGCGCCGCTCAACGCGATGCAGTCCCTGTGGACCGTCCTCTTCGCGTGGTTCCTGATCGGCCGCGCGGGCGACGCGATCGGCGCGCGCGTGATCGGCGCGATGGCGCTCGTCGTGGCGGGCGGGATCCTGATCGGGATCTTCCGCTAGGCGCGGGCGCTACGGTGGGCCCGTGCCCGTCGTCGACGCCTCCGAGCTGCCGGGCCGGCGCGCCTACCGCCTGCTCGTCGACTGCGTCGTGCCGCGCCCGATCGCCTGGGTCAGCACGGTCGACGACGCGGGCGCGGCCAACCTCGCTCCCTTCTCGTTCTTCCAGGCGGTGGGGGCGGAGCCGCCGAGCGTGATCGTGTCGATCGGCCGGCACCGCGACGGCGCCTTCAAGGACACCGGCGTCAACCTGCGCGCCACCGGCGAGTGCGTCGTCAACGTGGTCACCGACGACCTCGCCGAGGCGATGAACCTGACCGCGGGCGAGTACCCGTTCGGCGTCGACGAGATGGCCCGCGCCGGGCTCACGCCCGTCCCGTGCCGGCACGTCGCCCCGCCGCGCGTGGCCGAGTCGCCGGTGGCGCTCGAGTGCCGCCTAACGCAGGAGGTGCCGATCGGCGACACCGAGAACGCCTACTTCGTCGCCGTTCTCGAGGTCGTCGCCTTCCACGTCGCCGACGGGCTCTACGACGACGGCCGCATCGACCCGCGCCGGCTGCGCCCGCTCGGCCGCCTCGGCGGCAACGCCTACAGCCACCCGGGCGAGGTGTTCGAGCTGGAGCGGCCGCCCTCCGAGCGGCCGCACTAGCCCGCGGCCCCGCGCCTGCGGGGACCCCCGCGCTCGGGGGCGGGCGTCCCGCGCTCCTCAGCCGAGCGCGAGGGCGAGCGCGATCGCGGCCACGTCGAGCCCGACGAGCGCGAGGAGCGCGTGGAACGCGGACGCCCGGCCCGAGCGGGCGAGGAGGGCGGCGGCGAGCCAGGCGAGGGCGATGACGGCGGCCAGCCACGGCTGGCGGGCCAGCGCTTCGACGGCGACGATGCCGGTGCCCGCGCCGGTCAGCGCCCAGCACAGCAGCGCCGCGCGGCGCTCGCCGAGCGAGACCGCGAGGCCGCCGACGCCGGCGGCGCGGTCGCGGGCGACGTCCGGGAGGGCGTTTGCGAGGTGCGCCCCGACGGCCGTGATCGCGAAGGCCGCCGTCAGCCAGAGCGGCGCCCCCGGCTCGCCGAGGCCCACCGCGAGGAACCCCGGCAGGGCCCCGAAGGCCAGTGCGTAGGGCAGCCACGAGAGCGGCGTGCGGCTCAGCCCGAGCGTGTAGATCCAGCCCCAGGCGACGGCCCAGACGTGCAGGGAGCCGCCGAGCCAGCCGGCGGCGAGCCAGCTCAGGGCCGCGCTCGCGGCGAGCGCGGCGAGCGCGGCGGCCCACAGGGCGCGCGGGGCGATCAGGCCCGCCACGACGGGCTTCGCGGAGCGGGCCTGGGCGCGGTCGAGGTCGGCGTCCTTGGCGTCGTTGACCCAGCCGACCGACAGCTGGCCCGTGAGGACGGCGAGCCCGACCAGCGCGAGGCCGCCGCCGCGCCAGCCGAGGATCGCGCCGAAGGCGCAGACCAGCGCCGTGACGGCGAGGGTGGGGGCGGGATGGCAGGCGCGCGCGAGACCGCGCGGCGCGCTCACGCGACGCCGTCGGCCCGGTCGGCCTCGGCGGCGGCCGGGTCGCGCTCGGCCGCCGGGCCGTAGCCGCCGCCCGAGGGGCCGAGCATCCGCACGCGGTCGCCGGCCTTGGCCTTGCGGTACGGGAACTTGCTCGGCAGCTCCTCCTCGCGGTCCGTGCCCGGGTTGAGCAGGATCCGGCCGGGCGTGCCGTCCTCGCCCCCGAACAGCCCCGGCGGGCGCCAGACCGAGCCCTCGCCCTCGAGCGAGAAGCCCGTCTCCTCCAGGAACTCGATCTCGCGGATCGAGCCGAGCCCGCCGCGCCACGTGCCCGCCCCGCCCGAGCCCTCGCGCAGCTCGTACTGCGTGACCCGGAGCGGGTAGTGCGACTCGATGTCCTCGATCGGGTTGTTGCGGGTGTTGGCGTAGAGGGTGTCGACGGCGTCCATGCCGTCCTTGCCGCGGCGCGCGCCGTAGCTGCCCTCGTGGATGTCCATGTAGACCCAGTGCCCGCCGTCTCTCAAGCCGGAGTAGGAGATGATCCGGAGCGTGCCCGTGCCCGCCGAGACGGCGTCGGGGAGGATCGGGGCGAGCGCCCGCATCAGGGTGTCGGCGACGAGGTTGCCGCCGGAGAAGCGCGCGATCGTGGGGGCGGGGAAGCGCGGGTTGGCGAGGCAGCCCTCGGGCGCCGTGATCGTGATCGCCCGGAACAGGCCCGAGTTGGTCGGCACCGGGTCGTGGGTGTCGGTGTCGAGCAGGATCGAGCGCAGCGCCACCCAGACCGCGAGGTCGACGGTGCCGACGAACGGCATGTTGAGGGGCAGGTCGATCTGCTCGGAGGTGCCGGCGAGGTCCACGGTCAGCTCGTCGCCCTTGACGGTCACGGCGACCCGGATCCGCAGGTCGCGGTAGCGCGGGTCGGGGTGGTCGGGGTAGCCGTCGAGGAGGCCCTCGGCCGCGTACGTGCCGTCCGGCAGCCTCGCGATCTCGCGGCGCAGCATCCGGTCCGAGTAGTCCATCACGTCGGCGCAGGCCAGCCGGAACGTCTCGAGGCCGTGGTGGGCGATCAGCTCGGCCATCCGCTCGGCGCCGATCTTCGCCGCGGTCACCTGCGCCTCCATGTCCCCGACCACGAGGTGGGGGGCGCGCACGTTGTCGCGGATCAGCTGCCAGAGGACCTCGTTCGGGCGGCCCTCGTCCTCGATCTTGAGGGCGTTGAAGTGGAGGCCCTCGGCGTAGGCGTCGCCGGCGTCGACGATGCCGCAGGTGCCGGGCGTGAGCGCGCCGAGGTCGAGGTGGTGCGCGGTCGTGCCGGAGAAGCCGACCAGCTCGCCCCGGTGGAAGACGGGCACGATGAGGCCGACGTCCGGCTGGTGCGAGGCGCCGTAGTAGGGGTGGTTGTGGATCACCACGTCGCCGGGCCGCCAGCCGAGGCCGAGCTCCGCGAAGCGGCGCTCGATGCCCTGCACGTAGCCGGGGATCGGCCCGGACTGCAGCGGCGTCGACTGCACCGACTCGCAGAGCTGGTTGGCGTCCGCGTCGCAGAGCGCGCAGCCGAAGTCCTCCGACTCGCGGATGATCGACGAGTACGACATGCGCGCCAGCTTGTGGCCCATCTCGACCGCGATCGAGTCGAGGCCGCCGGCGATCACCGCGGTGGTGACGGGGTCGAGCCGGGCCGCGCTCACGCCGCCCGCTCCCGGGTCAGGATCAGGTTGCCGGCGGGGTCGGCGACGGCCGACCAGCCGGGCGGCACCACCGTGGTGGTGTCGGCGTGCAGCACGATCGCGGGGCCGGGGAAGGCCGCCCCGACGGGCAGGTGCGGGCGCTCGTAGAAGGGCGCGTCGTGCGCGACGAGGCCCGCGGGGCCGGGGAAGCGGACGGGCCGGGTGGCCACGAGGGCGTTCGCGAGGTCGCCGGAGGGGACGGGCAGCCGGTCGACGGTCGGGCGCCGGCCCGTCGCCGTGACGCGGGCGTTGACGATCTCGATCGGGTCGCCGTGCGCCTTGCCGTACTCCTTGGCGTGCAGCGCGTGGAAGCGCTCGAGCGCCGCCGCGGCGAACGGGCCCGGGGCGAGCGGGACGCGCAGCTCGTAGCCCTGGCCGACGTAGCGGCAGTCGAGCGCGCGCTGCACCTCGATGTCCGCGTCGTCGACGCCGTCGGCGTGCAGCCAGCCGCGCAGGGTCGCCTCGAGCTCGTCGAGCTCGCGGTTGACGCGGTCCGCGTCGACCGCGCCCTCGACCATGAAGACGGTGCGCATCAGGTCGTACTTGAGGTCGCTGGTGAGCAGGCCGTTGGCGGAGGTGATGCCCGGGAACGGCGGCACCAGCACCTCGGGCACGCCGAGGAGCTCCGCCACCTCGGCCGCGTGCAGGGGCCCCGCGCCGCCGAACGCCACGAGGGCGAAGTCGCGCGGGTCGTGGCCCTTCTCGATCGTGCGCGAGCGGATCGCGCGGGCCATGTTCGCGTTCGCGATGGTGAGGATGCCCTGGGCCGCGTCGAGCGGGTCCATCCCGAGCTCGCCCGCGAGCGGCGCGATGACGGCCTCGGCGGCGGCCCGGTCGAGGCGCATGCGCCCGCCGAGGAAGCGCTCCGGGTCGAGCCGGCCGAGCACGAGGTGCGCGTCGGAGATCGTGGGCTCCGTGCCGCCGTGCCCGTAGCAGGCCGGGCCGGGGCGGGCCTTGGCGCTGCGCGGGCCGACGCGGAAGGCGCCGCCCTCGTCGACGAAGGCGATCGAGCCGCCGCCCGCGCCGATCGCGTGCACGTCGAGCATCGGCACGAGCAGGGGGTAGCCGCCGACCCAGGTGTCGCGGGCGGAGGCCTCGGCGACGCCGTCGGGGGTGACGATGCCGATGTCCGCAGAGGTGCCGCCGACGTCGAAGGTGATCAGCCGGTCGCGGCCCGACAGCGCCCCCGCCCACTGGCCGCCGAGGATGCCGGCGGCGGGCCCCGACAGGAGCAGGGTGACGGGCCGCTCGGCGGCGGCGCGGACGCTGGCCACGCCGCCCGACGACATCATCACGTGCAGCTCGCCCTCGACGCCCGCGCCCTTCAGGGCCGCGTCGAGGCGCTCGAGGTAGCGGCCCGTGCCCGGGCCGACGAAGGCGCTCATCAGCGCCGTGGTGAAGCGCTCGAACTCCCGGAACTGCGGCACGATCCCGGCCGAGGTGGTGACGAACGCGTCGGGCATGACCTCGCGCACGATCTGCGCGGCGCGCTCCTCGTGGGCCGGGTTGAGGTACGAGAAGAGGAAGCAGACGGCGACGGCCCCGACGCCGTCGGCCCGCAGCGCCTCGGCGGCGGCGCGCACCTCGTCCTCGGCGAGCGGCACGACGACCGCACCGGTCGGCGGGGCGATCCGCTCGGCGACGACGTGGCGGTGGCGGCGCTTCGCGAAGGGCCGCGCCTGCCAGGGGATGTCCTGCACGACGCTGTAGTGCTGGGGGCGCTGGTGGCGGCCGATGTGCACGACGTCGCGGAACCCGCGCGTCGTGATCAGCCCGACCTCGGCGCCCTCGAACTCGAGGACGGCGTTGGTGGCCACGGTGGTGCCGTGGAAGACGCCCGTCACCGCGGCCGGGCCGATGCCGGCCATTCGGCACAGCTCGACGAGCCCCTCGACCATCGCCTGCTCGGGCGCGGCGGGCGTCGAGGGCACCTTGTGCACGTGGACGGCCCCCGCCATCTGGTCGAACAGCATCAGGTCCGTGAAGGTGCCGCCGATGTCGACGCCGACGACGCGGCTCACGCCCCGGCCTCCCGGGCCCAGGCGGCGACGAGGCTCGCGGGGCAGCCGACGAGCTCCTTCGGCTCGGGCGCCTTGAAGGCCTTCGCCTTCGACGTCGTGACGCCGTACGCGCAGAGGGCCTCCACGAGCGGCACGGCGCAGGCCGTGCCGTCGAGGACGGGCACGCCGAGGGCCTCCTGCATCGCCTTGTCGATCGGGCCGAGCCCGGCGCAGCCGAGCAGGATCGCCTCGGCGCCGTCCTCGTCGATCGCGAGGCGCGCGTGCTCGAGGATCAGGCGCCGCGTGCGCTCGGGATCGGCCTCGATCTCGAGCACCGAGAGCGGCGTGCAGCGGATCGAGGCGCAGCGCTCGCGCATTCCGGCCCGCTGCACGGCCTCGGCGAGGAACGGCTCGACGCGGGGGATCACGGTCACGATCGACCAGCGGTGCGCGACGAGGCCCGCCAGGTGCATCGCGGCCTCCGCGATCCCGACGACGGGCACGTCGGCGACCTCGCGGCAGGCGTGGAGGCCCGGGTCGCCGAAGCAGGCGATCACGTAGCCGTCGTACTCGCCCCGTGTGCGGGTGACCAGCTCGAGCACGTGGTAGGCGGCGATCGCCTCGTCGGCGAACCCCTCGATCGAGCGCGGGCCGGCGTCGGGCGAGACGCAGGTGATCGCCGTGCCGGGCCGGGCGACGGCGCGCGCCGCCGCGGCGATCTCGTCGGTCATCGCCTGCGTCGTGTTCGGGTTGATGACGAGGATGCGCGTCACAGCCCGAACCGCTCCCGGGCCGACTCGCCGCTGTCGATCTGGATCAGGACGCACTCCTCGAGGCACTCGGCGTCGTGGCCGGGCGGCAGCACGAAGGCATCGCCCGCGGCCACCACGAGCTCGGTGCCGTCGGGCCACCAGACCCTGAGGCGCCCGGCCGCGCAGTAGCCGACGTGCGTGTCCCAGCACGGCTCGTCGCCGAAGGCCTCCGCGTGCCGCCAGCCGGCCGGGTAGACGGCGCGCTTCACCGGCGTCTCGCCGATCGTGATCACGGCCTGGGCGACGCCCGCGCGGTCGAAGGCCTCGTCGGGGGCGTCGAAGGAGCGCGCGAGGGCGGCGCCGGGCGGCAGGGGGGCGGCCATCAGCAGGTCACCGCCGGGGTCTCGATCGTCTCCTCCCACGCGAGCGCCGCGGCCATCACGGTGGCGGCGTCGCGGCCCGTGATCATCAGCCCGTCGCGGGTCGTGCACGACGGCCAGCCGAGGTGGTTGAAGGCGCGCGTGTACGGGGTCATGGCGAGCCGCAGCTCGAAGGTCTCGGGCTCCGAGACGGGCGGCAGCGGCACGGGGATCGTCGGGTTGATCAGGATGTCGTGGCTCAGCTCGCGCTCGCAGCGCAAGCGGTAGGCCGCCATGTCGCGCTCGGCCTGCAGGTAGGCGACAGCCGGCATCTCGCGGCCCAGCGTGAGCTTGCGCTGCAGGTCCGGCGAGTACTCGTCCCAGCGGGTCTCGATCAGCTCGCGGTGCGTGTCGGCCGCCCAGGCGGCGAACAGCGGGAAGAGCGCGTCGTAGTTCGGCAGCTCGGCCTCGACGACCTCGTTGCCGAGCGCGGCCATCGCCTCGGCGGCGGGCGTCGGGTGCAGGACGCCGATCCGCAGGCCCGTCAGGCGCGGGGCGGGGCGCTCCATCACGCCCAGCGCCTCGAGCGCGAGCATGTTCTCGGCCATGCTGCGGGCCATCGGCCCGACGTGGTCCATCTGCGGGATCAGGGGGAAGCAGCCGTCGTCGGGCACCTGCCCCCACGGGCCCTTCCAGCCGGACACCCCGCAGGCCGCCGACGGGATCCGGATCGAGCCGCCCGTGTCCGTGCCGAGCGCGATCGCGAAGAGGCCCGCGGCGAGCCCGGCGGCCGAGCCGCCCGACGAGCCGCCCGCGATCCGGCCCGGGTGGCGCGGGTTCTGGCAGAAGCCGTAGTGCGCGTTCTGGGTCGTCACGCCCCACGCGAACTCCGACAGGTTCGTCTTGCCCACGACGATCGCGCCCTGGTCGACGAGCCGCTGCACGGCGACCGCGGTCGTGGCGGGCACGTGGTCTTTGAAGTGCGCCGAGCCCGCGGTGGTGCGGATGCCCGCCGTGTCGAACAGGTCCTTCGGCCCGAACGGCACGCCGGCGAGCAGGCCCGCGCGGCGGTGGCGGGGCAGGGTGCGCGCGTCGTGCAGCGCCTCCTCGGCGCAGACCGTGATGAACGCGTTGAGGTCGGCGCGCTCCTCGATCCGGCGCAGGTGGTGCTCGACGACCTCCTCCGCGGTGACCTCGCCGCCGCGCACCGCGGCTGCGATCTCGAAGCAGCTCCAGTCGTGCAGAGGGCGGTCGGGGAGCGGGGTCATGCGGTTCGGCCTCTCAGGAGTCGGGGTGCTCGACGGCGTGCTCGGCGTCGGGGTCGAGGGTGGCGACGGGGTGGTCGTCGGGGGCCTCGGCCCGCGGGTGGTTGACGATCGCGACGCCCGCCACCGTCACCGCCATGCCGAGCAGGGTGACCGCGCCGGGGATGTTGCCGCGCAGGATCTCGATCACGCCGGCCACGACGGGCGGCAGGAACGACCAGGCCATCACGCGGCCCGAGGGCCAGCGGGCGAGGGCCACGAAGAAGCAGACGTACGCGACGAGCTGCGGGCCGAGGCCGAGGAAGGCCATCGAGAGCCAGAAGCCGGGCTCGCCCCACTGCGTCGTCGACGGGTCGCCCGACAGGAACATGAACGGGATCAGGAGGACCGTGCCGCAGAGGAACTGCGCCCACGTGAAGCCCCAGAGGTCGGCCTGCACGTTCTTGACGCTCATCCAGCGCACGACCACGCTCGAGGCGGCGTAGCCGACGGCGCCGACCATCACCGCGACGACGCCGAACACGAACTCGCCGCCCGAGCCCGTCTCGGTGGGGTTCGAGAGCACGATGATCACGACGCCGACGAAGCCGACGACGAGGCCCACGGCGCGCAGCAGCATGATCCGCTCGTGCAGGGACACGCGGGCGAACAGCACCGCGAAGAAGGGCGCCGAGTTGAGCAGCACCGAGGCGACCGCGGGGCCCGCGTACTGCGTGCCGAGCCCGAGGCCGGCGAGGGACAGGGTGGTCGAGCCCGCACCGACGAGCAGCGCGTAGAGCCAGACCTTCCCGGAGCGGGGGATCGACCCGCCGAGGACGGGCATCAGGACGAGCAGCAGCGCCGTGGCGATCGCGGCGCGCAGGAACGTGATGATGCCGGCGGGCGCGTAGTCGAACGCGATGTCGGTCGCGTTGAACGCGGCTCCCCAGAAGAACATCGTGATGCCGAGCAGGATCGGCACGGGGACCCTGCCCAGGAACGAGTCGGTCATCTCCCCCTCCTCCAAGGGGCGCGGCGGGCGGGCGCCCGGCGCGCGTACTCCGCGCGCGCCCGCCACAAGGCGGACGCGCACGGCTCCACGCTAGACCAGCGGGCTCGTCCCCGCCATCCAGATGATGACGCGCTGGAACTCCCCGGCCTCGTTGAAGTCGAAGAAGTTGCAGTTGTACATGTCGTTCTTGGTGCCGTCCTTGAGCTCGCCGCGGTAGTCCTGCTCCGTGGACACCTTGCCCTTGTCGGTCTCGACGACCATGTTGTGGATCTGGTGCTCGATGAAGACCGAGTTCTCCGTGAAGTCGGTGAACATCCGGCGGATCTCGTCCTTGCCGTTGTGCGTGACGTTCGCGGTCTGGATCGTCAGCGTCGCGTCGTCCGCGAAGTGCGAGACGATGCCCTCGACGTCCTGCGCGTCGACGGCGTCGAAGTAGGTCTGCGGCGCCTTGGCGAGCGCGGCGTAATCCCAGGCCATCGTGGCTCCTCTCAGTGGTGGTCCCCGGGGCGGGAGCGCCCCGCCGGCATCCTATGGGGATTCCGCTGGTCGGGCAAGGATTCCCCGTGGGGCTCAGGGGCGGCCGGCGGCGGCCCTGACGGGGGCGCGGGCGGTGCGCTCGAAGGCGGCGATCGAGGCCTCGACATCGGCCTTGGCGATGTCGCGCACGATCAGGACGATCCGCGAGGCGCGGTCGTCGTCGGGCCAGGCGTCGAGGTGCGCGGGCGGGTGGATCACGTGCTGGACGCCGTGCAGGACGAGCGGGCCCGCGGCCCCGGTGTCGAGCAGGCCCTTGACGCGCAGGACGTCGTCACCGCGGGCCTGCAGGAGCATCGCCAGCCAGAGCCCGAACATCGTCCAGTCGAGCGGCGCGTCGAAGCGCAGGGCGAGGGCGTGCACGCCGAGGTGGTGGTCGCCGAGGTCGTGGTGCCCTGTGCCGTCGCCGACGGCGTCGAGCCAGCGGCGCACCTCGTCGGCGCGGCGGTCGGCGGCGAGGACGCCGAGCCCGATCAGCTCGCCCGCGGGCACGCGGCCGTGGTCGGCGGCGATCAGCGCGCAGGCCGGGTTGGCGGCCCGCACGAGCGCCGCGGCCGTGGCGGGGTCGGCGCCCGGCAGGTCGGACTTCGCGAGCACGACGCGGTCGGCGACCGCGACCTGCTTCGTCCACTCGGGCTGGCGGCGGGCCTGCAGCGGCGCGTTGACGCCGTCGACGACGCAGACGACGCCGTCGGCCGCGTAGTGGCTCGCGAGCATCGGGTCGCTCATCAGCGTGGCGAGGACGGGCACGGGGTCGGCGAGGCCGGTGGTCTCGACGACGACGCGGCCGAAGCGGGGCAGCTCGCCCCGGTGGACGCGCGCCTCGAGGTCGCGCAGCTCGTCGACGAGGTCCGTCCGGATCGTGCAGCAGACGCAGCCCGAGTCGAGGATGACGGTCTGCTCGTCGACCTGGCGCAAGAGGTGATGGTCGAGCGGGACCTCGCCGAGCTCGTTGACCAGCACCACCGCGTCGGCCAGCAGGGAGTCGCGCAGGAGCTCGCCGAGGAGCGTCGTCTTGCCGGCTCCGAGGAACCCGGTCACGAGGGTCAGGGGGATGCGGGCGCTCATCCGCCGAGGGCCTCGAGGTAGGCGGGGTCGAGCGGGTCGAGCGGGCGGCCGCCGCGCAGCCGCTGCGCCTCCGCGAAGACGGCGGCGAGGTCGCCGCAGAGCACCGAGGCGCCGGTCGGGCCGCGCAGGACGTAGGCCGTCTCCTCCCACTCGTCGACGGCCATGCGGTGCGGCGCGAGCGCGCGGTTGAGCAGCTCGGTGCGCCGCAGCCGTTCGCGCAGGACGAGCCGGCGCGCGCCCACCTGGGCGCGGTCGCCCGCGCCCTCCGACCAGTGGGCCGCCGCCCCGAGGGTGCCGCACATCGAGCACACGCCAATAGCGTTGCGCATCCCGGACCCCCGCGCTTGCCCGGGGCGGAGGGGGCGGGTACGTTGCCCGCACCCCGAGCCTGCACCAACTGGAGGAATGCGCATGGCCAAGGAGATGCTCGTCGCGTACGGCTGCGACGTCGACGCGGTGGCCGGTCAGATCGGCTCGTACGCGGGCGGCGATTCCCCGTGCGACATCTCGCGCGGCCTGTTCGCCGGCGAGGTCGGCACGCGCCGCATGCTCAAGCTGTTCGACAAGTACGACATCAAGACGACCTGGTTCATCCCGGGCCACTCGGTCGAGACGTTCCCCGAGGACATGAAGGCCGTCGCCGACGCGGGGCACGAGATCGGCATGCACGGCTACACCCACGAGAACCCCATCGCCATGTCCCCCGAGCAGGAGGAGGCGGTGATGGTCAAGAGCATCGAGCTGATCGAGGCTCTCTGCGGCCGCCGCCCGACCGGCTACGTGGCGCCGTGGTGGGAGTTCTCGCCGATCACGAACGAGCTCCTGCTCAAGCACGGGATCAAGTACGACCACTCCCTGATGAGCGAGGACTTCCACTGCCACCGCGTGCGCGTCGGCGACTCGTGGAAGCTGATCGACTACTCGGCCCCGGCCGAGACGTGGATGGAGCCGCTCAAGCGGGGCACGGAGTCGCCCCTGATCGAGATCCCGGCCTCCTGGTACCTCGACGACCTGCCCCCGATGATGTTCATGAAGAAGGTGCCGAACTCGCACGGCTTCGTGAACCCGCGCGACATCGAGCAGATGTGGATGGACCAGTTCGACTACCTCTACCGCGAGGAGGAGGAGGTCGTCTTCACGATGACCATCCACCCCGACATCTCCGGCCGCCCGCACGTCATCGCGATGCACGAGCGCATCATCGAGCACATCAACAGGCACGACGGCGTCCGCTGGGTCACGTTCGACGAGATCGCCGACTGGTACGACCAGAGGCACCCCTTCCAGGGGTAGGTACACGGCCGGCGCGTCCCCGTCCCGGGTGCCGGGGCGGGGGCGCGCCACGCTGCGCGATCCGCGCGCAACCCGCGCGCTTCCGGCACTGCCGCACGCGTGCATCTGAACACTGGCCGCGCCATGCTCGGACCCGGATGGCCGACACCTCCGACATCCCCGGCGCTGGCTCGGCGCGGCCGACCACGCGCAGCATGACTGTAATGCGGCATAGCCGCTATGCTGTGGACATGGCTTCCGTGTTCGTCTCCATTCAGGGCCGCGGGACGATCGCGCTCCCGGCCGACGTGCGGCGCCGCCTGCGGCTTGACGAGCCCGGCGCGCAGGTCGAGGTGGTCGTCCGCGACGACGACGTCATCGAGCTGCACCCGTGCCTGCCCGTCGCCGCATCCCAGGCCTGGTTCTGGTCGCGGGCGTGGCAGGAGCGCGAGCGCGAGGTCGATGAGGCGCTGGCCGCGGGAGACGTCGCGACCCACGGCTCCGTCGAGGAGCTGCTCGAGCACCTCGACGGCGACGAGGCGTGAAGTACCGCACGTCGCCGGCCTTCGAGCGCGACTACCGCGGACTGCCCCCGCGGCACCGCGCCGCCTTCCGCGCGGCTGCGGGGGCGTTCAACGACGCTGCAGAGCGGGCGGCACGCGGCGAGGATCGCCCGTGGCCGAAGGGCCTGCGGGTGAAGCGGGTGCGCGGCACCGACGACGTCTGGGAGATGACGTGGAGCATGCACGACCCCGATGGGCGCGCGACCTGGCAGTGGACGACCATCGACGGCGAGCCGGCCGTCCTCTGGCGGCGGCTCGGCGATCACGCCATCTTCGGCCGCCCCTGAGCTGATGGCGCGTGGTCTGTGACGGCGGCGGCGATCAGACGCCCGCCGGCCGGACCTCGATCACGAGCTGGTCGGTCGTCTCGACGATCGCGCCCTCCGCGGCGCGGGGCGCGGGGCGGCGGGCGGCGGCCTTCGGGCGGATCGAGATGTCGATCGCGAGGCCGAGGGCGTCGGCGATGCGCAGGAGGGTGTCGAACGATGGGACGTGCTCGGCGCACTCGAGGCGGGACACCTGCGACTGGTCCAGGCCGAGGATCCGCCCGAGCTGGGTCTGGGTCAGGCCGTGCTCGGACCGGTGCCGGATCAGGGCCAGGGCCATGGCCCGCGGCAGGGCGTCCGCGTACCAGTCCGCCCGCACGGCGGGATCGGCGAGCTGATCCTCCAGCCACGCCCCGAAGGCCTGCCACTCGTCGGCTTGGACGCCCATGGGGTCAATATAACGCTCATTTCATATCCGTTCCCCTGTTGAGCTGAGACCGCGTCGTCTCCGCGATGCACCCACCCGCCGCGTGGTCGCTACGGGCGCGACCCGTCCAGCGCCTCGAGCCCCTTGAGCGCGCTCCAGACGCGCAGGTAGGCGTCGTGGTGCACGGGCTCCGGGACCGCCGACTTGAAGTTCGGGTAGGTGATCTCGTCGGCGAGGGCGGCGAGGGCGGCGCGCCACACGGCGCGCGTCGTCTCGACGCGCCACGGGTAGTCCGCGTGCTCGAGGTACACGGGCTCGCCCGGTACGAGGTCCGCGAGGTTGTCGAGGTCGGCGCGGCAGCGGGCGCGCACGAGCAGGCGGTCGGGGTCGTCGGTGTGCTCCACCGCCGAGTAGAACCCGCGGGTCGTGATCAGCCACATGGCGTGTCTCCAGTCGTCGTGGCGGGCATCCCCGCCGAGGTCAGGTGCGGCTTCGGGCTGTCGCCCGCGAGCTTGCGGGCCCTGAGCGCCGCGAAGACGAGCGCCTCGAGCTCCGGCCCCGGGTGGGCGGCGAGGACGCGCTGGGCGGCCGCGGGCTTGCGCAGCGCGGCCTCCGGGGGCAGGCCGAGGATCGCGAGGAGCTCGCTGCGGCGCAGGTAGTGGGCGAGCCGGGCCGGCTTCGCCTTGGAGCGGGGCTTCGGCGCGCGCGTCCCGGCCCGCCGCGAGCGCACCCTCAGGTGCACGCCGCCGGGGGCCTCCTCGGCCACCCAGATCCCGCAGCGGGGGCCGACGATCGCCTGCACGCCCTCGACGTGGCGGGCCGCGGCGGCCACCACGACCTGGGGGAACAGCCGCTGGCAGGCCGCGTACTGGTCGCCGAGGCGCGTCAGGGTGTCCTTCGCGGACTTCAGCTCGATCGCGGTCAGCCGCCCGCCCAGCAGCGCGACCACGTCGACGCGGACGCGCCCGACCTGCACCTCGTCGACCCACGGGGCGCCGAGGGCGTCGAGGCGGGCGTGGACCCGGTCGCGCAGGTCGGTGTCGTTCAGGAGTCGCCGTCCTCGTCGTCGAGGAGCGCCGACCAGGCCATCGCGTCCATCTCCACCGGCGAGGGCATGCCCCGCAGGGGGTCGCACGCCTCGCGCGGCACGGGCCGCTCCAGCGCGAAGTCCTTCACGAGCTCCCCGTAGAGGGCCGGGCTGCAGGCCAGCTCGCCGAACAGCGCGCCGCCCTGCTCCTCGTCGTCGGGGCGCATCGCCACCAGCGCGAAGACGAGCTCCGCGCCGTCGACCTCCTCCGTGTGCGTGCGCACCACGAGGAACGGCAGGTCCCAGTCGGCCCTGCCCATCGAGTGCATCGCCGTCGACGCGAAGCGCCGCCACGCGTCCGGCTCGCGCCGGCTCACCTCCAGGAGGTCCTCGGCGAGCAGGCACGGCTCGCGCACGAGATCGCGGAAGTCGTCGATCGGCTGGTCGGGGTCGTGGGTCGGGGCATCGGCCATGGGCTCCTCCTGCGGCGGGCGTCGTCGGAAGGGAGTCGCCGGGGCGGGGGCGGGGCTTACGCGGACCCCTGGGCTCCTCAGCGCCGCGCGAACCGCCCCGGCCCCTCGCGCCGCTGCGGCAGGTGCAGCCACTCCCCGACCCAGCCCATGATCTCCGCCAGGCACTCCTCGTCGACCGCGCCGGAGATCTC